>Ga0179591_1347082_pt1 | contig 12485 bp, 9 predicted proteins | sample CZOMad2_1_08_16f_FD_182891 | JGI IMG/M metagenome (GOLD analysis project Ga0179591, IMG submission 182891) | Vadose zone soil fungal communities from Angelo Coast Range Reserve, California, USA - CZOMad2_1_08_16fungal (PacBio error correction) | ecosystem: Environmental > Terrestrial > Soil >... | reverse complement strand
CGTATCGTTCGCCTAGCGACCAAAGGATCCCTTCCTGTTATGCCCTTGACGCGCCGGACAGGATCCGAGCAAGAACATGGCGTGTTTCCAGCACATTCTTTGTTGAAGAGTGTCCAAGTGATCTCATCCTTTTCAAATACTCGCGAGCGCTTCGACGAGCGGGACAAACCTCCCGCACGACAAGTATCAAACCGAAGGTCGAGCCTGCGCCGGTTGGAGACTGAGGATCACGAGCGAGAAGATTTCAAGGAGATTGATACCCGCACACCTCCACACGCGCATTCTCCGCTTCGCTATGGATAGAACAACGGGCTGTTTTCCCAGCTCCACAAGAATTTTTCTATCCAAAATCTATAACATCCCCCCGAGCGCTCCCGAAAGACCTCCGCGGCCTACCGCCTGTCCCCTTTGGCGACTAAACCCTAACGCCGTCCGAATGCAGCGGTTCGGGATGGGGGGCCGCTTGGTTGGATGAGGCGTAGTGGGCGTGAGCTTTCTTGGTGGGGAGGTTGGGAGTTTAGCGTTTGTTTGGGGGACGGTGGGTAGTCTCTTCCTGCACGCCATCGCGTAGTCAGTTCTTTCCCAACACCTCCACTTTTCAGATCCCGCACGAGATTGTTCTTCGCTCCCGAAACCCTTTCTCCCCCGCAACGCTCCGTCGAAAAGCTCACCTTCCCGGGTTATTTAAAAAACCTATACCCCTACAGTCCTGACGCGCGGTACTCGAGGTAGAGGGTTCCCCCATTTCGTCACTCCTTAACTGCCCTGACACAGCCCTCACGCCGAGAGTTCTGAAGAGAGAAGCTCGCGACCGGGGGATGTACTGAGCCCCCCCGCCAGGACTTTCGCCTTATCACGGAGAGGAAACCGTTGATGACTGCTCCCAAGCTATCGGCATGAAGGCATGTACGCCTCTTCCCCCTGCCGACTTCGATGAGCTTCTGGCATCCAAGTAGTTGCGTAACACGACCAACCCTGAATATCAGCGTGCAGCATACTAACCCCGACCCTTCTGGCGAAGTCTGGCTGTCGATTCCCCCCCCCGAACACCCCAGGAACGATACGACGCATTAGAACGAGGGTACACGGTCGATCGGAACGACGCACTTCATTCGAAGAGAGATTGCTACGGAGCCACTGTCGCCAACCTTGGTCGTCAGTCTCGAACGCGATAAACAGTGATAAAGAGCCCCTACGTCCCCCCCGTCGGAGGAAGTTATTTCCCGTCCGAGCTCCTGCTCGGTAATGCTTCTCGAAGCGTTTTCGTCTGGTTTGTGGGATTCTTGGGCCCAACTCCGGCTTAGAGCCCCAACAATGCCTGTCGTTTTCCCCCGTCTGAGCTTCTAGAATCACGCCCTCGTTACCGAAAACCTAGACGATCAAAGCCATTCTCAGGCCCTCTGCCTTACAAGGGGCGCCTCTCCCTTCTGACCGCCGAAGAGCAGCTCTTCCCGACATTCGCGAGACAGTCCCACCGCTGACCCCCCCTCTCTCGCGCGGCAGTACCCACATCCCACGCGGGGGGAGCAAGGTCGAATGAACGCTGTGGTGAGTCCCCTGATACCTGAGACATATAAGCTAACTCAGAGGGTTGGTATAGACATCCTCGTGGGGGACCAATGAGCGTTTATGAGATCCCTATTCCCAATATTTTAACTCTTCTTGTTCTTCTGGTATCGCACCGCGGCTCTCCTAGCATCTCCCCCCCCCCTCAAAACACTTCGGCGAGCGATTGCTGCCTTGATTATCGTTCAGCTTCACCGAGTGTCTGATGCTTTGACCTGGTCAACCCTTTTTCTCCCAGCTTCTGGTGTGCCCTCAACATCGCTCCTAATTTAGGTCGCAGTTCCCCGCCTGAAAATGTAGTTCAGACCCTTTGTTGCTAGTCGGCGTCCAGGCTTATCGGCTCACCGAGCTTGACTATGACTGAGCCCGCCCGGGAGATCCCCCCTGACGATCGGCGGTCCTTTAGGTAGTAGTTTCGTTTGGATTGGTCGTATCGGAGCGCTGTGTCTAGGATCTGGGGACTGTTCCCCCGGACCGTCATACGCCCCCCCCCCCTCCCCCCCCCCGCCTGGCGCTAACGATTGGTATGATCGCATCCGAACCCATCCCAGAAAGAAGCATGTTATGAGGACAAGGACGTAACAATGCGTTTCCCCTTCGAGAGGCATTAAACGCTCGTGATTAACCAGGCTTCGAAGGCAGCGAGATGATACGCCTCTCAGACCAGCAAAAGGAGCACCAGGCTCACTCTTCGCACGGAGACGACTGACTCAGAGAATTCCACAGGAGTGGCCCATCCCCGGGTGTTGTACGAGGGGCCTTTGGTTCTTGGGCACCTATGAACTCCCCCTGAAGTCGCACATGGAAGCTTTTACGTGCAGCGACGATCCTAAGTGAGGCTTCCCCGTAGACCTTTGACGTTTACTGCCCTACCGCCTTCCTAAGTTCCCCCGGATTCATTCCACAACTCATCCTCATCGGGATCCCCGTCAAAGCCCTACCGTCTCCATTCAGCCTCTTAGCACAACTTTCGGTTCCTCTTTTCTCGAAACGGACCCGAGCCCCGTCCGGCTTAGCTACTTCAGCGGAAAACTTTGCTGCATTCTTCCATTTTCATCAGTACCTGGTGAAAACAGACCCCCTGGTCCTTCGGTTTCTTCTGGGTGGATAGGTGGGTCAACAGGGCTTTAGCAGGTGCTTTGATTCCCTTTGACGTTGAGTGGCATATCGGTGCAGTTTTAGATGCAGACACAGGGGCGGATGGGCTTTGAACTTGTTCCCCTTATTTTCACTATTGTTGGAGTTACTGTTTCCTTTACTTCGAGCAAACAACCAAGTTCCGAGGGAGTGACGGTGGTTTCTGCCTTCATTTTTCTGACGGAGGATGTCAGGAGGTGCTGCCGGGGTTGTTTTCTTATTTGTGATGCCTCCCCTCCCTGCTTCTCCCGCCGCGTTGAGCCCGCGCCCAGAAGCGCTTCGTATGCCATCTATCCGTAGACGGTCTTTGGCCCCTTTTTGTATCCCCCGTTCGAGTGACTTTTATCGATCGACGGCGAGCTGAGACCCTCCTCCCTCTGGTAGTTGCTATTTTTGTCACCCGGATGCTTGCGGCAGTGCGGTTGGCTCCTGCGAGCGTCAGATCCCTTCCGCCTTTTAGGGTTGCACTTTGATCTGCCTCGTCCCCTTTCGCTCCGCCCCGGTTGCTCCCCAGCCATGTTCTTGATATCGATCGGTCATGCATATCGCTGACTTTTAGTCGAAGTCCCACGGTCCGATGTTCATGATCCTCTTTCTTCCCTCGGTGTACTGTTCTCTATGGGATGGTCGTAAAGGACCCCCCCCTCACTTGCGTTTCTTTTTTTCGCTGCGGAGGAAGGTTTGGGAGAGGATACAGACACAGAGTGGAGGCATATCCTTTCGCAAGATTACAACTTTGAGACCCTATCTTTTCCCTGATGTCACGAGTTTTTCCTTTTGGGCTTATCGTAGAATTGCAGCAATAGGAAGGTTCTTCCTTTTCTAGTGAATCGTCGGTTTCCGATGACATTTGCCGCGCCTCCTTTTTTCGTTTTATTTTTGTCCGCGAGATGTCACCTTATTGGTCGCCCAGAGCTGCTTCCTTTCTTCCAGCAGTATCGCGATGGCGAAGATGAGAGGCGGAAGAACTCTTGAGCCCGGACGCCGACTCCTGAAGCGCAGGAGAAATGGGAAGCAACTGGGAGGAGGTATCGTCAGTGCAGGAGGATCCCGACGAGATCCGAGTCGATGGGAAAGAGTCCTCCGCGACGAGCGTGCGCTATTAGCCACCGGAGTCCCCCCATGTGTTCTACCCTAGCATCTGTACCCCTGAGGACGTAGGTGAAGAAGTCCCGAGATGCCCTCCGCCTCTTTTCCTGATTTTGCTGGAGATTCCCCAGGAGAGCATGTTTTTTTTTTTGGCCTGCTGAGTGAGTCTACTCCGAGCGACGGTGGATGTTTAGCGCGGGGCGCTGGTCAATCGGTGTGTCGGCATGTCGTCCCTGCCGTAGGTAATCACCTCATCGTTTTTTTACTCTAGAGCCTTGGAGTTCGGTAAGCGCGATCCAGGCTCTCTTCTCTCGCCCCTTTGGACCGCGCTCATGTATTTCAGCTCCCACTGTTTTACCTTCCAGCCGGCCCCGTCTTACAAGAAACCTTCCTACACAGTCACTGTTTTTTTCTGTCCCTGATAGTAAAACAAGCCGTTCTCTCAGCGACATATTGGGTTAGATTCTTATTTGACTTGGATCCGATCCCTCAAGGATCAAAGTTAGGTTCGAATGGGACGAGGTTATGATCGCCCTCTTTAGTTTTCCGTTAGGACCTTTCCTATTTTTTCCGTTTAGATATTCTTTGATAACAACCTATAAAACCAAAGAAAGGACACTCTTCGGCACCCTATCCCCTCTTCAATAAAACCTCGACCAGGAACCTTTCCCCTTCCCTTCGTGCGCGGTTGGTTGTGCTGTAGGTAGTAGGTGATCAGGGGTGTGTCATTTCCCTTTTCTTTTCATACTTCACCGCAGTTTGGATTTCTTCTCTGACACAACTCTTCCACCCCCCGAAGGCAGCCCCCCATGATCACCCTCGTGTCTCTGCCAGGTGCTGGCCCCGAGGACGGTTTCGTGCTACTTCTTTGCCTGTCTTTTTGAAAACGACCGTTTTGCTCCTCTCTGGTAGCCGCGGTCGCTTCTGGTCCCGGTCCTACGGACAGGAGTTGACCACTCTACAGTCCTCTAGGCCCCCCGATACCCCCTCCCTGATCATCGCTTGCTCGTGCGAGCGCCCCTTCGGCGCTCTTTCCCCCCTCCCTCGTCCCCTCCTTGGCGATGGCCTTCCGTTTCAGTGAGCCCCACCCCCCTTGACCCTTTGTTTCGGAAGCGCGGCTGAAGAGTCGTAGCATAAAGTGTTGTTCCACCCCTCCGGTAGACAGAAGTAACGTTCCTCAACTTTTTCCGCCCGACCCAGTAGCCATTCCTATCGTAAGTCTCAGAGTTCGCCCTGATCCCCCTCCGAATCAGAACATCCCCAATATCCTTTATTATGGCAGTAGAGACCCTGACCACTCTTCGTTGTAGAAGCAACTCTCTCCGGAGCAGGCCCCCTTTTTGAATCTGGCTCTCCCCTGCTCCTTTGCCCCCCCCCCCCTAGTCTTTAGTTCGACGTCATTCGATACTTGGTCTATCGCGTTTCGGTAATAGACTTTGCGGTTGCCTCCGAGAGGCCTGCGACCTTTGTGTCCGGAAAGCCGATGAGTTTCGGAATCGTACTGCTCCTCGATCTTCGGAGTCCTCTGTGCCCGTAGCATTCCCCGCTTTTGTTTTTTTTTCTCTGGGACCCTTTCACTCCGAATGAATGCTCTTTTCGCTCACCCCTCCCCTCCCCCTCTTCTATATTCGTCCCCAGAAGCGCCCACGACGCTGTGGATGCCGAAGAGTATATCCCGATGACCCGCCCTTTATGTAACCAATTCACTACAACCACGCCCCCCTCTTCTGAATACCTTTTCGCAGTGGGCGTCCGAGGATCTCGCGCTTCCTCCCCTGAGGGGTCCGCCCGAATCTCTGAATTTCCCATTCCCGAGAGAGAACTTCCCGCGCCTTCGACCTTGATGTCTTGAATCTACCTCCCGCTTCCATCTCCGCAGGATACTCGTCGCCCCCCTACGGACCGATCAAACTCCTTTATTCCCTTCCACTTTACAAGATCCTCTGATTTTTCCCAATAAACCTGTGTGGCCCTTCGATGAGCTCGACCCTTCATTAGAAGCCTCTCCTCTTTTTCGCCTCTCTTCCCCGGTCTATTTTCTCTAGGTAAGTCCCTCCCCCCCTACGCGACGCCCACCCCGACACACGATCCGGGTGCATTGACGCGAGTAGAGAGCCCCTTCCCCCTCGGACACGTTTCTCGTTCAACGACCCCCTCGGTCCCTTCCCCCCTCACCTGCGTATGGCCACTCAACTCGTGAAAATAAGCCAATGGATCATCACTCAAGTGCGACCTCACTTCGTACGGAGAGCCGACCTCTAAGAATGCCCCCCCCTTTTTTTCTCACGCTACGCATCTTTTTTTCAGGTGCCGCGCCTTGCCCCTCCGCAGACCATCGCTCTTCTCCTAATACAAACCCTCCATATCTCTGATTCCCGAGAGACTCCACTACACCCCAAGAATAATTTGCAACTCTCCTTTCCGACATCCCCTGACTTCCCCTTCATACCCCACCCCTCCCCCCGCTCAGGAGGTCCCACCGTCTTGACCGTTGTACCGCCGTCGTTCCTCTTGGGGTTACCACCGTCGGCTCTCTATCAAAAAGTGCCCTCTCAAGGTTTTACCGCTTTCGTTTTTCCTCTACCTCGATCCGCGACCGGGCTCTTCTAGCCACTTTTCCCCGACAGAGGCTTGGCTTCACTGTTCAAGGTTGTTCATGCGGGTCCCGAATGCGGCCTGAAGAAATTCTTGTGCCTCACGATTCGTACCTGAACGCTTAGGGCTAAACTGGCCCCACTCCCGCCAAAGAATCGTTCACCTACTTAAACTTCCAATCGGTTCGGCCCTTCCCCCCAGTCGTGCAAATCTATCTGGTATCCCGTGATACTTTCCTCCCACGACCCCCCCCTGAAGACGAAAGGCCGAGAGGACCTTTTGAGTTCTTTCCTTACTCCCTTTCTAATTCGAATCGAAGGCCTCAACTTTGAGCCTTTCGCGATCGAATACCGACTGACTTACCCCCCCACCTTCCTAATCTACCAGCCTCGCGGTATGACGACGTTGACTTGAAGCCGGAGAAATTTTGGTTGTTATGACTTTTGTTTTCCTCTCCTATCCTTTCTCCACTAGGTCGTTTTTGATTTTTTTTGCACGTATCTCTCTGCCAGCACGAACTACCCCCGCGAGCGGATACATTGTTTCCGTCCCCCCGCCCTTCTTTACCGACTTCAAGTGGGCCCGTCGACAGTCGCCTATGAGACGTCGCCGTTCCTCTGAAACGCAGTTCTACTCCCCAGCTGATCTCCACTCGACTGAGAAAGCACGTCCCGCGTCTTTTTCGGCACGTGCGCCACACCCCTCACTTCCCTGGGGTTACGATCTCAGACCCCCCCTCTTCCCACGCGAGGTCGGTTCCGGTCTTCTTCCCTCCTTTCATTTTTTTCATGATATGACCCTTCCTATCTCGTGGCCCTTTCCTCATTTCTCCCACTTGGTCGGGATTTGTTCTTACCATTTTAAAAAATATGGCTCTCTCAGAGCTGAGGATGGGTTAGATCTTCCTCCCCGCTATAGTGTTTTTTTCTCGGCCTTTCCTTCAAACACATTGTCCTTCATCCTTTTGGGTTTTTTCTCCCAGCTCTGTCTTCCCGTTATCTGACTTTCGTAGGAGCTTGTTGGATATCGTTCTTTTTCAGACGGATCTTAGTCTCTATATCTTCCCCTCGATACTTTTAATCAGGCTAGTAGCTGATCGGTTCTGTTTTCCACCCCCCACGTCTTCGTGTATATTCTAGAGGGTTACCTATTTGGCTCGGTCTCTGAAAGGCGATCAAGACGTCCCCGAGAAGGCTTCCCCCCTCCGCCTGAGTCTTCCTATCCCGAGCCCCGGCTTCCCCTCCTTTCTCTAGTACGCCCCTTTCGTACAGCAGATTCTCAACGCTCCCCTCTCCCCCCTGATGGTGATCCGGTCCTACACGCGAGGCACCCCTCTCGAATGATTAGGGGTTCCTCGTCCTTCCCCCTTTTTACCCTCTTTGAAGTAACTTTTTGACCCTTTCCTTTCTGCTTCTGTTTTCTCTTTGTTAAACGACTCTAGCTCTGAGAAGCATGTCCAGGGAGCGTCCTCCACCAGTGATGTGACTCGGCCTCTCCTTTGTTTATTCCCGAATAACTTTCTCTTACGAGTCACACTGCCTCTCTCCCTGGCAGCCTTGGGATGGTCCCCGCCCCCCCCGTTTTTCCTTCGTGATGGAATCATTCTCTTTCAGGGTCTCCCTCATTCCCAGAGAGTAGGAGCTGGCCTGGCAAGTTGAGCAAAAATTTCGCCCTTGAATGGACAGTGTTTTTTAGACCTGGGGAAAACCCGCTTCCGGCTTCAAGGCCCGTTCCCGCCTCCTGATAGGTGTGCGATTAAGGGGTGAGAGTGCTTTCTCCCCCAGTCCTCTTCTGCCTCTTATTATTTCCGGGTCGCTTCGATTCGAGACTCTCTCCTGCGTGATGGAGGGTTTCTGAAATTGTTATTTCTTCCGAGATTTCTGGAGTGCCTTCCCCCTGGCACCCCCCGCAATTTGCCCGTTTGGGTTGTCCGTCTCATTCCTTTTTAGGACTTCTCGAGCGGATCTCTTTTTCTTCTATGAGAGCTTTCTCCCCCAGTCTTATCGTTTCCAGGTAGAGCCGACCAGTTTTTTCTAGAATTTGTAGATTCCCCAGTATTGTGCGGGCGTGCCTTCCGGCTTGATTTTCTCTCTCGAAGCGACCGTGGCTTTTGGGTTTCGAGTCTCGGGCGTTGCTCACCTCTTGCGCTAGCCCCCCTCTTTCAGCCTCGTTCCTTTCTCTTTCCGATGGGATCCACTCTTCTTTCTCTCCGATCTGTTTTATGTCTAGCTCTTTCTCCTCTTTGTCGGTGCAGACGATCCCGTCTTTTATGGCTTCCCGGCTTTCTGTCGCTTTGCCTTTCTTCTAGAAAATCTCAAGTGCGCTCGTTACTCTTCGCTGGGTGTTTTGCCCTGATGAGAAACCCAAACCGTGGGCGGTAGCGACTCATCTCGAGTCCGCTCGTCACAGGGCGTTCCCTCGTGGGTTTCTTTTTTTTTTATTTTGCACCAGGGATCACGTTGTCTGTTTTCTGCTGAAGTAGCAGCAGTATTCCCTTTCATCTTTGCTCCAAGATTGTCTTCGTCGGTAGAAGTAGTCCTAGAGCGGCGCATCTGTGATAGCGCACTTTCCTCGCCCCTCTGCGTAAGTGAATCGCGAGAGGTCTTTTGCCCTACCTCTCCTTATGGATCTCTACGAGGTCCGTCGGAGGGTTGCGATCCTTCCCTCAGGCGAACCCCTCGTTTCAAGACTTTTGCGTAGCACCCCCCCCCCGACTTAAGCGCTAGAACCGCCTCTATCTACACGTAGAATAGTTAAGAGTCACCGAAAGTTCCAGCGTCGATCCTTCTTTTCTGTAAGGCTCTTTCCTGGTTTTTGCTCCTCCTCTCCGTAGATGGTTTTCTTCTCTGCGTGTAAGGAGTTCCCTGTTTTCTATGAGCCTCCTTTTTCTCTGTATCGTTACTGTCGTTTTTTTTTTTTTTTCCGATTAGAAGAGATAACGAAGGACCTATTTCGTTCTTGAGAAGCCAGTTCTTAATGGAGGTCGCCCCCGAGTTTTCCTATCTCCACTGTAACGCGGACCTCCCCTTCTCTCAAACTGATTCAAGGATAAGCCAGTTGTAATTGTGTCCTTTTCACTTCCACGTTAGATTCTCTCCCTTGGCTTCTGGAATAGCGCATGTCGGCTGCGAAGATAGGCTAGCCCCCGTCTCCTTGTTTGGGGTGGAATGCCCTGAAGCGTTTTCTGCCTGTGCTACGCCCTTTTTTTTTTCCTGTTTTATAGTCGTACGATCTGCTCAATTATTTTCCCCTGCTGATTTCATTGACAGTTCGACCCTACTTTTTTACGATTGCACCGGCCCGGTGCTCACAACACGGCGGCATAGTCCCTTTTCTCATTTTTTGTTCGTAGGTGTGTTCCATCTTTCTCTCCCCCCTCCCGAGAGATATCATTTTACAACCGTGCAACCTTCTCATTCCTGCTTGGAGCGTTCCGAACGAGGTGCTTTGCGGTCCCCGGTGCTGCTTTGCCGACTTTCCTTGAAAACTTCGCAGATCCTGGACTAGCAGTCCGAGCACCTCCTCCTAAGTCGACCCTACAGGAGAGGACATTTCCCCCTTTCACGTTAGGAGACGGTATCCGACACATTTTCAGAGACAGATCAGACCCGCTCCTCCCCAGAGAGCGCCCTCGAATTCGATTTGGTCGTGAGATTAGAAAAATTTTCAACCTTGGGCTTGATCTCGCTTTTCCCTCCTTCTTGTCCCTTCCATTCCTTTCGAGCTCGTTTAGGTTAGTAGCTTCCAATCTCCAAGAGCGTCGTGCCAGCAGAGGCCTCTCTATTAGATTCCCGCTAGTCTTTCTCTCTCCCCGTCAGGAGGAGATGCCACTCTCCTTCCCCCCTCCCAGACGCAATCAGAGCACTGCAGTTAGGCATCCGCCCGAGAAATATTCTTGTCTCCCTTCCACCCCCCGAGCAGGACTTTCATTTGAGATGAGCGCCTTCTCTTTCCTAAGTCTAGTAAGCATCTGCCCCCTACCGGTCCTCTCATCTACTCCTTTTTATGTTTCATGGACTCGGGAAGCTGAGGTTAGCCCGTTCTTTTTAGAAGACTTCACTTGGCTCCACTGAGTATCTCTTTTCGGCCTCTGTCGGGCTCTCTCCGATACTGTCCGTCGTTTTCCGGCTTTCCCCTACTCCTTGAGGATTATCCCGCATGCAGCCTGCTTCCTTTCCTTTAAAGCCTCAACCGAGTAGCCCCGCGTTTGATCGTCTCACGCCGCTTGGTTCCTTCTCTCCAAAGAGGAAAACCTGAATCATAGCCCTTTCCTTTCTTACCCCGACCTGACCTGCACTTTAGCCCTTGCCGGAAGCGGACCGAGCTCTACCTCTACCCGGGGGTTGATTTCGCAATCCTTCTCCCCTTTTCAGAGAAGCGAATGCCCTATTGGCCCTTCAGACATCCATTCGATGCTAGATGTCCTTTTTCCACCTCCCCTCGTGGCACAAACGGATGGTCCACATCCCAAATCGTCTTACTCCTCGCATTTCAGGAGATCTAGGCCAATTTGTGTGTTGGTCCACCGCTTGACCCGTCCTCGTTGATAATGAGTTCCTTTTCGAGCTTAAAGATGGAAGCGCTCTCGTCGTTTGCATTTCACCCCCCTGCCGTGACTTCAATTTCTCTTATAACTCCGTCGAAGTGCCGCATGCTCTGCCGTAGTTTTGATGAGATTTAACGGCCCGGGGGCTACCCCGTTCACGCGCCCGCTCCGCTCCCTATGTAGTCTCGAAAACCCCCTAGGACACCGGACTACTCAGATCATCAATAAACTCTCCATTCCACGAGCCCTCTTGTAGAATACAATGCTCCCCCGGCGCAAGCTCACTCCCCCGCGGACTTCTCCCTTTTTCTGGCTTCCTCCTCCCTCCCCTCCTTCCGTTCTCTACTTCCCCCTTACCACTCAATCACGCTTCCCGTTTCACGAGCGTGGCGTAAGCCCCTTCTTTCTAAGACCTCACGCTCTCGCAAACGCGTATCTGACCTACCCATACCGAGAAGAGTCTGCGCAAGACGGCCTGCCTCTGGTCAGTGAGGGTCCCCCGTCTCTATAAATTCAAAGGTTTCCACTCTTTCCCTCTGCGAGGATTAGATCGGGCCGTTCCCCGTCCTGCCTCCAAAGGGCTCTTCTGCAATCTGTGAAGGCCCCGCTGAAGAATGTGATTAAGCCCTCGAATGTTGCGATTCAACGTATGAGGTAGGCTTTTTCCCCGTTTCCCAGTGGTTTTTACTCGCCCTCCTGCTAGCTTAGCCCTCTGACCCTTCTGTCTTGCCCAGTATATTTATCAACCCCCGTCCTCCGCTCACCACAACCACGCCTCATCGGAGGGGTTGCTGTCCGGCAGCCTCCTAAGGAGTCCCTGTACGGTGCGCTTCGCGCGATTCTTTTTTCACGGACACCAGCAATGAAGCATGGTGAAGAAGAGCGTCGAAGAACGTTAAGCGGCGGCGCCCCTTTCTTGGTATTCTTTTTTTGTTAAGTGACCTCGCCTTTTCTCCTGGCTCCTGGAAGACGTTTTTTTGCCTCCGAGACCAATCCCGAATCCCCCCCTGACTGGCTTTACGAGCCCTTTTTTTGTTTTTCTCAACCCTTCACCGATAAACGAGACTCCCCGTTTTCAGGGCCATGCAGGTCGCCAGCCGGGACGTCGATCTGTCGACTTCTTCTCAGGCCGATACGAATTTGTTTTTTTCCCCGACCAGTGACCGTGAGGTCTTCAGTGCGACAAAGACACCATCGATCATGCCCCATGGTTCTCCGACCATACGCGGCCGTATGATCCCATCTTTTCTCCCCTTTTCCAGCTCGCGATATGGCTGTCAATGTTTTTTTTTTTAATCTCTCCTACTACTTTTTTTTTTTAGAGAGATTCACGTTGAAGAGATTATCCTACACATAGGCTATCGATGAGGCTGGTCTTTCCTTATCCGTCTTCCGACCGCATTTGAGGCGGATTTTCCCCCAGGGGAATGTCTCTTGTGTTTTTTTTTTCTCTCTCTCTGTGCCTGAGTTGTTCTTTCACGAGATGTAGGGACTCTTTTTCCTGGATTCTGGCCGTTTGCGCGAAGGCGTCCGTATGAATACTTGCTTCTTT
>Ga0179591_1208267_pt1 | contig 12485 bp, 11 predicted proteins | sample CZOMad2_1_08_16f_FD_182891 | JGI IMG/M metagenome (GOLD analysis project Ga0179591, IMG submission 182891) | Vadose zone soil fungal communities from Angelo Coast Range Reserve, California, USA - CZOMad2_1_08_16fungal (PacBio error correction) | ecosystem: Environmental > Terrestrial > Soil >... | reverse complement strand
ACCCTCTTTTCTTCCCTTGGGCTGCCCGGTCGGTTGATTGCATCCCCATGCACTCCGTTCCTTTCAGTGTCTGTGACCCCCCTCTTTTTTCCGGCCGCAGTCGCGCTCTACGCGATCACCGGCAGAGTTCTTCCTTCCCCTCCTCTCCGTGATCTGGTCGGACCGGAATGTTCGTCCCTAGACAGTCGGCTGAGCTGGCTGATGGGAAAACATTCTGGTCAACAACCCCCGTCAAGGACGAAGTCTGCCTCCTTGTCATTTTAAAGCGGCGAAGCCCCACAATTTAGTTTTCGCGACCAGTGCCCTATCCATCCTTTGTTTCCTGATGGGCTCTCTCTATCTAGGACATCGACCATTTTCAACATGCGACTTTTCTTCCCCATCCTCGCCGGAAGTAGCCAATTATCGTTTATACCAGGGGTTGTATACCGGGGTGGCTTTTCTTCTTCTCTGTTACGTTGAGGTACGGGTGAGCCTCTGGGATGAACGAAGATGCCCAGCGTCGTGTGAAGCCGAAAGCTTTTCTTCTTTCCTCCCTTGCGACGATAGAGGCCGAGGTCTCTTTTCCCCTCTTGAAGAAATGGTCCATGACTTTTTCGCCAATATATGCGAGCGCAGCCCTCACAATAATAGACAATTGTTGTGCCCCCTCGTCCGCCGCATTCAGAAAACCCTTCTTTCTTCATTGACCTGCGCGAAATAGAATTCTTCCAACTTTCTTCTAGCGCCTCTCTGCAAGTTTCCCTGGATTTTTATCAGAAGCCGTGGGGATATTCTCTCTACAGCAGAGGCCTCCTTTTTTTTTCTGCTCCGCCGAGTGAGCTAAGGCGAACCCCGCCATGAGTGGGCGCACCCTCCCTCCTTTTCTCCTTGCCCGTGACGTTTTCCTCCCTTTTCTCTTCACTGAGGGTTTCTTTCGCTGAGTGGGGAACCACAGGCTTTCTCCTTTTCATTTTCTGTTGGCGCGGGTCGACCCGCCCTGTAATGTCAATAATAGGACCGCCCTCCTCTTTTTCAACCTTTCTTCCCCGATTAAGCTTCATGAGGAAGCCAGGGACAATTTTCCCCCTTTGGCGATAGTGTTTTTGATCTGACTTAGGGACCTTCCTGACCCGAACCCCCCCCCCCACCACTGTGGGAAGTTGGCCCCCTGAATCGTTGGTGCGAAATTCCCCCCTTCCCCCTCCGGCGTCCCTTCATGAAGGCGAGATTAGCTCAGCCCCCGTCGTAAGAGTCCTTTGTTAGATGTTCAGTAATTCTCCTCATATTTATTAGGAAAAGAGGGGTACCCTCCTTAGAGAGATTTCATTCTAGGCGTGGTCCCTCTTCTCCCCCTTTCCCTGTTGTTGGTGAACTCATTAAATCTTCCTAAGTCTTCTTCGGCAGCTCTACTGAGACGCGAAGGCCTTCTTTTTTTCTTTTTAGTTCGACAGCAACTCCTCTCGTGAGGTGAGCGGAGGTTGTGTGTCTACGCTCACGCTAGTTTCCCTAGACGGCGCGCACATTTCTCCCCCGATTTTTAGGTCCGTTTTGAACTTTCCCTAACCCTGATGTCTTGAGAGGACGGTTATATTTTGGATTCAAGTGCCGCCGTTGCGGGCTCTTTTTCTTCCCTGGAGGATCTTTGTCAGACCATTCCCTTTCCTCTTAACCTTACAAAGGTAGTCTTCAGAATGACCATTTGCCTCTTCTCTTTACCTCGCGAAGAGTTCTGTTGGGTGGAGTTGACAAGGCCTCCAAGGCGCCTTGGCCTCCCCCCTCACGCTGAGTAGTAGGTTTTGCGTGGCGTGTCCCTTTCCTCCCCCCGTTTCCCCTGCTCCTCCTCCTCCCACATCGTTCGCGAGTCGTTTTTTACGGAATTTTGTCGGTCATGGCCCCTTGAACACCAGTTCTTTTTTGAACCGTATGTCCGCGCGTCACTAGGAGGTATGCCGTTCCCCTTTGCACCTTTTTCCCCTTTTCTTCTGCACGTGCACACGGAGATGTCTACTATTTGCTTCCCAGGCCCTCTCATTCTAATGGAGTAATAGACTTAGCTGCGTTTACCCCTTCAGACGGTGTTGACTTTTGTCGAGCTTTTGTTTCTTTTGAGCCGTACTGGGCTTCCCCTTAGCCCATCCTATTCGGACATACTTTTTTCCCTGACCCCCCTCCCTCGTCTCCAAAGAGGATGAAGTTTGTACTTCTCCCCTTAGCTCGGGGAATGAAGCCTCCTTGGGTCACTATCATCCCCGTCCCTAATTATTTTCATTGATTCCTTCTTTGAGACTAGCTTTCCCGCCCCAGTCGAAGTATCTGGGATGCCTAGAATGCACCCCGACCTGCCTTCGAAGAGAAGTAGATGGGTTCAGCTTCCTCCATCATCTGGCGGATGAAGTACCCGAACTTTTTCTCATCTTCTTTCAACCTCTGTCGGCGAAGGGAGCAGAGGACCGTGCACTGTCCTTTCTTGGACTTGACGTATTTTCGATCCGGCGTCCGGCCTGAACGAGTTTCCCCCGGTTCGTCATTGAGACCGGCAAGTTCGAGCAGACTTTTGCATCCCTCTGCTTTAATGAATAGGAACCCAATGATAACTGTAATTCAACTTGAAGGTGAGTGCACTTTCCTTGCGGCGCTATTTTGCGTCTGGCAGGCGCCCCTTCTCCGTTCGGCCCTCTGCCGATTTTAACCTGTTGAGGTCCTTCCTGAAAGTCGGGACCAGATGCCTTGCTCTTCCCATCCATCCTTATTTTTTTTTTATAGAATTAGAGGCTACCTACGGTCTTTATTCCTGGACTTCCAGGATCCCATTTATTGGACAGAGGTAGTACCCAAAGGCCCATTTGAAGACTCTTTTTCAGCTGAACTCAAGAATTTTGACTTAGTTTCCATAGAGTTTCTAGCTTAATGCATAATATAATGTACGTCTAGATCTTCCCCTTTCCTTTGATGATTCGGTGTATGTTTCATCAAGTCACTACCATCGGGTAGCTCCCCCCGAGCCTGCAGAGATATCTGCGCTTGCTCATCTCTGAAGACCCCCTGACTAAACTGTTCTGGCAGTTGTGCCCCCCGCACCCCCTCCGGGCATTCTAAGTATATCCCATCACTATTCCCAGTTTGTTGTGTTGAGATCTTCTTATTGCTTTTCATGTTTTCTTGTTGGTGGATACCAAACTCTTTTTTACCCCCTTTAAGCAGGTGTTCGATGAGGTGATCCTCCCCCCTTTCTTCGCATACTCCCTCGTGAATGAGCTTGAAAGATCCCCCCTCGTTTCCCATGTTCGTGAACATCTTTTCATTTCCCCCCAATTAAGAACACAGTGATCAGTACACCAATCTAATTGAGATATTGTTCTCTTACAACTCCCTTCACATGACGGACCCACTTTCCGGCGGGATCTTTATACCTACACGCTTCCTTTCACCAGTGGAGCTGAAGGGATATACCGTTTCTACGCTACGGGTTCATTTGGAACCCGTGTGAATTGCCGCGGAGAACCAAAATCTGTCTTCTCCCCGCGTCGATCCTTCCCCAACGCTCTTGGATGCTTGACAGGACTAATTACCGTTATGTTCCTATACAAAAGTGCTCGCTGAGAAGGGATGTAGACGCGAGCCCCTTCAAGTCGATACCGACCTACCGCGCTCCGATCACTCTACCTTACCCTTTCTCCGTTATCCTGGCAGGTGCAGACTTCTGAACCTTTCCATTGACCTCTAGATTTTTAACTGGGGCTCTACCGTCGTTTTCTTCTCCCCCCGGGTACTCTTTCGGATGTTCCCTCGTTGGCTCCTTCACGTTTCCCCCCCCCCAGTTATCCCCCCAGCCAGTGTCCTTCTTTCTGCTACCTCCTTTCCCGACAAGCTGGTTCAGACGGTCCTGCCAAAGGTGCTGTTTACCTTCCCCCTCAGCCTCTCTGTCGTTTACTATGGCCCCCCAAACCCTAAAGATGAAAATTATTGCCCTCGTGTCTTCCATTAAAACCTCTACGGGACTGCCACGCTGTTCGGCCAAAAGAGGCATCAATTTCCCCTCATGCAATTTCGTTCTGGTCCCCAAGTCCTTTTCCATCCCATTCTCGCTGATCTGTGCTGAGCCTTCATGTTTTCTCTCTGTCTCGTTGGTTGCCCTGAGAGGGCGCTCCTCCGCGATCTTCTTTTCCCTGCGCGGGCCACATGATCGAACAACCTACGCTCCCCCCTCCCCTCCGTTCCCCATTTTTTTTCTCTCCCTCGACTTCCTTGGTACTCCGCGATTTTTCCTCCTATTCCCGCCGTCCTTGTGCACGGCTCGTTTCCTCAACGCGCTTAAAAACAGAGTTTTCATTCCGGTAGATTTCTCATCACCGTGAAGCTTTTCCAGAGAATTCCCTCCTTTGTGCGACGAGGCAGACTCCAATTAACCCCCAGTTAGTGACCCCTCCTCAGATCTCCTCTCACCCTCCGTCGTTCTGGCGTTTTCCCTTTTTGACCCGCCGAGAATTCAGCCACTCATATGCCACTTGCAGATGATTGTGGTTTTCTGACCATTCCAAGGTTCCGGTGGAGTCTTTTTTTACACTCCCTAGCCCCCCCCCCTGACCTCGTCGCTTGCAACATTACTTTTCGTGTCGGCAAGTTCGTAAATGGATGCACGCTCCAAGGTCTGTTCGTCCACTCCTTCGTTCTTACTCCAACCCAAACAAATGCTGTTGCATCGCCTTTTTAAGCCTCAAGACGCTACGTCCGTGCACACGACCCTCCCTTCCGTTCTTCGTTTTTTTCTCCTGATCGTGCCTAGGCTCGTTTTTGGTTTCTCAAACGCCACGACCCAAATGTATCTCCCTCTTTTTCTCTGTTCCTTTGTAGTAAGAACTTGAACGCTTAAAGTATTCCGGCAGTCGCCCTGCCGCTCCGCATTTTTTCTTCTTCCTGGAATTTCCACCACCAAGCTGGAAGGGTCCCCCCCTAGCCACTTTCAAGCCCTCGGGAGCTCTCTCAGGTGGACATACTATACTTTCCGCAGCAGCTCCCCATGGACCCCTCTCTCCGGCGGATCGCCGAGGCTTTTTCTTCGTCCGACGCCCTTACCTTACGGCCAGCCTTTGTCTGGACGTGAGTCCCTCGTCGATTTCTCCACTCAGGTCCCTTTTTTCATGCAATCTCTTTTCTAGAGTTTCACGATAGCCTCCCTCTAACTCTTCCTTCAGCTACGGCTCCATTCTTCTTGGCTGGCCCTCCCCCCTCCCTTGGCTTCGAGCGCGCTCTCCCCCTCGATGACTTCCTCCGGGGACCCGGACCTCCTCCCCCTCCACCCTGCCCCCCTCTTCCCGTAGAAGCGCAGTTTGGGCATAAACCCCCTCCCTGTACTTCCCTCCCCCTATATCAAGGAGGACTAAGCTTCACTTCTTCCCAAGTTCCTTTTCTTGTGTTCGCCAAATAATTCTCTCCCTGACTAATCGTCTACCCCTTTGTCTTGTCCCTAGATGTATGGTTCAATTCTGGAGACCAGATCCCTCCTTGACGTCTCGTTACTCCTTCAACTCTTCATCTCGGACAACCAATCCCACGTGCGTTTGCTTTCCTGTCGCAAATCCACATCCCTAGACGTTTAGGCCCCTCGTCCACGGTAGGTTTTTAATTTTTTTTCTATTCTGTTTTTTCACTGCGAGATATGATTTCTCGGTCACGCGCCTTGAGTTATCTTTTTTTTCATTTTTTTCCGTGCCCGATTGGAGCCCTTCGATCTGTCTCTCGCAGGAGCAATCCTACGATGTCTTTTTTTTCCGTTATGGGGCATCTTTCCCCTCTTCTACTCTTCCTCACGGCGGGCCATTTTTTTTTCCGCGCCCAACGCTCACGTCCTTTCGACCTCCCTATGTAGATCCTTTCTTCCCTGGTACTTCGTGTATACTTTGGAGCCCGATTCGGAATGTTCTTTCTCTTCGTGTCCCTAGTGGATAATGATAATTGCTGTTCATTAGTGGATGGAATGGGTGTTTAGAGCCTCTTAGAAGGTTTTTTTTTCACTGACGATTTCTTCCTTTTTTACTCTGTTAGGGTGTGGTGACGCCATTATGGATACTTCTGTTTTCCCCCAGCTGGATCAGTCTTTTTCTCCCGTTCTTCAGGTTCCGCTTCAGGCTTTGAGGCCCCTCTTTTTTTAATCGAGTTTCCCTTTAGACGGAGGACGTCCTCCTCTGGTCCAGTTTAAGACTTACCTGAACGCTATGGATCGGTCTTCACATTTCTGTCAACCCCCTCCCTTTTTGACCGTCAGCCTAGCAAAGAAATTCCCCCTTCATCTATTAGTTCCTCTCTTTTTTTTTTTCTTAGATGATAGAGGAAATAGTTACCATTCTTCCGATCGGAAGGGTTTGTGATACTTGTCAATCCTCTCCTAGTTTCTTTATTTGCTTTTCTTTCACAATCTTCTTCCCTCCGACCCTCTCTCCCCCTCTAAGTACCGCGATTAGAGCACATTTTTTTTTTTTTATGTCCAGTCCGAGTCACGAATTTTTATTTTCCCTCGGCAGCGACCAGCGTGAGACAGGGGTACTATCTGCAATGTATGGAAACTTGTGTCCACCCCCTCCCCCCCCATTTTTTAGCGTACCCTCAGTTTGACCTGTGGTACGTGACTACCTCAACAGCCGCTTTTCCCCCCCCCAGTGACAGAAGCTTTTGAAGACCCCTTTTAGTTCCTGATGTTTCCTTCTCCTGGTCACGACCTTATTCACCCCACGACCCCACTGTTCTACCTTGCAGTCTTATGCACGATACTTCCTTTCTTCTAAATGATTCTCGGGCTCGCCTCTTTTCTTGTCGACTGGTTCTCTTCTCTCTTTGCCTATTTGATTCCTCTTCAGCAGAGGGCTGTTTCAAGACTCGATTTTTTGAAGCCAGACATTTCTTATGCTCTGCGCGTCGACGATCGGCCTGGTTACACGGAGGGTGAATGTAACTACCTAGTAACCTCAACTTCCACGTGAAATAGTACGCATTCCCTTCGCGAGTTCTCTCCTGAAGCCTCATTCCCCTTGTTGTGAGATTCACTCCCCTTCCAGGTCTACCTGCTTTTCCGTTAGAGATGGCGAACTTCACAGGGAAGCGCCAATTTTTCCTCTCTGCACGCGGCAACGTTTTGCGAAGAGATCGCTGTATTTTCCATCTACCACAGATGGCCCCCGCCAGCTACTTCCCTCTTTTATCGCAGAGGACTATGTCCCCTATCTCTTCCATCCTCTGTGCACCCACCTGCACCGTCAAATTTGTGAGCATTCCAGGTGAAGGATTTCCTCCCGTGCTAGCACTTTGAGGCGTCCGCCATCCCCGTTTTGACCCACGGCGCGTCTCCCCGTGGAAGGGTTCGTTGGTAGTTGTTTCAGTCCCCTTCGTGCTGTGCATCATCTCCTCCGACTCCGATTCTCTCCTTTCTTTTCTATCGGCAGCGGCTTTTTCCTCCCTCTCTATGACGCCGATCATTTCATCCTTCCCGCGGCGCTTATCGCCCCCGCTATAGTCCCTAGTCGGCAGTCTCCCTTGAGTGTTCTCTCCTCTTCCTGGCCGCACGGCCGGCCCAGTAGGCTCCATTCACTACGTTCTCTTTCTCTCAGCTTTCGGCGCTAAGCTTCCCTTGGGGAAGGTCATTGATTCCTCCTCTTGCTTTCCCTTCTGTACTCTCGGCTGCCCCATCTGATGATGCTATGTCGACACTCTGTGCTGTATTGGCCGGAATTTTTTACTCCTGTGAAAAGACCCGATTTTTTCCCTCTTTAAAGTCTACTCTCGGTCCCCCCCGAAGGAGATTTCGCGCGACTCTTTTCCCCTAAGGACGTGAAGGTTCTTTGTCGTCAGAATCCACGACGCTCTCCCCCCTAGATTCGGTAGCGACTTCACTTTTTCGTTGGCGTTGTAACAAAAAGATCCCCTTCCGTCTTGCTATACCGAGTCCTCCCCCCGCTCCCAGGGGACGCCTCTTGTACGTGCCTTTCCTACCGATAGCTTTTCTGAGGGTCCTGCGTCTTCTTCCGGCGCTCCGTTTGGTTTCTTGTAGTGACCTAGAGCCCCCTTCGGATCTTTCCTGACCAGCCCTTTGTTTTCCTCCCTGCCTTTACGCCCTGCCGTCCCTCCTTTTCCCAAGTGATTTCTTTTGCCCTCATCTTTTAATGAGTCCTCTGTTAGGGATAGTCGTTGAAAAGATTGCGGGCGCACTGGTCTTGTCCCTCCGCGCAGGAGAGATTTTCTTCCTTTTAGCGTTTCCCCCCTACGGAGCGCCGAAGTCCTCTACATAGGCGTGTAGGAAGTCTGTGAAGGCCTGGTCGGTTAATGTCCCTCTTCTGTCCAATAACAGTGCTTGTTACCTTACTCTTGGACCACTCTCCCCAGTACCGATGCGGTGAATCGTCCCATCCCCTCTCCCTCTTATCGGGTTAATTTTTATCGAAGCCGTCTGCGCGCGTAGATCCAGTCTTGCATCGAGACTCTTAAGTCCTCGCTGAGCGCGTCCCCCTTTTCCCCACGTCGACTTTGGCTTCTTTTTGTAAGCTTCCCCTTCTCTTGCAGAGAAGATTCGCGGTTCGTACGATGACTTCCCAGATAGTCGTTCTTTTACACTCACTCTCCCGTCTAACTGGTATGAGCTCGTGGCCCCTTGTCATGGAATTGTCCGGCCTAGTAAGTCTATTTTTTCGACCACTCGACGACCCCTCTTACCTTGTTTCTGAGTTCTAGAGTTCTTTCCAGTCACAATTTAAGAGTGTCCTCAGACTTTCCTCCTCCCTGTACGCGACTTTAATTCGCACGGGGTGGTTCCCATCCTTGTCCCCTTTCATCTGGTCGGCGATCTGACCCCCCCTCATTTGTTCGTGTCTTTTTCCCATTTGTAGGCGCCGTGGGTAGCAGGCCTGTCCAGGGCGGTCCTTTTTTTTTTTCGCCCGAAGTGAAGATTGCATTCGTTCCACCGAAGGAGACGTATTTGCCGGTTATTATCCCGCGAACGGACCTTTAGCGACCTCCCCCTTCTTTGTCCCTCCCGAGCAGTTTAGGCGTGCCCCCCCCCTGACTCAAAGTAGTCTCGTGACCCCGGTGACGGTTTGACAATTTCAGCTTGCCTCATATTGTCTGAGGATGTACGGGACTTTTGATTCATCGTAGAAATCTCCCTCCTATCCCTTGGATGGGCGAAACTTTTCTTGAGTCTGTGGCCCCCCCCTGATTCCACCCAGTCCATTAAGGAGGTTTCATTCTCGACGTATTCCTCATGATTCGCAATTTCAATTCAACCTGCCGTTTCTCTGGTAGCATCCCACTCTCGTTGCCCCCGTCATCTTTATTTCGACCTCACTGAAGGTGCCTTTTTCTCCTCCATTAGCATGACTTGATCACGCTTTCGAGTTTTCGTTCGCGCGGGCGGCTTCGATCTTTTTCGTTTCACTCCGGACCCGTGGGAGCCGGTACTCCGATAGTCTTTATGTTTTATATTATTTCGAAGTTCCTTAGTCACGGTCGGGTCCCCACCTCCCCCCTGACGGGAAAGTCGATCCCTCTATACATTCTCCTTCCGTGTTGTTTGACTCTGATACTTCGCCTTCCCTTGGTACGGTGGGCGACAACGCCAATAGTGCGCGTTGAGGTACTCCTTTCTAAGAGCATCAAAGAGAATTCAGATGGCCCGTTCCGAGGGTCTTTAGTTGAAAACGAACCGTCGTTTCTCTCCGTCCGCCAAGGGTTCACAGGCCATCTGATCGAGTGATTGAATCGCGCACCTCATTAATTCATTGCGATTCCCTGACCTTAGTTTCATATTACTTCCACTGATGCCCGGACCGGCCGCTGGCCTTCCTCCTTTTAGACTGACCCTTGCCGGCCTTTTCAGTTTAGGTTAGAACTCCCCAATGCTTAGAATAGAATACTTTCCACCCCCCCCTTCCTTTTTTCCGTTCATTCACCCCTCGTCATAAGTTAGATCATCAACATTCTTAGTTCTTGTGCGAACTAATTCCCAGTTCATCGCGATTTCGTAGTTTCTTACCGTCGATCTGCTACACAACTCCCAATTCCACCGCCGGCAGGTGCCGACTGGGTGCTGCCTAACGGGCATTGGGTTGAACTTTCTTATGGTTTTGTACCCTGCGGGCGAATGATGTCTTCTGCCCCCAAGGGCATCTCGTCGCCTGGCGTGTTCCCATTTGACTTTTCTCTCTTCAGGGCCTGCCCCCCAATCCCTTGAACCTTCCGCCGTAGAAGACAAGCTCTGTCCAGACGGCGTCGCCCAGGATTTACCGTATTTCCCCCGCCAGTTTGACTTTCCACCTCTTTTTTTTTTGTTTCCCCCCGACCTGGACTTTTGTGGAAACCCGTGGGCGCTTCTGCACTCATATCCCTAACTTCGACCCTTTTATTTTCCGCAAACAGACGGCACCCTTCCCCATCCTGGCAAGGTTGACCCATTCTTAATTCGGACCGTCGTCTTCTTCCCTTTCCCCCTCTTTAATAAGAGATTTGAGACGAGCTTTTTTTTTTTGTGAGTGAATATCCGTCCTGTCGAGAGCGCCTTTCGCTCTGGCAGGCGCGTCCGCTACTGCCCCCCCCCCCCTCGATCCACCGGCTCATGTGAACCTTTTCCCTCCCTTTTGCAACGATCAAGTATTACCGCCCCCTATGCTCTCTGGGAGTCACTCGAATCCCCCCTCCGTGCACGGTAGGATCATGACCGGACCTGAAACCCTTCTTGCCACTCTGTCGGCGCGGTCGCTTTAACCGAACTCGGTTCCGGATCTTCACTTGAAAAAGCACTGTGGTGCGCATTTTTTATGACCCAAAAGGACTTTTTGCCCCTCCTCCCTGAATGCGCGCCCCTATGGTACCGGAAGGTGATTGAAGTAATACCTCGACTTCCTCCTCCACGCGCCGCTTCATTGTTGATGATGCCCTTTGCTACTGGTTTCTTTTTCACCCTCACACGAGCCCAAACCCGACTTTCCTTCTCGCTTGCCATGCGAGAACCTTCGCCGCGTACCTGGCCTGGCGACGCTGGGTTTTTTTTTCCCTCCCTTTTCGTCTCGGCCGACCGCCCCCCCCCCACTGGTAGTCGACTCTTAGAGGTGACGTGTTAATCTCAAGATCGTCTACACTTTTCCCCCCCCCTAACTAAGTCTTTAGCCTTTTGGAAGGATGTGCCCTCTTCCCCCTCCTGAGTCTATGGGCGAACGTAACCCCCTCACCGCTTTTCAGTAATCCCTCTCGTAGTCTTTTCTCGGCAAAAGTACTTACTTATTGAGTCGCGCGCGCCCTTTCCATCGTCTCAAGTGGGGGATAGTCTTGGACGTAACCCCCTTTGTGGCATTGTTCCAGCGACCACCTCATACAACCCGCCCGCTGGGACGTCTCCATTTTTTTTTGAAAATCTAACCCTGGCGCCTTTTGTGACTATCTTTGATTCAAAGCTTCTCCTCTGATCTTCTAAGATCTCTTCAGGCCGGTCAGCACCTCTTTTCCTTGGTTCCGGTTGTAGCGCTCCAACTCTCGGGTTAAGCAGGCCGGTAAATATATCGGTTTTTTTTACAGAAGCTGCCTCACGAAGATGGCTCCCTAGATTAATCCAGTATTGCCTTATCCTCAGCAGAGCGGCGGTGCCCCTAGGTCGCTGTTCCTCCCGCGAACCTCCCCCGCTTCGTCCCCTTATTCCTATCCCTTTCCCCCTTCATGTTTCCCCTTCAAGTTCCTCCTGATTCCGCCGTGGCACTGCGCACATTCATTTTTATTTTGTCAATCTTCCGGATCTTAATCTTCCTTCTACAGCCCCCTTCTGGCCCCCCCTCCTCTGTCTTACACCGAGAAAGAACCTCCACGTGTGTATCGTCCTTCCCATTAAGATTATCCCCCCCCTGCGGCATCCCTTGGCGCTGTTCTTCTTTCGCAACTTCCTTCCTGTTACGGGTCCCGGTCTTCTGGGATTCCGCACAACAGTGGGTCCCTTCTTCTTATTAGAGCCTGATCGTATCAGGTCAGTATTTTTATTGGCCGTGCTAGGTTCGTTTCCTCTCTTTCATGATTTACAGTTTTGATCTCATCGTCTTTAGATCACCTCCTGATTTAGGGCTACCACTCTTGGGGCATTTCTCCCCCCTAGGCTCCAATCGGCCCCTACGAGACCAAGCTCACGCACCTCGACCCCAGTCTAGTCTGGTAATTCGAGACAGGGAATCAGCTTCGGCTTTTTTCTCGTTCGTCAATCGATAGTGATACTGTTGCTGTTCTTCCGCTGCACTTGTTTAGACCCTCTTTGAAGTTTTTGCGCTCCACTTCCTCTACATTAGATTCGGTGGTACACCAATCCCTTGCTAGAGGATCATCCGTTTGTCTTTTTTCTTAAGAAACGAGCTGATCGGCTGTCCTTCTTGTGCTTCCTCTCAGTCGCGACCGTGTCGGCTCTCTGTTACAAGAGCAGCAACTATCTCCTTGATGGCCTGAGTCAAAGTCGTCACCTCCTTAAAGAGAAAGCCCCTCCAATGTATTCT
>Ga0179591_1262353_pt1 | contig 12486 bp, 8 predicted proteins | sample CZOMad2_1_08_16f_FD_182891 | JGI IMG/M metagenome (GOLD analysis project Ga0179591, IMG submission 182891) | Vadose zone soil fungal communities from Angelo Coast Range Reserve, California, USA - CZOMad2_1_08_16fungal (PacBio error correction) | ecosystem: Environmental > Terrestrial > Soil >... | reverse complement strand
CCTGCGAACTTTCTCCCCACCACGTATTGTCCCACGCATCTCTTGAGATTCATGCGCCCGGCGCAGTCTCTCAAAATGCCACTCGCCGGCTTGTCGAATTTTCCCCCAGATTGCAAGTCGCCCCTTTCGCAGCGTATACCGTTGCGATCACGGTCAGGAACCGGCTGCAATCGTTAGGCCTCCCGCCTCTCCCCCCTGTTGTCGATAGGCCACCCTTGATTCGTTTCATCGTGAGGTTCAGCGTAGGAACTGAAAGCATCACGTTCGGGCTACTTGCCTCCTTCTCGACTGGCGTTTTAGCTTGCCTTGCTACCGGTGAAGATCGGATTTGAACCCTGTTCACCCCTTTGTTGTTGTTGTAGAGAGAGAGATAACTTGTTCCCTCCCCCTTGATAGGTCTTGATTCCATGAAAAGTCTAATTGCCTGACCCCTTACTGGAAGGAAGGGTTAGCGTTCCCTGGTTCTTTCGTTTCCACTCGTCCTTCATCATGATGCCGAGGTAGCGGGCGATACACTAGTGAAAAGACTTGGTCCCTGAGAGGCGGGTTTTTTTGTGCCCTTTGGAACAAGCATTTATGATCAGAGTAGGGCCTGGCATAGTTGCGCTCTGAACACTTTCTTTTCCGACCCCGTGATACCCTCCTGGGTTTGCGATTGGCCGAAGTCCCCCCTTTCAAGCGATCCGCCCCCGAGTCTTAGGTTTATATTTCCCCTTCTCCTACCGTATCTATATGCACCGACCGACCCCCCTTTTGATGAGCGTACTTTGAATTCGTCCTCTCCTTCCTTTTGCTTTGCTCACCTCCCGCTGGAAGACACGCGTTGGCATTTCATGATTCTAGATTGGAGATTGTCCAAGGTAAGCTCCGGAGCGCTAGATCGCCGTCATCCTGAAAGATTTCTCTCCCCTCATCTCTTAGCGTCTTTTTCCTCGGAGTGTTTTCAGCGAAGGATAACATAGCACTGACTTGGCGGTTAACTTGTTACGAAAAGCTGTTCGGAAATTAGCAGATAAAAGTTGTAAGTCCGAACGTCTACCTCCGTCGTCTGCCGGTTCTTTAAGACCAAGTGCAAATCTTCCTCAGTCAAGACGAGAGGAGAAGTTCCTCTATTTTTCCCGTGAGCGCAATGAACAAGAGTGCGGAATTTCTGTTAGGAGGCAATCTCCTCTCGTATTCGAATCATTGCTCTGCAATCAGACGTTTAATCTTCCTTTTTTCGTCGAGGATTGCATATTCGCCTTTCAACAGGTACGAAAGATAAGGGATTCCGACTCGGTTTTTGTGAGTGTAATAAATCAAGCCAGGTGTATCGCTAACGTACGAATTCGGGGATGACGAGAGACGTGAAAAACTACTGTCAGAAGGAGGGGAAGGGAGTTCACGTTAAAGGGTCCCCTGCTCCACCGACTATCCAGGTTGGTGTTCTCGGGATTTCCAATTCGCAGTAGAATTCTTACGCGCGAATTTTTTACCATCGCAGCCTTCCAGGTCTTCCTGTTTTTTTGTTACGTTCTGAGTTACCTTTCGATAGAAGCCTCACAGTTGTATACTCTCTCTCCTTTATACCCTATGGCTCTCTTGAACCCCCGCATCAGTGCGTACGGAAGGCGGCCTCCTTTTGGCTACAAGGCCCCCTCTCCCACACTTATGTCCCCGTCGGTTTGCCAGGCTTCAGCTCCCATGTCCCCCTCGACCTTCGCATGCCCTTACATAGCGCCCAACCGCCCTTCCCTTCCCTCAGTGCTGTCGAAGACCCTCCTTACCCTTGCTTTCCGCCGAAGGATTTTTTAGGTAGGAGGCGCTGCTCTTTAAGTTCGCACCACCCCAAAAAGACAATCTCGCCTAGACAGACCTCACCGATTTGCCCCTGAGTCCAATCTTGTAGACATTTTCTCATATGCCTGCCCCCTTTACCCGAGTCGTGGCACCCGTCAAGGTCTCAGAAAGTTCGTAAAGACTTTAGGGTCCATTCCCCCCTTCCAGATAGGAGGCGGCGCTCGCTCTCCCTGCAATTTTTTTAGACAGAATTTTTTGGTTTGACGTTGTTAAGGGGTCAAAACCGAGGACAAGAGACAGCGCCCCTCTGTTCGGAGCAAACCGGAGAAGCGTAGACCGAACACGATACTTTAGTGACCCCCCCCGCTTTTTGACACTTAACTTGCAGGGCCCTCTTCGAACCTTTCGAAATCGCGAAGTTCACCGTTTTTCTCCCTCGAGGAGACCCCCCCTAAACGGCGAGTCGGACACAGAGGAAGGAATGAGCGCAAGATAGGTAACGTTGATAGCTCCCATGCGTTGACGATCCAAGGGCATCCTTCTCCCAGCTCAGCCTAATAGCCTTGTCTCACGCGAGGACGTTGAGCATCGAGCGAACATGCTCGACAAACCTTGACCTCTTTCCCTACGCCTTTCTAAATTTTCATTTTTATAGCCATTTTCACCCATAGCAGGGGTCTTCCCCTTTCCCCGCCCGTCTCCTCCGACCATTCCACTATCGTGAACTCCAGAACAGAACCACCCATGTCCTTCCCCCCCCTCCCGCCCTATTTCTGGTTTTCTGGTTGATTTAGCGTAAGACTATTAGGCGGTTCCCCCCGCCTTTTTTCCTTGTGCCATCCCCTGTTACCATATAGGATCAAACACTCTCCAAATTGTCCCTATCCCCCTCTTTCATGGCTGTTGAAGACCGTGTTTAGAGCTAATACACCCTGACTATGCCGTCTCTGCCGTTAATGACTTTTTCCAGGCTTGTGGGTTTAACCGTGAATCCTCCCAGCCCTTCCCGAGAGCCCTTTAAGCATTGATCTTTAGTTTAGTGGAAGCGTCGAAAGCAAGAGGTCTCCTTTTCTGCCGGTCGTTCTCCCCGATGAACTGAGCCCGTTATACTGAATGATCTCCCCGTGACCGCCTCGCCGTCCCCTTAGTCCGTTCCAGAATTTCAGAATGTTCACCTGATTTTGCCTCCCTCCCCCATCAGGACCATGTGCAGCAACCAGATCGCTGGGCGGGTCTAATGTCTTGACCCTTTTTAAGTCTAGCGGCCCTCCTTTTTGAGTCCTCCTTTACGTTAAAGCTAGGATCGATGACAGGAGAACCAGTTTGAAGAACTACTTCTTCAGAGCCCCTTACATAGGTTTTGCATCCCCCGTGCTGAGCACCATCCCCTTAGATAACCCCGACACTTCAACCCCCCTCCCTCCCCACAGACTCAGATTCGTGCCAGTTAGATAATTTTTATAGAAATACGATTCCTAAGGTCCCCCCAGTTCACGAAGTCCCTCGGGAGTGCGTTGTAGAGGTTAGCCCTCAAAAGTCCACTCCTTTCGGGCAGATAACATTCGGTCGTCCTCTCCCGAAAAAAGGTTGCACCTTTGAGTTCCGACCAGGCATCTGCAATCAGAAACAAATTAATGTTTTTTCCCCCGGCCCAAGTTATTTGGCTCCTTCGCCAACCAGTCCTCGAGGCCAATGACTTTTTTCCCCTACCGGCGGTTGAGCCAGCGACCTGGGTCCTCCTCGTTGCGTGTTTTGGCTTCAGTTTTAGCGGGACACTGCCCCAAGAGTGCACCAAGCCTACCCCACTTAGGCGTCCCTTTCCTCCGAGAAGCTGCATTCCGGCCTTCCCCTTGCTTAGAAATTGTCGAACCGGTATCCCTTAAGGACTTCGGATGATAGCGAAGTTGTACCCATCTCCTCTCCTCACTGTGCCTTTTAAGAATCTCTTTTTCAGGCGGGCCGCACCTCGTTCGTCCGAGACACCCAGCAGGTTTTTCTGGAATTGCTTTCCCTCACATCTCTCTGGCGCCCTTCCCTTCTCCCTGTCCTCTTTGTTGTTTTTTTTTTTTGAGTCGAGTTCTCTCCGCTATAGTGTACCCAGCCCAGACTTTCGGCGAGTCTGGCGGCCTCCCGTTCTGATTGGCGCTCCTCCCCCACGTTGGCGCCTCTGCTCTCCGAGGCCATCCTATGAGATGTGTTTCCCCCTCTTGAGCTGCGCTGGCTCTTCCACGCGCATTTAAAGAGTAGTGACGGTGTAGATCGACTTATAAACGAGTTCCTGCTCTTACTGTGTTTCCCTTTTCTCTTACTTTCTATTTTCTCGTGGAGCTCGCTGGCTTCCCAGAGGTTCGATCGCCAAACCGGCTTCCCCCGTCACCGTCACCTCTGTTTTAGGTTTTCTGCTCCACGAGTGTTGTTAGGATGCCTGCGCTTCCCCCTTTTGTTTCCGCCGTTCGCTTCAGACTCCTGTGTAGTAAATCACCCCTTCGCTGGGTTGATTTCCAGAGAATTTCGTATACTTAGGAGGGGATCCTCAGGTACTCCCTTTCCTATCGGAAAGCTGTGATGTCTATGGTCGTTTAATTAAAGAGCGAAAGCACACTTTGCTTTTATCCTAATAGGCTGTCTTTTTATGTTTCATCGAAAAATTCTGGGTGTGTGTTTTCAGTTGTTCTCGGTTCTCTCCATTCTCCAGGTTCGTCACGAAGACCCTAGTGCGTCGGGCCGTCCCTTTTTATGGAATCGGTTGCCCGGAACCTCTCCCTCCACCTCGATTCTTGCGCATCCACACCTTACTAAGATCTTATAAGCCCTTGGTTATTGATTGCTCCACGTTTCAAACAGGACTCTGTTACTTCTTTCACTCATTTCGCCGTTTAATCGATGTCCTAGTTGAGAAAGCACAGGCTCACAACCCTACTGGATCGCGTTTCTTTTTCTCTTTTTCACCTTCCGGTTTAGTAGTCCTGTGGCAACACTAAAAGCCACAGGCACCCGATAACTCCTGTCGTTAACTACCTAGGTGAGAGTGCTTCTTTTTTCTTTTTTGCCCCTAGGGAATGTTTTTCTTTTGCTCCTGTGGAAAACCCCGTCTTTAAGGTATTCCGCGTACGCGATCCCTTGGAGTACGAATAAAAATCAATGAATCTCCAAGCTAGATTGGATTTATGTGCTTTTTGTTTGTAGTTCCCTAGGCAGCTCCTGCTGAAGGGGCTTTCCAAAGTCAGAAGAATAGTAAGGACCGAGGATCTAATAATGAGTTTCGGTTCCGCCACAACCATACCACGTACTGTAGAATGGTTTGATTTTTATGGTAAGATTCTCTCTCGACGTAGGGGCCCAGCTTGCTCTTTTAGGAAGAAAATGGATGTAACTTCCATGACAACTTTGACGATAAATGTCTTAATTTATACTCGATGGTAGCGAGGGTGGATGGGCGCGGTCCGGGTATGGCCATGAAGAGTCCTATTTCACGCCCTTCTGTCCTTTTTCCAGTTCAGGCATTTTTGGCTAGTCCCTACGTTTGAAGTCAGAGCAGGGCGGCGCTTCCTGTTATTGAACGACTATTGTCTTGATGTAACCTCTCTGACGGATGACCTTATAGATCGAGGGTTTTTGCCTTTACCGGTAGCTCCTTTCCTTCGTGACCTGCGCCCGAGGAGTTAGCTTCGAAGGTGTTGCGATTCACTTTACGACCCCCTTCGCCGAATGAGGTCTCTTGATCGAGGTCGCGTTTTGCCCTCTTTTCCCCTGTTTTAACCTCGTTGACCTCCGACCTTGAGGTCCTCGCTGCCCTGTGCCGAGAGCGCGAGATGATAGCCATCCGTCTTCCTCTCTTCTCTTTGATTCTTTCCCTGGGTTCGACTTTGATAAGAGAACCATCCCATCGCCCCCTCGCTGTCTATCTTACGTCTTTTTTTTCCTCCCAAGAGAATTTTCCTACATGCACGCGGACGCGCATCTAACTTTCATGCTTGGCCCCCAGAAGAGCGCCGCGCTCCTTCGCCACCCCAGTGTCTGTGCTCTCGCTCCGATAGACTCCCCTGTTCAGGATTAGAGTCGCCCGCCTGTGCCTAACATCCCCAGGCCCCCCTACTTCAGCTCGATGCCCATATTTCCCCCACTGCCGCGAACGAAAAGCTTTTTTTTTGATTAACCCGGTCTTCTTCGCTTCCGGAGGATATATCCGTGCCATTCCGCAATTTGAAATTTGCGCGCTGGTTGGTGCGCTTTCCGGTTCTGGATGCCGACCCCAGACCCCCTTCTTTGTCTCGTGATCCGTCATACTGTTCCTCCCATTTTGATCGAAGCTCTCCCAAGTTTAAAGTATCCACTCCCCATCAGCAAGCCCCCCCCCCCCTGTTTCCCAAGTTCTAGGCAGCGCCTTGATGCCGTACGTCTTGGTGCCGAGGCAGCCCACCTCCATCCCTCGATTTCGGCCATTGGAGACAACCTCTGCTGTAACTGTGATGAAAATTTCTTGCGCGATTTATGTGCTTGGAGTTTTTTTCCTTTTCATCGCGCCTTCTTCTATGTTTTCCCAGGGCAGCACCTTTGAGAAATGTTTCCCTTTCAAGGCCCTTTCTCCCCACCCAGCTTTTTTATCCGGATTCTCGGACAAGTCATTAAATCCAGATGGTACTCTTGAGAAGCAATCTTAGAGGTTGTCCCCTTCCCCCCTCCCCCCTCTGCCCTATTAGAACTTCGAGATAGAACAGCTTGCGTCAGATCAAAGCAGGCCGGCCAGTGATAGCTCGTAGCCCAGGCTGAGTGCCCGGTCTTATTCTTTCATCCTTCTTCGCTGATCCCTTTTCCAATTATTTCCCTTTCCTCTCGAGGGCCCGACCGATCTCCTGGCCACGGTGGAATTTTCCCCAGTGCCCCTCTCCCCTACTCTCTGGTTTGGCATCTTCTCCTAAGCGCCCTTACGTAGAGACTTGTGCAATTGGGAAAGAGTGCAAGGCCCGCCTCTCTCGACGCGGTAATCCGGTGCGCTTTTTTCTCGCACCTTCCCTACGGCTCCTTTCCCGTAAGTTTTTTTTCGTTGATGTGCTGAGCCTCGGCATTGTCCCCTCCGAATCTCGCTGCCCCAGCCCTTACGTTGACTATCCTCCCCTCCTCTTTTGATGTTCCTTCGGCGCTTCCTAATTTCTTTTTCCTTGGCGTCCCCTCTATACCTCAGTTGTGTGTTGGTGTCAGATGAGCCTCAGCCTGACCTTCCCCTTCACCTTCTCCGGCAGTTGACCATCTTCTTTCACATGGTCATGACCCCTAATTAGCGCGAGACTCTTATCGAGCTGTTGCGCTTTAGAACATCCCCCAGCTTGGTAGTCTCTTTCTCAACGCCCCAACTGGTCGATTTTCCTTTTTTTTCTGTGCGTTGCAGAGCTGACCACGTCTCGATCCGTTCTAAAGAGGCGCTATCGGCTCTTTTCACTCTCTTTTCCTCATTCATTTTCCCTCGTGATTCCTCCGACGTATTAAATTCTCACCCTTGCAAGAGTTTCCCCTTTCGAGATTAGAGGAGGATTTTCATCTTTTTTTTGTTATTAACGCGACTCCTCCTTTTTCCCCTCCTCCTCGTTTTACTGGCGCCGCCCACCCCCCTTGCTTTGTCTGATTTCCAGATATCGCAGGCCTTTCTGAGACCCTGCCTCTGCCCTGGTAGCGCTAGAAGAACTAGCTATTTCCTGATTCCTCTTTTTGTCTGCTTGGACCAGCCCGGTGACTCGAGAGGAGTATAGAATTATAGCCCTTGCCTCTTTTTATAGAACGCATGATTTTTTCTTACGCCTCGGAAGAGGCTGAAGTACGACGCAACTCTATAAATTGGAAGGGCCCTTGGTCCCCATCTATTTCGAGTGATTTTTTCTTTTCCCAGTTTTCAGACCAAGTTCGTGATTGATGATTCAAAGCATCTCCTCTTCGCCTCCTCCTTGCTGAACTTTTTCCCGGGAGACTATGGTTTAAGGGAATAAAGATGGGAGCTTGCCGCCGATTTGGAGACGAAGAGAAAGCCCCAGTTTGGGTCTACTTAGTTTTGTCCCCATTTCGTTTCCCCACGTAGGTTCAGGTCGATCGCCGTTCCTCTTCTTGTCGGGCTTTCCCTGCACGCTGTTTCGCCCCCTTTTGAGCATTCATTTGGTGATAGTCAGGTTTTCGCTTACATCCTTCCCTTTACTTTCTACAGACCCCTACTTGGCGCTCGTCCTAACGAAAGCATGAGCAACAAATAGAGCTTTCCTTTTTCCGTATCGTTTCGCGTGCTCCAAGATTTTTCGTTGTCGAAAAGAGCCATTCCTCCCTTTTTTTAGTAAGTTGTCACCGCGTTTCGACCCCTTGGACGATTATTTGTAATTAGACGCAGTGATTTTTTTTTGCTGTAAGTATCTAAGCCCGTCTATCTCTCCTCCCCCCTACCAACCAATTCAGAGCTTGTCTCGAGATTCTTCTATCACGAATGGAGTTTCCTCTCATTGTTAGATCCAGGCTGAGGCTTTGAGGGCCCTTTCTCTTTCTTATTGTAGGCTTCGTTGAGGTTGTCGTTACTTAGAAGAGTCATTTTTCGGTGCTATGTTTCTTCTCTTTTATCCATCCCCCCCATCCCACGCCCAGCACAGCGAGAGAGAAATGGAATACCGGGCTCTGTGCCGCGTTCCTTTTCCCGCGATCCCCTCGAGCCTCGCGAAAGGTAGTTTAGCATCTGCCCGTTTTCCTTCCCCTCCCTGCAGCGCCTTTTTTGCCTTCTAATTAAAGGCCCCGGCCGTCGTGTTGTCTTGTGTTTTTCCGGTGCCCCCCACTAGCGCATTTTTTCTCCGCTCTCTGATTCTCCATGTGATTGTTCTTTGCGTAACAGATCCCCCTCTCTTCACTGCCACGCGCGAAACACGTTCAGCAGGGGTTCAGTCTCGCTTTCTGCGCTTTGGTGAGACAGGCTTTTTTTTTCCAAAAAGTTGAAGTTCCAGGGCCTAGTCAGTTCTGAAGACCTCGATCCCTCCCTTGACCGTGCTAGGGCTTGTCCCCCCTTCTTGCTAGCCGCCGGAACATGCACCCCGAGCCTTAGATCCCCCATCGCATGCAGTTCGCCTTCCCCCTCTCCCTTTTTTTTCTCTTTGCCGGTGCGTCCATGCGCAGCCTTATTTTCAAGGTCCCGGCAGCATTCCTCTCCGACTACCCCTCCCCACACCCTAGTCCCTCAACTTTTGCTTTCTGTCCTGAAGCTCGTCCGATTTTGACTTCTTTCTCTTTGGTATGACCAGCCCCTCCTTTTTCCTCCTGACTGACTTCTTCACAAGAAAATGATCCTAGTCCCCCAAATGGGTATGCCCTTCGAGGTGACTAATCTTCCCCCTCCGGCGTGAAGTCTCGCTCCTGGGCTGACCCACCCTTCACTCCTTCACCCATCGACCCCCCTGATAGCAGGCTAGCAGGACCGGTATATTTCCCTCCGGTCATCTTTGCCCCCCTTTCTTTCGGACCCTAAGATCAGTACCGATCCGAAATAAAAAAAACTGATCTCCAGAACGCTTAGACCAGAGGTAGTTTACCTCCAGTTTTCCTGAGAGCGTGCACTAGTAGGTCACCTCCCAGCAGAAACTCCCCCCCTCTTTTATGCTCATTTTCTTTGTGAACCCCCCCCTTCCATTATCAGTCAGGATCAGTAGTTCGTCGTCTATTTACCACAGAGGAGTAAGCCGATTCCCCTCATGGCCGTTGCTGAGCTGCTCCCGCGATGTTCGGGTCGAGCAGGGCCCAGGCCGATCACACCTCCCAAACTTTCTCTTGCCCGGTCTGTCCATAACCCCTTGCAACTTACATACCGCTAGGCGGTAAAAATCACCAATACTCCGAGGTTCCCCTCCCTCCCCAGATGAAAGGTGAATAGATGCCCCTTTAATAACTCCTCTCCCAATTCCATTCGATTTGTGCCTCTGCAAGTTTCCCTTTTAAAAGTTTCACCGCACGGGTCTTTATAAGTTTCCCGAGCGATCCCCCCCGTGACTCCTGCGTTCGATAACATTCAGCCCCGCCCCAAAGAATGTAGGTGTGAACCCCCTGAAGAAGCCCTACCTCTGGGCTACTGCTGCCAACCATAGAGAGTAAAGCTCTTCCTCGTTTTTTTAATCCAGGTAGGTTGGAGACCCGGAGAAGGTACAGAAGAGTTGCAGGAGTTAAAGCTTTCTTGGTCTCTCTTCCCGGCTACCTATGACCATCGCCTCACAAAATTTCCCCATATGCCTAAGACTGGTGGAGTCTCCTTCCGAGGAATTGCCCTCGGTCTACCCCAATGCCCCCCCCTAACTGGCGTCCCCGTCGGGCCCTAACTTGCAGTGCGGCTCTTATCTCCATTCCACCCGCACGATCTCTCTAATAGGGCCGGACTCGGAGGCGGTAATGGTTTTTTCTCAAATGTCGACCCCCGCTTTTTGCCGGGCCAAGGGAAAAGGATTCGTTGCCGATCTCTCTCTCCTCCTACAGTTGTTGGAGAAGAGTCATTTTTCTCCTCCCCCTATCCAATGTTTCCCTCGCTGGCTGTTTTCTCGGCTCTTTCTTCTGTCGGCTCTTTCCAACGCTCTGGTTTGAGAGCTCTCCTACGATGACTGTGAGAAAAGTCGGCCCCCTCACCTCGATCCCCTTCCTTCCCCCTCTACTTTAGAGGGTCTCCGCGCTTCTCCCCTTTTTTTCGTAGATGTCGGCTTAGATTTTTGCGTGACGAGATGGTACAGAGGTCTATCCCCGCTCGAACACCTGTGAACTTCAGTTACTACACTGCGTCCTTTTTTTCCTTAGCTCCCCCCCCTCTTTCGAGTAATTGCTCATGAATGATGCTCCCTTTTGAAGAAGACTTTCGTCTTCGCTTCTTCCGCTTTTAAATTCCCGGTGTGGCCCTTCCTCTGCCCTCCCCCCTCTCCTTATCTGCTCGCCGCGTCCTTTCCCTTTCTTGGTTTCCTTTTCTTGCGTTCCCCGGTCTCCCAAAATAAAGAGCGGCCAACGAATGGTCCTTGCTGATCTTTCTTATGTCCATCCCCGTTGTATAGACCTCTTTTTTTCTTTTTGCACCCCCTTTTAGTCTGGTGTGTCGTTGATGTGCACAGGGCTCGTCGATCGGTCGTTTTCTCCTTTGGCTCCAAGAACAAAGTTCCCTTCCGACCCCTCGTCAGTATTCTTTGCGTACGCAGTATACTCGCGTTCTCGTAGAGAGCCCAACTCCTTTTTTCTCCCAGCCTTTCCTCTTTTGGATCACGATCTGTCCTTTTTTCAGACCTTACTTGCCCTTCTTTCCCCTTTTTCCCCTAACGTGAGCTCCAACTTTTCTTGTCGGCTATTTCCGTCAAGTACTGCGAAAGCCCGCTTTTCACCATGCCCCGTCTTTTCGACGGGCGACTTCCCTTGTCTTTTTCCATCAAGGCCCGGTTTTCATTTCATTGGTTAACGGAGCACGCCCCGTACTTGTCCTTCCCCCTCCCTTCTCGGTCTCTCTTTGACTTCCTCCCGTCGATGGTTTTTTTTTTTTGGATTTTGTTTCAAACCCCGGCCGGTATCAAGTCTCCTGCTCTTCTGGCTTGTTCCCCCGACTGTACCCGCAACGAGCCTGGAGTCGGCTTTTAACCCTGGCCCCCCCAGTCTTTTTCCTTTACGTCGGAGCGGTGTTTCCCTTCCGTTTTCCCTAACCTTAGAAGAATGGAAGTTTTTCCTGGCGTAATACTGTATTATTTTCGCCGCTGCAACACTCCGTACGCTTTTAGCATGCCGAATTCTGTTGAGTTTCTCCTTGAGGTCTCATTTGTAGGGGTCGGAATTATCGTGCTGATTTCTCCCCTTGCCCGTCTCCCCTTTACCTAGATTCTGTTCTCTTCTCGACTCTCCTGAGAGGGACTGAGGTGTCTCGGGATGGGCGCATTAAAGGGATGGATACTGCTCGAGCTCTTCTCCGCCTGCTCCGCTCACTTTCGGGGTGTTCGAGGCCCCCGACTCATGGAGGGCGTCCAAGCTATTGACACGCTTTCCTGGAGGGCAGGCCCACTCTATAAGCTCTTTCCTTTAACCTGTTTTACGCTCTTCTCCGGATGGTGCGAGGGATAGATTTTACGAAAAATTTCCTCCACCCCGCCCTCTCTCGTAGTATCTCGGTGTGGTTTTTCCTACGGCCCGCAGAAAAAGACGACAAGCCATTCTGGCTCTTACGAGCTCCCCCTTCCCTTCGCTTCGTGTGCCTGCCCCCCTCGTGTCTGCTGACTTGTAGAGTGCTTTCCTGAGTTTCGAGGCAAAGACTCGCTGCGTCTTCAGCATTTCCTCCTCCTTTTCCCGATTTGCAGACTGGATTTCTCTCTTAGGCTTTAGATCCAGAGACGAATCAATGAACATTTCGCCCTCTCAAGGTTGTCGATCCATGCCCTTCCCATAACCTATCATCGAAAGCCGACTCTAAGATCATGAGTCACTCCCTCCATAAGTCGCTAGAACTTCCCCCCCGCTTTGTTTGTCTTTCTGATACCCCGCTCTAACGATGTTCCAAGCTGAGCAGTTTGCAAGGAGATACTACCTCCCCCCGGCCCACTGTTTCCCTTTCTCCTCGATGTTAACTAACTTGACCGTCCCTAGGAGTACCAGCAAGCAGTGATGGTTCTAAATACTGTCCCCCCCAGGTCATCTTTGTTCGGCGCCCTCTCTTTCCTTTCGAGCGGCCGCAAGCCCCTGCCCGAAGAG
>Ga0179591_1248363_pt1 | contig 12486 bp, 8 predicted proteins | sample CZOMad2_1_08_16f_FD_182891 | JGI IMG/M metagenome (GOLD analysis project Ga0179591, IMG submission 182891) | Vadose zone soil fungal communities from Angelo Coast Range Reserve, California, USA - CZOMad2_1_08_16fungal (PacBio error correction) | ecosystem: Environmental > Terrestrial > Soil >... | reverse complement strand
TCTTTTTATCTTTCTGGGTCCTCTCCCCTCCCTTGCGAGACCTACCCTCCCCCTTCAGACCATTCCCCAGCTTGATTCCCCGGAAGATAGTTCCCCTTTCCCCTTTTTCTTCCCTTCTTACTTAAATTGATTTCCTCGTCGGTTACTGCGACTTCAAACTGAATTTTGCTTGTTTGAGTTTTTTCTAGCAAGAAGTCTTTCCCCGATTCCCCCTCTTACCCCTTCTTGAAAGGGACACCGTATTCGTCGGTACCTTCCCCATTTCTGACTTTTTTATCTCGGCGTTGATTCCCTTTTTTGCTTTTGAGGAGATCCAACAAGCCTCTCGAAGTTAGTCAGGTAGACGCCGATTCTCCCAGAGTATGATCTTTTTACTAGGACTGGATAGTCCCCTTCTCTTCTTGCGGTCGTTCACGCCCTCAAGCCCCCCCTGACGGATCGACGGAGAGGAAGTTGAGTGCGAGGGATTTTTCCATCCTCTACCCTGCTTTTTGACATTTTCTCTTTGAGCCGACTTCGCCGCTTTTTTCTTTCCCTCCTTCCCTCGTGTTTCGAGTAAGGTCTCTGCGTACGTTTTCATTTCTTTTTCTATTGATGCACACCGCGGCCGGGGAAGTTTCTTTTCCGTTAACTACACGGCGCGGTAGTTTCCCTTTTTCCTCTTCCCTTCACTAGCCCTCCTTTGGTGTATGAGCACGGTGTCGAAGAGTAAGGGCCTTCCCCCCACCCTGAAGAACAACCTGCTATGTAAGGGAGTCTATTTTTTGCTCCTTTCTTGTATCACAGAAGTGGAGGCGAGTCTTGTTCCGTTCCTACATTCCCAACCTTGCCGGCTGGCCAGCGGAGCTGGCCGGGAATTGGTCCTCTCGGTAATCCCAGTACGCCCTCTTAACCCTATGACTTACATTCATGGAGCGTCCTTTAGCTTGTCTCCTCCTTCTCCAGAAGACGGTTTCCCCGCCCATTGATTGGTCCGTGCAGTACGGCCTCTTAGTCCTTTCATCCTTTCAGTCAAAATCTCTGCCATGTATGGTCGACTTTTTTGGCCCTGAACCTTCCCTGACGTTTCAGTTGAGGCTGCGGGTGAGAAGGTTTCTTTTCTCCCCTCTTCTCTTTCCCCTGAAAGGTGGCCGCGTAACAGTCCCTGTTGGAATTTTTTTTTAAGTTCTCCTTCTCCCCCTCCTCCTTCCCGAACGCCAACACCAGAGCGGCCTCTGATGTCGCCTTCCCCTTCGTCACATTAGTAGCGGCACCGGAAGGAAGCAAGACCGCTTTTATCCGACCTTCCTATCCTATAATGGGCTCGTGGAAACGTGCAGCGCGCGCCTGTCCAGTGTCTCCTTCCTGTTTTTGCAAGATAGGCGTCAGATGGAACGGTGTACTTTCTATTCCCTTCGCACTACCACTCTCTTGAGAATCGCGGTCGTTCGACAGTGCGATTTCTTTTTTTTTCCTCTTTCGTCTCTTGACATCGGTTTCGTTCGGTTCCCGAGATGTTTCCCCCTTTTACCTTTGTTCGTAGTTCACTTGGCTACGTTCCCTAATTTGAGACCAGACCTTTATCGGCTTTCTTTTCCCCCTGAGTTTTGCTCTCAACTGGAGTGAGCAATCTTCTCCTTCCAGAATATGTGCTTTGCCCCAAATCTTCAGCCCTCACAAAGACAGTCTCTTTCCCCTCTGAAACCTACTTTCGCACCCTAGACGTGCTGCGCGCCTTTATCGTTCTCTTTCCCTTCTACTGTAGGGAAGCCGGCCCTCGTTCTAGCGATTCTCCAGCCCTCACCTCCTTACCTATATTAAGCTCGAGACGTATCTTTCCGCCAGGCCGAGAGTCCGTTTCTCGAGGACTTTCGTAGACCCTTCCTCCTACAAAAGCCTTCTGTCGGGCCGCAGCGAGCCCCAGACTTTTTTTCCCCCCCTTGCCAGGTCTTTCCTCCTGTTGCAAACGTCTGATTTTCCCTATTTCCCCACGGAAAGTCCTCCGTATGTCATTATCAGAGATCTACACGTCAATCCCTGCGACTCTTCCCCCTTTTTAGCCCTATATTACCCCCCCCCTTACCCTTTGTTTCTTTCTAGCGATCCCCCGCATTGTGGTACCCCCCCCTCCCTATATTTGGTGGCGTCGGTTTCCTTTTCTTTTCTGTCATACCTGAAAGGAACGGCTACTTTAGTTGATGGCAAAGTTACGGGCATTCTCCAGCTTCCTCCATTCCCGATGATTGAAACCCGATTAGATCTTTCTCTTTTAAGAGTTCTCTACGTTCACCTGCAACTTCCGCAGGAAAACGGTAGGCCGAATTGGTCCGTTGTGGGATTTTCCCACCCTCTTCATTTTCCTTAGACACTGCCCATATCTTTACCGGTTTGCTGGCGGCCCAAACTCCTCTTATGTTTTGGCGTAGTACTCGTTCCTTCCCCCCTCCCTTTTAGCGACTTCTCCTCGACGGTGCGCGAGTGAGTTCCCTTCTTTTCCTCCTCCCAAAGCTTCCCCGCGTCTGGTCCGTATTATCCGGAGTTCTGAAAGACCCACATCGATATTTTGTACCCTCCTCTTTTTGCCCAGTATCCCTTCCCCGAGCTGATAGAGATTTGATTTTTCCCTTCTGGATTCCCTTTCGTATCTTTCTTCCCTTGTACAACACCGCACACGGGATTCTAATTTTCTCGGAACCCCAGCACCGACGTCGGGCGAGCCCATCCAGGACCCTTCCCTTCGTGAAGATAGTCCCGGCGTTTTTTCTCTGATCATTAGGCCGACTTTTTAGCGCTTGCGTTATTTACGCCGTCACTTTTTTCCTTTTCTCCTTTCTCCTTTATATGGTCCACCCTAGAGATGGGTGGTTTTACCCCTCTTTTCCGTGCTGAATTTCCAGATCCCGAGAGATTCTCCTTCGAGACGTTGTGTTCTCTGACATAGGTGGCAAATGGTTCTTTCTTCTTCCTATGTGGACGGTTCTTTTTCTTCTTTTCACTTTTTCTCGAAATACGATTTCTTGTAGTGCCCACGGAGTGGTCTCTTCCCTTTTTCAGTTCAAGCTTTTTCCGAGGCCGCCGTTCTGAATGGTTAAAGCTCCTCAGTTGTATTTCCTCCCGTAGGAATGCCTTTAAACTTCGTGGTTCATTCCTTCGGTACGGCACCATTTTAATAGTTTTAGAACTCTCTTTTTCTTCTTGTATCTGTGCCGCTCCGGAGCTATCAGCTCCTCGAGTAAGTTTGATTTTCCAGGCGCTTCTTAGTATAACTATACTTTGTGAGTTTTTCTTCCTTTGAGGACTCAGGAACTGCCCCGTTTCAGTGGCCTCACTTAGTAGGCTCTCGTCAAACACCTACATTATCTCCTCTTCTTTGAGATTCCAGTAGACAATCCCCCCACCAGTCACTCTTGACTTGGGTTGGCGGCTGATTGACGGCGACTTTAAAAGTTCCCCCTCACAGAGTCCCCTCTCAACCGCGATGTTTTTTGGCTTCGGCCCAAGTAACCGGCGTTTTCCGTCGGTCCTTTTCACTTCCTAAACGTCCCTCTACGTCAATAGATTCTTGTGCGCCGGATGGACCCCTTGATGACTGACGGCGTCTTCTCCTCTCTTCTCTTCGACTCCCTTCCTGGTTTTCTCTCCTTTTAATAGATAAGGGACGGCTCCTTCTCCCTTCTCCCCTCGAGGTCCCTCGAGGCGTTTGACTTGTGTTCTCGGTCGGGATGCGCCCTCTCCTTTTTCCATTAACGAAATGCCAGTGAATCTTTTTTGTCTGCCGGTTTATGCCCTTTGAGTTTTCGATAGATGCCTCCGCTGTGTTGAATTTTTTCCCTTCTTCCCCAAGGTCTCTGATCGCTGGATTGGCCGACTTTTTCTCTTTGCTTAGAAGAAGTTTTTTGAGTCCAACGACGATAATTTTTGTCCTCCCCTTTCTTCGCGGGTCAATTCGCGAGTTGATCTCGGCGAACTTTTTTTAGTCTATGTAGTCACTTTTTTGTCCCTCCAAACTGTGCTTTCCGTTTTGACTTAGAGGCAGGGAGGACTGTTATTAACGCTCTACTTCGTCCCTCAATAGGCACGTTCGAAACTCGCCGATCGTTTTCCCTTCTTTTTCTCCCTTTTTAAGATGGGACGATTTCTTTATAGTCTATCCTAATCATTTTACCTCCTTTTTTGCTCTGAGCTTCTTTCTTTTCTCTTTTAGACGACATGGTGCCGTAGCAGCCCGTACCTGAGTTGCCTTCCCGGATTTTATAGGTAGAAGTTTTATTCTGTACGTCACTTTTCTGCCTCCCACTGAGAAACAACAACTTGGGCGGTTCATCGGTCTTCCCCTCCACCAAGTGCCTCTTTTCAATAGCGGCAAGGTTCCTTTTTCGTCGGGGTTTTCCACCCCTTCTTTCTTGGAGGTTTTCTCCAAACCTGTTCGAACTGTTACCTCCATTAGCGTCTTCTCACTTTTTACTTTTCTGGTTTATGCCAACGAACTAATCCTTTCTGTAGTCAGATCTCCTGCCAGTCCCTCTGAGAGCGGCGGCTACTCGGATGGCCTCTCCCCTTTCTCCCCCTGTTTGCTGGTCTTGACCGCAACGCACATTAGCTCTCTGATTCCTCAGCTTTATTTAGATTTTACTGTAGAATGATATATTCCCTGGACCCCCCCGGATACTTGTCTTTATTCTCCTCCAGCCTATGAGTACGGTGTACTCTAGCGTCCTCTCTCATAGTCGTCCTTCCACCGTATCGGCACGGATTTGTATCTTTTTGAGGTACCGTCAACTATGCGCTATTTCCCCTTTCCTTGCCCCCGCCTCCTGGAAGGTTTTTTTTTATGGGGTCTTTTTTTCGAAAAGGTACATCGGGCTTTTTTTAAAAAATGCCCCCTACTTTAAGGTTCGGCGACTGGTGGCTAGATCTGGCCTTTTTCTTCCTGTCACATACACGCCCCAGGAGTCTTTCATTGTGAACGTTGACATCTGTTTCAATATTTGAAGGACCAGTGAATCTAGGTTTGGTCCTTTCCTCCCTTTTCCTTAACTCCTAAATCGTCCACCGAGCTTTATTTCCCTTTTCAAGAATCGGACCTATCAGCGCAGGATGCTTTGAGGTGGCCATTCCCCTTTACCCCTGACTCAGGACGTTATTTTTCCCGTCACCCCCTCGCCTTGACGGGTACCGGTCGACCACCTTTTTAAATTATTTGATTTTGCCGATCCTTCTTTCCTGGATCGCTAGCTTACATGTTCCTTCCTCTTCATTGACTTAAACGGGTACCTTCAAACTCCAGCCCCTCTTTGGCCATGATGCAGCGACGACCCGAAGACTTTATTTTTGTCTACCCTCAATATGAAGGCACGTTCCGCGATGACGAGCATGCCCCTCCGTTTCCTATTGTTCACCTTTTGACAAGTCCACTCTTGACCGACGGCGCAGCTATTTTTTCCTGGCCTTCCTCCTTCTTCCTAGTGCGCGCCCGACCTCTACTCGCTTTTTTTTTTCAGATAGTTCGATCAGGGTCCTATGTCATCCCTGGCGAAAGGAAATCAAACTCTATGGTATAAGTTTTCTGCTAGACTGTTATCGTCGATTTTAGTCGATTTTCGTTCTAGGACTCCTCCTCTGACAGGTGAGCAGTTACCGGGGACTTAGCTGATTTTCTTCCGACGTTTGTTTTTTCTGTCCCGTCCGTACAAGCTAACTCCTACGCTTAACCCCCTTCCTCAGACGCTAGGGCGTTCTTTTTTGAAGGTTCCCAGTAATTGAGGCAATTCAGTCCGCTACCGTCAGCGAGGTCATCTCTCTCTCCGTCGCCTTGACACCTTAGAGTTCCCCCTCTGACCCTAGCAACACTCTTCTTCCTTGATGCTTTCCCTCTCAGAGTCTAGGTCGCCTCCCATTATCAGGTAGTTTCCCTTTGCTCTACTCTACCCGATTCGGCCCGCCAGTAGATACTTTCCGTGCCGTTCAGCCGATCTCCCTTCCTGCGGTTTCCTCCGTCTTCTAAGTCTTTGTGACAAGTTTTCGGTATCCATGAGGCCTCTTATTGCTATCTCGGCTTGCTCGTGTCAGATTGACGGGTGCAGTACGTTTTGCTGGCCTTTTGAACCGGCTCGTGTGAAGACCCTCGCCGGTCTGACGGTCTAAGTACGCCACTCGAGCTCTATTGTCATCCCCATCTTGGGTCCTCTCTCCCTTCCCTCATCCTGAGAAAACGCTTTTTCTCCCCTTTCCGAGAATCTTTTTGTGCGGACCTTTCCCGGCTTTGGATAGGATAATGCAAGACGGCGCGAATTCCTTTTCTTTTACATTTTTTCCGTCATTAGGGGGAATCCTCCTATTCTTCAATCTAGTTTTATCGCTCTAGCTCGCCGTTTCCAGGCTCTTGGATACGGAAATTCGACGAAATGTAGGCGTTGGTATACCCCGAAGGTGGCTGGCGCACTCCTCGAAAATCTCTTTTCCCTCCCGTTTTAGGAACCAACGAAGCTTTTTTTCGCATTGACGAGGTCCAGGCCTGAAGTCCGGCTCAAGGTATCCCCGTCCATCCGACTCTCTAGAACGTCGATTTCTCTCTTCTCTGGCATTTCCACGACTAAGTTAGTAGGGTCTGGGGTTACCTCCGAAGCTCTGTGCGGCCAGCAAATCGATTCTCTTCACTGAAGATTCGTATTCCCGCTATCTCCTCCTTTCTCAACTAAATCCTCTTGGAAGGGCGTTTCCACTTATTCGTCGTAAGTCTAAAGACGCCCCCTCCCCTTGCCGTACAGACGCGTGCAGGCAACCCTCCCTACCTTTCCTTTTTGGGACTTCCCCCCTTTCCCCTGATACGAGAATTCCTTTTTCGATCGCAAATGGGCGTTAGCGAAAGGCGGAGTCTCCTTTGCCTCCCGTGGTTCCCTTATCGTAACGGCCTGCCCCCCTCCTTTTAGAACTTGTTCACAGGTCTCCCTCGTGCCAGCGTTGAATCAGAGACCACATTCTCGATCGGCCGGCAGTTTTCTTTGTTTGTCACCCTTTTCCTCAATCCTCGGCGCCCGGACCGTCTCGGCGGCATGCTATGCTTGCTGTCCCCTTTTCCCCTGTCCTCCGCCCACTTTCCCTCTTCGGAGTCCGCATTCCCCCTCTTTTTTTTATTACTTTCCTTTCCAGATCTGACCAAAACCCTACTCGCCGCAGCCTCAGTCCCCGGGCCCGTTAAGGGAAAGTCCTGCTTTCCTCTGTCTTCCTCATCGGATTTTTTCATGACTGCTTACTTTCACTTCCTCTTCTGAAGTTGATCCACGTTCCTTCGCGGTCCGCCCGGCGGTCCCCCCAGTCCAGCGCCTCGAGCGGACATATTTTAACTTTTGTCTAAGGCCCCTGGGGTCCTTTTATTGGTTGCTCTCTCGTCATGCCCCGGCGATCGTGGCCAGCGGGCCCTCAATATGTCGTCGGGTTGGCTCACTAAAAAGACCCTTTAAGGTTGCCCGGCCCGTCATCACCTAAGCCTGACCCATTTCTGTTTTTACCACTTGGCGGTTGGTTTTCATTCGCGGGCCCCCGCACGTGAAATGCGACACCTCTCCCTGAACTTACTGATTTCTGTCGCGGCCACGTTTCCGTAAAATTTTTCCCCCCCTTTCTACCTTAGGCTGGTACGGCCACTCACGCGAAGTCCATCTTGAGCGAGGTTTTTTTTTTCTTTTTATGTTTTCCCAGTCTCCGTTCACGCAATGATATTTACAACATTCCCTCCTCCCTCAGTTTTCTATCGCGCTGAGAAGTCGTCATCACCCCCCACGTATCGCAGGTTTTCCATAGATCATTGAGGTTGATTATGCATTTCCCTCTCCCTCTATAATCCGAGAGGAATGACCGCGGCAGGGCGTTGACCTTTTTTTTTTTCCAGCCTAATGGGTCTCTGCATTATCTGGCTCTTCCGAGTACAGCTCGGTCTTTTATTCCCCCATTGTGCTAGGCGGTGGACCGACTCTTGACGCTGTTCCTCCGCGGGCCGCGCGATTCCCAGTTTTCTCCATCGGATCGCGCCGTTTAGTCATGCATTTCTTCTCATTGGTTTTCCCGACGAATCGGGTCCAACTTCCTTCGATTCCAAGACCCCCATTTCCTTCTTTTCTTTTCTCCCTTCTAGCCCGGCGTCGAGTTAGCCGTAACGCTTCCCCCCTTCCATTGTTACGTGTTGACAGTCGCAGAACCTTTTGATAGACAGGAACGTTTCTTCCTCTCAGACAACATTTACGACATCGTTCCGGGCGGGCTTTAGGCAGGCTCTTTCATTTCTATTTATTGGGCAGCTTTCTGACATTGGTATGCGCATGACGTTCCAGCTCCTAATATAATCAGTGTTGTTGTAGAGATGATCTTTCCGGAAAGGACCTCCCTCTTCTCTCCCATATTGACCTCTTCACTGCTCGGCTTCATTTCTGGGCCTCTTTCTCCTTTCTTCGGAGACGTCCACTGCGTCCTATAGTTCTTTTACTTCTTTCCAAGTAAGAAACGGGGGAGGGGGCCAGCCGTATATTGAAGTCTCTCTCTCGCCTATCCGAACCTCGCGGCAGTTGATTGATATAAGTGACTTTTTTTCCCCTTCTTTTCTCCCTGCGGGTAAGACAACCCTGCTGACGCACGGCGGCATTCTGCCGATACTTTTCCTATGAGACTGTTCCTCTTCTGGATCCCCCATTGAGAATAACAACGATTAACCGGAGTCGGTAGATAGAAGTAAGTTTTTCCCCTTCCCCCTTATTTTCTGTTAGGATCTCTCTCCGCACGTAAGCGGAATGCCACAGAGTGAGCTTCGCCCTCCCTCCCCCTCCACAGTCCGGCCTAGAAGTATCGGCTTTCGGGTTTTCCTCCTCTTATGGATTGTCACGTCAAACCTAGCCACCTGATCTATGGCCCAAAAGTTATTCACAGTTCCCCTTTTATCTGCTTCGCCGACGCCGATCCGCGCCGGTGTCGAGAATGGCTATTCCCCTCCTTCTTGCTTCGAGGATTCCAAAGACTCGCGGATTGGATGTGTTTCTTTGTCCGTACCTCTTACGTCGCCGCGGCCTTGGCAGAGCTCTCCCTTCCCTAGTGCCGGTTCGATTTTTTTCTGTACTCTGTGTCGAATGGGCGTCTCTGTTGCCTTTCACAAAATGGCCGGGCGTTTCATGGGGTTTCCTTTTGGAGCGCACGAACGTAGGCGGAGTTCGTTTTTTTGGCACTCTCATACACGCAACCGGCACGGCTGGCGAGGTAGGCCCTTCCTTGTCCGGCCGCGAGGCCTCCACCGACGAAACCGCTTCACAGTTTTTTCTGATTGATTCCCTTCTGCTAAGTTGACAGAGATTCCTCGAGGCGCTTGATTGGAAGAACTTCCTTTTTTCCCCCTCTCTTTTCTCCAGTCCGGCCCGCCGTAAAGCAGTCTGTCACCAGCAGTACGGCATGATGGCAGAGATTTTTTCCCTTTTATTCCTTTTCCCCTTTTAAGTTTTTGCGATGCGTCCTTCGTATTTATTCATTGAAATTCCAAAGTGTTCTTTTACCTCCCTACCCGCTTGATGCCCATATCCTACAATCGATAGTTACGATCTCATTCCTAAGTCGTTTCATCCCTCAGAGAAGGCAAGATTCATCTCCCCTTCGAAGAAAGGATGACGGCCCCAGGCTTGAGCACCCGAAGCTGCCTATCCTAGTACCTGATCTGGACATTCAACTGGACAGCGGTTGGATTTTTTTTACATTCCTACTTTCTAGCCGGGCCGATAGGACGCTTTGTCCCTGATGGAAGGGCAGGAGAGCTGACTCCCATTTGAGTGTCCCCCTTATACCATCCCTTTTCGCGATAAAATCCATTTGAAGATAGTATTGACTTTAGAGCCCATCTTATTTTACTTTTCGCCTTTGAGGTTTTGCTCCGGCGCCAGGCTTTATTAGGTTTGCGGTTTTAGTCGACGAAATTTTCATTGCCCTCTTTGCCCCGCCCGGAGTGGACCCAGCCAATTCGAGTTTCAGACCTCTTCGGCGCAAGTCGTTATGTTCTCCATTACCAGCCTCTTTTATTTTGCACAGTGACAAGTACTAGTACGGCAGCTTTTTTCTTTTGAGGTCAGATAGAGGCGGTTCACCCCCGAACCAGATTTCCACTGCTCTTGACCATATGACATAGACGAGTCCCCCCCCTCCGTCTTGTACAGCGGACTCTTTAGAAAACGGACTCGCTGTCACCGTGCTTTCCGTCTATGAAATTCCTTTTTGTACCCCGCCAGCCACCCGTATTCCGATCTTTCCTTCTTTTTCCCTCTTCTCGTTTTATACGGCAGGAAAGCACACACGATGCTCTTTCTGTTGTTAAGACCCTCCCTCTTTTGCTACACTCTTAGCCTAACTTTTGTAGAGTCTAAAGTCTTTTCCCCCGGCCTGACTCCCTCCGTCAGCTATACTTTTCCTAAGTCGGAGATTTCATTGAACTCGATTCCGTTTTTCCCCAAGTAAGTTTCCGGATGTATGGCCCAGTTACCCTGCCTTTCGCTCGTTTTCCCCAGGATCGAGCCTTCTCCGGTCATCCTCACAGAACACCTCTATCCCCGTTCCTGTTTCGACCACGCTATCTTAATTTTCCTCTTCTTTTGTTTGTTGAGATTCCCCCCTTCTTGTAGTAAACTGACGATTCGGTGTTATGATGAAAGGATAAGGTCGTCCCCCCGAAAATGCAGGGCTTTCCGATTGAACGGTCCCCGTAAGTTTCCACTAATAGACTTCTTCCCCTGCGCTATGAGGTAACCTACTCTCTCGGTTTGCGGAGGAAGTTTTCCCCTCTTCTCTAATCCGACCCCTTTCTACGAACAGGCGAGCGGTTTTCCTCCTTACTGCAGTTTCTTCTATATAACCCTCTTAATCCCTTTCGTTGGTTAGGCAAACTCCTTTTCTTGCGCCGTGATTGCCACTTTTTTACTGACCCGTTAGGTTCGCTCACATATTCATCGTCCTTTGACGCGCCCTCCCTTAGTTCGTTCCTAGTAGAGGGGAATTCCTTTCTCCCCCTTTTTAGTCGGTTGGGTTCTTCGCTCCCTTTCGTCCCAGACACTAGCTGCCGGTACGCGGACTGCAGTAGTAGCGTGATTCCCTTAGACCGGGCCCAGCTTTTTTGCGCGCTTGATTCGCTCTTGATGGTTCCCGTTGGGAGGTCAGTGCATTTTCCCATGTGACCTCACGTCCCCAAAAGACACCCTTGACCCACCGCGGCCGCGAAAACCCAGCCGGCTCTCTCTTTTCCTCGCATCAGATCCGCGAACGTCCTATTAACATGCTCTAGATCAATTATTTCGGAGACGGCACTCGCGTTGATTGCGTGTCCCCGCCTTTTTCCCTTACGCTGTCTATCTGGCCAACCCGCCTGTGAAGGTTCACAGTTCGCCAACTCCCGAGTTTTCCCCCTCGGATTTCCAGATTCCCTGCCCCTTCTATCGTTTTCTGGGTTCTCACTTTCCCGGGAATGGGCCCTTCTTTCCTTTGGTTAACCCCAGGAGTAGGAAGTCTGGAACCTTGTCTTTCTTCTAAATCTGGCGGTCAGTCCGCATTCTCTTTTTGAAGTATATTCTTCTCTTCTAGTCATACCCTTTGTTGGCGGGCGCTGGCTACCGTGCGTTCCTCCCTTCAGTACAGGCGCCGCCCTCCCTCCTCGGACAGTTTCTTGAAGAATTTTCTCTTCCTCCATTTCTGACCTCAGTTTCCGCGCTGTGTAAGGACTTCCCCTTTCTTCCGGTCCATTCGGACGGGAGCCCAGCCGTGGGAGCGCTTCATCCACCGCCCCCTTCAGCTTTTTTCCGGCTTATTCCAGAGAACGAGAGATTGAATTTGAATTCTTTCCATTTCCTATTCTGACATCACGTCCTCGGGTGCAGCTGGTTTCTTGTCTTACCTCGAGGCACTGACCGTTCCCTCCGATTTCCCTCCTGGTCCTCTATTCGTCGTTGGGCTCGTCCACCACGGCCGCCGACGTGGCTTTCTCTTTAGCCCCTCCCGTTTTCATCCAAGTGCCTCCTCCTTTATCCTGTTGTTTGCTTTTTTTTTCGTCAGGAGACAGTTTCACCTTCGACCCTCGTACAACTCAACCGGCCCTTCGCGTGCGATGTCGTTCCCATGTAAACTGGTCCTTCTTCCTACGACGTCACTGGACGGATTGTACGTCCAACTCAACAGCGCCGAATCGTGCTCCTCTGTACCTTTTCCTTACTCGAGAAAAGTGCGTTTACTATTTCCATCCCTCAACCACCTGCAGACAGACGGGCTCGGAAAATCTTTCCGTATTACCTCTTCTAGACCTGTGGCTGTTCCGAGTTTTTCTTCTCTTAAACTTTTTAATTGAGAGAATCTCGCCCCCCCTATGCCATTTTTTCGGACCCCCGTTTGTCCCCTTTGTACCTCTTCTTTTAGTGTCTTTAGTATTTTGTGAACCTGTCCCTCGTCTTGTCTTTCTTCCCTATATATGTTGTTGTTTCTCCAGCGAATCGTGGGGTGATG
>Ga0179591_1204164_pt1 | contig 12486 bp, 14 predicted proteins | sample CZOMad2_1_08_16f_FD_182891 | JGI IMG/M metagenome (GOLD analysis project Ga0179591, IMG submission 182891) | Vadose zone soil fungal communities from Angelo Coast Range Reserve, California, USA - CZOMad2_1_08_16fungal (PacBio error correction) | ecosystem: Environmental > Terrestrial > Soil >... | reverse complement strand
GATATTTTCCCCGGATGCTTTTCTTTCCTCTCGGTTGTCTTACGGAAAACACCACCCCGACCCACTCGAGGAGGTTTCCCCCCCCCCCCCCTGATTTTTTGACTACCAAGATTGAAGCGCACCTCCTTCTTCCCACCCCCTCCTTTTTCGGATTTTTTTTCAAAGTTGCCACTCTGGAAGCCCCCCCACGGTCCTACCACGAAACCGACCCCCGTTTTTTCCCCTTTTCACTTAACGACCCCCCCCACGACCACTGAGGCGTTGGTTTTGCCTGTCTCCCACCCCGTCAACTAACAGGTCAGAAATTTCTCACCCCACCATCTGAGCTTTCGCCCTATTTTTCACCGGCTTTTCCGTCCTCTCCTGGTACGCCGGACCTGTGCTTTCTCCGTTGCCAGCCTGATCGGTTACCATATTTTTTTTACCTGCCCCACCGGAAGCCAACCACCTCTGTCCGTGTTCACGTGCTTGTCCTGTAGTCGTGAAAACCAGTGCCCTGCCCCTTTTTCGGTCGTGTCGAAACCTTTTTTTCACCTTACCCGACGGGGTCATCCGCCCCCCCCACCGGAATCTTCCCTGGCACTCACAATTCGCGGCTGCGCTGCTGACCCCCTCTGCGGTTTTGACACCTCCACCCCTCGCGCCCCTTTTCGCACCCGTACCTAAGACCAAAAACGTGTGCATTAGGCTGTTTTGTCCCCCGCCACTCGTTTGATACTCGTGGCCATTCCCTTTTTTCCCACGCACATTCCGCCATTTGACCGTGACATAAAATTGTCTCGGACGGTCGTTTTCTCCTGGTTTTAGTTGACGGCCCCGACCCCCTGTCCCCTGGCATTACCCCTTCGCTTGATGGGTCCAGACCCAGCCCCGTTCCTCTTTCCTAAATACACCCATGATGCCTTTTTTGTTGCGCCGCGAGCACTGCCCTAGTCTCCTCCGTTTCAGAAGTAACCCCCATTGGGCGTCGCAAGTCCTGCCTATCCCTTTCGGCCAAAGATTGGACAACCCAGAAACAATGAGCGAGTAATGGCCCCACCAATGTTGCCACCAATTAGCGCACGATCGATTTGGACACATCCAATTCTCGCATACTGACCAATCGGGTTAGGCTTTCCCCTAATTTTTTCTTAACTGGCCTTCCTAAAAGAAGTACCGTTTTCCCTTGGGAGTCCTTTACCCACTTTTCACACCGCACCCCCCTTCAGTGACCGGGTCAGTAATTTCTCCCTACTGGGACCTAGAATTTACCACAAATGTCCCCGGGATGGATTTTTGCGGTCAAACGACCTGTTGTTTTTTCCCTAGGGGCTTGCCTCCGCAACCATCTTAGTCCAGGAACTCCATAGATTTTCCAAACGGTGGTCGACCCCCCCCCTTGACGGTTGTGTTTTTCACCCAACGCGTAGCCCCTAAGTATGTCTTTCGAGGGGGTTCTGGAGATTTTTCTTTGCAACTTTTGCCTTTTGTGATGGTCCCCTTGATTCTTTATTTTCATCTTTTCTTATCCAGTATGCTGTGGCACAGGACTCAGGGGATGGGTCAGCCGTCTTGTGGTCTTTCCTGTGCTTTTTCTTGCATAAGGCCACCCCCGTGTTCTGTACCGCCTTGCACCCCGGTAGGAACTTGTATGCTTTCCCCCCCCCGCCTCCGTTTTTCGCGCCTTTTTTTTTACGTTTTTCCCAAAGGATTCCCGTGCAATTTGCCACAGCGTGAGTGCCTGCTGAGGATAGGAACCCCATAAGCTTGCCCCCATCCCCAAATGCTTCGGCCCCCCTTTGAATTGTACCCTGCTCCCTGTAGCCGGTTTCCTGGTGTCCCATCGCGGTTCTTGTTTTAAGGCAGAGCGGAAAGTTTATGGACCCCTGGCAACTATTTCCTGAGGAACCCGCTGGACTGATGTTACGGTCCACCGGCATTTGACACGGGCCCAACGTGCCGGGTTGAAGTCCCTCCTGCTTTCCTCCTGATTCCGGTCGCGGCCCTTTGTCTCGTATGTACACTTGGCGGTTTCTTGGAAATTTGCCACCCTTGGCGATTTGCCTCCAGGAGTGCTCTTGTGTCCCATCCCGGTTTATCTTTTCTCTCGATTTTCCCACGGCTACCCCTGACCCATCTTCCCCGTGTTTTGCGTGGCGAGGGACATTTGCAGATGTCGGCCACGGCTTTGGAGGTCCTCCCCTCGTTTTTCGTCTCGGCAGTTAAGGTCCCCCGCGGACTTTTCCTTCAGTGGACGTACACCCGGCGGTGGTACGTCCTCAGAGCCTCGCCTGTGGGGAGCCTCTCTTTTCCGAATGTTCGTGGGTGCTTATCCCTCCTTGTTTCTCATGGCCGCCGCCGACGTTCCAGGGTGCCTTTTTACCACTGGCCCAGCTTACTCATGCGTGTGTGACCAACATGGCCTCGAAAATACTTCTTCCTTTTTACAGGTGCTGATCTGAATTCCCCTGTCCAGACCCCACCACTCCTGCAGTCACCCGGACCTCTCCGCCAACAATTTCTTTCCCTGCCGCCTAACCAGGCCGCCCCACCGCGCGTCGACAGCCTTTCAGGTTTTTGTCTCCTTAAACTCTCCACGTTGGTTTCTGACCCAACCCAAACGGAACCTGAGAACAAAACATCTTGCGCACCGATGTTTGGAAGTTCGACGCTAACCGTTGCAAATCTCCCCTACCAGGGAGAGAACGAGATCTATGACCTTATTTTTATAAGTCGCAACGCTGGGGTTGGTCCGCGTTTAAAGCCGAAACGCTCGCGGTAAAGACCGTTTTGACACATCTATGTTGCGGTATGTGCATCACCCCCTTTCTTTCCACTACCAAGCAACCCCCCCCCCCCCACACCCCAACCCAAAACCCCCCCCAACCCACCCCCCAACCCCCCCCCCCCCCCCCCCCACCCCACCCCCCCCCCCCCCCCCCCCCCACCATAAATGGAACTGGTTTTTTCACAAACCCACGCCTCCCCCGTTTCACTGCATGGGTGAAGAAACCTTTCTCCAAGCCCCATTACCTTTGGAGTGAACACCCGTCTGAAACTAAAGTGTCCAATGGGCACTTTTTTTTTGACAACAACCGATCACCAGACCTACTGGTTTTTAAGAACCATGACCCACAACCCGGTTTGCTAAACCTGGCGCCCGCTGGCCAATGGGCCGACCCTCCCCCCCCTTCCCCTGACACCCAGGACCCCCCCTGTTTTCCCCCGTTTCACCGATTTGGCTGTCCCCTGTCGTACGCGCTTTTGCGGCCCCCCCCGCTGCGTAAAAACCGTCCGAGTTTTCCACCGGGCTCGTTCCGACGTGCCACATAGTTATACGCCGGCCTGACCAGTGTTTTCACCAGTTTTGGTCTGATAGGTTGCTCAAACGTATTTCCCACTTCCCCCTTACGTTCCGCCGGGGAACGCCACTTTCACATACTGGCCCATGGTTTCGGTTCTAACAATGATGGCAAAGTATGGGTTCCCCTTTCGTGTGTGGTCGGCGCCGCCCGGTTAGCGCAGCAAATTTAGTGGTTAGGCTTTTCTGACCCGTTGGTGGGGCCAGCTGAGAGCAACATCTCCAGGTTTTTATCCGGCTGAGGACGTAGGCATGAGCCCTACATGACTTTGCAAGTTCAAGGACCCGCGCTAATCCTTTTGATCTACAATGCACTCCTGCCGGCCAAGAATAACCTTCGTGTCGTTGCGTCGGGATTACCGGAAAAACGGAACACAGACCTTGACCTATGTTGCTTTTCGCAAGCCAACTTTAGACACCGTCCCTTCCCACGACGCCTTTTGATAGTGGCAGGGGTACCCCCGGACAACCTGGCTCAGGGGTGTTCACGCATAAATTTGGACTACTTTTCGCTGTTGCCTTCAGGGGCCGACACCTGGGCGTTTCCCACTCGCGCGGAGTCTTCCAGCTGCAACCATCTCCCAAGATCCCCAGATTGTCCCCCCGAAGGCTTCCACCCGGAGCAGGGACATCCCCGGCACCAACCCCTTTCCCCTTCCCCAAGTCCACTGAATTCCGACCACCCAAGCCGCAGGAAGACGTTCTTACGGGTACCTCAGGCAACAACATTCTCACGTCTTCGGCGACCCCTGCACCTTCTTTGGTGAGACGATGGTCTGCATGTCTCCCCTCTCTCACGGCATTGGCATTAAGGATAACCCGCCCCGAGGACACTAACCCACCAGGCGTAGACAAGTTCGACTGACGCGACATCTCTACATTCACCCTTTACTTTTTTACAATTTTCCTTTTACTTTCCTTACGACAGGTCTCTTACACTTCAAAGCGTTGGTCACGCTTCAACACCTTGCCAGACCAAGACCTTTTAACTTTGCTTTGGGAAAGGAGTTTCAGTTCTAACCCCCCCCCCCACACCCAGGGACAGTTTCACGTGGTTCGAGCCCGCCCCCCCCCGTACCCGTCCCGGCGACCAAATCAAAACACCTTCCGGTCCTTTTTCCATGAAATTACATTTAGTTTTGGCCGTGATGCCATCACCTCACCGGAGAAACCAGGTTTTCTGTATTTGTCCCGGCCCAGTCCCCCTTTGTTCCCCCGTCCCCAAACTGCTGCTTCAACCCTGGTTAAAGGGGTCCCTGCACCGGGCCAAAACCCGCTCCCCCCCCTAGCCAAACCACGGTTTTTACTTTTTCCCGCCCCTTTCGCCCTGCCTTCTTTCCGCTCAAGTCCCCTCCGCTAGTTCCCTTTCAGTACCCCATGGCCCCTTTCAGGTCCCTTTTTCCCGTGGGCCCCCACGAATTCCCCCCCGTGAACCCCCCCACCGTACCCTGACTCCCCTCTTCACCCTGTCCTTTTTTTCCCAAGGCCAGCGCCTTGTTTTTTCTCCCCGCTTCCTCTGTTTGGGGGCGTCTTCTTTTTATGGTAGTTTCTGGTTTTTCTGGTTTCTTTTTCCCCGGATTTGGTAGTGCTCTTCCGTGGAACTTCCCTTCTTAAACCAAGAATTCCTAATGTTTTTTTTTCTGCTCGAACACCCATGGACTTTACTAGGTATTGTCCCTCCCCCACCCTCTCCTTAATGCTTTAGCCGATGCTTGAGCGTTTGTCCGGGACTTGTGCATTGCCCGGTGCCCTCCCTGGACATACTTTTTTTTTCGGCCGAACCCAGTTTTCCCTCCCCCCCCCTTGTTACACATACCGACCTCTTAAGCTGTTAACATTTTGGCCGGGGCTGTGTTTTTTTCGTGGGCGGTTCTTTTGTCCAAGGGTACCTTCCCTGCCCACCATGTTTACCGTGAACGCCACAATCTGGTCGGCGGGGTACTTTCTTCTCTGCGTGAAGTTGGCGCCTGTGTCATGTCTTGACTGAGCGGCCTTGGTGCTTTGGATTGGCTTTTTATTTGGTTGCGGGAAGAATGCTTTTCCAATCCCTCTTTCCCCGTTCGGGTCTCCCAAGCGTTCCATTTTTTCTCCCTTTATAGGGGATTTTATTTGACGTCACTTTCCTGCTTCTTTCGGATGTGGGAAGGATGAGCCCGTTCTCTTATACCCCCCCTTCCCCCCTTCCCCCACGTTGTGTTGTTGAGTATGCTCTACGTTACCGTTCCCCTGCCTGCCTCCTTGATCAGGCCTTTCAGCGCAGGATTTCATCTGGGGGGACCTGTTCTTGATCCTTAAAGTCAACTTTTTTTTCGCTTTTTCGTCTGGGCGGAATTGTCCACCGAAAGGAGGCAATGTTCCCCTTGCAGCCGCTCAAGTCATTTTTCTCAGCAGGGAAGGGTTTTGGGCGTCACTTTTTTCTCTTTTTTTTTCGCCGTATTACCGATACCGCTTTGTGTCCCAAACGGGTCAAATACATTTGTTAGGTCCCTTTTGGGGAGGTTTCACTTTTTGCCCGTATTGTCTTACCGCCACTGTAACCCCCTGAACGGCCCAATTGTCGCGTAGTTTTTCTTCGGTCTTGTACGGCTAACTCCTTTCCCCTCCCCTCCGTAGGTTCACGGTTATGTGCGAATAAGGTCCCCCCTGGCCCTTGATCGCCGCTCAGCTCTTTACCTCCGTTGACCTTTTTGTGTTTTGTTATGCGTCACGATTCCTCGTTCTTAGTCCTTCTTGTGGGCGTCACTCTCCAGTATTCCCTTCCTTTTTTTGTGTCGGGTCTGTTTCTCCCGCTCCGTCCACAACCGGACTAGGGGCCCCCACGCTCCACCCAAAACATCCCTGCCCCCCTTAGAAGCTTTTTCTTACTCACCCGGCTTCTGGCATTGGTTTGACGCCAAGTGTTCGTTTGTTTGGCTTTTCTTGTTGCTTTTTCCACGGGTTTTTTTTCCTTTTCCCGGGAGCCCCCCATGGGCCTTGAAATTGCAATTGTTACTGTAGTATCCCCTTGCGACCGTCCATGCAGTTTTTTTTTGAGGTTAAGTTTGGTGGGATTGTTCTTTTTTTTCCGCTGTTTGTTTAGTTGTCCTGTGAACCTTCTCTTTTTTGCTTTTTTTTTTTTTTTTTTTTTTTTTTTTTTTGTGCGTGTTGAAGGCCCATTGGGGTCCTTGGGCCTTCTAAACAAGTTTGACCCCCCCCTTTGTAATCCCTTGTCCCGTGAGTGTGCCTCACTGGCCTCCAACACCCTTGACTGTACGTGAGGCCGCCTTCTTTTCGTTGTAGCACGTGAGGCCCTTTCTCAGGGTGGTCCGTGGACTTTTTCAACTGTCGGTGGTGTTGGTGTACGGTTGCAGAACCCTCTCCTTTTTGCCAGGCCCCAGCTTCCCCTGACCAGTCTTGGCGGCCGTGTTCGTTCCGTGAACCTGTTGAATCCGTCTCTTTTCCTGGCTTGCCGGTCTTTGCAGGCTGTTGACCTCTCCCCTGCCTGTGGAATGTGTTAGTGCTGGCGAAGTAATCGCCGGATCCACGGATCCGGTCTTTTTTTTTTCCGTTTTTCTTTTATGGTGATCCTTGCGATCTCTTCGACGTCGGCCCCTTCGATGTGAACTTTGACCCTTCCAGGGATCCGTGTCCTTAACCAGTAAGTACCCGCGGAACTCTGTTCGGAGTGTTACCCCGTCTCTTTACTTGGTGTAGTCTATTTTTGTTGGAGGTTGGTCGGTGCTGGGATTCACCCTTTTTGTGGGAGCGTTGTCTGTGTGATCTGCCTTTTCCCCTTCTTTTTCGGGAAAGTCTCATAGGTGTCCAGGACCTGCCTCAAGGGGGTTAGTCTTTGCCGCAGGAACCCTTGCGTCACCTGAGTTTTTCATCAATGTTTTCCCTTGTTGTAACTTTCCTCCTCCGCATAGAGGGGATAGGTTCAGTTCACCCAATCCTCTTTTTAAGAGGCCTCGCGTCCATAAATCCCCAATGTTAAATTGGGCTTGCCCCCCTTTTTGGAAGCGGATTGCCTAGAATGGTATTGCGGAGGATTGTTAATTTTTCTTTTGCCAGGGCCTTTTTCCCCCGATGTTCAGCTCTCCTTCCCGAGGGCACTGCTCACCGTCCTTCTCGGCTTTGGCTCGACGGACACCACCACCCCCCTGTTCCAACAGTTTGCGCCTTTTCTTCGCTCCACTACCTGGCCGCCAGACCCCCCCGTCCTCCTTTACCTTTTTCGTGTCGCATCCCCCCGGGGTATTTTTTCTTCGAGTGTTACGTTCCCACGCGGACCGAAGTTGTTCCCCCCCCTCGGGCACCAATTTACCCTTTTCTTTTTTTTCTTGTCGCCGATGGGAACGTCCTGACCGTCGTTTTTGTGATTTCGGCAACGGGTTTTTTTCTGAGAGGGACTTTTCTTAACCCCTTAGGATCGTAAGTTTCCCCCAGTTCCCCCCCCGACGGTTGAATTGGTTGTCGTGGTAATGTCTTTGTTTTGTTTTTCCTTCCAAATTTTTTCTTCCAGCTTCGGGCCAGGTTCCGCGAGTTCTTCCCCCAGGTTTCTCCCTTTGGTGGGTCCGATTTTGCTGGTTTTTCAAAACCGGTTCGGTCTTTGTGGAGCCTTGGTGGTTCCCCCAAAGGCAATTTGTTTCTTTCTTGAGGTCAGTTCAAAGGCCGCACTGTCGCCTCGATGTTTATTCTTTCACTTGACCTTTTTCCCCCTCCTTTTTTGACCCAGGTTCCCCTCCCCCCCATTTTCCCTTTGCTTTTTTGTATTTTTCTGAAAACTGGTTTTTTGTTTCAACCTGTCCACGCCACTTTGTCCCCCCCCCCCCCCCCCTGTGCGGTGGAATCTACGCGCGTTTTTGGCGTTTCCTTTCGGCGCGCCCGCTGCGTTCGCGTTTTAGTCCTGACCGCCTCCCTCGCTCCTTTTTTTTTTTTTCCTCCCCTGGTACGTTTCGCTTGACCCACCCCTTGTGTTTGGTACCTTTCCCCCCCTTTTTTGGCTTAAAATCCGTTGTTTTTTGTTTCGGTCCCTGTACGTTTTTTTTTTTCCTCTGTGGCCGGTTTTTTTACACCCAAGTTGTTATCGATGTGTTCGTTGCGCTCATTCACCGTTTTTTTTCTGTCCTCCCGCGTTCGATGGATTGTGCATGGTAGCCTGTTGGAGCTGCTTTTTCTACATGTCTTTTTTTTTTGCTGTACCTCTTCCCCCTTCCGAACGGCGCCGTATTTTTTCCCACTCCGTGCTTGCTTTTTTGTTCTGGTTTGGGCCATCTTGTCCGCCCTCTGGCCCTATGCCATGGTACTTTGAACCTTCGCGGCGTTCCACTTTTTGGGGACCCCTTCCCCCTTGACCTCCAGTTGCCCGTCACGCGTCTCTCTTTTTCGCGGTCTTGATTACCCCATCTTTTTGTTTGAAACGTACACCACACTTGATTCCGTCTCCTTCCCAGTGGCCGAGATTCCCCCCCGTGTTCTCCCCCCCTCTTCTTTGGGTTACCTAGATTGGCCCAGACAAATGCGGGACAACTTCCTTTCTGTTTCCATTGTATGTGCAGTGTTTCCCCCACCGAGACTTGCAGACAAATGTTTGATTTGGGACTGTTTTCCCCTGACTGGAGAGCCTTTTGTTTTCGGGCCCTTTTTTTCCATGTTGTCAAAGCAGGCCACTTTTCCCCCAGGACCCTCTCTGACCCCCTTTTTTTTTTTCCGATGAGTCACCTCCATCGATGTCAGGGGTCTGGTTTCCCCCCCTCTGCCGTTTCGGAAGGGTGGGTCACCTTTGACATCTCAGTTCTGGGCCGCTTTTTTCCTTTCCCTGGCCAGGGTTTTTCCCGTGTTCCTCTCTTTTTTTAATCTGGATGTCCGGGATGTCCCCCAGGCCTTCCTAGGTCTCTTTTGGTTTCAGGTGTTTTTATGCCTTCGGGTGTGCCTCCCATGAATTTTCCTGGGCTTCTTTCTCGAGTTTTTCTTCGCTGCCCCGGTGTGGGGGGGTTTCCGTGGTGGTTCCCCAGTTCTTTTACATTTCCTGTTTAATTCCGCCTGCCGCCCCCGATTTCCTTGGCGGCGGGTCCAATCCCCCTTCTGTGCCCCGTCCCCCCCTGGTGCGTTGCTTTTGCAACAGTTTTTTTTTTTTTCCTTTACTTGGCCGCAATCCATGAACACCCCTCTGCTGCCCACTACGAGTATGCCCCCGCCCTACTGGATAGAACCTCTCCACCCTTTCCCCTTCAAGTAGTCACACCGCTACCCCCATGCACGCAGGGTTTCGCGCTTCTCTTGCCGTTACTCCAGTTTTGACGGCCCCTCTTGTGCACATTCGTCTTCGTTTCTTCCTCCCCTCTTGAGTTTCGGCGTTGAGGCCCGTGGAGTTCGGCACAATCTTGCCTTGCCGGGCCATTCTTTTTGTGACGTTTCCCCTGTTTTTTGAACCGTATTCATTAGGATTTTCTTTTTCTTGCGTGGTTGTCCGATACTTGCTTGCCCCGGCACTGCGTAGGTCCCTTGTTTTTCCTCCGATTTTTTTTTTCCCCTTGATTTTGCTGTCCCTTTACTCGCGTCGCAGTGGCGATTTTTCTCCTGTTGCGATTTTTTATTTCCCATGGCTGAAATTTTTCAGGTTGGGGCAATCTTTTTTCCCCCGTTCGGTACCTCTTCTTTCTTTGTGTTTTGTGCCTCCGCTTGGTTCAGTTGTCCCCTTTCTTCACCCGCGAGTTCTTGCGTTTCTTCCCTGTGGTCTGCTTTTTGTTGAATCAGCTGCCTTTGCTGGTCGGTTTTGCCCTTTGGGGTCACTGTTTTTTTTTTTCCGGGCGGTCTTTTTTTTGGGCGTTACATCCTCCACCTGAACTGACCCCCTTTCCTATTGTATCCCCTTTTCTCTGTGTGGGGGTTTTTCCGGCAGTTCTCGGGCCGGTCCAGGATGGTGGTTGTCACCCCGTTTCTGCCTGGTTTGTCGGTTTTTCCTGTGGCTTTTGGCCCGATTTTTGCCACCCGATTTTCCTAGGCTCGGTAGTGGTTACCCCGGGCCGGTGGTACACGATCTCGTTTGTCCGGCGACACACCGTCTTTCCTTTAACAGAACGATGTCTCAAGGTCGGTCCTGCCAGCGGTTATGGTATTGCCTTTGTTTTGTTTTTTTTTTTTTTTCTTCCCAATGGATTTTTTTCTTCCTTTTAGCCGGGCGCCGGCCTTTTCAGGAAATCCTTCATGTTCATTAAGGCAGCGGATCTCCTTTTCAGCTTGTAGATGCGTTTCTTTTTCCCTCACTTCGCCCGTGCCACCACTTTTCGTTTTGTTCTTTTGTTTTTTTTTTTTGTTTTTTTGTTTTTTTTCTTTTTTTTGTTTGGGGCGTTTTTTGGTTTCTTTTGGTAGTGAATCACCAGGTAGTTCACGTTTTGACTTTGTACCTCTGTTGGCCGTGTTTTTCTCTCTGGGGCGGTTCTGACTTTATTTCCTTTTTTTTTTATTGGGAGTCATCGTTTTCTCCCTCTCCCTTTCCGGTGGGTGGTTCCGACTCCAATCTAGTTTGGCGGTGCCTGAATACCCATCTTCTCTCTCCCTCCCCCGTTGTTTTTTTTTTTGTTTTTGAGTTGGTGAGATATTCTTCATCCCGGTCCGCTTCCCTTTCTCCGTCTTTGCCGTAAAACCCCCCTCCTTCCTCTTAGGCACCCCCCTATAGACTCCGCTAAGACCCAGGATCTTCCCTTTCAAACCGCCCTCGGAAAAAATTTTTTCTTTTTTTCCCGTGAAGGCCACTGTCTTACGTTTTTTTGACGGACCTGTCGCCCAAGTTAAAGCAGTACCCTTCCCTCAACGACGGAGCCTGTTTTTCTCTGTAGGGGAAACTTCTTTCCCCCCTGAAATATACAAACCCCCTTTAGTGGCGCCTTCATCCCCCCCCGGCTTGCCGTTTGATGACTGAAGGGGGTTTCCCTTTTCCCCTGCTTCGCCTGGCTTTCCCTTCCCCGGCCGTTCCCCCCTTCCCTCAGAACCCCAGAAGGAAAAGCCCCCCACCTCCAGAACCCAACACTCTTGCCCCGGTACAGATGTTTTTTGGCCCATGTTTCTCACCCCCTTTTGGCGACCCCAATTCCTTTTGTTCGGACTTCCCTTTTTTACGTTTTTCGGTGGGTCGCCGGTTTGACAAACCAGAGATCCCCCAAAGCCCTACCACGGCAATTCCCCCGCTTCTTTTATTACCATCGTCGTCTGTTCCAAACCAGCGGCCCTTGTCCACATTTTTCTTAAGGACAAAACTTTTTTCCCGGTCGTTCCCCCCCCTCCATCGTGGTCCAAAAACGCGTCCCTTTCGGTTTTGAAGGGCACACTTTTTTTCCCCCGACCCAGCCATCCTTCCCTTTCTCCCCCCCCCCACAAATGCTGTAAGGGTTTTTACGTTCCTTTTTTTTCGTCTTGGCCAACCCCCCCTTGACAAGGCCTTGAAAACTACGCTCCCTAAAAGCACCTGACCCCAAGTTGATGTGGTTCATAAAACCCCCTTATTACCCAGTTCTTGATGCTTTTACGCCTTGTTTTTTTTCCCGCCCGTTCACCGTTTCAATGAACCATTCTTTCCCGGTGACCCATCAGGGCATCGACCTGAGCGGCCACCCTTCTTTTTTTTCCCCCCCTGAAAACACTGGGCGACTCCGTTCATGACCCTGTGTTCAAGCCCCATGCTCTTTGAGACCAGATTGCCCCAATCACGGTACGGTGCCTTACAGGCAAAGTCCCTTCGAAAGGTCCTATTTTGGCCCTGCGACGCTCCCCCTTTTTTACCGGGTTGTTGGTCTGGGACCCAATGCATAACGCACCAGTTCTTGCCCTGTCAGTACTTTTCTTTATGCATAGCACTCTTTTCACACACTATGGTTGGACACGCCCCGGTCCAGAGTTCCACTCCCCCCCCCATACAACAACGCGTTTGTTTTTCCGGAGAACCCTCTCGGTTTTTTTTAAGGCTTGAAGGCCATTTTACAGACGACTGCCCCCTTCTGGCCAGTACACGGGCTATGTGTCTTTTCCAGGCCCCGGCTTTTCCATAAGAAAACCGTCAGCCAGGAGCAACACCCCGCCTTGCTGGTCGACGCACTTGCGTGCCCATTTCCTCTTTTTTTCCTGTTTATGCGGAGTGGGTCCTTTTTTTTTGTGTAGGAGGAAGAGGGTCA
>Ga0179591_1332357_pt1 | contig 12491 bp, 12 predicted proteins | sample CZOMad2_1_08_16f_FD_182891 | JGI IMG/M metagenome (GOLD analysis project Ga0179591, IMG submission 182891) | Vadose zone soil fungal communities from Angelo Coast Range Reserve, California, USA - CZOMad2_1_08_16fungal (PacBio error correction) | ecosystem: Environmental > Terrestrial > Soil >... | reverse complement strand
GCGCTCCTAGTAGGGCGAACATGCTGCAGCACGTAGAGGTTAGCCGCCGTGAGCTTTTGCTTTTTTATTGTTTTGCGCCGTCAGTTCGTCCGCTTGCAGACGAAACTCCTTTTTTTTCCTCGGTTCCGCATCCCCCGAGTGCGAGGAAGGCGGGCCCCGTCTTAAGCGACTTCACTACGAAGATCCACATCTCGTTGCACCGAGTTTTCTCTTAGAACGTACTTTTTCTCGTTCGCCTGCGTTTTTTTTTTTCGAGCCGAATCCTGGTTCTTCGTAGGTGTATGTCGTAGTTCTTGTCGAATCCAGCGGGGATTTGCGTCGCGAGATGCTTGCGCTGACGCTGAGTTTTTCCGTTTCTTTTGGACTCTGGTGGCGTGCCGTTTGAGCTCAACAGCAGTTCCTTTTCTTTCCAGACGCCGTGTGTCAGAATGACGGCTGCGCTCAGCGATTTGCGTTTGTCGGCCTTGAGCGAGGTCGGTACGCATCCGCCGTGTATTCTGACCCCGTGGTTTTTCAGTTGTTGTCGACGTAGATTTCCGTGCCGTGCGCAAGTCTTTTTTGAACTCTTGCGGCTCGGACCCTGCTGTCGGTTTGATCGATAGGTTAGTGCGAGCGAGCCTCCTCGTATTCCTCTGAGGCGCTCCTGGAGCAAGTTTTCTCCGACGATGAATTCGCTTTTTTTTCCTTCTTTTTTTTTGCTTTTCGGAGCGTGTTCCTATTCAGATTTGACCCTCGTGGAGTGAATCGAGATGCGCTGGAGCTGGAGAGGGTCGTCTTTCTTTCAAGCTGGCGAGGAGGTCTTTTTCTGATTTTCAACCCTTTATAATGTTGTCGGTGAGGCGGAACAGAAACCGTATCAGCCCTGAGCAGCGGGGGAAAGGCACAGGGGAGTGAAGATTTCTCCCATCCAAGGCCAAATTTGGGCCCGCACGCTGGGCTCTTGTCCTATTTGGGAGGCCTCTATCAACGTAAAAGCACGTTTCTCGAGTTTTTAGACATCGAGATTCGAAACAGCGACTGCCAGACCTCCGTTTCTTGTAGATCCGCCCTTTAGGTCACGCCTCTTTCGATTAGAGAGAAGCGTTTTTTCTCGAGCATGCACTCTTTCTTTGTCTCCCAAATCCAGGACTGAGCCTGCGAATCGAGATTCCCCTGCTCTGGGCAGCATGGATGGGACGCTTCAGGACCCTCAAGCGCGTTTTTTTTTTCGCGCCCCCCCTCGTGCAGACACAGATGGGCGGTTTCGGCCTCCCGGACTGGCCAGTAGCCGATCCGGCGGAGTGGTAGCGGACTAAGATCCGCGCCGGCGGCGTCCTTTTCGCCCTTTTTTTCTTTTTTTTTTCCCTTGAATTGGGTCGCGGGCTTCGGGAGAGCTTGCACATCGCGTCGGCGCGTGCCGCGCCGCGTCCCCTCGATTCGACTCGCGACCGGAGACAGCGGCCCTTTTACAGATTTGGTAGTTTGAGCAGCTTTTTTCGCGTTTTTCATTCGATCGTACAGTGCGGCCGGCGCATCTGCAGAGCAAGTAAGGCGGGCGCTGCTCCTAGCAGGAATTTCGTTCCCCCCCCCCCCCACACAGAGCACCGACGCCCCCCTTTAGCAGTCCAGAACACTGGGGCCCCCTTGGTTTTTTTTTCCTCGATAACGCGACGGGATGCCGCCCCCAGAAGAGTTCGCTTTTCCGGTGTCTTGCCCTGCTCGGAGAAGGGCCTACTTTTAACAAAACGACCAGCACGAGCTTTTTTCCGCCGCTGCCTTTCGCCGCTTTCTTATCTTTCTCGTGTGCCTCAGGCCCAAAGAATATTTGTCCGAGAGACGTTAAAACGATCTTTTTCCCCCCCCCCCCACCTTCCACGTTGTTGTTGTTTTTCTCCTTTATATTTCGAGGGTGTCCGCGTGATAACACGTCGATGGGGAGCTGCTATCCAGGTAAAGTCTAGTCCTTGTTGCTTGAGAGGCGTACATGAGGCTTTCGTGTCTTAGCTCTATTGATCCAGAGGGCAAGAAACCACCTGTTTTTTTTTCTAGCGGCTACCTAGTGGCTTGTTGATGCGCGCGCGACGGCGACCCCTTGTTTATGAAGTGGGGCTTCTCCCGCAGGCGTTGCAAGGCTCGTTCGCCGAGCGCGCGCGTGCGATGGAAGGAGCAGGATCGCCCCGCCTTTGACGATGCCTTAGATCGTCGTTTTTGCCCAGACCGCACCTGAACAGCTGCCGGGAGAGGAGGCGGCTTGCCCTCTCAGATTTAAGCGAGATTCAGCTATTTTTCTCCCGACCCTTGATCTTAAAGGCGTCGCAGTTTTTTCCTAAACTTGTCACGGCCCCTTTTTCATTTTTCTCTCTTGTCTTGCTTTGGATCGTTTTTTCCCAGACAGATTAACGAATGATGTTGGAAGGGGGCCGGCTAGGCCGCTTGCCCCGATGCACATCTGTGTTTTTCCTCTCGATGGCTGCCGCCGCTCCCGCGACCCTTTGAGGCCGGCGCGCCCCCTCCAAGTATCTCCTTTAGCGCGAGTTTCTCATAGCTGTGAGTTATTCACTTTATGTGGGGCAGGGATTCGTTCTCGAGGCGGGAAGTACGCTGGTGAGCTACCTCGTAGGGTCCTTTTCAAAAGAGGCTTTTTATTACAATGCCCTACAGGTGGTTCTGTTTGACGTCGCTGGGAATCCCCAGCTGATGAGAAATTGCGCTCCGGCCGATAGAGAGATGAAGTTCTTGCTAGAGGGCCTTAGTACCTCCCCTATTTCCCTATAAACGATGGGCACGTTTGGAGGTATGGCAGAATTACCACTGGGCCTGTAAAGCTTCCCCCCCCAGATTTCACCCCACCCCATTTCGGTGGGGGGGGGGTATTGTGGGGTCGTCCCTCCCCATCCCTAACCTTACCTTTCAACACGAATCAACATGCCACTAATCCAAAGATTTCGTCTCCCCCCTTCAAGTCAGCACGCTGGTCGCCCAGCTCGATCACTCTTGTCCTCATTTCGTCCCCAATATTCTCCACCGATCGACAGGGAAACTTCAACAGCGCTCGTTCGCTAGGCTCGAAACGGTCTCCTCTTACCTTTCCCCTGACGCACGTTCAAGCTCTGTTCTTTTTTCCGTTTTAAACTATTCGATCACCCGAGTAAGCAAGAGGAAGGAGAAGGGGCTCTTAGTTCCACCGGACTCAAACAACCTCCATCCTTTACCTCCCCAACACTAGTCGTCAAATTCGCTTGCGATTAAAAGGCTTCCTCCCTCATCAGACCTCGCTCCGGCACGTCTTCATCGGCGTGTGTGACGCAGACGCCTCTGCGAACCCACAACGGCGGCTTGAACTCTTACGGCCCGGACCCTTTTTCTTTCCCTCCCTCGTTCTCCGGCGGCAACGCAACTCCCACCTCACAACCTCCGGGCAACTGCTCTTTACCTCCGCGTCTTTGTCCAAAGAGCCTTTCTGTCTTTCATTTTTTCTTTTTTTTTTAAGTACCGCGAGAGAAACATTCCCCGACGTCCGCGGCACAACCATAATTATTCTCTGCCCATCGCTTCCCCTTCCCTCTGATCTGTAAGTTCTTTTTCCCCACCTGTCGAGCACCCGGAAAGCCGGAAGTTGAGGTGGACGGGACGTAGGCCCGGCGGACGAGGTTCTAAGTGGTTTAAGCAGGAATACTTTGGGTCCCCAACGGATGCGGCTGCACGAGGACAACTTGAAAGGGCTTGAATTCGTCAGTTGGCAGAGGAAGGAGAAAAGCAACTACCTTGGTCTGCTCCTAGCAAGGGGGGCTTTTAAAGAAAATCTTTGGCCCGGGACTCTGAGAGAAGAGACGGCGCGATCTTTATTGTACTCTCCTCTTTGGGTTCTCTAAGAGTTAGTCGGCGAAGAGCTCCAGGCCCAAACCCCCCCCAACCAACCACCACAAAAACACCCACACACCCCAACCACCGCCCCCCCCCCCCCCCCCCCCCCCCCCAACAGAAAACCACTGACCCCCCCCCCCCCCCCCCCCCCCCCCCCCCCCCCCCCCCCCCCACCCCCCCCCCCCCCCCCCCCCCCCCCCGCCCCCTGGCAGCAAATAGACAGTTGCCGACGGTAGGGGTTACGCCCCGTGATCTTTACGACATTTTTTTTTGGGTGCTTGGGAGCCGTCCGCGTTCTTTTTTTTAGACTTCAACCGTCACCTCACGTGCCGTTGTGGCCAGCGGCAAGTGAGCCGAAAGGCCGGTGGCTCTCGATCTTTTTTTCCTACGTCTTTCCGATCCACCTTTGCCCCGTAGCTTGACTAGTTCTCCTTGATTTCAGTTATCTATTTTCCAGAGGGGCGAGCCGACGGTTCTTCTAGGGTTTTTAGTAGTTATTGTTCCTTGTCATTTTTAGCCGTTGAATTTTGTTTGCTTTCGCCGATCCGCCCGCGATCTGCGCGTTGCCAAGTCTTTCGTTACCGTGTGTGTTGGAGTTGCCGCCGTCGCCGAAGTAGATAATCAGTCGAAGCGAGCGCCGTTGTGCGTTCGACTGCGTTTTTGCGTTTGCTCCAGATGCGACTTCTTGCCGGTCGTTTTGAGAGAGTCTTTTTCTTTTGGCCGCCAACGGCTGAGCGCCCAAGTGGTGCCCACGAGTTGGTGTAGTGAAGTAAGCCGTTGTTTTGCGAAGTCCGTTTGCTTTTGTCATCCACCTGCTCGTCGTTGGGCTTTTTTTTTTTTATAATCCGGGGGCGTCGCGAGTCTAGGGGGTGAAGGTGTTAGGTCGGATGCGATGCAGAACGGGTCGATCTTTTCTTTTTTTCCGATGCCAGGCTCTGTTCCTTGCTTCTTTCCGCCCGGTGGCGTCAGAGTGCTTGACCGGGCGGATCGTGGAGTGCATCGCTAGTGGGCGCCAGCTTTGGGTTTTCTTTTGAGATGCGCGAAAGCTTTTTTGGTTTTGAGGTTCGGCTTAATTCTGTACCTGGCATAAGGTTCGGGCGGGCCGCAACCGAGAATACCCCGTAGGCTTTTTTCTTGGCGTGTTCGCTTTTTATCAGCCAATTTTTCTCTTTGGCTCCGTATGGATCAGGGTCGAGGACTAGCTACGAGCACCGCATCCCCGTTGTCAGGCGCAGTAGAGATTTGCGTTTCCAGCGACGGCCCCCTCCGTTCGACGCCAGTTTTAGCGAGTTGTCACGAGTCCCGCATCTTGCGTCGGAGACCTTCTTCTGACCGCACAGAAAGGAAAACTGCTCCCCAGATTTTTTAGTCAGGATGCTTTCTCTTCTTGAAGTTTCTCGCATGTCTTGCGCCCGGCCTCCAGCAGCGCGTCGCCTCGCCGCCCTCCTAACAGGCAGCGGGCCGCCGGCCTCCCGCGGTTTCTTTGCAAACGCTCCCTTCCGGCGGATTTTCGCAGGTTAGCTTTGATTCTTTGCGTCTCGATGAGATAGAAAGCGATAGTCCGCGGGTAGTCGGCGAGCACATGAGACGCGGCCATTTCAGAGTAGTCGCTCAATATCTCACTTCGAGACTGAATCAGGTAACTCCACAAGACGAAGATGAATCGGGCTCTAAGCTTTTTTCCTTTTTTCGCGGGCCCACTTCTCTCCGGGACGATTCTTTGTTCGATGCGCCTTGCTCCGTATCCCCAAAAGTGTCGACGCGGCGCTCTCTTTGCCTCAAGTCTTTCGCAAAATTTTTACTCCCATCACTTGCATCAGGAGAAGAGTCAATGGTGGAGAAGGTACGGGGCGAGCGCTCCAGACTTCGGTGATGTTATCAAGCACCTTGTAGTTGCAGGTCGTTGGTGCCCTGCGAGGAGAAGGTCTCGAGAGGGACCATGTAAACCCCCAGCCTCTCATTCTCCCACCCTTCCCCCTCATCCCCAACCCCTTCTCACCTCCCACCGCCTCCCCACCCTCCCTCCCACCTTCTCCCTACTGCCCCCCACTCCAATTTCGCCCTCTCCCGCTTCCCCCCCTTCCCCCCCCTCCGCACGCCCCCACTACCCCCCCCCTCATCCCACCCCTCCACCCGTGCCCCAACCCCCAACCGCCGCTTCGATCATTTCCTCAACCTTCGTCCCTCCACCCCTTCGCCCCCCCAAATCCCTTCCACCCCCCCCGCACCCCACTTCCTGCTCACCCCCCCCCCCCTTCCTCCCCCCATCTCGCGATCCCCACTTTCTTTACTCTCCTCTGCCCCTCGTCATCCCCCCTCCGTCCCCACCTCCTCCCCCCACCCCCACCCTCCCCCCCCACCATCCACCCCCCCCAACCCCCTCCCACCCCCTCCTCCCCCTTTTCTCCCCCCCCTACCACCCCTCCCACCCCCCCCCTCCCCCCCCCTACACCACTCCCCCCACTCGCAACCCCCCCCCCTCCCTCCCCCCCCACTCCCTCCCCCGACCCCTTCCCCACCCCCCCACCCCCCCCTCCCCCCCCCTTCCCCTCTCCCCCCCCCTTCCCACATCCCCCTCCCTACTCCCCCCCCCCTCCAATAATTTTTCCCTCATCCCTCCCCCCCACCCTCCCTCACCCCCCCTCACCCTCTTCCTCCCTTTTCCCCATATCCCTACCCTCCCACTTGCTCCCCCTGCTCCCCCCGCCTTGAAAGCGACGTTTTTTTTTTTTCTTTTCGACCCCCTCTATCCCTCCCTTGACCCTCCGCATTTCGTACCTCTGCTTTGCTTGCAAGAGACCAATCTTGATAAGAGAAAGAGTTCCACGTATCCCTTTTAACTTAAGTGTTTTGTAGAGGAGTCGATTGAAGCGTTTTTTCGGCTGTCCTCGGTACAACTTTCTTGTGTGCGAGCGTTAGTAAAGGCGATCTTGGTGTTTACGCGCTCCCCGGCCAAAGTGGTTACGCTGGTAGTGACACTCGAGCCCTTTCTCTTCTTTCAAGACACGCCCTGCACGATTGCTTGTGGATTTTGCGTTTGCCTCTGCGATCGTTCTGAGCGCCCCGAACGGGCGCCCAGTTTTTTTCGGGTTTTTTTTCTCTTTTCCTTTGCGGCTGGGTGCGTTTAGGTGCTCTCACGTGTCCGATAGCTCGCGCCTTTCGCATTGGTGCTTCGAGGATCGCATGCTCCCCTGCCCGGACGATTGAAGTTTTTTTAGAATCGCCACCTTTACAGCTGCCCCTCGCTTCCCCCGGGCTGTAGCTGTTTAGGTAATTTTTCTAGCAGCATCTTGAGAGGCCCTTTTCTAAAGATTCACGGATCGGCACCGTGCTCGCCGACGACCCGCGCTTCATCAGGGCGAGCGCGCGCACGCCGGCGCGGATTCGTTTTAATTCTCCCCTACGCCCTTTTAAAACCCGATTTCGTTGATCTTTTTCAGAAAGCGGGTGACGGCGGGGCGCAGTCCAACTTTATGCAAATCTTTTTATGGCAGGCATTTTTTCTTTTGCCCTCGCTGAAAGAGACGCTGCTTGTCCCTTCACTTAAGGGCGCTGCCGTCTCGATTGAGAGCTTTTTTCGCGAGTCGGCGAAGTTTTCGTTTCCTCCTGGATGCTCTTTCTTCCCTCTGGCCGGACTGAATAGGCTACCTCTCTGCGTCCCAGTGGATCTACAATGGCTCGAAAGGAGGTCGGGGGCTTTTTGGCGATTTTTTTTTTTGATCATGTTTTTCCAGCTCGAAGGGCGCCTCGCTTTTCGCCGAGCCGGTCTGTGCGGATTGATCGATTCTTTATCATCGAGCGAGTCCCGGGGCCAGTGGGGTGGGTTTGCGAAATTCGCAAGTTTTTCCCGACTGCGTTTTTTTTCGTTTGGTCGCGGTTTTTTTTCGTCTCCTAACCCGCCGAACTTCCATGGGACGAATATCCGAATGCCTGCTTTCGGCCCGCGACCCTCTACCCAAGCACAGATTTTTGCGCAGCGATTTCCTCTCCTTTTTCGCATCACGGCCGTTCTTAAAGATAAGAAAGGCGACTCCAAAGCGCCTTCTCGAAGCAGCGCCGGGCTGACCTTTTTTTCTTTACCGCATCAGAAAGGCGCAGAAATCCTCGATTTCTTCCCTAATATCCTCTCAACACTTTTGGCCCAGAGACGTCCTAGGGTCGGCCCTTTCTCGCGTTACCCTTATTCTCCCCACACAACTGTCCCCTAATTGATACGCATACGCGGGACACGGTGTCTGAGCTTTTTATGGCGCCACACGACTCACGGCCCTTCTTTCCTGCCCTCATATTCTTCTTCCGAAGACCAGCCGCAACCGAACGGACGTGGCTCGGCGGACCGGGTTCCCCTTTTACGTCTCTTCGGCGACGGTCGGCCTTCAAGAAACTTTACTTCCCCCAAGTGGTTTCCTTTCCAAGAGAAGGTTCCCTCAGCTTCGATAGGAAAGATTTTCTCTCAACGCGAAGACTTCCCGGTGGATCGACCCATGAACTCTTTCCCCTCCCTAGACTCAACCCTCTTCGTTTTTTCGCGCGCGGTTTTCACTATGATATTGCCTAAGGGTAGCAATAAATGCGCGCATCCTTCGAACTGGACGTGTTCTCTTTTGAGCGGCTCTTTTCCATTCGCTTCGAAGAGCTTCCCTGCCAGTGTTCCGCTGCCTTTCGTCCTCAACTTTTTGGCGATAACGCGTGGCACTGGCTTGCGGTTGAGTATGCGACGGGCCGAATGCTAACATACGTCGTGCTTTTTTTCAATTTCTCAAGGGCGTTACCCTCTTCAACTCGATGCATCCTTGGCCTAATTCTTCGCGACTACTGCTTATCCCTCCGTTTTTTGTTTAGTCTTTTGAGATCGAGAGTAGTCGGTTATTTAACGGCCTTTCTTTCCTCCCTGTTCGCGTTCTCCCGTAGTGACCCGTTTGATCGAGCCGCCGCCGTGCGAGTGGGGCCGTCACGTCGGCAGTTGCAGACGAGGTCAAGTCCTTTGTTTTGGGCAGAGTCTCCGAAGTTTCTGCCTTCTTCCTTTTCACCACGTCTACCTCTTTCCCGATCGCGGACGCCGACGTCGACGATCACACTGAAGAGGGAGCAGGGATTGCGCGCCTTTAAGACCGTTCGCCGCGCTGGGCGAGACGAAGTATGTTTTTTTTCGTCGGGTTTTTATGGCTTAGTGTTTGTTTTTGCATCCAGAGGTACTTTTTCGTTGACGTAGAGGACGCAGATTGCCCACCGTGAGGTCTTTGCGTTTTCAAGTAGCTTCGCTTTGTTTGCGGTACCTTTTCGTTTCGTTGCCGCCGTCGTAGTCGCTGTTGTCCCGTACGAAGCACGACAGACTTGCTCTCGGCTTTTTTTTTTTTCTTACTGATCGCGCTTTTTTCTCCGGGTGGCCGTTTTCGCGGGTCGTGTAGTTTCCGCGTTTCTCTCTCGACCAACTGGTGATCCGACGAGTTTTGTAGTAAAGTAGCAGTTGGAGAAGCCGTGGAACTACTCTCTTGTTTCCCCCTGTGTTGGTGATTGACCGGGTTGTCTTTGCTTTCTTGATTCTTCTCGCATCAGCGGCGTTATTCTGCGTCAGGTGGATGAGTCTGTCGCCAAGAGAGCTGCTCGAGGAAGTCCCTTTTTTGATTTGTCCGTGAGCTTTGAAGAGCCGGTTTTTCAGATGAGGATGAGTGACCCTCTTTTGGAGTGAATAGAGAGGGCGCTGTTCGGATGCTTGAGTGTCGCGTCCCTCGAACCTTGTTGCAGCTGAGGATTCGTTCAACAGGGTCTAATTTTTGCGGGGTTAGAGCGGAGAAACCCTTTTGAGCACCGACCTTTTTTTGAGAGCTTGGCTTTTTTCGGGGCGTTTTCCGCAGCCCTCCACCACGGCCAATCGGGGCCCCACTTTTGGAGGCGAGGGACGAGGCTCTTTCACCGCCCTTGACCGTTCGCGTCTTTCGACTTTTCGTTTTTCCTCAGCGATTAGAAACGCCGCCATCCGTTGAACGAGCCCGTGATCGTAGCTTTTTGAGTTCCCGTGAGGTACGTTTTTGAGCCTGCTCGATCATCCCTCGACTGGTACCTGCCTTCCAATCCCTCCTCTGCAGAAGGCGAGATCTTTCGCTCGATTCTTCTTGCAAGTTCTGGATGTTTTTTTAGATCTTCTCAGCAGCAGAGGTTCGACGACCGCCCTCGATGCCTGCAAACCAGCCTCGGAGCGGACCTCGCCGCACCCCTCCATTACGGGAGTGAGAGTTGTCTTTTCGACGACCCCGGAGGGGCGAGAGAGCTTCCACGGAGCCGCTCACTTTTGGTTATTTCGGAGATCAGGTGCCGTCACCCTTTCCCTGATCGAGTCGACGGAGCGAATTTCTTCGCGCCGCTGGAGATTTTCTCCCCTTTCCCCCCTTGTCCTGGTTCCGCTGTTCTCTTCGGCCCACTAGAGATCGTCAAGTCGACCCAGGCGATCATGCCTCAAAGCGCAACCCTTTGAGCTGTTTTCGCTCGATTTCTGCACGACGTCGTGCCCACTCTTCCATCTCGCCTCCGCATCCTGCAGCTTTGACCACGCACCTGGTGGAGCCGGTCGGGGTTCTTTGCTCTTGAAGTATCAGGTGCGGGATTCCTTTCCCTTTCCGACGGCTTTTCGGTGATGTGTCTTTGCCCCTGAGAGGAGCAGGTCGATAACTAACAGCGTATCCACGCGCTCGGACCGTTTCCTCTCTGCGCTCGATGCCCTTTAGCTGGACCTTGCTTCAGCGCCGAAATAGCGACGCATCGAGTCCCCGCTTCTTCATTCCTCCCCCCCCCCCCCCCCCCCCCCCCCCCCCCCCCCCCTTTGTGGTGGACTTGGAATGTGTCCGACCTCCCGGTCGGCGCTGGCTTTTCTTCTGATCTTCCTTCTGTCGGCGTTTGCGACTGCAACAGAGCGTGGTATTGGTATGGACGCTCTCCTCCTTTTATACTCGCATTTGCCCACACCGCGTCCAGCGCTCAGGGCTGGTCTTCGAGAGATAGTCGGAGCGGACCCTGACAAACATGGTTGCGGACTGCGTCTCTCTTCTTAGGGAGTTTTCGTGACTTGGCTCCCTACTTCGTTCCGCGAGAGCGCTCTTTTTTGCGCTTGGACGGTATCGCATTCCCTTTAGGGTGTACGATCGCACGTGGTCCTTTTTCGCGGCACCTTTTCCGCTGCTCCCCCTCAGGAAATCGTGATCGGTCCGTTCGCAGCCGGCATTCTTGCGCTGAGTTTTCGACGCGATCTTGCCAGGAGTCGCTTGTCGCGCTCCCTGGTCGTGCTCCGTTTCTGCTCGCGCGCCTGTCTGCTTTTTAGTGATGCGCAATAAGACGGTCTGTGTTGCGCCAGCGGGTTCCGGGCTGGAGTCTCCCACGGAACTGTGTCTGGAAGGCCTCCTGGGTCGCGCCTCGCGCCGGAGGCCGGACCATGCGCGAAAGTCTCGGCGACCCGAGTCTCTGCTCTTTTTCGTTTCGCCTTCGATTTTTCTCACGACCTGATCGTATGTAGAGGAGGGCGACTCTGCTTTCCGAGGCGGGACTCGTGGACCAGTGCGGATTTACACTGTCTTAAACGGTTCGGACGTCGCTGGGCTGACCTCTTGCTCATTTTGGCGCAGGGCGCCTCGAGCGTATGGGTGAGGTGATCGGGCCTTGTATCCATGTCATCGTGCGGTCCCACAGATTTTTTTCCAGTTTGGAGGGTATCGCAATCGACGGACACTGTCACGAACTGACTCATAGAGGGTCGATTCCCTGCGCCGCACGCAACATCCAATGTTTCCCCGAAATCCTCCCTTCTCCGACATGCGCTTTCGCCCTGACACTCTTCCAGATAAAGCACGCGGGTCGATGCGCGGGTATCCGGCCTTTCGTAAACATGACCTCGTCATCTTCCGGACCTGCGAAATGGAAACGCGCTCGAGAAGAGCTCGGTAGGAATTTACTTTCCGCATCATTGCCCCCCTTCCCTGCAGAATCCTCCTTTTTCTTCGCAGCACCTATCAACTAGGGAAGTCAGGACGAGTGGTCTAGGCCTATCGTTTTCACCCGAAGGCTTAACAGAAGTAATTGAACACAACCGTCGTTTTTTCACCCCCGGGTTCTCTCACTGCGATGGCTACAAGCTCGGAAGACCCTTCCTCTCCTTTTAAGGGGATGTCTTGACGCAGCCTTTCGTATCACCCCCCTTCTTCTGGATCCCTTCGCGACCGGAATTTCGTCGGAATTAGGAGGGGACGTGGCCACCACTTCTTCACAGGTCCACACCTGACGGTCCCCTCCTGGAGTCTAGTTTGCCAGCTTTTAGAATCGTTCACCGTTCAAGACGTTCCATTCTTCTTCACACCCATCCGTCCCCCCCCTTGAGTACACCCCCCTTTTCGGCGAACCAGCGCTGGCGAACACATGTACGTCTGCGCACCCGGCTCTTACGCTTAAGGGGATGTGGATAGGCTCCCCGGCCAGGGACCTCTTCCGACTCTTTCACCCTCTTTTTCCCCTCGTTCCTCGCCGCAGACACCGGGCAACAAACATGCGGGCTTCGAGTTGCTAACTGGGCGACCGCCTTGGCGCCCAAGCACACCGCGTGGTCTCTCGCCACGGGCGCGTGCTACCGCGACGATGTTTCGGGGCTGTAATTCTTCGCCGATTCG
>Ga0179591_1352542_pt1 | contig 12492 bp, 13 predicted proteins | sample CZOMad2_1_08_16f_FD_182891 | JGI IMG/M metagenome (GOLD analysis project Ga0179591, IMG submission 182891) | Vadose zone soil fungal communities from Angelo Coast Range Reserve, California, USA - CZOMad2_1_08_16fungal (PacBio error correction) | ecosystem: Environmental > Terrestrial > Soil >... | reverse complement strand
CCGCAGATTTGCCTGTTGCTCGTCCAATCTCCCTCTCCAACATCGTTGGCGGATGTTACCCGACGCAGGCCGAAGACGTCTATCCTCTGGTACCTCCGTCTCCGTTGTCCCGCCCGTCTCAGTAAAGGGTCAAAGTTAAAATTATGCCCGATCGGCGTTGACTTTGGGGGTGGGTGTTGGGTTTGGTTGGTTTTGGGTCTCTCCTTTGCGCAAGAAAACATTTTTTCGCAGTTTGGCTGCACAGCGTCTATCCTCTTCCTTTTATCCCACCGACCACCCGCTTATGACTTCGGACTTGTCCCTCGCATCCCTTTTCCTAGGCGTATTCGAAGTACAGCAGAAGAGCTTAATCGTAATGGCATGCCCGCCCTTGAGTTCCCCTCGGCGTATTTTCCTACAACAGCTTCGGGCTTCCTCTTTTGATCCTAATACTGTTTTTAATTAAAGGCAGATCCTCGCACAGACGGCTCTGGGCACCAGTTTCTACGTAGACTTCGATGTCCCCCGTAATTCGCTGGTTTTTTACAGCTATACGGTCCCCGGTTGAAATTCTTTGGAAAGATGGCCGAATCGGTGCCCTCTGAGTCTTCGTGCTCGTCCACCCCCTCTTGAGACTGGTAATTCCCTTGTCCAGTTGGTGCGCACCAGTCCCCGACGACCCCCGTCAAATCTCCTCCGCGCCGGCGGCGTTTGCGATGCCTCATATGTCCCTTCCTGACAGGACGCAGCCGTGACGAACTGTACTAGTCCAGAGACCGAAACCTTTCCCCACTTGACCTTTCCTACAGCTTTCCTCTTTTCATTATGGCGTCCTTTTGGCGAACGGGCCCCCCCCCACACCCCTTGTGTCCAGTGTGCCATGCTGGAACCTGGCACTGGACGGTTCTGACTTTTTCTGATTTTTTTTCCTTTAGCGTTACGACTAGTCCCGGCGTTGTTACCACTCCCGTGGGGGGCTCATGGGGTTCGACGCCCCCCAGCCTTGCGACCGACTTGGACGTTTCATGCGTCCTGACCAGACCACAAACGTCGATGGCGGCTCCGCAGGCTACGCCAAATGTCCTTCCCCCTCCAGGTCGCTCGTACCGCATTATAGATCCCCCTCCTCTAAGTTGTTTTGATTTTTCTCTTTGTTGACTACGAGCGTTCGCCCACCGGTCGATGGGCGATGCTTCTGAATTAACGAGACGCACACTTTCGAGGTGTGCTCTTTTCTAGTGAGCCTGAATTTATCTTTTTTCTTCTTTCCTGTTACGTGTTAACCAAATTTTTTAACAGACAAGCTCCAGTATTCCTTCCCGGTTGTGTCAAGGAAGCCTGGAAGTCGTAACACCTGATCCAATTCTAAGTGGCCTCGTGAATGCTTTTTCCCCCCAGTCCGTGCACAAAAAGCCCAGCTTCGGTTCGTCGCCGGGCCAGCCACGATAGTGTCCTTTCTTTTCCACGGTTCTTACCAGAGGTTAAGAGTTCCTTCTTTCGGGTATTCTCCTTTTACAAGTTTATCGATGAGAACCGGATGGCTTGTGCCGAATCTCGAGACTCAGCTCTTTTCTTTTTTTTTTCTGTTCAACATCCACGGGAGACTGCGCATACGTTTTCCAGGTGTAGTTCTCTCCTGAGCAGGTGTTCCCCCTCCCTCGAAAGTTTAACACGTGAACCGTCAGTCCATCCCTTTGACCCCCCCTTTCGGAGACGTCTCCAGCCGGTCAATCCTCCAGTTTTCAAACGGAGATTTCCTCTGTCCCTCCCCCCAGCTGTCCCTATATTTGAGTAGCTACGTTTCTACCTGGTGTCCTGAAACACTCTCTTTTGCTTGTCTTCTAGAGGACAGATTGGCGTTCTTTGTCTCTCCCCTGTTCTCGACCTTCTGCACGTTGTTTCTTTTTACCGGGGTCATGCCATGAATTCCCTAAGTGACGTTTTTTCTTCCCTGTCGACCCCCCTTTCCCAGGGTTGCGTGGCTGTCGCGGCCTTCCAAGTTCCTTCAGTTTTGGTCTACAGTTCGTTTTGTCATAACCAACAGAACTTTTCTCACCTGATGTCCTTTCCCCGCGGACTTTTTTCCTGCCTGAAGCTATGACAGCCGATTTTTTTCGTAACCCCCCCCGCTCTCTCAGAAGTTTCCGGTGACGACCCCCCGTTTTCCTCTGGATGGTTAGGCCCACCTCACCCCCCCCCCCTGCCCGATCTTTTTTCGCCGAACTCTTCTTTCAGCCGAACCAATCTTCCCAGGACGCAGTGTCCCCTCCTCTTCTTTTAGGCGCCGTCGCGGTGAAGGTGCTACTCGCCCTTCGCTGTGTTTTTTTTTATAGGCCTTTTCTTCTCTCTCCCAGACCCTTTTGCTGACGTATTAAGCGCTCTTCTTTCAGTTCGCCCTTTACTCCCCCCGGCGCTGAGGCCCCCCCGCACACCTGGCATCTCTTAAGTCGTAGCTTCGAGAAGGGGGGTTCTTTCTTCTCGTCCCGTTCAGTCCAGATGTTTCGATTTGCCAGGGATGTAGTCTAAATCCTTTTTTTCCCTGGGACCCTTTCTGTTTGACTTTTCCCCCCCCTTAATGATTTTGCTGACTCTATTGAGACCTGTGTGATGGGCGGAACCGCCGGGTTTACGTCTTCGGCCGTGAGCTTTCATATTTTTTCTCTCCTTCCCTGTCCTCCCCCGCTAGGCCCCCCACCTTTCAGGAGACATCTTCGGGAACGGTTTGCACACTTCCCTTGATTCAGAGGCTTCGTTCTTTCATTCCTCTGAGTGTTCGACCCTGTATCCATACATGCCCGTAAGAGTACCTTTCCCCCCTTGTCCACCAGTCTCTTTTCCCCTTTTTGCGTGTTCAGTGCACGCCGTTCTCCCTCTGAAGATCACGATCTTCATCCAAGAACCAAGGCATCACGACTTAACTTATCCCACCACGATACCGAGTATTTGGGATTCCCCTCTTCCCCCCCGTGCCCTTTGCCTAGCACGCGTCCTTCCCCCTTTTCCGGCATATACCCCCCGCGGGAAATGGTCGTCCCCTTGCCTCCCCCTCCCCCAATCGTCCCCTCTTCGTTCCGTGTGTGTGTAGAGACTCGCCTCCCCGCTCGGCGATTGCGGGATTTTTTTCGCCGAATTTCTCCCTTTACCTTTCATGGTTATTCCTGTCTACGCGTTTTTTTTTTCCCCCCCCCCCCCCCCCCTGGTCACTGTTTGAGCGCTCCGCCCATTTCCATCCTTTCGTTCCATTTCAGAGTGACCTTATTTTGCTGAAGGGTCGGTCTAGATCATGTCTCCCCCATGGCCCCCCCCATTGCATAGAGGACTTCCTGAGCGCTTCTACCTAGCGTTATTATACTCGTAACGGGTTTTTTCCTTTTAGCCGGCGCTCTCCAATATACCTGCCCCTGTGCACCCGTCCCCCCCCAGATTTCCCTCTTTGCGCTAGGCGCTCCTCCCTGCACGAGCGCCGCCAGCGCCCGACAAGCTTCTGTCCTCCTTAGCCGGGACAGATAGTTATTTACCACCGTGCCCGTTCCCTTGGCCTTCTTTTATATTTATCCCTTCTGCATGAGGGTCGTTGCTCTTCGAATTACTCCCCTTTTCCGCATTTCGATTCCACGGGCATGACGACGGATCTCCCCCTTCCCCCCTTGACGCTACTTCCCCCTTGTCTCGCCTTTACCCCTGGTCGTGCCTCCAGTGGAAGAGAGAACGACAAGCTGCTAACCAATTATACGTGACTTCGGCGGCGTCGTTCACAAAGCCCTCTTTTGTTCTCCTCAGAGCTATCTTCGTGTGTAGACTCTTTAACGGACCGGTACTCCCATTCCTGCCTCCCGCCGAAGGACTACGCCTTCGAGGAGTTTGCCGGTCCCTTTTTTCCTTCACTTTCCGACAGTGTACACACGGTCTTCCCGCGAAACCTGCCTCTCGTTGCTTTGTCGACAAGCTTTTCTGCTTTTGGCCCGGAAAACAAGGGCAGCTTGTCCCTTCTGGTATTGGATCAGGCCCGTTCCCGTTTTGACTTCTAATGACCCGAAGCTTGACGCGGCTTCGGCGGATTCGCACCCTTGAAGGAATCTTTAAGTACTGTTGACCCCCCCCCCCCCCCCCCCCTTTTTCACGTTTCGCTCACCACTCGTTGTTATCGCCCCCCCTCCCCTCCCGTTCCGTTGTCCGATGATCCAGGAAGCAGACCTGGAATTCCCTATTCCCTTTTACCTTGCGTTCCTGAGAAAGTAGAATCCCGAGAGGGCCCCCCATCCACAGATTGGGTCCTCTTTTCCGGTCGAGGGAACGATTTTTTGAATGGCCGATCTGACCTTTCTCCTTCCCGGATTCCAGAAGTCTAACCGGAACGGGGTCGTTTTTAAATGTATCTTCACCTTTTGGTCCAACAGGTCTGTAATTTGACTACCCTCAAACTTTTCTTCTCTTTCGGCTTTTATTAGCCATTCTTTTTTCTTATGAGGACTCCCTTTTTGAAGCATTACCCTTTTCTCCGATCGGACTGCGTTTCCGCTTCTCGACCCTAACTGCACTTCTATACCGGGACCGCCGTTTCCCCTTTAAAACTTCTTTTTTCCACCCGTCCAGTCCCCCTCCTGGGCTTTCTTCACTTCTGAAAGTGAACCTCACGCACTGGCACTGGACTTTCCTTGGGTTGATCTTTTTCCTTGTTGGTACTTTTCGGCCGTTGTCCGTTTTAGGTCAGGACTTACTTTGCTGGTTCTTCGAGTCGTCAATAGCTTTCTCTCCCAGAAGACCTTCATGCGCGCATCACCTCTCGAAAGACACGCTTTTCTTTATGGTCTAGGCAAACTGATCGCTGTTCACAGAACCTCCCTCTTATATCCTTTGTTGTTTTTATCGAGATGTCGTGTACTCTTCGCGTAGAATTCACGGTGTCTGGTCTTTTGCCGAAACGAGACTCCCACGCCGCTTTTCTGGTTTTTAGCAATTTCTCGGTAGCATCTTCGGTACGGTGTAGAGGTCGGCCCACCATGAGCACCACCTCTGGGATGAACTCTGCCCCCCTTTTCCTTCCGGACACAGGACGGTTTTATTTTAACTATCCTAATTCAAAATTTTCCCTGCGTCAAGTGTGCCCGTTCACTCCCCAGTGACACCCACCCAGCGGACGCAGGTTCTTGGCTTGGTCCACGATCGGGTGACCGCAGTCGGGTACGGTCCCTCTGTCAGAGTTGCATGGCATTCGTCGCGCGAAGCAGGAACAGTTCTAAAGGAGCAGTAAGGTCTCCTGTTTCCTTCAGGCCGCAAAGAAATGATCCATCGCGAATCCCTCGGCTCGTCTCTCCCGTTTTAGTAGTCTTCATATCCCTGGTGACCGTCCCACATTGACGGCCTTTCCCTGTGACTCCTTTGTATATTCTTTGATCCTTTTCGTCTCCACGGTCATACTTCTTCCAGAGTTCCAATCGCCGGTAAAAAGGGACCGTTTCGTCCGCTGTCCACGCCCCTAGTGATTCTTTGAACCTTTTGAGCTTTCCCTTTCCGGTTGACCCTCCCTTTCTTCTTCTTGGGACTCCCTGTCTGAGTAGGTATCGGCAATCGTGGATTCCGAGCCCCCCTGGTCAGTGTCCCTGAATAAGCCGATTTGCCGCGCCTCCGCCCAGTTTGAGTCCTACATTGACTTCAGTGGGGGGTCTTGTGCGACAATAAGACACTTCCGCAAACGCGTACAGGTTGGGGTCCTTTCTTTTGTCCCCTAGGGTCCCTTGCTTGTGGGTCGGGCCGAGTTGGATCCACAATACCCCTTTGAGATGTCCCTCACAGAGGAAACCTGTTGTACTGAGACAGGCGTTTTCGGCCCTCTGTCGGTCTTCTTTTCAGGTCCCCGAAGAAGGTTAGACTTTGACGAGACCCTTTTCTTCGGACACCTACCCACCCGGAAGGAAAAGCTCCTAAGGACTTCGCCGCCTGCGAGGGAAGCAGCCACTTTCTTTGCCTTTTTTTCTCCCTCTTTTCTTCAAACAGCAGCCGTCTTTTGCGGTGAAACAGGTTACTCGCCTTCGCAACCGCGTTTCTTCAGACTTCTCCGGCGGTTTCTAGTTCCAAGACCGGAAGTCCTTTCAGCCACACCCCCCCACCCCCCCCCCCCACCCCCTGCGCCTTGTCTTAGCTAGGCCACTTCGTAACCTACCCTTTCTCCCCACAGCCCTTTTTTGCCCGGTGGACCGCTTTGAGGTATGCCCCTGATTCTTCTTGGTCGAGGCCGTCCTGTCATTGCCCCGTTTTCGTTACGATGTCTACGTCTTTCCCCACATCGCACTCTCTCCCTCCCTAATGAACTTTCCGACGAAAATAGTGAGTTTCCTTGCCCCTCCTTTCGGACTTCGTTGGTATGGCCGAACTCGGTTTGCAGTCCCTGCCCGGTACCTGGCCATTGAGTCCCTCTTCTTAGCTGTTTTTTTCTTCGATCTTCGTCTCTTCGACACCAACTCCCGCGACATAGTGGGCGGTCTTTGCCAGATGTGTCTTCTTTCAGGCCCGAGGGTGAACCACTTATAGCGCCGGAGTTTCTCCCCTTTTCCCATGCTGCCACACGTTCCATCTCGGATCACGCGTAGGGAGTTTCGCATACCGTCCTTCTTTTTTCTTTGGTTTTACGCCGTCCTCTCCCGACATCCTTGATAGGAAGCACAATTCCCCTCCTCTCCCCCCCTCTTCTCATTTGCCCGAAACCTTTTCCCCGGCTGACCTCATGTTTTTTACGGAGCGCTCGAAAACCGTGGGCTGACCACTCAACCTTGTAGCCTTTATTTCCGGCATCACTACTTCTCATTGTCCTCGACCTCCCCCCCGCCCGACCTCTCCCTTTTTTACTCTCTTCTGAGAGATCATCAGTTCCGAGATCGTCTACTAGTTCGGTTCTTTCCCCATGGGGCACGAAGGTAGTCGATGCCGGTCCCTTGGTGAGGCCTTTTCTTTTTCCCCCTTGTCCCGGTGTTTTCACGGTTTTCCGAGGAGAGCTCCGGCACCTTCGGCATACCTGTATTTTTTTTCCCACTCTCCTTCTTATAGTTTCCGATGAAGGGTTCACCCCCGCTGCCGATAGTCTCGTAGGGAGAGACGGCGTGCCTTCCCCAAGCCCCCCAAAAGTGTCTTTCTCGTCATACCGAACGCTGAGCCGATTCTACGTGGTTACACCGGCGAGGTCACGCTGTGCCTCCAGTGCCTTCAACTCTACTCAGGTCATTGGAACGTTTCCCGATTTTTCTCCTCAGTGGGTTTCTCGCAGAGCGTCTCTCTGAACAACTGATTTCTCACCCTTTTATCGCGCCCCAAAGCTCAGGGGCCGGAAGGCAGGCGCCCGATTTCCCCCTATATCATTTCAGGTAAGTTTTCACTTCACACTAATTTACGTACCATTCTGCATGATTTTCGTTGATCGCGTGCTTTTTACATCCTGTTTTGACCTCGACCGTTCCAGAAAGTGACCCCCTTTCCTTCCGACGAACGGCTCTCCCCCCTTCCTTTCTCCCCGACTACACCGCCTTGAAACGGGTTGCGGGTTCGCGTCTTCTTGAACCTTTTTTTTCTCTTCCCGACCCACTTTCGCCGTCTGAATCCCAGCGCCGTCTGGGAATCAGACGGCATGCGCCCTGGCAGCGTGTTCACCGCCCCGAGTGACGAGTCGGCCCGGTGTTTTTCCAAATTTCACGACGGCTCCTTTAGCTCTCCTTTCTTTTTGAGTCCTCCCTGCGCATGCTCGCTTTCGGAGCCCCGCCCACTGCGAAGCTGCTTAGCGGGTCCTGTTCCGAAGTTTCTTGCTTTTCACGGTCGTCACGCGTGAAACTCTATTGCGATCTGCTTCCTTTTTCTCTAGCTTGCGAACGCGCGCCAAGTTTACAACAATTCCGATGTGCTGTCCCTTCCCCCGTCCTTTTTCACCCCCTATTTCGAAACAAACTCTGCTCGACGTAGAAGTGGCCCTTCCCTGACCCCGACCACCTTTTCTTGGCGTCAGCCCCGACGGACTGCTTCCTGACGTCCTGTGAACCGGCCTGCTCGTTTCCTGCTCGTTCAGTTTCCACCTCCTGTCTGGCTCAACCTGATTTCGATGATCCGACCCTGTAATTACAGTTTATCTCACTCCCCAGGTGAGACCGTCGTCCTCACGAGGGCACCATCCTCTGGCCCTTCTTCGCGCCCCTTTCGAGTTTTCCTAGATTGGTCACGATGCGATTTTTGCGCTCGGACGCTGATTTCTGTCAGCTCTAGAACGTCCTTTGTCCTTCCCTATGGTTTGCGTTTTGGGCCCCGTTCTTCATGAAGCTTTACTAAACATAATTAAACGCGACGCCCCTCCTCTTGGGGGACCGCCCCCCCGACGTGCTCTCCCGATTCTCCCTCCCTAGGCTATGTCGCCCCCCCTTCTTACGGTGCAGTCCTCTCTCCCGAAAAGGTACTTCGTCTTCGAGCCCTCACTCCCTTCACCGTTGACGGGCCCGTTACTGGTCACCCGATCCTGGACTTTAGTTATTCCTACGACTCGACCGATGGTGCTGTTTGGTGCAAGGAGGCCTTTCTTCGCTTCGCACTGCCCTGTCGTTGATTCTTCAGTTTTCCCTTTCTTCCTGCCTTGCATTCGTGTACACTTAAGGTCAGTCTCCAATTGGGCGCATGGTTTTCGCCGCAGTCCAACCCTCCCGGCTTTTGTACCTGACGAGTCATGCTTTCCGCGTCGCACCCCTTTCCCTCCCCCGGCGATGGCTATCTGGCGGCTACCTGGCATTGATCCTTTCACAACGGTGGTCCTCATCTCACGCATATCTTCTTTCCTCCCCCTTTTTTTTTGCCTCGTGCGATCGCGCCTTCCGCCCGGACTTGTGTTGTCTCAGGTCCCGTTTTAGAAGCCGACCGACCCGCCGCCCCCTTGGGTCACGACGTGTTGCGCATGCCGCGTTTTTCCCATTATTTTCTGCGCGGACCCACCCTGCCGCACCCATCCACGCTGGATCCCCCCCGAACAGTGGGAAAAGCGTTCTTCTTAAACGGAGTCACCCCTTGAGAAAAGAGCAACCACTTCCTTCCCCCTAGCCTTTCTTTTCCAGGATTTGCCAGGTCCGCTTTTCACCTGGGTTTCGCCTTTGGTCCGTTTAACCTCTCACGGTTGACCTCGCTCGTCCCGGTCCCCCGTTTTTTTTTTGCCGTTCGGGTCGCGTGCTCCTTTCACAGTAGTCACGCGCCGTGGCTTCCCGGCCTGGCGGCGGGACTTGCCCCCTTCTCCTGTCCCCACGTCTTTCTGCTTTATACGTTATTTTTTTTCGTCGTTAATTGAGCCGGTTGACTACCCCCTTGACTTTTCAAGCGTCCCACGTCAATAGGCTGTCCCTTTCATCCCGTCTTTCTCGCCAGGTCACCGAGTCGGCTTCCACCCCACTCGACGTGAGACTTTAGTCTGCTGAACCTCCTTTCCACCTCCTTCTGTGCTCTTGAGTCGTTCTTGTCTCCATGCTTGACCCGCCATTCAGTTTGGAATTACACTTTTGTCTTTAATCGGCAATCTTCCCTTCCGAGGTTTCACGATACTCTTTTTGTGCCTGAACGGACGCACCGTGGTTCCGATTCCCGATTTCTGCCCCGACTCAAACGCCGTTGTTTGGTCAGGTCGCGGGGGTCCCCTCCCGTTTCTCATATGTCGGGCTCGTATACCAGTACCTTTCTAGAACGATGTGACTCCAAGCAGGAAACCTTTATTTTCATCTTCGCCCCCCGCTCCGCCTGTCAGAACCCGATTCTTCGCTTTTTCTTCAAGTTTTTCAAGGGCGTTTTGGAAACTGTCGTCCACCAGGCCATGACTTATCCTCGACGGATTCCTTCCCCTGCGGCTTTGCCTCTGAGGCCTTACGCCTTGCTTCTCATCTGTGCGGCGACACCAAACATCCTAGACGTCCTTTTACCACTGTTTCCGGAATTTTCTCTTCGCAACGAGGGGTCTCTACGCTCTTGGACCTTCCCTTGCGTTACCAGCCTTTCGCGTATCAGCTCTTCATTCAGCTTCCCTTTCGTTTTTCCTGCCGGTGTATACTTCCAGCCACGAAACCGTGGCAGCGAGAGGTAGTTCTAGGCAATCCTTCCGTTCGAGGAAGTCTCGGTCTTGCTCCGTAGAACGTCTTTTTTCGCCGATTTCCAGAGGCTTTCATTCCTACATATCAACGACCCTCATCCTTCCCTTGAGAACATAGGAGTTTGGATTCCCAACTCTCTCCTGCGAACTGTGGTTTGCCGAACTTCTTTTCTAACTTTGACCATTTTCTCTCTGGACCTCTGAATTATTTTTAAGGATGACGCTTAGGATGCAACCCCTTTCTGGAGAAATAGTTCCTTCCCGGGTCCCTCTCGATGCGGCGACGGGCAAGGCAATGGAGAACGCGTCTCCCCTTCTCGCCCACAACAAGTTCGTCTACCTCTCACCGCGTCGGAGAAGATGCTCATAATTTTCTTGGGCACTTGTCAAGGTTTTTTACCGCGTCTTCCGAATGATCGGCAGCACACCCTTTCTTAATCCCCCCTCACGAGACATGGAACTGAAACCCCGTACGATGCTGTGGGAGGCTCCTCGGAACTCAATTCACGTCTCAAGGGCCTAACCAGGCTCATAGACTACATGAGTTCCCTTTGAGACCCCCCTCTCGGGAGAGGCTGATGATCCTCTTTTTCCTTTACTCCCTCCGTTGGTTGTGATCTCAACTCCCTTCGATTTTTTTCTGTACCTGTTATCCTGGCTGAATTGTGAGGAACTTGTCTTTTACTTTTTACCCCCGTGATTAAAGGTAACGGTCAGTGCTAACGGCCCCAGTCCTGTCAGGTTTCTCCTTCCCTCTCTAGTTTTTCGGTACCTTGACTTCCTCATTTTCTTCGTTTTCTTCAGGAGGTTTGTCTTGAAACACGCCCAAATCACGAGCTACGCGGGGATCCTCTATCTCAAGGGTGGGCGCAATTTTTTCCTGTCTCCAGGTCCTTTCCTTCCAACTCACGATCAGGTGCGGGGAACCCTGCCCGCCCTATTTCCTTTTGAATTTTTTTTGCTTTCCCCCCCGAGCGAGAAAATCCAGAAGTCCCCCAAGGCCGCCCGTGGAAGTCGCCTTTTCTCCCACCGTGCTCTCTTCATCTGGAAGCAGTACTTGAAAGTTCAAACCATGTCGTCATTTCTGCCTCGGGTTCTTTCCTTAAAGAACTTGCGACGGCGACATCGGGACTATCGGGCTTTTACTTCCTCTATCACACCACTACCTCGGATTCCGGGTTGACGGGGCTTCTTATCGCAGGAAGGATTCTTAGTGCTCGAGTGCCCGAAAGCGATGAATCCTTTCTCTCTCCAGTCTGTCATTTCCACTTACTCTCTTTTTTATAAACCGGTGCGCAGGAGAGTTTCCGTCCTGCAGATGTGCTGTTGTGACGTCGCGAATCTTCTTCCCCTAAATTTTTGCCTCTCTGTGGGCGTTTCACCGACGAAGCGTCTCTGAATTTCGTCTTTTGTGGGCCGACGGTTACGCTCAGCTCCCCGTAACCTCCGCTCAAATTGAGATCTTCTGTAACGTCGTCGAAGACTACCTCTGGTTTACGTTTCCCTCTGACCCCCCGCCCGGTGATGAACGAGGCACTCCAGGGCGGTCTTTCCCCCCTCGGGCCCCTCCTATCTTCCTCTCTTTCTAAGCGACTAAACTCCAAACAAGGTTCTTTTGCCTCTGCCCTTAAGAACCGAGGTCAGCTACCTTGAGACCCCCGTCTTTCTCCCGGAAACCATCGTTTGTTGGTTCGAGTCTCGGCTCAGAAACGATTTCGCTCTCCCCCGCCTTGATCGAGCTCCTTATCGTCTTTGGAGCTCCCAGGGAGGAATCTACTGCCCAGAATCACCGGGTTCCCCCTGTTCCTTCGCCCTGTTGGACCGGCCCTCTTTTTTCACCGTGCCTCCTTCGGGACCTGGCGCTCCCCTCAAATGACACCGGTTTGCCCTTATGTCTCCCGGATGGTCTCTTTCCCCGTCGCTGCAAGTGTGCGAACCCGTCAAATCTTAATCCTAACCAACTACTCTCGTCCGCGGCGTGTGTATTGACCCCCTTTCGCCGCCCCCACCCCCCCACCCCCCCCTGCCCTGATGACGCCGGTCAGTAGATCCGGACGGCTCCGTTCCCTTTTCATGCTCGAGACCACGACACTGTGCACTTACCTCTTCGAAAGGTTTCCGGTCCACCGATGGTTAGGTCTGGCTTCCCCCTCAGGCGAGCGAACCTCTCCTGGGGATGTGGTGCATCGGAATTCCACAAGCGACGGTTCCTCCTTGGGTGAATAGTTTGGGTAGCGTCCTTTCCGTCCATTTTTTTACCCCGGTCCCCCCCTGTCTTTTGGGCTGAATGGGCCTAGCCGTAAACCGACCTCATCGCCTTCCTCCCCCCCGACGCTTTCCTCTGAGTCCCGACACGTCTTCTCTTGGTAGGATCTTGCGGATACATGGCACGATCGCCGGGTTTTTTCCACAGATTCCACGCC
>Ga0179591_1350320_pt1 | contig 12492 bp, 13 predicted proteins | sample CZOMad2_1_08_16f_FD_182891 | JGI IMG/M metagenome (GOLD analysis project Ga0179591, IMG submission 182891) | Vadose zone soil fungal communities from Angelo Coast Range Reserve, California, USA - CZOMad2_1_08_16fungal (PacBio error correction) | ecosystem: Environmental > Terrestrial > Soil >... | reverse complement strand
GGTTAGTTTAGTCCCAATCAATATCTTATCCCTCCGTCCCTGAACCCCGAGGAATTCACACTAAAGGAGAGTCCTTTAATCCCGACATCATTTCCCCGGCTCCTTCTCTTTAGCGACGTGGCACTTTCCCCACCCCGAGAATCGCCATTCTTTTTTTTTTCGACCGCCGACCTACTTTCTGACTGGGGACCCTCAAGACCCCCCAAGAAAGTCGGTCGCTTTCTCTTCGCGCCCGGGGTCCCCGCCCGCAGCTTCCCTTCCGAATTTTAGGGTCGTCCCATTCTCCCCCCAGCGTGTCCGTCTCTCTACATCCGGTGACTCAACCTGGTTCAGCGCGTCGTTGTACACCTGCACCACGTTCATGTAAGTTGTATATCAAACGCTTGTTCAGTGTTTTTCGTGATTTCTTCTTTGCGCCCTTTCGGAGTTCGCTAGGGAATGCCCTCCGGCTGACGCGCTCTACAGCTGGGAGACGATTGCTTTGTCTTAGGTTCTTCCCATTCGTTTCCCATGATGGTTCCGTTTGTTCCTTTTCCGGTAGGCCCACGTTTGAGATTTTCTTTGTCGACTGGTTTTCATTGCTATACGGTTTGAGCGATTGGAAGAGTTTCCCCCTTTCTCGGCAGATTTTGCCACCCGTACCCCTTTTTCGAATGCAGGACGTCTGACGATGGCAACGCCCCCCCCCTGTCGTTACCCCCGAAGGTCTTTTTTTTGAATGTCTTGAAAAGGGAGGTCTCCGTCTTGGATAGGGTCATGTTCTCTTCTGTACCTGCCTTACCTCTCACCTTTGCCCCCCCCCCCAACCCGCTCCTGACTCAATAACTCCAACGAATGGAGTGTTATCCGGCTCGTTCTGTGAGAGTTGTCGGATGCAAAAGTCTCTAATCTATGTTGCTCCGGCCGATCTCCCAGTTAATCTTTCCCTATTATGCCCCCGTTCTCCCTGGTCCTATGAACCAGTGTCTTTTATCCTTCCTCCTTGCGTCGTCTCTCGTTCTGCGCCATTTGACCCTCCTCTTCCGTTTTTTTTTCCCCGACATGGTTGCGATGGGGTTCGTCCATGCCCTACTCGTCGAGCGTTTGCTCTCCTTTTACCTTTCAGTAGTCGCGAACGTGTTTTTCCCAACCCTCCCGGCATCCGTACGCCCCGACCCTGCTTTACATTACGTTTTATGAACCCGTAGGACGTCGCGTACAGCGCCAAATTGGCGGACCCCCCCTCGGCTTCTTCGTCAAATAGTAATGGAGCTTGCTCGAGGGCCGTATCTTTTCCACCATTCGTTTTTTTTTTTCGGAATAATGCCGTTATTGAGAGGTTCACGACCTTTTTGACATCAATCCTGAGAGGACCGCGTTCTATACGACACCGCAGCTTTTTTGTTTGAAGGTCTGTTCCCTTACCCCTATTAGGGTCGTTGTTCTTTGTTCCGAAGTCGGGGTTTTGATTTGAGGGTTTCTACAAGCAGCGTATAAAAGTTTGCTGAACAAACCGTGCCAAAAGGGCTTATGCTTACCGCATCCTGACCACGGTTTTACCAATTTTAAACTTAAGTCTTGGAGTGGCTCCCAGGCCCTGACGAGTTCCCGGTCATTTAGGTTTTGGGTTTTTTTAAACCCTTTCCGGCGAATTCTGGATCAAGACTCCTCTCATGCCTTAATGACAATGCTCAGAATCTTTTTCATTTCTCCCCCCCAGTCAACCCCCTTTGCGGACGATCTCTCTGGGTTCTTTTTCGTGAAGGTAGTATCGCACTGGGCACGATTGTTCTCCTTTTCCCCCGTTATGCGTTTCTGAATCCCTTTGCTGGACATCCCTCTCAGTGCTTTTGAAACGAACTCCATCTATAAAGACCCTTTCCCCCCCTTTTGGCCCGGCCGCCGTCTGCAGTTTTTGTCTTGCCCTCAGCACTCCCAGCTCTTCTTTTAACGTAGGTGGGTCCAGGACGCGGGTCGCCCGCGCTTTTCGGTGAGTACGCCTGTTCCTGATTCGGCTTGCGAAAACCCCTCCTTTTGATTATCTTTAGGTGAGATGATGTCTTTCAGTGAAGCCGTCCTCTTGAGGACTGCTTCTTTTTTGTTTGGTCGTCCTGGGGCTTCTTTCTCCAATTCCCCCAACCCAAAAAGTTTAGCCACCCTTAGTTTTGCTTTGGCCGAGCCGCTTTCGCAGGTTGTTTTTTCTACCTTCCACGGATGTTTCTGACCCCCATTGTTCAACATCCCTTTTTGCTCCCCACCTGACACCATAGTTACCTCCGTCACCGGTGGTTTCGCTTGGCGCATCCCATGGATAGAGACCCCTGTCCCGGCGTGCTGTCAGTGAGGTTTATACGGGCTCCGTCTACCCCCTTTTTAAGTTGTGGCTAGTCCCGATCCCCAATCATTTTGCGTTTCTCCCCCACCTCGGCCGGTTCCACATTTTTTTTTTTCCGTGCTTACCGTATTAGTATCCTGAGAGGATCTGTGTAGTAGCCAGGTTTTCCAGCTGATGCGTCTTTTTCCCGGGCGTAAATGTGATTTCCACAGGTTGGGTCGACTGAACGTTGGTTACTAGAAATACATGTACAAGTTGAGTATCCGTTAGAATCCCTTCTCCCCCCGGTTGCCTCCCCCCTTCCGTCCTTGATTCTTGGATTTTGCCCCGCGACTTCCCCCGCTGGAATCTTTCTCCTCGGGACTTCGCCGCCTTTCTAGTTCCCCGACTTGCGCCCCCACACGTCCCGATTCTCCATGTTCGTGAAGTACTATTTGATCACGTGGGCCCTGGAAAACCACGTCCCCGCACTCTGGGATCCCGAAGATTCGTCTTTGGACGATTCTCCCAAGTTTTTCCCAAGCGGGCCCCATCACCCTCCGTCGGATCTCCCACTACTCCTTCCTTTTTTTTTCAAGGTTTCCCCATCTTCCCCGCTTTGAGTTCTGCGGCCTTTGTTCCCTCTGGCACCCGAGCAGTGATTTTCCCCCCCAGTTTTTGCCGCCCCTCACAATTTATGTTCTTTTCGAGACGTGTCGGGCCCTTGGACCTCATTGTTTTTGGCAACCCATTCCCTACGCAATGTGAAATCCAACTTGATACGTCGTGGCGGTCCCCCCAGACCAAGTGCCCCTCTATTCCGCCCGTTGGACCCACTTCCCCCCGTCTGACCCGTGTATGGGGATTATTATCCTCATCGGTGGAAACTTGACTCTCCAGCCCCCCAACTCTCTTTTTTTGATTCCTAGGTTACCGGTTGCTATTCCGATCCTCTATTCACCATTTGGAAATTTATACTGGTTCGGAGCAACCGGCCCTTCGGCCCCTTCCCTTTCTGTACGCCGGCGCCTTCATTAAGTAACCGCGATACATATAAATGATCTTTTCTCCAGACCACAGCTCAGAATTTTGAAGGTGAACCTATGCTCTCGAGGAGGTCAGTCCTCTCCCTTTGTTCCCGACCGGGCTTGCCGTTTTGGTTGACCATCCCTTGACGGAGACCCCGTCGCAGTCCGTTGGAAAATCCCCCCCAGTTGTCTTCTGCGCGTCATCTCTCTTTTTACTCACTACTTTTTTTTCTTTGTCTAGTTTTTACGAGACTCTTGTTTTTTCCCCTCCGAGCGCGCGGTCCCTTCTAGGCGTGCTGGTTCCTTACTTACTCGGCGCCCTTTTTTTCGTTCCACCGTTTTTCTTGCGTTTTTTCATTGGTTTCAGGGGAGGTACCCTTTTTCTGTCGCGGTTTTCACCGCGAATATGTCCCCCTTGCTTATGACCTTTTTCCGGCCGATGCCTGCTACTGATCCTCATTCCCTTCAGTCGGTGATGTGTGTCCCCTCTTTAGGGACCCACCTCTTCGTCGGCACTTTGCTCGAGAAGACCTTTTTCGCCCCTCCCAAAAAGACCCCTGATTCCCCTATTTTTCCCCGCCCCCCACCAGGACTTGTTTGCTCTTTTCCGTCTTCCTTAAGTCCCCACTGCGCGGTGAGTTTCCCGGTTTTAAGCTCTTTCCATTTGGCTCTTGGGCGAAAAGTGTGCCTTTTCTTTCACATGCGTAGGGCCTTTTTTTACCACGATGACCCACGGTTTTTTTTTAATTTCACCATGTGGCCCCCCCTTTCTCTCAAATTTTTTTAGGAGAACCGTATGATTTTGACCTTACGGCCTGTGAATCCTGTCTTCACGGCTCCTTCTCGCAGGCGGTCCTCTTTGGTTTAGGTTGACCTTGATGCGTCCTTTTTCCCCGATTTTCTGGTTATTTGATGTTAATCTTCCGAGTCTTGTCCCCAACGCCTACTTTGTGTGATAAGCGAGGTTCATGTGGCTATTTCCCTTTGCCCCTTGGTTGTTGAATTAACCATTTGAGCTTCCCCAAGGCTGGATTGTTGGTGGCCTCCGTCGCTGCAATGCCCCCCCTTCTCTTTTTTTAGTCTTCTAATGCTATCGTTCCTTCTTTAGCGATCTCGTCCTCTCGCTCAGGAGAATGTGCGACTGTTCTCCCCGCTCCCCTCCTTCTCTCACCCTTTTGAGGTAAATTTTTAATTCCGACCACAAGTTGTTGAGCCGACATTCCCTAGGACACCTCCTGAATTGACGCTCATTTGCAAGCTCTCCCCTCACAGTTAACATTGACCCTTCTGCTTTTTCCCCCCCCGAGACACCTCTGGGTGATTTTTGCCTGGGGTCCGACTTCATTTGGCCCATTTCTTTGTCCACACCCTGCATCGAGTCCCCCTTGACGACCTAACAGCCCGGCACGGTCCCTCAGGTTCTTTTGGCCTCTTAAATTGGGTTTGTCATTTGAGTCCTCTCCCCGTTTGATTTGGGTTTTTGAAGATTGCTTTGCGGCACCTTTGTTGACTTATTCTTCGTATTCATCCGGTCGACTTGGGCAGCAGTTGTCTTCCGTGCAACTTGACCACGGCAAATACCCCCTCCGGCTGTCACCTTGTTTTTTTCTTATCAGGAGCGACCCTAGGGGTTTGCCAGTGGACCCACCTTTTCAACCCCCCCTAATGCTTTTCAAATAGTAAGCAGTTTCCCTGCCTCGTCCCTATCCCAGGTTTCTTGGTACGTTTGGTTTTCTGCCCGGCCCTCCCCATTTTTGCCCGCCTTTTCGTCACAAACTGCGATGCTCAACTTACTTACGGGCCTTCCTCGGGCATCCCTCTTTTTTTAGTTTTGCTGCAATTTGTGCGCAAGTTTCTCAGGCGTTTCTGGCCCACCAAGTTGGGCCCCATTTGAGAGGTATTTTTTTTGGCTTTTAGTCGTCAGCACCTTCGGTCCAATCTTTTCCTCCCCCTAAATGGCCCGGTTCCCTCTTTTCGGTTTTCGATGTCCTCTTTGGGACGTTGAAAACTCCCCCTTCCCTCGTTTTTCTCCCCTCTCTAGTCAATTTGTGTATTTCCTTTTACTTCATTCTTCCGCCTCCCAGCGTTCCGTCCTTCCTATCTAGGAGCTCCCGGGAACTTGGAGGTGACCCAACTTGCATTGTGCAGGCGTTCCGTTCTCCGGAGTCCCGTGTTTCCAACACGGTTTTTCCTGTACGGTTGAAGACCTAACTTGCTTTTTTCTATAACGTTGCTTCCTACTATTTCCCCCTCCCCCCCCCAATGAAACCCCCCCATGCTTTTCAGGTCCTCCTTTCTCTTCGACCTTCCCCCCCGTTCGTCCTAGAGGTTCCTTGGAGATCCGACCTGAAGAGAACTGGTGAGTTGCAGTTTCCGTTTTTTCCCCCCCCTCTTTTTTTCCTTCTTTCTTTCCAAAATCCAGTTCAACGACGCCGCCCTCCTCTTCAGGTGGTAAGCTCTCATTTTTCCGCCTATGTTACCCTTTTTGAGGTCCTCCCCCTGGTGGATTATCCCAGGGGCTCGTACTGGCTTTTTTAGGAAATCCCGGTCCGATGCCCCCCTCCTGTCTCCCCTTTTGCCGGCCCTTTTTACAAGTGAAGGCCGGAAGGCCCCCCTAAGATTCGGCTATTTCCTCACCCCCTCGCAAAGGCGTGACCCTGTCTCATATTTCTTGGATACTCGCTTGACTCTGCTCTCCCCCTTTTTTCCTTTCTCCACACTGTCGGACAACGTCCCCCCCCTTTTTTAATGGTGGCCTGGAGTAAGGCTGCTACCGGGGTTCATTTTCCTTTTCGCCCCCTAAGACGCATCAGTTTCAGCCCAGTTTCCGGATCGCCCCCCCCCCCCAATACTTTTTTAAGGTGGCTTGAGCAGGTTGTTGGGTTGTTCTTTTGTTTTCTGTTTAGGTCCTTTTTTAGAGAGTAGGTACTCTCTATTCCCCCCAATCCAGAGCCCAGAGCGAGATAGCCACGTTTTTCACTCTGCACTGCTTGGACCACCTTGCTTTGCCATTCTGTCCGACTTCTTTTCCTTAAGGGGCGTTCCCCTCGAACTTCACCGAACGGGCATCCTTCTCACATCGCCTATCTCCCCAGGGCCTCCACTTTAACTTCCCGTTTTTCCCACCACCGATCCCAGCTTACCCCACTCTTTTCAAGGAAAGGTGAACGGGTAAGGTACTACTTTTCCCTGCTTTCTTTTCCTCGGTGGTCAATCTCGACGTTCACCTCCCCAGTAGGCTCATACTCTGCTTTTTCCCCTTCCAACACTGGCCGATAGGTTTGGTCCTCCTCCTCAGGTTTCCCCCCTCCCCTTTTTGTACAATTTATCTCCATGGGTGACCTTTTTATTCTGGTTTCTCTTCTTCCCTTTACCCGGAAAAGTCCACCTTTCCCGGTTCTTCAGGAGAGAGGTTTTTTGGCACAAGGGTCGTCTCCTAGTAATCTTCTTCCCCTTTATTTTATGGTTCCGGCTTTGCCTCTGCCCCCCACCTCTAGGTGATTCGGCCTTTGTGCGTGGATTGTGCGAGCCCTGTCTTTTTTCTCCTTTTGGTAGCGTTCGTCCTCCATTCGACACCCTCACTTTTATAATAGTGGATTTTGTTCTCCTTCCGCTGCTGTAGGCCGAATATCGGCATTGGAAGGGCACGCATGTGATTCGCCGTGATTGTCCCCATTCCCACGCCCCCTTCTCATAACATATCTTTTGTTGGGAGAGAGCCTCCTGCGGGCTTTTTTTTTTTTCTGTAACATCCCTATTCCGCCATATCCTTTCCCATTCTATTCAGCTTCCCCGCACCCCCCGGCGCCGTGGACTTTCCACTTCCCCCCTCTTTTGCCACGTTCTCGTGCGCTGCTGTTTCCGTGGAAATCCTTCACTACTCCCCATCTTCCTACCAGCCCCCACTGGACTACCCTTCGCCGTTGGGAGATAAAAACCCAAACCCGACCCCCGGGAGTCTCTTGCTGACTGCTCCTGTTACCCAAACGACCATCTCTCCTTCGAACGGTCACCCCCTTTTTGTGCTCAACTTTTATGCCCCTGGTCCCCTTAGACGCTTCCCCCCCTCCAAGACCAAAATAGATTCATCCTGTAGTGTTCCCCCCCCTGTATGGGAATCCCCCCGTTATTACTAACCCCCCCGGTGGTTTTTGGGACAGTCCGAGATCTGTCTCGCGGATGCCTCTTATTAGAATTCCCCCACGTCAGCTTCGGATACCTTTTTGCGGCACGGGTGTAGACAGTCTCTTTCAGTGAATCTGCGAAAGTTCATTGATGGATTCTTTTCTGCCCCACTTTTTCATCGTTTGTCTTTTTCCTATAATGGTCTTTTAACTGCGCCTTTTGCTTTTCTCCTCTGGTAGTTTTCGTTTGCTTCGGCCGTCAACCCCTGAAAATGGCTCCCTGATGTGAGATTTCAATCCAAGCACTCCTTTTCCCCAATCATGATGTTTGTGTTTCAACTTGCGTCCTCCCTTTCTCTGCAGGTATGTTTTTTGGGTATGAGCCTTTTCTAGATCCTTTTCCCCCCTCTTCCCCCCCAAGTAAGGACCCACTGCGCCATTTTTTCCGCCCTTTCCCCCACTGAAACAAAAAGTCCCTTGCCCCCGGACCCTCATTCCTTTGCTCGCAACCGAACGTAGAGTCCGGGACCCGCACGTTTTTGAATGCATCCGTACCGACTTCCCACTTCTTTCCGGGTCTTTTTTCGCAACAGAGTTATTGATCCTTCTTTCCCTTTGCTTAGAATTTATATGATCTTTTCCACGCCTCTTTTCCATTCCAGGTTTTGGTCTATTTCTTCACGGAGCCCCCCCCCCCCCCCCCCCCCCCCCCCCCCCCCCCCCCCCCCCCCCCCAACACTCACTCAGTGCGCCTTGGACCGACTTTCTTCCCGTAAGGTTTTCTGTGAGCGGTTGCTGGCACTCGTCGCCATCAAACCGATACAGTACCTTCTTTTAGGAGCCGCCCGGATGTGACCACGCTCTTTCGGCTTTTACCGTCTAGACCTGGCGTGCCCTCGCTTGACGGCGCGTTTTCCCCTTTTATTTTCAAGTGTCGAGAGGCCCCCACTACACCGGCCTTCCGAAACCCTTGGATGTACGCTCAACGCCCCGCCCGATTTTCGTGGCATTTTTAACCCTTCATCGATGGGCTTCTTTATTAGTTTCTCACGCCTTTGGGGTTCGGTTGTTCTACCCTTAGTAGGTCCTTCTCGGCACCCCCGACCACTTTGCCGCAGTACCGTCCCTCGGAACGTTGTTCCACAGGCCCCGTTGTATTTGAAAAGTCAGGGTAGGCAGAACTTCGTTCCTTGCCCCCTTTCTTTTTTTCCTCGCCCCACGTAATTTTGAGCTCTAACCAGATCTCCCTGCGTCCGCAACTCGTTATTTTTACGCTCGAAGGAACGGTTACTCCCCCTCCCAAACGCGGACCCGTTCTTTGACCGTGAAGGGGTTAGTTACGCGAAGCCCTCCCCCACGCACTTTTGAGAGGGGAATATGATTGTTCGGTTGTGAAGTATGGTACCCTTTTCCTTTGCTGGCCGAACCTCGCCCCTGGCCACCACTCCACCCCCCTATCCAGACCCATTGGACCGGACCGGGCTCATTTCCGTTCCAATGGGAAGCATGCCACTCCCAGATGTTGTGCAGTTCCCAGTCCCTCCCCGTGATTCCTGTGGACCAGGAGTCTTGTCCGGTTTTTCCACGGCCGTTGAAGAAACATGAAGAGATCCGTTCCCCGTTGAGTGTCTAGCTTTTCAGGAAGGTTCCTACGGAGTGAGACTAAGTCTGGTTTGCCGTGGCAACTCTTTCCTTGTCTGTTCACCATTCCTCCAAAGTCCTGGCTGGTGCGGTCCTTGTGTCTTTTACCGTAGGTCCCTGGCGGCCCCTGCCCAATTCTTTCGTTTCCCCCGATACTTCACCTCAAAAGGTGTGGCACTCCGACACTCTGAACACCTTCACGAGTCGTCTGGTGCGGAAACCCTTTTGTGTTACCCCTTTCATCTCTCCCCCAGCACCTGTCGTGTTCCCGTGCTCCCTTTCGGGGTCCGTGGTCCACGTCTGAGTGGAGCGTCTCACTCCTTTAAATGTGGCCGTCCTACCCCACCGCGCCCGGGACTAGGTTTTGCGGCGTTTTTTCGATGGTCGTTTTGTTGAGGGCTACCTTTTTTCCACGCTTGCTTCGTCGAAGGTGTCGCCGCAGTAGTGGTCCCCCACTCTTTTGTGGGCATAAGTGTGTTCCACAACGGAAGCCGGTCCAGAGGCTCGTGACCCTTTCCGTGTCCACCCGCTCCGGACTCATCCCTACGAGATCTCCCTCCCGTCCGAACACTCTTTGTATCGTGCTACCCCCCGTGCGGGACTCGGCCTATGTTACTTGCCACACAACCCCCCTGCCATTGGTCTCCAACATGTTCTTGACATGCGTCATTGATGGCTCCCTTGTCCCCGGTAGTCACCTGATCCCGCCTTTCTTTTTCCCTATCGAAATCTTGAACCTGGGGCAAAGTCACCCGACCGTCGGGTACCCCCGTACTTAATGCACCCCCCCTCTTTTTTCCCCCCAAGAAGAAGCCCTGGAGAGTTTTCCATCTCGGGATTTTCCGTCGATTAATGACCTTCCCCATAATTCACGGACTGTTCCCCCTGACCCGTGCGCGCCCTTGTCGGTGAGATACTGTTTCTCGGCGAACATGTTGACCCCAACGGTGGTGTCTCTTTTTTCATCCCCACCCTTTTTGTCCAACCTTTCCTTAAGAATTTCCCAACCGATCCCTTCGGCAGAAGAACAAGTGTTCGGTTTTTTGCACCAATCCGTCTCTCTGGTCCTTCTTCCCCTCAGTTTCCCTACTCGAGCTCAATCGTACTCCTTGTTGTTCGCTGCAGCCAATGTCATTTGAGGTTCTCCAGGAGTCCCCTCTATTAATTTTGAATACTCGGGTGTCCTAGCGCCGAATTTATTTCCACCGGGCCTCATCTTGAGGATGGAAAGCCCTTTAGCTAGTAGGTCACTTTTTTTTTTCCCCTTCATTGCCCGAACTTCAGTCAGCACGGTACCCTCTGCCTAGAGAAGGGCTAGATCAGTCCGCCTGAGCGCTCAATACGTAAATCCCCTTCCTGGCCGCAGCTCCCCTCCGCCGAAGTATGGTTTGCCCCTCCCCCACGTAGTGTAGTTCCAGTATCTCCTATCTTTTTCTTGTTGTTTGAGACAGCTCGGTACCCCATCTGGCCGTGGTCTAACCCGTCCTGCGCAGTCTTCGCAGGAGTGAAGGTTCAGGTAACATCGGCGCACCCCCCCCTTTTATTCCCCCCCTTTATCGGCGGGCTCGCTGTTCTTTTTCCCCATGTTTCGTATGCGGTACTCCCTTTCCTCTTTCCTTTCCGGTCAGATTCCCTTTGCCCTCCCCCTGCTCGCCCTCCCTTTCCGGACATGGCTTGTCTCTTCGCCTAGGGACCCCCCTCTCTTTCCATTTTGAATAATTCCCCCGGAACCTAACCCCCCTGCCCATTCTTTCCACCTAGGCCTCCCCCCACACCTTCGGTCTGTTGATCGTCATGGTCCTTACCGTATTTTTCCCCATAACTGCTCGAGTTGTGTTTCGATGCGAAGGGGATCTTTGAACTCCACAGTAGGCAAGTTGCTGCCCATGCTTTTTTTCTGGCTCCAATCTCCCCCACCGGTGGGGGGGGAAGGTTTCAACTGATTTTCATTCTCTATACCATCCCATTGGGCGGTCGCTTCTGTAGACTTTTTTAGTGCTGCAGGGACCGTTCCTCGCGCTCCCTTCAGTTAAGCTCCCGTCTGTTTATTATTTTTCTAGGTTAACATTCGGTACGGTGGCCCCTGCTGGTTCTGTTTCGGTGCATTTGGTGAAGAAAGTTTTTCGTTCGTTTTTCCCCTGCCTATCTGATTTCTTGATGATTGTTCAAGTGGTCCCTGTGAGCCACATGACTAACCAACCTTTTCTGTCCCACGTTCTGTCCGGGTGTGGGTTGCTCCGATTTTATGACTGCCGGCGCGCGTCCCAGCGTAGTATAACCCTTTTGTGGTGATTGGATCTTCCTTGGTCTTTCGTTCTCTCGTGCATGCTCCTTGAGTTTCCCTTTTTCACTGTATTCGACGGAGTCTCAATGGGCCCGTGGCGTTACCTGACCCTCTTCGCCCCCCCCTTTTTCCCTGCACCCTTTGATCTCGCCCCAAAACCGACGGCGCCTCTTCAGCGTTGACAAAAGACAAATCCTATCCGTTATTACTTACCCGGTTGGCCCCCCCATTTTGAAAGATGGAAAGAGTCGCGTTTTTTTAGTACGACACTGAATGCGTTGTTCCTACAAACACGGCCTTTCGCACTCTCTCCGTCTACCACCATACATGCGACTTGCCACATATGGTAGATTCCCTTGTTCCGGTTTTGCGCATTGTCCCCTCTCTTCCGCTCCTTTCTTGCTTGTTTGTCGGTTGCTAGTTGTCCCCCGGGATTTTTTGTGTACAGCCCTCTTTACCTGTGCGCCCCGCCCTTGTACTGATGTAACTGTCTTCAAACAGGACTACCTAGGCGGATTTTTTGTGTTTAATTATTCGACGTGAAAACGAGTGTGACGGGACCAACCCCCTTTTTTCCCCCCATTTTAGAGTCTCCTCTAGTTTCCGCAGGGGTCGTCTCACGCACGGATTCGGGAACGAGTTTTTCCCGAGCCGTTTCCGAACCCCCCTTTCCACGTTTTTCCCCCAGATCGCGCCTGTAGACTGCTGATTTGGGAGTGCATTGTCCCTATTTTGGGCGGACCGGCATGCGTCTTTTTTTTGACGAGTTTCCACACGTTGGGTATTTCAGATGTTTTCGTCGCTTTCGGCTTTTTCGTCCCAGCCACATGTAGGTCTGATACGCAAAATAATAACTGGCCCCGGGTGACCACCGTGTTGAGAGTTTCCGCGGAGTACCGCCAACCCTCATACGAGTGCCCGAGATCCTTCCTCAAGGTTTTTGTTTGTTCTTTCCCTTACTGCGAGCCTTACCCTCCCCTCAGAGTAGGGCAGAAAGCTTTACCTCAGTCACGTTTGTGGATGACCCCCCTCCTCCATGCTGTCTTCTGGTATGTCTTTCGTACCCCTCGGACGTTTTCATCGACCAACTTTTACTTGGGGACACGTTTGGTCGCGTATGCG
>Ga0179591_1340445_pt1 | contig 12492 bp, 14 predicted proteins | sample CZOMad2_1_08_16f_FD_182891 | JGI IMG/M metagenome (GOLD analysis project Ga0179591, IMG submission 182891) | Vadose zone soil fungal communities from Angelo Coast Range Reserve, California, USA - CZOMad2_1_08_16fungal (PacBio error correction) | ecosystem: Environmental > Terrestrial > Soil >... | reverse complement strand
CGAGAACGAGCCTTCGAAGCGGCCCCCTTTTTTCTCCCCCTCTCTTAGTAATAGCCTTTTCTGCAGGAACCAGAGTAAGATGACAACCCCCTAGTTTTCCCGCTGCGTGGCCTCCTCGAGACGTACTCCTCTAAGAGAGACTCCTTCTCCTCTTTTGTCATCGGACCGTCTTCTCGAATAAGTCTGATAGCAGACTTCTTCTTTCCCTACCCCTCAGACCTCGGAGTCCCCGTCACCAAGAGAAGGATTTCCCTGATGACGGCGACGACGCCCAAACCCATCCCAAAAACGAGCCGATGTTTCTTTTGCTCCCCCTCTGAAGACCCCCTGAACCTCCTCTCCTAGAAGAAGGACCTGGGCCTTTTCTTGCCGTATAACCTGCGACATTCTCTGCCTCCCCGGAAAGGGAGGAATGACCTCCTCCTTCCAGAAAGGTCACCTTCCTGCAGGACTCTTTTCTCTCTCCCGCAGAAGGCATGATGCCTTGCTCTAAAATTCCCTACTTTCGGTAGGGCAGCCCCTTCTCCCTGCATGGAGGCCCCCCCCCGGCTCCTTCCCTGGATGGAAGAAATTTTACTTCTCCATCTTTGAGAGAGACTTTCCATCCCTTCCATTTCCAAGGTGCAGACGTGGATCTGTCCATAAATGCTGGCGAATTTTTTGCGACCTCCTCCCCCCCTTTTCGAATGTTCGTAAACGCCCTCAGTCTATCGCTGTTGGCCCCCGAAAATCAAGCGCCCCCCCCGAGTCGGCTTTCTTCCAGGCCTCACGTTTGCGCTATTTTCGCCTGTCCGATTTGATAGATTCGAGCGCTTCTTTTTCTCTTGGGAACATTTCTTAGCTTCCCCTCCTCCTTAGGAATTTGGTCAAGTTTTACTCCCAGCTCCTTACCCATTCTTTCCGTTTTGTATGGTGGCTTTTTCAGACCCCCCCCCTCCCCGGAACCTTCCTTCCCACGTTTAATAAGGTAGATCTAGTTTCCACTGACGCATATGCCTATTCCTTATGAGATGCCTCCTCCTCCCTCTATCAAGAATAGACTTCTAAATTACTCAGTAACTCACCAAGAACTCCGTCTGCGGCCCCTTCCCTATGGGGGCTTCTAGTACGCTTTTTTCTTCGGACGAGCTGCCCCTTTTTTTGCATGACCGACAGCGTCTCATTAGTACTCCTACTTTCAAGAGATTGAACACTTTCCGGAACCCCTCCCACAGCAGCCTCCTGTAGAGAATGTCATCTCCCTTTTTTCCAAATGTCCTCTCGAGTCCCACCAAAAAGCGAGCCGCATCAACCCCAAGATAGGCCCTTCTTGCGCATGGGCCCTCCCTCCTGATTCTGCAACTCCCCTCCAAGGAGTAGAGGATCTCCCTCTTCTTCCTACGTAAGGGATATCTCCACCCCTTCAGCGAGGAATTCCCTCTTGAAAGTCTAACGACTATTTTTTCTTTCCGGTTTTCCCCTTTTTCATGTTTTCCACCACGCTTTTCAGCGGCCTTTCGCTCCTGGTAAAAAAAGTAGAGCCCCCCCTTTTCCTACATACATACCTTCCCTCAGAAACACGTATCCTTTCGGCGTGTAACTCACTTGTGAATTCTCTCATGATTCCCCTGATCGAGACAATGGGTTACAATGATTTGAAGGAAGCACCCCACTCTTGATCTCATGAGTGGGCCCCCGGCCCCCCCCGATGGGAATTTCCCCCTAAATAGGAAAAGTATCTTATTTCCTTAGTAGAGGCCGACTTTTTTCTTAGGAACCTCGGCTTCTCTATCGAATCAGCACGGGCTTTCACTCCCCTCAATTACCTTTTTTCCCCTTCGACACTTACATCATCGAGACGAACTCAACGTTTTCTAGAATAACCCCCCCGGTCCCAAGGAACATCTTCTTTTTCACGCCCCATAGGCGTCCTACCAGGGGCTCCTCCAGAACGATTGTTTATTCCCAATATCGAAGAAATATGGAATCCCCGATTTCTGAAAGATCGCTTAGACCTCAGAATTTCTCTCTTAAGACACCAGACAACTTTTTCTTACTATGCTCCAACCCCTACAAAGTAGACCCCTACCAGTTTCACGAAGCCATGCTGACTTCCTGCAAAATTACGCCACTGCGCGACAGACCCCTATTTCCCAATGATCACCTACTTCATTTCAAAAGACGACTCCCACCTCAGCCATAGTGCTTCTTCGATGACTTCTCATCATCTCGACTGTCCCCCCGCGGCCGATTTCTTGGTTAAGAACCTCTGTGCGAGCGCCCGCTTTCGGCACAGGCCCCGCACTTTTTAGCGCTCCTCTTCAGGTAGTCTGATTTGGAACGAGCTCGTATCTCTCTTTTCCCCAGGACGTAAGCAGACTGCCTCCTTCGGATGTCTTCCTTTCACTATCCGCCTCGAGTGCGCTTCGATTTTCGGCATCTCCCTCATGATCGAACGCCGTCTCCCGACTTTAGCCCCTCTTAGGCAACTTGGATAAGTCTACCCCTTCCCTGCAAGGACCCTTTCCGAGGGTTCATTTCTCCGGATCCTTTTGTTTAACTATCCTTACGCTCTGCTCTTTGCATAAGAGAAGAGAGACGTCCCCTTCCCCCCCCTTGAAGAGAGTTTCCTTTCGGCCAAGAGACTCTCTTTTGAGCTTCCCTTTTTTCGAAATACCCGAGAGTTTTTTTTTTGTTATTGCCGAGATTCCTCGCCTCTAGCCCTCAGGAAAAAAAAGAAACTTCCCGAAAAATAATTCGCTCGTTTTCCTCTCCCTTACAAAACGACCCCCACCTTAGCGGGACGCTTTCTCTGGGAGAAAGTGTCTGCCTTTCCCAACTCCCTGTCCGAAAGAACATTCCAAGTGACAGCCCCCTTCTTCTTTTTGCGCGGTCCCCTTTTTTTCTCCCTCAGAGTCCTCTTCCCGTAATAACGTCGATCACTAAAGATCTTCCTGTGGTTTTGAGAGAGATCTTGAGTGTCTTTCCTGATGACTTCATGGGACGATCTCTCTTTTAGCAAGACGTCCCCTCTTCTCCACCGATCCCCCCCCCACAAACCCGTGGTGGTGGTTTCTATGTTTTTCTTCGGATTTTCCCCTTCTCGCAGTCCTCCCCTGTTCCCCCCCGGCAAAAGGCGTCACTTATCGGACTCCCTTTTTGGTGGATCTTCGTTTTTTTTCTTCCCCCTTTCATCGTTTTTTTTTTCCCTTTAGAGCAGCGAGGATATCGTCCCTTTTGCAGCCTTCTCCTTGCTAACGGGGAGATGAAAAAGAGCGATCATCTACTCTGGAGTAGGACCCCTAAGTTACTTACTCCTTCTCGGTCTCCCCCTCCGCCGATACGGACCTTCCCTTCCTGACGGCGAACCCTCTGATGTTCTCAATTTCACCTCAAGAATGTAAGGAGACCACATCGCCTTTTCCCTCTTTGACCATTGAAGACCTCCTATGAGAACTTCTTTCCTCCTCTGAGATAAGGACTTTTCCTCAGATTTTTACCCCCCTCCAGTATTAGCCCCTTGAGGATAGTAAGACTTTACAGAGTCAAGAAGTCTCCTTGCACTTACTTTCTCAGGAATAGAGGCGCCCTTCGATAGGTCTTGATCTTCTCCCCGGTCGTCTCGCCTTTCCTTAGAGGAAGTGCGCATTTTCACAAATGGGAAGTTTCTCCCATTAGCTAGACCGCTTTTGACCCCAATCCATCGGACCATTTTCTGAAGGGAATGAACTGCTCTATCCTCTGCGAAGGATATTCCTATTTTCTTCCTAGGAGTAGGGGTTTTTTCACCGTCTTCATTTTACTTCCGAGTAGAGCATTTTTGAGAAGGCTTAGAATTTTTCAGTCGAGCTGGGAGACTGCTTGTATTCTCCCGACGAAAGGTTAGAAGGTGAGGTAGTTTTGACTAGTAGGAGCCCTCTAATACTCTTTTCTTTTAAAGCCATGGACTTCTCTCCGAAGGTTCCCCCCTTCCACTTATAATAGGTGCTGCTACCTTGGTGTGCCCAGAACAATCGTAGAAAACTGAGCCGTTCGTGAGCCCCTTCCTATCTCTGTGAACAAATGCTCGTGGTTTTAGTCTATGACATTATGGAGTGAGTATAGATTCCTTCAAGTACGGATTGCGGTCTCCTTCTCCCTGGCAGGAAGGCGAAGTCTTATTTTTTCCCCCTTAGAAGGCGGCCTCGACGCCTCAGCCAGGCGTATCGCGGTGTTTTTTTTTCTCAGATGAACCTTTTTCCTCCAAACTCCTTTACGAAGGACCCGCAGGCCGCCTATTCTCTAACAGTCTTTCTCGATTCACGTCTATGAAGACGATGGAATTCCCCCTTTTTTCGGTTTGGACTTCTTCCCGGTGAAGATTTTTGTCCATGTGTTTCCGTTCTTTAGAATCATACGTCTTTCTTGATTACCTTAAGCTTCTATCCCTCTTTAGCTCAACACCTATCCCCCGGATTCATTTTTTTATGATGAGAGACTCCAAATGGTAGGGAATAACCCCGCAAGTAGATTCTCCCATATTTTTCTCCTCAGCCTCTTGAGAATTATATTTCGAACCTGATTTCCTTCTGAAAATGACCTTGCAATGGAAACCCAAAAAAAACAAACCCCCAACACTCTTTCTGTGTTTCTTAGAGGTGTGGTTGAGGTCTTCCGTCAACGCGACGCTACGCTCCCTTTTTCTCTTCTCCTGCCCCGGCCTCCTTATTTTTCCCCTATTAGGAGTTAGACTTAGGGGTCTCTTCCTTCATAGAAGGCTTTAAAGCTAGTCCCCTTTTATGAAACAGCGTCTCGGCGGACTCCTCGACTCCTCACAACACCCCCTTTTTTGTGATAGTGTCTTTCACGGAGCTCCTCGAATAGGAGTCGCAACCTTTTTTCTCAGAATGCGTTTTTCCTTACTCGACGTCCTTCTTGCCTCAAAAGGCAAAAAGCGGCAGGATCTTCTTCCCCCGGCGCAGAAGTTTTCCCCCACCCTTTGATGGGGCACGGCGGTTTTCGACCGCGACCACATGAAGTCTTCCGAAATCCTTTAATGCCCAGAAAAAGGCAATGGTCATTTCTTCCTTCGAAGTCTATCCCTCCGAACTTTCTCCCTCCCCTGGACGGGACGGAGGAGACGATTCTTCCCTCCTATTTAGTTTGTTATTGGATCTCCTCTTACTTTGCAAGAGATAGCATGTGAATCCCCTCCTTTACGAACAGGCTTGTGCCTTCTTTCCCACCACATTAGCCAGAATGGATTGCTCTCCCAACTTAAGATCCTCCCCGAGAAATCTTCATGTTTAATAATACTCTTTTTCTTCTAGAGATGGAATCCTTTTTCAATCCCCTTTGAAGAAGTGTTCTTCAATACCATGTGTTTTCAGAACAATTACTTCCCAGTAGGAAACGGTTAGGTTCCGCCCTTGTCTTTAGTCCACTACCAGTCAACGCTTTTCCCGCTCGCTGCGTGTTGTTCTCTGGACTGATACGTTCCTCGACAAGTAAAAGCGAGAGAGATCTCCCGTTCCCCTTACCACCCACCCCCCCCCGCCCAACGCCACATCTACCCACTCTCACCTCCCTACCCTTCCCCCCCACAACCTTTACTCCATACCGCACCCTCATACATCCCCCCCCTCCCTTCACCCGCCCCCCTATCTCCTCCGAATCTCCCACTACTCCCTCCCCACCTCCCTTGCTCACCACATCACCTCCGATCCCGAGTGAGCTCTGGCCGAAGTCCTGAGAACCCCCGGCTTAAGGGTAGAAGGGTATTTTTAGAATTAGAGACAGAAGCCCGGGCCTTTACTCTGCTTTTAGTCTTAGAGGACTTTCGTATGGTAGCATAGTTCCCCTCTCTTTCCCCATAGGATAGTGGGGGTTTTCCAAGTAGGATCCCCTAAGGTCAAATCCCTTTCCCAAGTCTTTCTGATTCCTTCTTTGGAGTGACTTCTCCTCTGCGATAAGAGAATTCCTTTTTCGACTCCTCTTTTCCATCCTTTCCCGAAGAGACTCCTTTATTTTCTCAACATCCCTCCTCTCAGTGGAATTTAGGAAACTCTCTCTTTTCTCGACGAGAAGAATCCCCCCCCTCCTCTACGAGATCCATCTGACAATGAGAAGCTTCTTCCGACTCTTTCCCTCTCTTTCCCCCGTACGAAGGAAAAGTCCCTCTCTACCAAGACCTCTGCTCCCCTTTCCACAGATCCAAATGAATTCTGATGCCCCGTGCGTTCCCGATCAAAAAAAAGATCTTTTCTCTGCTGGCGCCTATGTTCAACTTCGCCGAGACAACGGCTTTTCAGACCCCCCCGGTTTTTTTTCCTCCGGCCTCCCTCTCTTTTCCAGATACGGGCTCTTTTCTTTCTTCTTACATTTCCCCTGTCAACTCTCCCTGCCTCCTCCTCTCACAGGCTCGAGTCCTTCCAAGAGGATTCCCCGACCCTCTAGCACCCGTAGAGAAAAATCTCAATCATACTTCTTCTTCTCCAGGCCCCCCAGTATACGAACATGTTTCCTTTTTTGCGAACTACAATTTTATCGAGTCCTCTGCCTGATGATAGAGACCCTGGTTTCCCTTCTTTCAGGTCAGCCAGATGCTCCCTGATCGGCCTGATTCTCCCTTGACTCAGAAACGCTCTTTTCCTCTTCTACAACTACATCTTCCCTAGGTAGTCCCCTCCTCGAAGGGCATTTTTGCAAATCCGGAGTAGATCTGCTCTTGCCGATGCCAGGCAAAATAACTGCTAACGGCCCGTTCCAGCTCCGAGACGCACTTCGCGGAGTCCCTGCTTTGGCCACGAGCCTTTTTTTTCCGCCAACTCCTAGTACGTCTAGTGAAGAAGATGCTTTTCCTCTCCTCCCTCCCTATTTCACTACGGACGAGTCGATCCTCCCCTCATATGCAGATGCAGCTCGCATCTCCCTCTGCCTAATCTGTGAAAAATGTCCTTTCTTTAAGGACCTCGCCGTAGAAAAGCTCTTTACGCCTCACGACTCTTCTTGGATCGAAGCACACTCTCGCTGCCGAGTGAACGAGGCAGTGGAAATGATCTTCTTTTTAGGTCTACCCGCACCGCAGCCCCTTTTTCTAGAGGCTCTCTCCGACATTCCTCTAGTCTTCTTCCCTTAAGAGAAAGATTCGATCTTGGTTAATAACTCTTTCGAGCTATCTCTTTGGATTTAAGGAACATTTTAGAAGTGCTTTTTACTTCCCTTGAGCCTTTCTACGCCAGGTAGTTGTCTAAGAAAAACCCCCCTCCTAGAGATCTCCTCATTCTTTTTCAGGCCTCAGGAGTAGAAGGAGATCTCTTCCCCCCGCCCTCCTAGTTCTCTCGAGGTGATGCTCCCGGAAACTCGGATACAAGACTCTCGCGACTACCTCTGACTTTGAAGAATAGAAAAGTCTTCCAAGTGCGCATTTTCCGATAAGTCCTTCCAAAGGACCCCTGAGAGGGGACCCCCCCAGGAGCCGTGTCTTCCCCCTCATAAGGGAAGCATGTTGATCCCCTGGCACCTACGAGCCAGAGAGAATCCCGCAGTTCTCCTTTTCTCGATGGTGAGAGACTGGATTCCTTCCTCCCGGCAGAAGATTTCGGAAGAGGAGATTATTGTCTCCCCCTCCCCTCTTTCGCTCGACGCCTCCCGATGTATTTCTTCCCCCTTAGACGAAGATCAATTTATAGAGTTTGTTCAGCGAAGGCTTTTTCTTTCCTGAAGGCGAGAAGGCTTCTCCCCCTACAGTCTTCAGAAACAATTATTTCCGTGCAGAAACAACCAAACTCTCTTTTTACGCCCGCCTTGGACTCTACTCTCTCGGACCATTAAGTAATTAACGGTCCTTTTCCTCAAGATATATAATTTTCCCCTTGTTTGAGAGAGATATTGAGGCATTCTTGGAATTATTTTGAGGCCTCCTCCGTAGATCTTTCAAGATCCCCCTTTTGTGGTGGATGAACTTAGGGGTTGTTTGCCCTCTCTTATAGATATCTTCTTCACCCTTTCCAGGAAGGACACTTGATCAACAGGCCTTTCTTCCTTTGACTTTGATCCCTAAGGAGTTTTCTATCCATTTCTTCCATAGTTATGTTTCTTCTTGTTCATTTTGCTCCTCCTCGGCGGATCTCCTTTTTCTCCGGAAGATTCGGCTTGTCCCTGAGCGCACAAAGGAGACTTTTCAGGATCGAACCCTCTTCGGCGCCTTTTCTCGTTCTCTCTCGAAGAACGACGCCTTTCCCCCCCCCGGTTTCCCTTAACGGGTTCTTGAACCATCTTTCTTCCTCCCCTTTTCGAAATGCCCGCGTTTCTGCAGAACCCGATGGCCCACTGGCCTTTGAGATGAGAACCCTTTTCCTTTCGGAGCTCCCCCCCTGGTCTATTCTTTCAAAATAAAAGCGAAGTTTTTACTTGACTTTACGATTTCCCTCGCCTGCTGCCTTCTCTGTAGGAGAAGGCATTTTCTCCTTTCCATCCCTCTAGATAGGTCCCTCCAATAAGTCACCGTCTCCCCTTTGGAGCGGAAGTTCGCGCCTCCTTCCCCCACTGGCAGCGCAGCGCCTCCCCTCTTTATGACAAAAGGGACCCTTCCCCCCCGGTTAAGTCCCTTCCTTATCGATGATGTTCCCTTATGGCTTTAATGTCGTCTGAATTAGGAGTCGTTTTCTCCTCCACTGAAGATTCTTCTCCATTGAAGCTTTCGGGAGAGAAGAGAAGGTTTAATGGTCGTTCACTTTTCTTTGAGCTTTGGCTCCTGGTAGAAGAGGCCTCCCTTTTTTTGAGAGAATTCCTCAGATATTCTACTTTCCATAGGAGCAAGCATTCCCTCCTAGCGCCCCTCCCCTCTTTCTCCCGGCTTTTCAGGCGGAATTTTTTTCGTCGTCTGAAGTACTCTTCTCCGATGTTTGGAAAAATCCCACGACGGGGTTTTCTCACAAAGAAGATTTTCTTTTTTTTTCGTGATCTGAATCCTCTTGTCTGCCGGAAAGCCTTTTCTCAGACGCAATTTTTTCTGGAACAGAAATTCGCAGGCTTTTCTCTCTCAGATCAGTCGCGTGTTTTATCCTCTTTCGTTGCTGCCGAAACAACTTCTTTCAATCTTGAGAATTTGCCGATTCATCTCTCCATATGATCGAGGAACTCTTCGTCGCTGCCGCCTGGATCCCCCATTGGTAGGACTCGAGGCCAGGCGGACCGGAACGTTAGAAGGTTTTTTAAGTTGGATCCCCCTTCCCTAGTCATAGTTCTCCTCCTATGTCTTCGTCTTTCGAAAGGAAACACCTTTCACTAGAATTATTCCCGGGTAGACTTTCTGCTGGAGATTGAAAGTCTACTCACCATTTCTCCGAAGCCCTTAGAGGGCCTTTCCTAGTAGATCGATCGGCGCCGTCTAGGAGATGTACTCTTTTTTTGAAATTTTTCATCGAGTTTCCACGATCGTTTTTATATTATGCGCCCGGCGTGTCCCCTCAGAAGATTAGTTTCTCTTCGAAGAGATAGAGCGACACTTTCTTCTTGTATCTACCCCCCCCAAAGGCTCTTAGTGGCCCGCTCGGAACTCGGCGGGGCTTTTCGCTTAGTAATAGAGGATCATTTTTTCCCGGTCCATTTTGGGAACCCCGCTTCTCGGACGTAACTTTACAAAATAGGGGCATCCATGACCCCGCTCGCGTCGTTTAGAGGCTTCGAATATCTCCTTCTTCAGAGTCGATTCTAACGGCATCTCCGTGTTCGAGGATCGACGCTCTTCCCTTTCCCTGGACACTCCCCTAAGACGCGATTCCCCCCCAGTCACGGCCCATTTCTTTTCAAATCTATGGTTTTGTCCGGCCCTTTGCAACAAGACAAAACTCTCTTTTTTGACACGGCCTCTACAAGACCTTCCGCTGCCGCCTTCCCCACCGAATACTGCCCCCGCTGAAGTCGGCTCCAGTCTAGAAAAACTCCCCCTAAGTATTCCCCCCGCGCCTTGCCTTCCTGGAGGAAGGCGGAGACGCCTTCCTCTTACGCGGGACGAGGTCTTGATCGCCGAGACTTTCCTCGATCGACTGTCTTGACCCTGTACATCCTTTTGTGTGAAGTTAGGTTCGCCCCCCAATGCAATTTCCCGCTCCCCGCCCCGGACGAGGAAGTCCCCTTCTTTTCAACAGACTCTATGTGAATCATCCTTTGTGTTTCGCGGCTCATCCAGGCAATTTCGCGAGGGTGTGCTTATTGGGCTCTTAATTGGGTTGCCGCTAAGGCAAACCCGCTTCCTGTTTTGTTCGAACTTGGCAAAGGCGAAGCTGCTTCCCCGATCCCGAACCTCCCTGAAGGTTACATTCCCTGACTAGAGTCCGATGATTTCCTTTACAGTCAACGACGGTCTGTAGAAGGGCTATTTTGCTTTAATATTTTCAGGTCTTAAGCGGGACCAGTTTCCCCTCTAGTGCTTCGAGGCTTTCGGCTTAGAGGAATTGTTCCCCGCGCCGTCCCCATCGTCTCTTTATTGGGTTGCGTGACGCAAATGCTACATTCCCTCTCAATCGCTCCTTTTTGAAGTGTACCTAACGTTGAGACGTGAATGACAGAAGATCTCTAAGATTCCCCGTTCCCTTAAGAATCGAACTTCTCGGGTCCATCCTAGACTATCACCACTTCCACGATAGCGGGAAGTTCCTTTTTGGCAGCTTACTCTTCTCTGGTTCATGAGATAGACCGTTTCCTCTGCTTGTTCTTGCGAAGGCGGTACAAAAGCATAGGATTTTTTCCCGAGATTCGCCTTGTTAGTCGATTAACCGTCCGGCGTGTCTAGGGCAAAGATCAACCTTTCTTTGTTGAGAAATAAACAGGCAGAGCCAAACCACGATCGGAAGGCTCTGATTTCCCGCGGAGCGCGTTCCTCCGGAAGGAAGGGAAATCATTAGTAAACGCCCTCTCCCAGATACGGGATCGCTTTGAGTTGAAGATTTTTTTTTCTCCCCTTCCCCAGGAGAAAGAAAGTCTATGATGAAAGACGAGAGTGCGTGCCCTTTAGAAAGCGGTCTCCGCATAAACGAAGCGTCTCCTTTTTGGGCACCAACTCCGATCCAACAATTCTCAAAAAGTCTTTCAAGAAAAAGTTTCCTCCCCTTTGTCTCAGATTCCCTTGTAATAGGAAGACTCTGAACTCTGCACTTCTAGAAATGGGGACCTTTATTGACAGGCATCCTGAGGTTTCTTTTTTGGACAATTTTCCATCCATTGGCATCTTCTACCCTAAATAGGCCACGCTCTTTTTTTTTTCGTCTTCGCTTTATGGCCAGCGTCAAGCATGCGGTAGATTTCATACCCCTTTTCCCTGAAAGGACAACCTACCGCTTACCCCCTGTCAGATAATCGAGACCGCCCCAATCGAGGAGAAGGTTTTCTCCCTTAGTTTTTTCGTGCGTTTACGAAATAGGCCCCCACTCCGAGTCAATCTCGTGTTTCTCTCCCCCGACCCTCTGAGATTGAATCTTCCACCAATTTCATAATAAACGGCTCCGTCGAGAAAGACCCCCCCCCCCCCCCCTTCTATGAGATTTCTTAAGACCTCTTCCTCCCAGCACCATCCCCCCTTGAAAGAGGAGACCCTACATCGAAAACTCCTCCTCTCCCAAGAGAGACCTTTTCCGAATCCGCCACCCCTTCGACCGCGTTTGACAGCGGTCAGGACTCTTTTTCCTGTCAGTTCCCGGCCTCGCCCAGAAGCACTGCGGTCCATTCTGCGGGCGCTGGAAGATGCCCTTCCTCTACATCATTTTTTATGCCCGAGGAAAAGATGGCGCTTCCCTTTTTTTTTTCAGAAAGCGCGGCCGAGCGAGCTGTCGCTCCTGCATTCCCAGGTGTCCCTCAAGTGCTCCTCCGAACTTACTAGCCCCCCTTTTTTGAGGGATCCCTCCCCAGATAGAGAGATTCGTACTTCTCCCTCCTCAGGAAGCAGGTCTCCCTTAGTGCCTAGTAGTCGAATATTTTTCTATCTAGGACCTTTTTCGTTGAAGGAAACCGGCTTTCTTTCCTATAGTTACCCCCTGAGCACATAGAAATCTTTTTTTTTGGTCCAGAGGATACGTCGGAGTGAAAGTGCTGGCCATTTAGAAATAGCGGACGTTTCCCCTCTCTGGTCCGCCCTTTTTTTTTTTAACGTTGACACTATATCCTTCGGATTGAGGAATAAGAGTACGCCCTCTCTGAGAGCAGTCCCCCTCAGAGTTCGTCATCCGTTAAAAGATCTTTCCCCCTCGCAGGGCGTGGATTTTTTTTCTCCAATAGCACTCGGGCGCTTTCCGAGATCCGCAGCTGCGAATAGAACGCTTACAAGCCTTCCCCTCTGATTTTCTTCAGCCCCCTCCCCCCGCCGCAGATCACAGAAAAACATCGGAGTGTTTCTTTTTTTTCTTTTAAGGACTGGGATCAAGTTCCTGCGAGACGGTGATCTACCTTCCTTTCAGAACATCCCTCACAACACAGGATCGGTGTTCTTTTCTAGAAGTCTTATCGACGCCTCCCCTCCCCGCGATCCGGTACTCTCTG
>Ga0179591_1319118_pt1 | contig 12492 bp, 19 predicted proteins | sample CZOMad2_1_08_16f_FD_182891 | JGI IMG/M metagenome (GOLD analysis project Ga0179591, IMG submission 182891) | Vadose zone soil fungal communities from Angelo Coast Range Reserve, California, USA - CZOMad2_1_08_16fungal (PacBio error correction) | ecosystem: Environmental > Terrestrial > Soil >... | reverse complement strand
CGTCTTCAATTCGTCCTTTTTTCTGCAGGCAGGTCAGTGCGCTTCTCCTTCGAATTCAAGTTCCTCTTGTAGCCCACTTCATATCCATGGCACCCTCGGAGGGCAACCCTACCCTCCCTCCCCCCTCTATCTCTATCCCAGCTTCTTTCCTTGACTTCGAATCGCTTTACGTCTCCCTATTCTATGTTGAAAATTGCAGGCGCTATTTTTTCACACCTTTTTCACCCCCTGTCCAAATCGTTCGCCCCCTTTCCAGTTTCCCCTCGCTTGGAAACTGGGGCAGTCCCTCCTCCGTCCGACTTTTTTTCCCTCGAACGACTGACGAAGCTGCGATGCCCTTTCCCCCCCCCTTTTCCGTCGCCGTTTCTCGACTTGAACACGGTTTCTTTACTGCGTTACGAACGCGGCTTTTCACGCTGCAGGTTCGCCTGACGACTCCCCCTTTCTTTCGACTCTTCCCTCTTTCAATTGAGGAGTACCTTAATTTTCCTCCGACGACCTTTTCCCCCATAATCGTCTTGAGCGGGACATGTCCAACTGCCTCATGTCCAGCGCTTCCCTTTTCGTCTCCGGAACCCAATGCGGTGTTTTCCCACTAATCCTCTAACTCCCAATGAAGTATCAATCTTTCCTGCCTTCTCTCTCCCGTGTGTATTTTCCTTCTGAGACGACATCCCGAATTTCCCCCCCAGTGAAGGTGGATTACCTTCCCCTCAGGAGACTTCCCCTGAAGGCGACTTTTCCGGTGTGGTGGAATTCCGTCATGGGGCTTCCACCCCGTCGCGGCTCCTCTTCCAGCGTCCCAGATTTTCCTTGCCACCCAGAAACTTTTCATTCAGCTCGTTAATCCATTCCCCACACTACTGGATTTTCTTCCTTTTTCACGCCTCTCTTTTTTTCATTGGAAGCTAGAAATAAGTGTTTTCCCCACCCGCGTTCCTTTCCCCCCAGCCAACTTTTAACCTGATTCCTCGCGTCACTTCTTTAATGATGGATTTCTTACCCTTTTTGCTCTTGAACCTCTTGCCCCAACGAAAACCTTCCTTTCTCCCACTTTCCCTCCCGAAGGCGCTGGTCCTGTGGAGAGTCACAAACATCTCCCCTTTCAACCCTTCGCTTCCCTTTATCTGGTCCTCTTAGGTACGTCCCAGTGCCCCCCCCGCCCTCTTTTCCTTCGGAACCAGCAGCATCTTTTCGCATCGCCGCATTCCCAGTTCTCTCCGGACCCCCCCAGCCAACTTCCTCCCATTTTGCCTCCCCTCTATTTTTTTCTAAGAAAGCTGACCCCGAAGTCCCTTCCCTCTTCATGTTCCCCTCCCTGAACTGGACGTTTTTCTACGAAGAGCCTTTTGATTCTGTTAAAATGTGTCCTTTTGACACCGTCTCCTCCCTTTTCCTTCCGTGCATTCATTTCAACCCCTTCAGTCAGGCGCTGGTTTCCTTCCTCCCTATTTTAGCGCCACCCGGGATCAGCCACTTTCCGCTTCCAAAGATGAGTTTCCTTTCCGATTGGGCTAATTCATTCCTTTTTCTCTTTTCATAGAGTCCTTTTCCTTCCCCCGAAGGGCTATAAAATTCTGCTCCAAGTCTCCCTCCTTGGTCAAGAAGTGAGTCTTTTCCTCCCTAATAAGCCTGCGTATTGCGTGTTGGTTCCCCTCACCTTTCCTTTTTCATGACCAGGCCATAAACCTCCTTATTCTTTTCCGCCCCGAGGTTCGTATCTCACCCCCCCTTATCGCTCAGAATGTCCCCCTATCCTCCTTTTTCTCAGGATTATAACTCTTTTAATTCCCCTCTTGCGCGATGTCCCGAGGCTCCTTGGCTCCGACACTGTGTTGGTAATGGCAAGCCTGTTGTTGGGACCCCCCTCCCTTTCGTTGATATCCCAGTGTCTAGACGAAACCATTTCCCATCATCGAAGGTTAAATTGTTAGGGAAGGATCACCCAGATGTGTGATCATTTCCTCCCAAGGGACACATGACTGGATTCAACTGAACTTTTTCTCCTTTTCCATCCACCTTTCTTATCCCCCCTTCATCACGAGTTCCTGGCTTCATTTTTTTCTGACGAGACTTCCTAAAGGCTGAGCAGGATTTTCACAAGTCCGCCTGGTTTATGGCAGATTGCCCTCCCGCTCTCTCTTTAATTCTCTTGTTGATATATATCTTTTCTCTTTTAGTAGGCGGAACCCCAGGCCTCATAATCTTTGATCGCATGGAACTTCCTCCTCTCCCCAGTCCCCCTCCTCTTCCGAGTCGAGCGCGGATCTCTTATTCTTTTTTCTTACTCCGAAGTGAAGTTGAGCGTATGCTTGATTACTGTCCGCGGGGTTCTCTTCCTGATTGTCATACTCGCCCCTTCCCCTCTTCCACGTCCCCCCCCCCCTTCTTTTTATCCCCTGAGTGAGTTTAAATTGCTTCCTTCCATTTTTCTACTTTTGTATCCTCCATCGCGGCTCTCCCGATTAGGTATGTGTCCCCCGCTCACATTCTCCCGACTTAAATTTCCCTCAATTCCTTCTCTCCCGCGGTCAACGAGAGGCGTGACGAGACGTTTCCCCCGATTTTTCCGACGGAAAGTTTTTATGGCCTGCGGAATCTTTCCCGCATGCCCGTCGCCACTTTTCCCCTTTTTCCCCCCACCCCTCCTCGTTCACTGTCTCCGAAAACGAGATTTTTCAACTCCCTTTGACAGTAAAATTGCAGGACCCCTTTTCAAATTTCGACAGTCCTACCTGATGGTGCTGCCGACTACTGAAACTCCACTTGACGGAAGGAGGGTTTTTTTACCTCGCCTCCTTTTTCACGAAGCTTGGATCGATCTGGTTTTTTCTCTCTCTTATTACTCATCCTACGTTTTATGAGTCCCAACCCCTCTACTCTCCTGGTCGTTCCCCTTTTTACTTCTTCAAGAGAACACCCTTTCGCGGACTGACCACTTGTTCATTTTCCTTCCGCGGTGCAAGTACGAACTTTTCCCCTGAATGCCTTTGGTCCGTTCAGTTACCTTCCCTTGCAGAAAACAAAGTTCCCCTCCGATTTTTCTCATTTACCGCTTTGATGGGCTCTGAGGGACCTGATCCTTCCCCTTTTTTGGCGATCGTCGTGCTCTTCTGAGACTTGTTACGCGGACAGTCCCCCCTCCACTTTCCCCTTTTGCGCGCCCAATTCCGCGCGCGTCCCCCCCTCACGCTTGGTGGTTCTTTACGCGTAAAAATTAATCTTCATCCGTAAGATAGTACTTCCTCCTCCCTTAATAAACCTCTTTCCACTTCTCGCCTTTTCTTTCCAAGCAGGATAACCTCCTCTTTTCTCCTGCACTGGAATAACGAAAATTCTTTTCCAAGCCCTTTTTTTCAATCTTCCCCCAGCGGTGAGTTATCTTTTATTAAAGCCTCCTCCCTCCCCAGTCGCCCAATGAAATTTCCCCCCTCCCCCCCCTTGCGTCCAACCTTCAACACGGATTCCTATAAAAAATGGGACCCAAATACCTTCCCCCTCGAGAGCCGACACGGATTTCCAACTGCGCGTCATGGCCGTCCCGCTAGATTTATCTTGACTGATCCCCTTCCCTTCGAGCCTCTAGCGACGAGCCCCCGTAAATTCTTCTTTGTATGGGTATCCCCTTTCTCACCATAAAGTTGTCGTGCGGCGAAACCTGCTCCTCCTTCTTTTCTCAAGACTCTTTTTGTAATGACCCCTTTATTTCTTCTTTCCTTTTTATCTCCTCCTGAACAATCTATGGAATTGCTAAATTCTCTTTTTTTCCACGAAGACTAGCTTAGTTTTCTATTCTTAACCCTCTTCTTATGATAATTCACAATCCAAAAGTTAACGCAATCGACCCCCCCTCCCCCCCCATGGTCCTGTTGCTCCTCTTCTCATAGGATAACGTCTCAAAAGTTTCCCACCAGTCTTTTTACGCCAATTGGAGAGCCCCGCAATGCCCAGCTTCCTCCTTTTCCCACTTCCCCCAGTAACGCCCAATCTTGTTCTTACCCTTTCTTTAGCTCTAGCTGACTGAGTGTTCACTTTCCTACCGTTCTCCCCTCTTGTGAGCTTAGACCCCTTTTGTACAGGGTTCGCTTTGATTTCATTTCTCCTGGCCCCCTCTATTACACGTAACGTTTGCGCTCTCCTCGCATTTTTTTGCTGTCCATGGCGGTCCCCCCTTGATTATTTGCCTCTTTTTTGTCTTCCCCTGAGTGGTTCTGGGCTTTCCTCTTTCTGACTCCGGCGATGACGAGACCATCTTCCTTCCCAGCATCTCCGACCGGATTCTTGACTTCTTTCGAGTGGCCCTTTTTCTATAAAATTTATGATCTCTTCCAAGTCTTTTTTGTGATTCTTTTTTTCCCCCAATTAATTTTTTTTGAATTCAAAAAGTTGACCTTTCTCCCCCCCCTTCACATTTTACCCCCCCCTCGACAACACTCCTTCCTCCCTTGAGCCCCTTCCATTGCCGTCGTGACCATTTGATTGATTGTTTCCCGCTTCTGAACGGCCCATTGATTCGCATTATTCTTCTTTTTCTATTCAATTTTTCTAGTTTCGAGAAGGCCTCCTTGCTCCCCTGCTTCTGCTACTTGGACCTGATTGGCCGCCGTAGTCTTTTCGGTTTTTTCTTGGCGTTGCGCGATCGTTTCCCAGAACCTTTTCTTCTCTTTTCGTTCTCAGTTCCTTCTTTTTTGTGGTTTCGCCTTCCCCCACCCCTCGACGTTCTTTCCTTGATAAATTAGCCCCTGAAACCCCCTCTTGGCAAGACGGCCTTTTAGATCTCCCCACCTTAAATCTCATCTTAACCCTATTTAAGCAAGGATTTCTCCCTGATAACTTGCTTTTCCAGGCCCCCGATTTGCCCTCTCCCCTCCCAATTACGGAATAATCTGTCTTTTTCCCCCTGCCTGGCACTTTCTAAATAAATTTAGAAGGTGTATTTCTACCTCTGAATCTGGTTTCACATGTGCACCCGCAAAAAAGGCCCTCTTTTCGCCCTCTCCGAACTTGTGGAAGCCTCCGTGTCTCAACCAAAACGGTAGACGATTTGTCGCCTTACTCTGCCCTTCCCCTCGGGTCCTCCCCCCGGTTCTCCAAAGTTTGAAATGACCCTTTCCCTCTTCCTTCCCCCCCTTTCTTTCTTCTCGCCAACAGTCAAACCTGCTGACTTTTCCTTGCCAACCGCCCTTTTCAACCCATTTCCCCTTGGTCACTTCCTTTTTCAATTTAACTAGCCCCCCCTCATTCCGGTCGGACGACCCGCAGAGCTCATAAGCTTTTACACCGTGCTACCGCGCGACCCCTCTGATTCCCCCTTTTTTCTCTTTCCCTTTACCTTGTAATCCGACTCCCATCCTTTCCTAATCTAAGTTGTTAAGGTTAGGAGAATTCGATTTTCCCCTGAAGTGTAACAGTCCGATCGGAACTCTTTTTCCCCCCCCCTGTGTCCCCTTGGCCTTCCTCCTCCAAGTCCTTACCTAAGAAAAGCCTTTCCTTTCCGTCTTTCGTTTAGAGATTTGAAACAGTCGGTTCAAGTCTGCCCTTTTTTTCTGCACCAGTTCAAAGCGCAGATCACACCCTCCTTTCCCCTTCCTCCTTTTTTGTGACTTCAGTCTTTTTGAGATTGAACAGTGACCCCCCCTTTGTTTTTTTTCCTTGATTTCAAAATCGAATCGGCTTCATGTCTCGAGGGCGATTTCTCTCCGAGCCGGAAATACCTCTTGTGCGTATTATCGCCTAATGTCCCCTGTGGACTGGCCCTTCCCCTATTTTGCCCCTTCCATTTTTCGATACCGGGATTGATCAAAAGAGTCTCCCTCCCCATTCCCGGCAAATGGCGTCCCCCGCCGACATTTTTTTTTTGTGAGAGAGAACCTTCGGCTGAAGAAGGCCCCTTTCCTTCTTTTTTATCCGGAGACTCTCTTCCCTCTGGAGAACCAACGGCTGATATGCTTAACCCCTTTCTTTCCCCTGGTCCAGTTTCAGTTCCCCAGTAGAGATCTTCCCCCCCAGCCTTTCCGGGCCCGTACTTTTGACCGCGACCGCTCTCCCCTCTTCCCCCCCTTTTCCCCCCTTCAGGACTGCTTTTTTCACGCAAGTCAATATCAACCTGCCATTCTTTTCCCTGGTGATAATTCGCGCCGTGGATTGAGAAAGTTGTCAACACGTCCTCTATTTTCATCTTTTTTTTCCTTTCTTTTTTTTTTTCTTTTTTTTTTTTTCTTTTTTTTTTTTTTTTTTTTTTTTTTTTTTTTTTTCTTTTTTTTTTTTTTTTCCTCCCCTCCTCTCCCATTCCCTCCGGTGTCTAAGGACTTTTTGCTCCTACCTTTTCTTTTAAGTGGATTGGTATCCTACGCTTTCCCTTCCAGGTGACCCGCACGGAAGTCCTCTAAAAACTTTCTTTCTCGCCTACTTCAGTCCCCCTTCTCCCCTTTGCCGACCGCATCGACTGTGAGTAGCGGGATCGCCCTTTTCAACTGTTCGTGACCCCCTCGTCAATTGCCCCCCGTTTTTTTGCCCCATCACTGTTTTTCTGTCCCACCCCCAATGAAGGCCCTCCCCCCCCGGTGCCCCCAGTAACCTTCTTTCCCTGGCCCTCTCGAGACCGTTCTTTTTTCTGCACTTCCTGATCGTTTTTTCCTCAATCCTTGCCGGTACAACCTGGGATATCTCATTTTCCCCTTTATTCCGACTCCCGGGAGTTCCCTTTCTTTTGGAATAAAGACCTTTTTTCTTCTTCCACCAGTCTGCTTCCCGATCCCCTCTTCTTTTTTTTTCTGTTCAGATGAAACCCCTCCCCTCCCGCTATCAAACATTATATCAAAAGAGTTTCCCTTGAGTGTCTTGTGTGATGTAACGATATTTTCCCGGGTGTTCGCCATCCTTTTCAACGCGGTTACGGGCAAACGTGCTTTCCCATTATTTTCCCTTTCAACTTCGAAGGGAGGAACCGTATTTTCCCCTCTGTTCTTCCTTCCCTTGAGTCTAAAACAATGCCGGAGTGCTCCCCCCGACCAAAATCGGTTTTTTCAGTTTCTTTTCCCCCCCCCCCCCCCCAGTATCCGAACTCCCCCCTTCCCATTTTTTTTCCTGATTCATACCCCCACCCTTACGGCGCAAGAGAAATGATTCGAACCCCCAGCGATCACTCTCGGTCTCCCCAACCAGAAAACAGACCTCGGACTCTCATTCTCATTGGTGCACCCCTGCTCCGGTACGACCCCCCCCCCCCTTCCTTCCCCCTGATCCCTGAAACTTTTTTCACTCTCAAGTCCTCTTTTTCATTGTCACGCATCACGGACGGTCCCTACTCCTCTGAATATCTTTTTTTTGCGCCTTTTCCCCCTTGACCCTTTTCCAATTTCTGAAATTTTTTTGAATCTGCCCCCCCCTCTCCTCCTGAGCAGAGGCACGGTGAATCCCGTTCTTTTCGGATCTCCTACCAGTCCTCTTTCTTCCCGATGCCTCTCCTTACCTCATGGGAATCCTTATCTCCCAGTTTCCTTTCCTCCTCCTGCATCCCGGAGCAGCAAGTCGCGGTGACAATTCAAACGTATTCACGTTGGCAATTTTTCTCTCCTTTCCTTCTCGCTTGCTTTGAAAGAGAAAGACTTGTCTCTGGAACCCCTTCCACCCTCCATCACTCGTAGTCGCCCCATCCCTTTGTTTTTCGACGAAGCAATGGAGCCGCAGAAAGGTCCCCCCTTTCCAGGGCTTCCACAACCCCCCAAAGGTTGACCTTGGGTTTGCTAAATTAGGAATGGGATTCAAGCGGCGTTCACGCGGGCCGACAAGGTTCTGGTCACGGTGCTACGTGTTGCCCCCCCCCCTTTTTTTCTGATCCTCTTTTTGTTCCAAACTGATAATCTGCCCCACTTTTCTTCTTTTTCCCTTCTTGCTTCATAGAGGGCACTTTAGGCAGGATCCTCTATGTCTCCTTCCCTCCCAAGAGCACACATGAAGGTACCCCCTGAATCCCTTACGTGCAGGAGGCCCGGACTACCAATCCCTCCCCCTCCTCCGTTAATTAGTGATGCATCCTCTGTGAGTATCCTGATTTCCCTCGCAGTCAACCTTGAGTTTTCCAGATTTTCTTCCCCCACCGCTATCATGGGTCTGTTCCTCTGTCTCCTCCCTCTCGTGTCTGCTTCATAGTATGATCGGTCAACCCCCCTTTACGTAGATTCCTCTCTCTGACTTAGGAATACTTTTTCCTCTGCGAGAGCCGTTATCATTCTTTTTCCGCCGTATTCTCTCCGTTGGCTTTTTTTATACTTTTCATCCTTAGTTCTGGAAACCATTTCTCTGAACTCCTTTTTCCCTACTTTGAAAAACGTGCTCTTTTGCGTGCGTTTCCCATGTCATCGGCCCCTTTTTATCGGATTAGCCCAGATTATCCGTCCCCGCTTAATCCCGCCCCCCTGGTATGCCTTTTTCTTTTTCCGTTCCTGCGTTCCATTATTAAGGATGACCTCCCCTGAATTTTTCTTCCCTGTCACCCTTCGTTAATTAGATTCGGCTTTTGAAACTGTTCTTCATGCCTTTAAGCGTGAGAAAAGCTTTATTTCCTTTCGTCCCCCGTCCTTTCTCTTTTAGAATCCCCGAAGTCCCCCCCCCCTCTTTTCCTATCCATTAGTCATACAATACAATCCTTTTTTCACTTAGACCCCCACCCTGATGGCGCGGGGGATGTTTTTCTCCCCTTCCGTTCACTTTCTGGAACTTCCTCTTTCCCTGGCATCAACTAACTGTGCTGAAGTGGACCAATTTCCCCGACAATCCTCCTGCAGGCGAGAAGGGGCGGCGTTCCTGATCCCCTTCCCTGCATTCCTTGTGATTAGCGAGTGTTGTTCTTTTTCTTTTCCCCCCCCCCCCTTCCTTTGTTGTTTTTTTCTCTCTATGCCACACTAGAAACTGCCTGTTTTCCAGGTGATACCATCCACGCACCCTCTTCTTCCCTACTTCCCTCTTCGGGGAATTTGTATTACTCCCTACCCTCCGTTCTGGAACGGTCCATTGACTTACCCTTGGTTCCTCCCTTCTCCCCCCCCTCTTCCCATATCTTTTAGGCGACTGCTCTCTTCGGGCTTTTTCTTCTTTGGACGACCATTGTTTTATTTTTGTCCCTCCATTCGGGCCCCCAGCGACCTTTTTCTTCCTTTCTAAACCCTTTCCCCCTTGCATCGTCCCCAACGCCCCCCCCAGCCTTCTCCCCCTTTGCTTCCCCGCCTTGAATGTTTTTTTCTTTAAAAATTCCCCGTCTTCAAGAATGTCGCACCCTCAACGTCCCTCCCCTTCCACTTTTTATCCTCGTGCATTTACACGCTTCCCCCGAGGGTCCCCCCCCTCTGATCCCTTTGAAACGCATCAATGCGCTCGAAGGGGTGTCAACTCCTCCAGCGGACTAGTTGATCCCCTCCCTCCTACCCCCCCCGCCAATGAATCCCCTCTCCCCCGTACTTCCTTCTTCGATCAACCTGGATCAAAATACGTACGCGCGCGCCGCTTCCCTTTCGTATTCGATTGACCTTCACCACCCGTCTAACGAGAATGATGCTTTCTACTCTCCCCGACAAGCTTCGCAGATCTAACGAGAAACACTGCGTCTCAATCGTTTCCCAATCCGTTGCGTCGCGGCCTTTTCCCTTCCTTAGATCTTTTAGCCGTAGTCCGCAAAGAAGTAATTCGTCCGCCCGGCGTGCCATTTTTCCCGCCGCCTCATTTCATTGCGACACTTCTTCTCTTTTTTCATTTCCTTGGCTTCTTTTCTTCTTTCCCACTAGTAATGATAAGTGCCCTCCCCCTTCCCCCAGACCCCCCTCACCGACTGACCACATGGAATGTTGAGGATTGATTTCCTTTGATTCCACGAAAAAGGTTCCCCTGTCTTGCCTGACCCCCTTTTGGTCTTCCGCCCGAACAGTCCCCTCCCCCCTCCCTCCTAATGGACAAAGTCCCCTTCCCGCTAATCGTCCCTCTTCTCTATGAATGCGTGCAGTTTTTCTTACCTTTCCAGACTTTTTTCTCCCCGTTCCCTCTCCTCGGGGGCTGAAGACGACGCTTTTCTTTTTCATTTTTTCTTCCACCTCACCTCCCTGGGCGCGCAACTCCCCATCTCGATGAAATCCTTCTCCCCCCCCAGTACGTCGTTCTGAAAAAGGCCCCCTTTTTTCGAAGTCTTTGATGATGAAGGTCGGCGTCCTCCCGACCGATGATTCCCCGATTTTCCTGCATGACTGAATTCTTTTTTCCCTCAAAGTGAGGCCTTTTTCTACCCTTTTCCTCATGACCGATCTTCACCTGAGACTGACATTTTTTTCCCTCCTTTCTGCAAGTCCAACGTTCGACATTTTTTCCTCCTTCCCCCTTTCCCGAGCCCGCCCCCTTCATTCTCTTTATACCGCTCCCCTTAATTCCCTTCCCCTAGTGATGCCTGTACGTTAAGTCTTACTTGCCCATCTTTTTTCCCGCTAACTCGTATGGCAGATTTCCCGTTTGGTCGTCTCTCCTTTGCTTTGGTCCCCTTTGAGAATTGAGGAAGACTGCTTCTCCCCCGTTTCTTTTGTTTATAGGAAAGTGTCTGAGACAGACCTCTCGATTTTCTCCTCTCCTTTGCTTGGGATGATGTCTTCTTGGTTGTAGTTTCTGCATCTTATTCCCCCCTTAAATCCTCAGTCGTGAGCTAATTTCAGTCTTCCCCCCTCCCTCTTTTGGCTTTTCTTTAAGGCCAAGTTGTTCGCCCAAGGTGAAAGTCTCGGTTCCCCCGCCATCCGGTCCAGGCCTGCACTCTCCCTTCAGTCTTTACGAACCGCTGGAACCTTTTATCTTTTGCCAAATTATTCTGAGTGACCCCACCATGGCCCCCTTTTCGCCGGTGTTGCCCCCCTCCACTCTATTATGGAAGGGTTTTTTCTCCCCTCCCCCCTTTTCCCATCCAAAGAAGAGTTCAGCAGTAACGTCGCTCTTTTTGGAACCTGCCGGTGATGCATTATCCCCCCCCTTGAATCCCCCCTTCCTCCCTTATTGATCTCCGTACGTAATCTCTGTTCAATTCCACCCAGTTTTCCCTTTCCACTGGCTGACCTTGGGAGGACTTGCTCGTCTTTTCTCAGTCTCTACCCCATTTCTTCCGTTTCCCTTTTCTCCCCTTTTTTCCTTTTTTCAAGGAGACTTACTTTTTTTCCCTCTTACGTTAGTTTGCTTCCAAAAAAACCCTCTTGTTCCGCCTCGTCACCTGCATTCGTCCTGTTTGTGTCCCCCCCGAGCTTGATGAAAAATTATGTTTTTCCCTCTTGATCACCTTTTCATCAGTTAAAACCGTGTCCTCGTAAGAAGTTGCGTACGACTCACCCATTCTCCCCTTGCCTTCCATGGCCGTGTGTTGTGTTCCCAGTTCTCCTCTTTTCTTCTTCCTCAACAAGGTGAACGTAGCATCCATCCTCAAACGTAGGCATCAGCCACCTCCACTAGTAAATTTTTCCTCCTTTTTTCTTTTCCGATCAGTTCTTTCCCCACCCTAGTAGGTCCGATGGATTCCTTTTTTTTCTGCCCACAGTTCCCAGGAGCGCCTCCCACGGTCCTTCTTTTGACTCCTTTTTGATCCCCATTCTTCCCTCAGCTTCTTCTTTTCTTCCCCCGGCTTTTTAAGAGTTAGAGATTGAGTCACCCCCTCTTTCTTGTTTTTCTTCTCTCTCCGCTACTGCACGCTTTGATTCCATGTTGCCTCACGATTTCCGGCATGTCGAATCAGCCGACACGCCCCGTTTGTCATGATACGTCGCCTTCCCTTCTCCCCTTCCCTTACATGCTCCCTCCGAATTGAAAGCCCCCCCCTTTTTCTTCTCTCCTCTTTTTTGTTGGTGTCGAGATCGGGTTTTTGACGCAGTCTGCGGATCTGGATCGGCGATTCCCAGTCCCTCTTTGGGCCCTCCACTTTCTTTCCAGGGCCCATCTGGAGTTTTGCCCCCCATCCTTTAGGCCCCTTCTTCCCTAACAAGCTTATTTTCTCCCCTTTCGGTCCCCTCTTCAAGCCCCGAGGCGATTTGCAGCCCGTCGTGTTGACTCCTCCCCCCTGTACTCTTTCCCCATCGTTGGTGCCCGGCGTGGTGTTTGTTTTCCAGTTCAGCTTCAACACTTCCCGTTTTTCCCTCGTCCCCGCCTGCGGTCGCGCTTGCTCCCTTCTTTTTTTGGCCGCTTTTTGTGATCTGACAAAACCGGTCCCACGTCTTCCTTTTTTGATCTGACGTTGACGGCCTTTGTGTCTCCGCCGCCCCTGCCCTTTTTTTTTTTTCTTTTGGGTGCTCCCTGGGCCCCCTGTTCCCGTTTTTTTGCTCCCCCTCCTGTTTTTTGGGCTCGTTTTCCGCCTGCCTCCGCTTGGTGTTTTGGCTTTCCCCCCGCCCGGTGGCGTTTGTCCCTTTTCGGCGGGGTGCCCCGCGGTCCCTTTTGTCGCCCTTCGCCCCTCCCCCCCCCTTACCACACATACCCCCCCCCCTTGGC
>Ga0179591_1136434_pt1 | contig 12492 bp, 24 predicted proteins | sample CZOMad2_1_08_16f_FD_182891 | JGI IMG/M metagenome (GOLD analysis project Ga0179591, IMG submission 182891) | Vadose zone soil fungal communities from Angelo Coast Range Reserve, California, USA - CZOMad2_1_08_16fungal (PacBio error correction) | ecosystem: Environmental > Terrestrial > Soil >... | reverse complement strand
GTCTTTTAGTCATCTGTCCCCCCCCAGTAAGTTAACCTGTTCCATCATTTTTTTTGCAAAACCGGGGTTGTCTTTCCCTTTCCCCCTTTACATTCTCCAAAGTCAAGTTCCTTTTTTTTTCCTTTTTTTTCCTTTGACAGTCATCTTGTGCCCCCCCCTTTTTCTACCAGTGGACTTTTTCTTGATTAGAGTTTTTTTTTTTTTTCTGTCCACTGTATGGGTTCTCTTCCCTCGGTCATCTTCCCCCTTTCTTGGTGCGGGGTCCTCCTCCCCCCCCCCCGTTTACCCACTTTTTTTCCAAGTTCCCCAACCAACTTTGAATTTCCCGTCCCTTCACGTAATTCCCCTTCTTCGTTCCCGGACCCTTTTTGCCCTCCTTTCCCCCCCCCCCCCCAATTTGTTCTTCAACTTAACCCTCCCCTTTCCCGGCGGGATGGATTTTTCCCCCCCCTTTTGTCGACCCTCCTTACACTTGCTGCCAAGAACTGCTGGACGGGGCTTTCCACTAACCTTTTCTCCTTGGGCCCCCTTTTTTGCCCTTGTTTGGACACTCATTTCCTGAAAACCCTTGGTCGAAAAACAACCCCCTCCCCTTGTTTCCAGCCCAAGTGCGCCTATTTTTCCGTACTTCCCCCCCCCCTGGTTGTGCCGGATTTTTTTTTTTGAACCCTCCCCTTCTTGCCCTCAATAACGTTCCCTTTGCTTCTTTTTCTCCCTTTACCTTTCCCAACCGCTTCTGCCTCTTAACCCTTCCCCCAAAAGGGGACCTGGGACTGACTTTAATTTTCCGTTCCCCTCTCTGGTGCCAACCAAAGTTCCCACCACAATGTTTTTTTTTTTCCCCTTCTAACTGGGACTCGGGAATGTATAACAGGGCCCCACCACCTACCATTTTTTTTCCCTTTCCTTATTTTCACCACCCAAACCCATGATTTTGTCAACTTTTCAGCGGAGGTCCCCCCCTTTTCAAAAGGCTCGGTGACCCCAGACTACCCTTCACTTCTTAAGGGGTTTTTCCCGTAACTTTTGTGTCCCCCCCCTTCCCCCTCTTCCATGAAGACCCGGGTTCTTTTTTTGTTTCAGTGTTGTTAAAAGCTTTCCTCCCTTTTTGGCCTCCCTTTTTTTTCCGATACGTTGTTATCCCTTACGTTCATCTAACCTGTCGCCCCCCCCACGGACACACAAAATTTTTCCTTGACTTCTATTTAGTTTTTTTGGCTTTTCCACCCCACCCACAGTGTGGCCCCCCCTTCATTTTTAACTGAAAGTCTTCTTTCCCACCCCTTTTTCCTTCCTCCCGTGTTTAGTCCAAGGCAATCCCATATTTTCAAGGCACCAAACCAGTGGAGGTGGACTTTACCGGTCGGCCTAGTTCAACACCCCCCCCCCCTTCCCCGCTTTTTTTCTTGTGATCTCTCCTCTTTTCTTGCACTACAATTGATTTTTTGTTTTTTTTTTTTTTTCTTCCTTTCGACCCCTTTGATTTTACCCCAATGACCCTCCCACCCAACTGCTACCTTTTCCTCAACCCCCTCGTCCCCCAAAACTTTCCTGCTCCCCTTTTTTGTGGCAATTTGATTATTCTTACAACAGACCAATTTTCTGCCCGACCCCTTCCCCTTTTTTTTTTCCCTCACCCTTGTTTCCCTTAAGTGCACGGTCCCTTTATTGAATCCCCAATTTTCTAAGAAGGTTTCCCTCCCGTGGACTAACTGTTTTATCTTCTATGCAAGTTTCACCTCCCCCCCCCCCCCCTAGGCCCCTCGTTCTCCTGACCAGCCAAAACCTTTCCTCCCCCCAATCCAACCTGTGAACCCAAAAGGGTGTTTCCCCCCCAACCCTTTCTACTTACTCTACTCTTTTTTTTTGTTGTTGTCATCTTTTTCGGCTCTGTGTTTTTGTGAGTCCCACAGGGTTTGGGACCCCCCGGTGACTTTTTCTCCTATTGGTTGTTTGTCTTCTTCTGTGTGGCCCTTTCGCCTTTTTTCGTTGCCCTCTACCCTTAATCGGGGTGACTTTTTTTTAAACTTGCGTCGTTGAGATTACTTTGTTCGGTACTTTTTGTTTGCCCTTTGCGTTTCCCCTTTCGTAACCCCTTTCTCCTCCTTCTTTTTCCACTTCAATATGGAGTGGTACCATGGCCTTTTTAGATTCCTGAGTTGTTGGTTTCCCTATTTGCCCCATTCCCCCCTTCAAACCACTTTGGATTTTTCCTCCCCCCCCGTTTTTCCTCAGGAGAGTTTTGTCCCCCCATTGTCGATTTGTTTTGGCCCCCTTTTCCCCCCCGTTTTCGTCCCCTGGACTGATCCCTGGTGCTAATTCCTGATCTTTTTGAGAAAACACCCCCCCATCCCCTCTTCACCTCCTATTTTTTTTTTCCTTGTTGTTGATTGAAGGAACTTTTTTCCCCGTCTATAACATACCCACTTTTCCCTCTCGGTGGGATTGACCTGTAATTCCCCCCACCTAGACTACCTTTTTGAATTTGTTTTGCCCACAATTCCTCCTTCTGGCAAAGGCAAACTGTCGCTTGGATTTGTTTTCCCAACTCCCACTAAAGACCTCCCTCTCTTTCCGTAAGTAAAAACCTTTTTTTTTTCCTTTCTTCGTATAGTTCTTTCACCTGTTGTGCATTGATTTTTCCTAGTAGTGGAGGGGGCCAAGGATTTTCCCCCCCCCTTCCCCCCCCCTTAGTTTGCAACCCCCCTCCCTTGCCCCCAACCAGGTAGGGCATTCCCTCGTTCCCACTGATATGACCAACCAAGGGAAACTAGGTCCCCTTTGAGTTCCAGGCTTCCGTGTCTAAGTTTGCCCCTTTCCCCCCGAATTTAACCACTTCCTTTTTTTTTTCTTGATTGGTTAAACCCACGCAACTTGTCAGGAACCAACAATGTTCTTCTTGCGACCTTTTTCCTGCCCAAGGTCTGTCCTTTTCCCCCCTTTGAATAGTCAAACCCCCCTTTTTTTTTTTAAATTTTTTGGTTATTCCTGCCGTCTTTGGTAAAGGTTACTGCCCAAATTACCCAGTTCCCTCGGTTTTTTTCCCAATGGGGAAATTGTAATTTTTTTTTCCCCTCTTGTCCCTCGAGGTGCGGTAAAGTTCAGATTTTTTTTTTCTTTTTCAATTTTTTCTCTTTTTTCTTTTTTCGTTGTCCAGTTCCTTCCTCATAAAAAAATTGTTTTGGGGGGTGTGTGAAGAAATTTTTTTCAATTGGCCCCCTTCTTTTTGCCCCCCCCCCCCCTGGGGTCTCTTCGTTTTTCCCCCAACACTAGGACGTCCCGTTCCCTTTTTGAACCACAAAGTTTTCCCCCTCCCCCCTTTTTTGGTTTTTTTCCCTTATAGTATATTGCCCTTTCATTTTAACTAAAAGTATTACGCTTTCTTTGGTGAACCAAGACGTACACCCTGAGTTTTCGCCTGGTCTCCTGTCCCTCACCACTGCCCCTCCAGGTCCCCTTCTTCCTTCTCCGTGTTTTTAATTTGAACTCCTTGTTCCCTTCGGGGTCCCTGCCCCAGGTTTTTTCGCTCTTCACTGTCCTTCGAGTTGTGTTGGGCCTCCTGTTTCCCTTTTCCAACCCCCCCGTTGTAATTCCTTGTTTTTCAGTAGGACAAGGTTCACCCCCCGTCCCTTTTTTTTTTTCCTTGGTTTCCTTACCCCCCTTCCATTTCCGACCCCCCCCCCTTGGTTTTTCGAGCACCACACCCCCCCTTTTCCGAACTAATCGAAAAAAAATCCTTTTGCCTCCCCAGCCGAAGGTCATGTTGCACTTTTTTCGGTCCTCCTTTCCCACGCGGCCTATTGGACCCCTTAGTTTTTCCCCGGAAACCACGTACCCCTCAACCCCCCGGCCCATTTTGTCCCCCAACCCCCTTATTGCCTTTGTTTTTCCCTTTCCTTGTGGTTTGACAAACCCTTAGATTCCCTTTCCTCCCTTCTCGTTTTTCCCCCTTTTCCTCCCCCCGTTTTTTTTTTTTTGTTCTAGTCTCATTAGGGCTTTCTTTTTTTCACCCCCATTTCCCCGTACACTTCCCCCCCCCCCTTCCTCTTTGACAAAACTGGTATTTTGTTCTTCGTCCCCTTTTTCCCCCTTTGGGAAATATCAAGGGAGTGACCCTTCCTTCTTTACCTTTTTTTCTTTTTCTTCAAGGCACTTCACTCCCCGCCCTTAATTTTTTCTCTCTCTCCCGGCTTGTTGATCTGGGGGTTACAGTTTTGTGTCATCCAGCCGGGTCTTTTTCCATACCCAGTGAGAGGGGCCCCCCCCCCCCCATTTCCCCGTGTGTGCTACTACACCCTCCTTCACCCACCTTTTTTTCCATTGGCCACCCTGTCTTTCCGTACAGAAATGAACCAAATTTTCTTCTATACCTGGACCCCCCCTGGTGCCTTCCGTTTCCCCCCCAAAACTTTTTTCCCCGTTTTTTTTGGTCTAGACCTCTATGGGCAACCCCCCCCTTCCGTGTTCCCTTTTCCTTCTTTCTCCGTTAGACGGCCTACCCTTTTGCGTTGCCCCTCAATTTGACGGCTTTTGCCCTTTTACCTTCCTTTTTTAAACATTGACCTTTTTTCCCCACTTCATTCACCTTGTGGAAAAACCATGTCCTGCAAAAAACGGTTTTTTTTTTGGACCCAAGACCGGTGATTGCCCCCCTCCTTTCCGCCACCTGGACCACCCCCCTTGGTGGCTCTTTCCCCATTTTCCCCCAAATTTCTTACGACTTCCCTTCCCCTGGACGTCCTGATGAAATTTAACCCACCTTCCCCCCGATATGCATGTTCGGCCATTTTGGTACCCTTTCCCCCGGGTGATTTTTCTTCGGGCTTTGAATTTTGTTTCCACCCATAGGAGAAGTTCCCCCCCCCGAAAACCACTTGTTCGATTCCCAATGGTCACGCCCTTCCCCCCCCCCTGTCACTTTTTTCGCCTCCCCTTCCCCCAAATTTTTCCGTCACTTCTTTTTTTTACCCCTTTCAACAAAGGGGTTTTTTTCCTTCGAGGTGAGGTCCACTCGTCCTTTTTCTTCCTCAGTCTCCAAGACTTGTACCGGGGGAAGGAGCGTGGTTTTTCCCCCCCCTCCTTTTTCCGACAGGGGTTTTGTTTCTTTTCGCCTTTTTTTTTTCCCACCCCCCCGGTTTTTTGGCCCGTTCCATTTTCCATTTTCTCCAGCTACAGGGTGCGAACTTTCCGTCCTGATAACCCTGAGTTGCCAGGTGACCCATTTTTTCTCCTTCCTTCCAGAGGCTTTTTTTCTTTTTTTGTCCTGTTTGGACACAAAGCTTCCATTTTCCGGTTGACCCAGAATTTCTTACTTTTCCCCCCCCCCCCCCCTTTTTTCTTTGCGCCTTGGATTGGCCCCCTTTGCCATCCCCCCCTTTTACTTTGTTAAAAACCCTTTGCGGTGCCGTTAAATGGCTTCCTCCCCCCCCCCCCGACCAACCCTTTCCCCTCGGTATGGTTTGCTTTTCTCGTTTTTCTTGGCCCTCTTTCCCTGTCGTTTCACTTTTTGCTTTCTGTTTACTGCAACCGCGTTTCCCCCCTGGACTCCCCCCCCAACTCAATTGAGCAAACCTCCTTTCTTTTTAACCCCTTGTTGACACTTTTTTTTTTTTTTACTTTTTTTCATTGATTCCCTTTAACACCCAACATAAATACCTTCTCCTTGGCCTGGGTTTGCCCCTTCGTGAAAAGTTTAAATTGCCTTTCTGTTTGCAAAACCCTTTCCCCTTTCCTGCCAGGTTACCGACCTTCAATTCCGGTTCTTTCTTCCCTCCCCCCCCACAAGTTTAAATACCCCCCCCCCCCCCCACCTATTAATTATTGCTATCTTTCCCCTCCCCCCCTAGCCTCACCCCCCCTGAAATCCCTGGTCCTCGGGCGCCCCCCCAACTTATTCTTTCTCTTTTTTTTTCCCTTTCTTTTCCTCGTTTTGTTTTTGAGAGATCTATTTTCTTTTTCGAAACCCGGTGGACCCCCGTTTGTTGTTTTTTGATTCTCTTTTTGTAGGATTTCCGTTTTCTTATTTCCGAGGTCCTCAAGTTACTCTCGGGAGGGAACTTTTTCTTGTTGCCATCTTTAACCCAGGACTTGTGAAGTGTCGTTCCCCGTCCTTCAAAATTTTTATCCATCTTCCTTCATTAAATTTACCCCCCGAGTGGTTCGAACATGATGTTTTCCGCTTGATCTGAGGTGGGTTTGGTATCCTTTTTCCCCCCCCCCACGTACCAACCTTCACCAATTCTCTGACCCCCGTTTTTTTTCCGATGACGATTTGACAGTTAGGCTTTGGGTGTGCTTTTCCCCCCCTTTTGACAAACTCTTGTTTTCCCCCCGGATCTCCCCACCTGTTCTCGCGTTTTCATATTGTAGTTATATCTCCACCCACAGACCGCTTCGGGTTTCTCTTTACCTAATTTTGAAACCCTTCCCCCCATTTCCCCCCCCTTTTTTGAACATTTCCATTAGGGGCTTTCCCCCTCCTCCTTCCTCCAATTTCTGGACCTTGGTTTGACCCCAATCCTACCTTCTTTTTGGTCACCGGGTTTCCCCATTTTGGCGTCTGGGGTTCAAAGCCCACCTTGCACGAACTTTTTTTTTTGTCTTTTTTTTTCCTGCCCCCCCTTTGTCCGTTTGATCTTTGCAGTTCCTTGGCCATGGACATTGATTTTGATTTTTTTTTTCCCCCCCCCTTCTCTTTTCAAAAACTTCTTTTTCATGAAGCCTGGTTGAAACCACCCCTCCAGACAACCCCAGTTCTGCATTTTCCTTTTCCGACCCTTTCCCTTCCCCCCCCCCCACGTTTTTTAATCTTTTTTTCTTCTATTCCTCTTGTGTAATTGTGTCCCGAGGCAATCCCCTTCGCCTTCACCCCACCCGGCCGTTGAGGGTTTTCCCCAGGTCCCTTCCGAACCCTGTTTTGGGAAGGAAGACTTTCCGGGAAACGGGCAGCCTGTCCATTGGTTTGAAACCCCTTTTTTTTTCCCTTTTTTGGTGGGGGGGGTTCTATCTTGGGATGTAGGTCCCTCACAACCTTTCCTTTTTCCCAGATTCTACCCCCGGGCCCTTCTTTTCCATGTTCCCCCTGTCCTCCCCCATTTAGTTGACAGGTTCCCCTTTACGACCCTTTCAAGCAGTCGGTCTTTTTTTTTCGCCCAAACCTTCCTCTAAGCACTTTTTTTAAAATACCAAAATGAAGAATTTCTCCCCATTTTTTCACCCCAACCGGTTGGGTCTTTCTTGTTGACCCCTCTTTACGCCTTTTTCTTTTCAACCCCCACCCCCCTCTTTTTTCCGTTGGAACTGGTTTTTCCATGTAATTTACTGTTTAACAACCGGTCCCCGTAGAAAGGATTAGGTAGGGTCTGACCAGCATTCCCACCCTTTTCGCTTTTTTTTGGTGGGGAGAACAGTTTAATTATTTCTCCGATTAAAAGTTGCAGCCACGCAACCCGAAGTATTTTTTCTTTCCCGTCTTCCCCGGTCTTCACCCCACATTTACTTGAATTTTTGCCTTGGCACCTTTTCCCTTTTTTTTCCTTCTGCAGGGAACTGCCTCGTTTTCTTTTTTTTCTTTTTCTTCCAGGTGGGCCTTCCTTTTTTTTCCAACCTTGGAGTTTTTTCGTTTGTCACCTAGGTTCCCTTTTTCCCCGTCCATGGCTCCTTTTCCTCTCCCAGACATTTTGCCCTCCCCCCCCCTGTTCCCCCTGTCAGTTTCCCATCCATTCCTTTCTCAAATAGACCCAAGAGTTTCAGGCTAGTCCCTTTCCCCTGCCCCCCACCCACGCTTCATTTCCTTTTTTGGTCTCTTTTTTCCGGAAAATGTTCCTGCCCGTTTTTTCCCAAAACACCCCCCCCCACGCTTGATGCTTTCATTTGAACGGTCCTTGTTTGTCACCAACTTTATCCCCCTCTCTTTCTTCTTTTTTTTTAATCTAACCCCTTTTGTTGGTTTTAGAGAGCCTTTCGCATATCATCTTTTGTCCACCCCCCAGCCGTTACGTCCCATCTTTTTTGAAAAACATGGTCTGTTGCTGTTCCCCTTTTCGGGACCCCTTCCCCCCAAACTTCCCTGGGAGTTTCGCTCCTTCCCTTCTTTTCCTTCTCCCCCTCTTTTAGATTCCTCCCCTTTGCTTCTTCCCCCCTTGTTTTGTTGAATGGCGTTTGTGTCTACCCCCCCCCAGTTCCCTGATTTTCCATTCGGACCCCTTTTTTGGGTTTGCGGCTATACCCCCCCCCCCCCCCTCCGTTCCCCCCAACGTGGTTTTCAGGGCCAACCTGTTGGATTCCGTCCCCCTCCCCCACCACCCTGACCACCTTCTTACTTCCCATCCGACCCCCTTTTTTTTTTTTGTTGGGCCGAAACATTCCCCCATTTTCTTTTTTTTTCCTTTCCCCGCCGCGATGAAACTTTTTACCATGTGCGGTTTGGATGGGGAGCAGGGTCTCCTTTAAACCCGTCTTCCGAACCTAAATTGGTTACTTGGTCCCTTTCCCTTTTTTTTTCTCGTGTCTTCCAACCCGGCCCATTGTTTTGTTTTCCCCTCCTTTTCTATGAAAACCCCTTCGTTTTGAACAAAAACTTCTTTTTTTCACCAACACCCTAGTGAGGAGATTTTACCCCCCTCACTTCCCCATTTCTTTGTGGGTGCTTTCCCCCCCCCATTTTTTAGAGGTCAACCCCATTCCCCCGTCCTTCTTTCTTCGTTGGTTTTGACATTTTTCTACCTATATGTGACTTCCCCGGGACATGAAAACAGTTTCCCCCCACCCCCCCTTTGTCGAGGCTTTGTCTTTTCCCTCTTCCCCTCCTGTGAAGGTTTTCCCCCAAATTTTCTTCCCACCTGTAGTTTTTTCGATAACATACTTCCGAGGAATTATTCCCCCGGAGCCTTAACCCCCACCCATTTTTTTTCCCCCCCCCCTATTTTTACCTTACACCCCCCCCTTCCCCGGGTGTCTTTGTAAAATTCATTCAAGGCCCCCCCCCTTCTGCCCTTTCTCCGGACTTCCTGAATTGACCTATTTTGTTTTTTTTTTGACTAGATTTTGTGGCTCCCCTCCGCATAAGGTTTTTCTTTTTTTTTTTTTTTTTAACCCCCGGCGGACCTTCTAATTTTCCCCCAGTTTTGTCCTTTCAGGGTTGATTCTTTCCGTTATTTTCCACAACGTATTTTTTTTTTGCCCCCGGCCAAGGGTTCTCGACATTCCCTCCTTTGCTTGCTGGTTTAGTTTTTTCAACAACCCCCCCCCCCCCCCCCGTCGTCCCCCCCCCCCCCCTTGAAGTTTTCCATAATTTTCTTTACTACTTCATTGATAAGGTCTCACCCCCCGGGGTGCCCCCCCTTCTCCCAATGGTGTGCCCCAAAACAGTTTTTTTTGAACGGTTGATTTTTTTTCCACTTCCTTCCCCCCCCCCCCCTCACCCCCCTGTTAGCTTTTCCTTTTTTTCCTCCCGGAACATGACTTGTTTTTTTAACTGATCTCTTGACCGTCCCTGAGTCCATCTGCCCCTGCCCCCCCCCCCCCCAACCTTTCCCTTCGAAACCCTTTTTTTCCTTCTGGCCCCCCCGGGGAGAATTTTTGTTCCGGGGGCTTCATCTGGAACCCCCCTTCCCACATCTCCCCGCGCCGTTCAGTGTGACCTAACACGTTCCAGTTTGCCAGGAATTCGTACCCCCCCATCCCCCTTTCAATACACTTTTTTTCCCCGACTGACAATTTTTGTAGTTTTCTCCTTCCCCTGCCAAGTTTTCCATTCCCCCCCCCCCTTCATTCGGAACTCAGGGTCCAGACACGAAGGCCTCACCCCCCACCTCCTCCCCCCCCCCCGTTTGTCCCCAACAAGGAGACACACTCTCTTCTCTTCCTCCCTCCGTTTGTTTTTTGTTTTTGTTTTGCATCTCGGTCTTTTTTTTGATCCCCCCGGTGGTGCCCCTGTTGGATTTTTCCGATTTTCCCGGGTGCTTGTTCCTTTTTTTTCTTTCCCGCGATTGCGGGTACAAGTTAGCAGTTTTGAGTTTCCCCCCTTTTATGGTAGTCTAGTCTACCCACGTTTTAAGGTCCCCGGTAGTGCCACCCTTGACGGTACGTTTTTCTCTTTTTCGGCCCAGTTTGCCTTAAACTTTTTACAAAGCTCTTCTGCAAAACAATTCATTACTAGGTGTGATGTTGGTTTTCCTTCCTTCCCCCAATACAACTACAACCCCACCCCTTTATTTGAGACCCAGTTTTTCCCCCGGCGCGAGATTTGTTTTCCTTTTTTTTTTTTTTCCATTTTTGTTGTTTTCGCCGGCCTTCTTTTTTCCCGTTCAATGAAACTCCCTTTCTTTTTCCCCCGAGCATTTCTTATATCAAAAGTTTCCTTCCTTTTTACTTCTCGAATCTTAGCCCCCCGACGCTGTCCCCCTGGTTTTTGATTTTTCCGCCCACCCCTTGAACGGACCCCCCCCCTTTTTTGGCACCCCTTGACGCTTGTCTTTCTAAATTTTCCTTAAACCTTCGTCCCAATGAAGTTTCTTTGTGACCTTACATTCCCCTTTCCTGGCAAAGGCCCAGTGGTTGGGCAGAGTTGGGTTGGTTTTCCCCCCCCTTCCACCCCCAGCCAACGTACAACTCTCTTTCCCTACAGTCAACACCTTCTCCGTTTTTGGAGGTCAATGCCGTAATTTATCCACTGTCTTTTTGTTCAGGGGACAGGAGTTTTCCCATGAATCCCCAGTTTTGGTGGGTCCCCCACACACCATTCCTACCAAACCAACACGTAGGCCCCTTTTCCCTGTCGCACCCCTGTTTGGTCTCCCTTGCCCCAACACGGAACACCCCCCCCCCACCCATCTTTTCCTCTCGTTTTTAAGGAGGGGGCCTGTCCTATTCACTTCCTTCGACTTTTTTTTCCAACCCCGTCCTTTTTGATTTTATTTCCCACTTTTTTAACCCGTGCATTTGCTCCCCCTTTTTTACCTTTGTGAGGGCGACTTTTCCCCCTTTTTAAAAGTTGCCTTTTTACTGTTCCATTGGATCCTTTTTTCAAAACACCCTTTTTTTACCATTTTGTCATTGTCGATGTGGGTCCTTCTGGTGACCCCAAATTTCACACTCTCTTTCTCCTTTCCCCCCACTTTTTTCTTGTTTCCCTTGTCTTGAATGCCATAGATGTTGTGATTGTTTTTCAAGGGGTCGTCTTTTTTTCCCCCCCGTCGTAGTTCCTTCAATTCGACCTGAAATTTTGATTTACCACTTCGAAACCCCAGGGTAGTTCTATTCCCCCCTAGTTTCCTGGTTTTTTTTCCACCCCTTCCCCCCCGTTTTTTTACGGTGGTTTTTTTCCCTTATTGTCCAAATGTGATTCCCCCCCCCAATGATGTCTTTCCCCCCTTTCTGGTAGGGGTCCATGCCGTCCCCACCCCCCTTGACTTTTTATCAACGGGTTTTGTGACTGCCCTTCTCCCCTCTTCATTTCCGGAAGTTTCAAAGCTTTCTCCCGCCGTGCTGGAGACCTTCCCTTCCATTTTTTCTTTACCCCGCCCCCGTTTTTTTTTCCCCCGGCTATTTTAGCCGAAGAGTATTTTCTTTTGTTTTTTTTTTTTCAATCAGGGTGCCCCCCCTGAAACCCCCTTTGTTTTGTCCTGTTCTGTCTTTTTTTTTCTGTTTGTTTTTTAAAAAAAAAATGGTCGCCCGTAACTTTGCTCCCCCCCCCCTTTTTTTTTTATTTTAGTATATGGGCCCCCCCTCCCCCTTTTGCCTTTTTGGAAAAACCCCCTTTCGAGTCAAGCCCCCCCTACACGGTGGTTTTTTTTCAAAGTACATAGTGAACAAAACCCCCGGATGTTTTTCAGTCTGGCCCTTGGCCTTTCCTTTCTCCCCCCTCCCCCCCCTTGCAATTCTTTGGGCTCCTTTTCCCGTACCCCCCTGTCCGAATTCCCAAGTGGTTTTTCCCACCCAATGATGATTGCCGTTGTCCTGACTGTTTTTTTTCCAACAGAGATACGACTTTTTTTTACTATCCCCCCCCTTCCACCCACTTTTTTTTTGTTTTTTTTATGTCCTCTCTCTTGTTCCCTTTGTCACCACAGTCGTCCAAGGCCCCCCCCCCCCATCTTTTTTGTGTTTACACCCAACCTTGTTTTTTTGGACTGCCCCGTTTTTTTTCAAATATAAACCCTCGTGCAGGGCGAGGTTTTGAGTTTATTCCCTTCCTTTTCCTGTTTTGTATGTTTCCCTTTTTGATTTTCCTACCCTTTAGGACCGATTTTTTTTACAGGTTTTTCTTCCCCCCCCAGTAGTGGCCTTCCCAGGTCAAGAGTCCCCTTTCCTCTTTTTTGGTTTTTTTTTTCCTTTTTTTTTCGTGGTGTCTTTCCTTTTCCCCCACCTCCGTACTCCCCCCCCCTTTTTTCACTTTCAACCATGATGGGCCCTCCACGCAAAAGTTTCTTTCAACCTTTTCCCTCCGGAACCTTTTCTTCCTGAACCCAACTTTTCCCAGGGAGGTACGTG
>Ga0179591_1172482_pt1 | contig 12493 bp, 18 predicted proteins | sample CZOMad2_1_08_16f_FD_182891 | JGI IMG/M metagenome (GOLD analysis project Ga0179591, IMG submission 182891) | Vadose zone soil fungal communities from Angelo Coast Range Reserve, California, USA - CZOMad2_1_08_16fungal (PacBio error correction) | ecosystem: Environmental > Terrestrial > Soil >... | reverse complement strand
TGCCGCGGTAGTAGCGAATTCAGGAGGCCGCGTTGTGCGGCGCGACTTCTTTTCCCTCCAAATCGTCCTTGCCCAGAATCTCTCTTGCCTAAGTCGCAAGCCGCACCCTGATCCTGAGAAGATTTCCCGGGCTAATCATTTCCTTTCCCCGGAATTGCTTTTCTGGTCGAGACTTGACCTCATTTTAGTCATGGTTCCCCCAACCAGGATACACGTACACGTTGTTTTTCTTTTTTTTCCCTCAATGTTCTTCGTTAACAATTGTTCTTCCGACTTGCTTTCCTTTCCCCACTCTCTTTTTTCTGTCAAGATTTTTGGATGGTCCTTACCTTTCTCCATCCAAAGTGGACTTCGTAGAATCTATCTTTCTTGCTCTTCCTGTTTTACAGAGAAATGCCTTCTTGCACAACTTTGTTACCCCTTGCGAATTAGAAACTTGTGATTGTTCCTTCTTTTTTCATCCGTCAAAATCCACCCCACCCCCCGTTTTAAGGTACTTAGTGAGCCTAACTTCTCCTTTTGCCCTTTCTCTTTCCTGCATTATAAGTTCCCTCCGTTAACCGGGGCTCGTTCCTTTTATAGCCAACTGCTTTCCGTCAAGCTGCCGTTTCTTTTAACAACTATCAGCCTGAGGGCGATTATCCTTTTTTTGATTAAGGGCGCCGAATCATACTTTGCTTTTTTTAAGTACGAGTGCAATTCAGGATCCTAAAACCTGTTTTCTTTTTACCGCCCTTCTACATTCGTCATATATGTAGGTCTGGCCCCTATCATATTTGCGTCTGTGCTACCTCCTTGACGGTCCCCCGAAGGCTTTCATTTCTTTACCCACTGGGTTGGTAACTTCCTGTTGTTTTCTCCCCGAATGTCCTCTCCCCCTCCTTCCCTGTCGCCCAGGCCGAGCCTTCTTAACCCTTACGATTTTCTGGATACAAACTCCTCATGCTTAATATTAGTAAACCTGAGCAGGATTTTTTTTTCCACTCTGAGACTCTTGCGCCTGGTCGGTTTTCCTCCCTCAGCAATACTTCTTTACTTAAAGCATTTCTGGTGCGGATACTTTGCTCCCCGCTGTTCACCCCCCTATTGTTGCGTGGCCTTGAAGGCCTTCTTCTTCTCCCCTTCTTATTTTGCCCCCCCCGGGCACATTTTTTTTTGGCCACCGGGAATATCCACTCATTGCTTCTGCCATCGGTCTTTCTTTCCACGCCCAGCTGAATAAGGTTTTTCCTCTACTTCCCCCCCAGGTTCCATTTTTTGAGACCGGCTTCCTAGTCTATATTTGAGTTCTTTTCCTCCTGCGTGTCTGCTGTTGTTCCCTTTTCCTGGAAATCGTCTATTTTCCTTTTCTACTGTCTGAAATCGATTTGTCTCCCCAGTTCGTATACTCCACTCCGTATCTCACGCACGCCCGGTATTACGAGTTACTCCGGAGGCTTTTTCTTCCCTCACGCCCTTTTGTTTTCATATGAGCGGTTTTTTTTCCTCGTTTCCCAAAAAGATGCAGCCTGCTCATTCTTTCCGTCACCTTTTTCTCGATCTGAAAATTCCACTGTTTGACCCTCTCCTTTTGCTATATCCACGATTTGCCTTCACGCTGTACGGTTTTTTGCGATTTCTCTTTTCCACCACGTCTCTAAGAAATGTTTGTGTTTTGCTCTCTTTCGCTTGGTGGTTTCCTTTTGTGAGAGGATCTTTGTGGCTCAGGAAATTAATGATTGGCAACCACTGGCTCATTGTCGGACGCACTGTTTGTATGTGCTTCGTCCTTATCCGATCTCCCGGATAGTTACGCCGATCACACTTGCCCAAATTCTTTGCTCCGTTCCGAAGCTCACTGGTTTAGATAAATTCTCCCCTTTTTCACTTGTTTGAATTTCTTCCCTCACTATTTAGTCTCCTTCGAATTTCTGACCTTCAGATCTTATTTTTTATTAAATCCAGAGTAAGCTGAATGTCTCTGTTTTTCGCTTTTTCTTTTGAGGTTCGGCAGCATCCGTGCCATTTCTCTTTTGAGAGGACCCTTTCTTTTCTTTTTACTGGTGTTCCCCGGAGACGTGAGAGTACCACTCTTTCTCTTACCTTCCAGGACCGTTGCCCCCACCCCTAGCTCTCCTTCTCTGCTATGAGGCACGTATTTCCTCCTCTGTTTCGTCATGATCTTGCACGGTTTTTCTTTCCGAATGACCCCGGATGAGAGGTGTTTTTTCTTCTCTTCATGGTGTACGAGACCCCCACCCTTTCGCTCTTTCGTTCAGAAGTAGAATCTGAAGAAGTCTGGTCTCTCCGACGCTATGAAGATCCCCCTATCGCTCTTTGACAGCCTCAGTTGTTTTTTTTATGATTTATCTTTTAATCTCTCTAGAACTCCTTTCTCTGATGGGCCTTTTAGAAGACGAGCCCTTTCACTTTTTTTTTTAGAGTCCCCCCCAATGCCGGGCGTTTCCACTCAAGCCGGCCTTCGGCAACTCCCAACAACAGTTTACGATCTTTTCTCCCCGGCTCTTCCCCGATGGCATCCTACTCGAAACGACTTAGGTGCAAGGCCTTTGTCACGAAATATGTACCTCCCCCCCTCATCCTTTCAAGTAAGCTCCTCTCCCTTTCCCCTCGCGTTTCCGTCTTTTGATGTGTCGTTCATCCCCCTCCTCTCCCAAACGTAGCCCATGATCTTCTCCCCTGCACTTTGAGATTGAGTGTTCACAAATCCGCCGGTCGCCCCTTTAGAGAAGGGGGTAAAGCTTATCAGCACCTCCCATCTGACAATCTGCCACTTGCGCCGGTAGCATAATGATTAGTGCTCCTCTCCTCTTCCCCTGCCTCATGGCATTGGCCCGCTTATATGAACAATCGGATTTGCCTCTTAATTCCCCACACAACGCTTTAACGCCTCCGGCCCCGCCAGCCTGATAGTGCCTGGCCCCCCCGCCCCCTGAAAGATTCCCCGTCCTTCCCCCCACATCCTTGCCCAGATCTCCAACATCTCTGCTGATTTCGCTCCGTTTTCTCCCACTGCCCAAACAGTACTCTCAGGTTGGCCTGCAAAGGTTTTCTAGAATTAGGCCTCCCCCCCTTAGCGCTCTCACTCCATCTGTCCTTCCTCTCCAGAGGACCCTTCCTGATCGCCCTTTTGCCCGCTTTTCTGGTCAGTTTTGTCGTGATTGTTAGACAAAAGAACTCATTCTTCCACCCCATCCCCAGGGTTTTCTCTTCTCCAGGAATCCCCAAGGACTGCGTTCCCTCTCCCCCCTCGCGCAACGGGGATGCGAATTTTCTTTGCCATGATAAGCTACCGCACATTTTCTTCTTATCCTGAGTGTCCCCTTTAATCACTCTTTGACCCTTTTGCCCGTGGGTTTTGTTACGACTTTCAAAAGTAGCGTGGGCCCCCCCCCATGCGTTCTTGGGCCGTCACACGCCTTCAAAAATGAGCAATGACCATCTCGCTTCTTCCTTTTTCTCATGACCCAAGCGATGACACGCTAATTCATTCTATATAAACTTTTCGTGATCTATAGGAATTGCACGACCTCTTTCCTTCCTATTACTCTTAAAGTAATATCTAATACTATTTCAGCTGGGTCCTGCCCCAAAAAGCTCGTTTTATAATGATAGCCTTTGTTATCCCCCCCTTCCCAGCCACCCCCCATAGTTGGTTGAACTGGCCCCCCTTTTCTCTCTCACATTAGGATATGTCGTTTATGAGTAGACCCCCTTCATTTTTTCCTTCTTCCCTCCACTGATTTCCAGTTTCAACTTTGCAAGATGTTCCTCCTTTTCCATACCCCCATAAATGATTAATTACTTCCTCCCCTTAATCGTCGGCGGCAGTCAGGGCTCGATAGTCAAGTCTTCTTGAGGCGAGCCCCCTCCAGATCGGAGCAAAGACCCCCTCCTTTTACCCAAAAGGTTTTTTACGCTCCATTAACCTTTCTTTTTGGCTGTCCTCCACTGTCTCCGTGAAACCTGCTTCTATACTTTTTCTTTTCGAAACTTGTTTGCCTCTTTTCTCCCCATTATACGATTCGGTCAGATCGCTTCACCACGCTGTATATCTCCGCCATGCCATGACCTTCCCGTCACGCACCATTTCTCTTTCCCGGTTAAATCCGAGGGAGTCCGCCTTCGCTAACAATTGCCCCGTTTTTTTTTTTTCCAAGTAACTGTCCTGCCGGTAATGAGATCGCCCCTTCTCTTAACGACCTTGAAGGAAGAAGTCTTTTCCTCGCACCATGAATGCACCCATGTCACCCGTCCCAAGCTCATTGGTTCCTTCTTTAAGTAGCCGTTTGTGACAAGGTTCGATTTTTTCTGCTAACTTCCATAAAGAAAAATCCTTTCCTTCCTTTGACTTGATCCTGCAACTTTCGAAGCGCTTCCCGTTTACCCGTGTTCATGATTGGCTTAACCGAACCAAGAGAAGCCCCGCCCTAAATCCTGAAGAAGTTAAAAACTCTCTTTTTTTTAGAAGGTCCCAAAGCACCCACGCTTTTCCCACGATCTCAATCAGTCTGCCCCTGGAAAACTGAGATATTCTTCTTTTCCGCCACCAGACAACCCCATCAATGATTGTCCCCCTTCGCTGCAATGTTCGACTTCTCCCCGAAACCATCGTACATCTTCGGACTTTCTTTGTACGGACCTTCTTCCCTTTTTGCGAGGTTCTTGTTGGAGGTGCCTGACTTCCGACCCTTCCTCTGAGTTGTCTTTCTTCTGCAGGCCGACTTTACGCCTCTTAGCGATAGACCGTATTCTTTTTTTCCCTCCTCCCTTCTGTTGTTTTTGTTTTTTTTCTCTTAAACAGGATTATAGAGAACGGCGTTTAACATACTCCGTACCGAACCCCCCCTTTTCACTTCGTCCTGTGGTAAAGATCAATCGCAACCAAGTTGATTCAAGAATATCCTTATCCAGATTGCCCGTTTAGTCCGCTCTTGGCGTTCACCCTCTTTTTTCCTCCTTCATTTCCTTTCACCCGGAGATTCCCAACCCGTCCGTTACCGTTGCTTTTTCTTGTCGGGAAATCCCGATTATTAAACATTTCCGCGAGGCTGTACCCCCCTATCGTTTGCAGAATTTTTTTTTTCTGTCCTTGAAAGAAAGAATTGGGCACTTTGCGTCCCCCTGAATTTCTGATCGGACCCTCTATCTTGGTTAGGTTCCTAGTCATTTCGTGCCAATTTTCTTTTTCCGTTTTTTTTTTTTTTTTTTTTTCTCTCCTCTTTTCTTCTCCTCTTCTTCCTCTTTTTTCCTTTTTTTTTTTTCTCTTCTTTTTTTTTTTTTTGTTTTTTTTCTTCTTTTTCTTATTTTTCTCTTCTTTTTTTTTTTTTTGGGAAGGCTCAGCAGCGGGTCTTTTTCTTTTCTGTCTTTGGTTTGATGGCTGGAGCGACCCTCCCTGAGCCCAAGACGAAGGTAAGTTTTCTTTGGCTTTGCTTATAAGTGTTCTTCTTTGATCCCCCCCCCCCGTCATCCCTCCCCGTTCGCACTCAAATCACGAGTGGCGCAGCACTCCATACTGGAGTGACGCAAGACACACAACCCCCTACTCCCCCCTCGCACTGTTTCCCCCCCGCCGTCCGTTTACTTTTGCCGTTCCCTTCTTTTGCCGGCTCAAGGCACAGCCCCGATACTCGCACGTCTCCCCGCCTCTGTTCAATGTCATGGAACAGCACCTATCCCCACTTCTATCACTCGTCTCACGCCCACACAACCGCCACCTTTTCCCCGCCCATCCTATACCACGCACGAGCACCCGGCTTCACTACCAGACCCATTCCTCCCCCCCCTCCACCATTCCCCACAGTATGGATCTCTTTTTGTCAAATTTTTCCTGATCGGTTTCCGCTGCTAGGTCCTTCCTCCTTCCGACGTAAAGGCGCTTTGTCCCCTGCTTAAACCGTCTAAGATGCCCATAACGCCCCCCCTCTATTCATTTTTTTTTCCCCCCTGTGTGAAACGCTCTGGCCCCAATTGTTTTTAAGAAAGGCTTTTGTGCTGTTCCCGTAGTCCACCCTCTGGTCTCAGCTCCTAACCTGGTTAATCCTTGTCCAGTTTTGCTTTCCCCCCCCCCCCAATACTGCGTGCTTGGAGGCCTCCCCTTCCTGCTCTCCATATACCGACCACTGCTTGCTCCCCCTCTGTCAGATCTTTTATATTAGAATTTGATCCCCTTTTTCCTAGCACGTAATTCCTTTGTAAGTCCACCCCTTTTCACTTCTCCTCAAGTTTACGAATTAAGCGGATGATTCTCGTTTGTTTCCTCAGATCGACTGGATGACTCTCGGTTTTTCTTCCCTTCGCATCCCTGGAGTGGTTTCCCAGTTTCCCCTTTGTCATTTTGTTACTTGGGATATTGCGGAAGTTTTTCTATTCCTAATCTGCTTTCCCTCCTCTATGGTAACTGTAGGATTCGTGCCAGGAGGATATGGACTCACAAAAACAATTTCCTTGCGTCCTTGTTTTTCTTTTTTTTTTTTTTTTTCTTTTTTTGTTTTTTTTTTTTTTTTTTTCTTTCCTTCTTTTTTTTTTTTTTCCTTTTTTTTTTTTTTTTTTTTTTTTCTTTTTTCTTACATCTTAGCCCCTGGTTTTGTTTCATACTCTAGGAGTGGTATTCCCTCTGCCTACCTACCGAACATGAGATCTGCAAGAGCCCTTCCGTTTACCTCTGCTGGCTGACCAGTACCACTCCTCCCTGCTAATTGTGTACGCCATTTTAAGGCTCCCCCTTGGCTACATATCCCCTTGATTTCGCAGCGATTTTTTTACTGGGCGCCCGTTTTTACCCAGTAAAGTTTCATTTATGAGCCCCTCCTTTCCCGAATATGGCTGGTCTCTTTTCTCCCGCATTGTTTTTTTTCCCCTAGGCATAACACGGAATTCTTTCCTCCCCCCCCGAAGCCATGGATGCCCTTGCAGAAGATACTGAGGAGGCTTTATGGCATACGGTATCTGCACGTGTCTAGGGTCTCTGGGATGTTTTCTTTCGACCAATCTGAGAACCTCCTTGAATTGCCTCCCCTTTGTTTTTTATTCGTTATGATTGGTCCACCATGGAGGAAATTCCCGTCCTTTTTTTCGAGTTTTCGGTTTTTGTTTATGCGGTTTTTGGCGCGGTTCGTGCTTAGTCATCCACCAGAAATCGGCCTCTCTTGTTTATTGAGACGGAATCGTCTAAAGGACGCGGTTCTTTCGTACCCTCTTTCGTGAGCAAGGCTCTGAACTCTTTGTCGTGACTTTTTTGGATTGTGCCTTTCTTCGCCGAAACTGGTCCCTCCCTCCCTTAATGAAACGGTGTAGATTGCCGACACTTCCTGGCTTCGTGTTTATAGGTTCAACTGGTGTGAGCGAACAATTGTTCTCTCGTCTTTCGGACACCCACTCACGAAGACTCCAGAATCATTTTTTCTCAAATGGGCTTGCAGCCCCCACGATCTCCCCTCCTATGATAGTCTCGTGGGGGATTCAGCCTTTATCCTAGCCTCCCAACTACTTATGCTTTTCGAGCTGATTTCTAAGACGCAAGCTCCTTTTGTCCGAGCAACCCTTTCTGCGTATAATGACCCCCTCCCCAGTTCGGCATTAGGAAATACCACCTTTCTTACTCCTCATTTTCCTTTTTATTCGGCCTCACCGTATGGCATAACTGGTCCTTCCTTTCTCCGTAAAGGTCGCCTTTCCTCTCAATGGTAGCTCCCCTTCCCTTTTGAAAGTAAGATCCTTCCTACTCACGATCGGATTTCCTTTGACTCCCGAACCCCCCCCCTTTTACCCCAGAGTTAGCCACGTCTAACCCCCTAGCGCCAATCTGGTCCTCCGATCATTCGAGTTCCCCCCCCTAAAATACAGTCTTCTTTTTTCGCTATGATTGTCCTTCCTAGTTCCCTAGCTCCCCATCCGACAACTGACCCAAGTGACACTTACGTGCCCTCCTTCTAGTCGATCTCTTTCTGGCCTTGTTGAACAGTGGCTCTTTCCCAAATGCCACTTCTCGTTGGTTTTCCCATCACAGACAAAAGGGAGGCTCAAAGACGCACGTTTTTTGGTTTTTTCAAAGGATATCCAGATGACCCGTCTCCTCTTCCTTTTAGATCCCCCCCTGTTAGCCAGTATGAAAAATCCCCTCTGTGACATGGTTTAATTTTGCACACCCCTTCTCTCTTCTTGAATTCCACTTTCCCCGTCTGACCCAGTATCCCTAATATCGGCTGCGCCATCTATTACCCCCTTGACCATATGCTTCCCTTGTCTGTCATCCTGAGATTCCATTAACACATACCCTCTCCCCTTCCTGACCACATCAAAGGCGACCCCTTGGAAAGTAAACTTCCCACGCAAAGTTGTACCCAACCGCGCCGACTATCTTCCTAGTCGTTCACACTTCACTCTCGAGCACTGGATGTAGCCCCTCCGTCTAACGCCCCGAGCATGCCAGAAGCACTCCCCTATAACCCCTAGCCCGAGCTCCGTCACCCTTCACCGATCGCCCCTTCCTAGGCGGATTTTCTCCCTCAAATGTGACACTCGAGCTGTACTTCGACGGCATATTTCCCACCTTTGAAAAATCACTGCCTCTTTCTTAAGGGCCCTCGCAAACGTCTTCCCCCCGTATACTCCCCCATATCTGTCGCGTTTTGCTCCCTAGTTCTTTCCATACTAGTTAAATCTCCCAAGAAACAGTCGTTTGTCTTTTTCTTGTTTTTTTCGCCAAAGTACTTCGCAACCAGAGGTCATGTCGTATTTAGTTGAACCTCTTTTCTCGAGCCTAATTCCTCCTTCTTCTTACCATTCTCAAGTCTTCTTTTCTTTCTCCCACTTTTGACATAAATTCTCATAATGATGATGCCGTTCCTCTCCAAGTAGTGGGTTTCCCTCTTGTCGATCTCCTTTGTATTGGAGCTAACCCCTAGCATGATCCACCTCCAAACCTCGGCCTTCCCCCCCCCGCCGGCGACCTCATCTGGCGTGGCTTTTCTCCTCTCCGTTCTAAGACCACGAGAGTGATCTTCTGGCGACAACCTATCAATATAAGAGTGGATCTCTTCCACCCCATCTTTATTATCAAGCTGGGTTGACCGTCGTATTTCCTTCCTCCCCATTACTAGTACCACTACTTTATCTCCTTCAACCAGAAGCTTCGATATTTGTTACCTCTTTTTTTCAACCTTAGCAGCTGTTCCGCCCCGTTCCTTCCCGACGGTGCGTGGTATCAACCCTCGCCCTTTATCTCCCCAACACGTCAGGCTTTCCTGCTCAAGGCTCCTCTCCGTTGCCTTGTTTTTTGTTCGCGGCTATTGCCCATTCCCCAATTAGGCTGAGTTCCCCTGATGGCTACTACTTTTCCCCCCCTGTGGCCGAGTCTTTTCTTCTTTCTACCCTCCCCCCCCCTAGCTTTTCCCCAAGATTCATTGTCGCGAAGCATTTCCCCCATGGTGCATCCCATTGGACCCTCCAAACCCCCCCCCTCAGACCCCTTTTTCAGCAAAATCTCCTCAGGTAAAGAGTAGTGTTTTCCCCTCCCTCCCAGCCCAAAGATGGTCGCCTTTTGATATCCCATTCTTTTTTCCGGCCTCCCCTCCCTCGTTAATAGTACCCCAACATTTTCCCCGTTTAAACCTTATGTATACTCCCGTTGCGCTGTCTGTTGGCCTTATGTCATTGCTCAGTGCCGAGTTATTTTTTTCTTCTTTTCCCTTGATAATTGTGCAGATTCTCGAGTATTACCTCTTCCTCCCCTTTCCCTTGGTAGTAGGCGCTCCGTGATGCTTACCAACACCTTTTCTACCTAATCCCGCTCCCTCCTCCCCCTACTTGCCATTATGGAATTCGCCTCCAACTCGCGAACCTCTCGTTCAGCCAGATTGCCCTCACATTGAAAGCTTTTTTTTCAGAGATGTAAGCCCTTTACTTTTTTTTTCTCCCTTGTTCCAACCCGTTTCCCCTCTTTGAAAGTTTGCGGTATGCTTTGATTTACCCATGGCTCCGAAGGATGGCTTTCTAAAGTTGATGACGAATGTTTTGGGCTGTCTTTATACCGGACCCCACGTGGGTTCACTTCGTCGGAGCTTTCTTGTTTCCCCTGCCTTATCGGTTGATACAGAGCCAACCTCCTTCTTCCAAAATTTTTTCCCATGATTCATTTTAGCCCCTATGGTTTTTATCGTTGTTGCCTTATGGTTCTATGGCTTGAGCCGCTCCCCCACTCTCGTACAACTCTCCTTTCAGTATTAGTTCGCCTTCCTTTTTTTCTTATGCTGCATTCACTCCCTCTCCTTCTTTCTTACCCCATCGGCTTGCCTTTGTCTAGCAAAATACCATTTTCTCCGTTGACGTGAGTGTCACCCCTACTGTGGGGCGCGCTGCTCCGGGGCTCCTTGCTTTTTCAAGTGATCTCACCCCGCGGTTGACTTCCCCCCCTTTCTTTTCACTTGAACTCTACCGTGGGGGGCCTCTTCTGATTCCGACTACTAATGGTCTTTCCTGTCTCCCATCCTTATACTTTTCTAGTCAATATTGCTCCTAAACCAAAGAAACGAATATTATTTACCAACTGGTGTAGTTCATGATTTGTCGGTGATGCTCCGCCTGTCTTTTTCCCTTGAGCTACACCATTGTCTTCTTTCAGACGTTTTTACATACGATCGAGGACTACACAGCATCATTGATTCCTACTAGTCTTTTTGGCGTAGTTGCAACTGCGAATAGTCCCTTTTTTCGGAGTCAAAAACTCGCTACGATCCCTTTTCTGGTTTCTACACTTGAAAACCAAACTAACTTGGCTTTGTCTTTTTCCTGCACTTCTTCCTTTCTATAATTTTCCCGCCACTCTTGTCCGTGTCCTTTGAGAAAGGCTTCAATTCTCGCCTTCATCTTGGTGGCACACTGATTCTTTTCCCGAAGCGCTGAATGAAATTATCGCGACTGGAAGAGATGGTTTTTTCTCCCTTTTCGTAATTATAATGACTCTGAGATTGCTCTCCGTAATTCACTTTCTTCGACTCGGGATTTTTCCATCGCCACCTGGTTCTATGGCATCTGTGTGAAGTCTAACTATCCCTAACACCAGGTCTGTGTTTATATAATGGCCACGAGAGGTCGTCATCAACCTCGATGATCCAGCTTTTAGCACATTCTTCCTCTTTGCATTCCCTCAATACAACCCCCCGTTATTTTTTTCCTACTGAGATGATTTTCTATTCCCTCGTCATATGAACATTTCCCTAAACCTTCCGGAAGCACTTTCCCGTAGTCCTAGCGTTCTGCACCCCCCCCCCCCCCCCAAAGGTGGTCTCCTTGATAAGGTGTTAGCCTAACGCTCCTTTGCCCGATCTGTTTTTTCTTCCCTACCTCCTTCGTAAATACGACAGAGAGTTTTCTTCCGACTCTTGCTTTCTGGCTTGGTCGTCGTTACAGATTGCGCGCTGGGTCTTTTAACTCTATAATTTCTTTCCCACGCGATTTTCCCCCCTGGAGACCAAATGGTTGGTGCCGGGGCTATTCGTCTATTTTTCATTTGGTCCCCGAACATTCATTGCCCTGCATCATCCCTCTTCAAGCTTTCTCTGTCCCAATTCTTGCACTTTGATGATTGACGGTATGATCTCCCTGCTGACTTGCCCCTACTCTTTAACGGATTGACTAAATCCCGACTCAAGTCCTTCCCGTCCTTTCCTAGTTCCCAGTGCTTATGATGTCTTTGTTTTTCTCGTCTTGATCCAGATGCCTTTTTGGATAGAGTTACGTCACAATGTTATATTTCCCCCCTTCTCTGCTAGTTCCTTCTTTTTTCTTCCCCCTGAAGCTTGAACCCTAGTCCTGTCCTCTCGTCTTGATTGCCCCTCGTAATCACCTTTTTTCTAGTTCCCTGATTCTTTTCCTCCCTGGTGGATCGTGTCGACCGCACCTTTGAGGGCTGTTTTATCTGCTGCCCTCTTTCCTGACTGAGCCCAACATCTCTTCTTCTTAGAAGAACCATCCCGCATAGCTTAGAAGCCACGTTTTTTCTCTAGAGACAACGTTGCCCTCCCCACATTATATAATATAATCCGTTTTGTCTTTCGTGTAGGTATTCTTTGTGTTGGGCCAGCGCGTTTAAATAAATCTGCTTACTTTTCAGAGGAGGAGGTATTGCCGCCCAGAAATCCCTTTTTGTTCCATTGGAAGACCGAGAAAAGCCGTGGCGTCCTAGGTCAAGGTACCCACTGTTCTGCCTCTATGTGACCCCTTTTTCTTGTCCTTTTTTTCATTTCATAAATAGACCTCTACTTTCTGACCCCTAGGTGCGGTCTCCACTTCCATGAACTAGGTTTCCTCCCTACTGGTTGCCCGCTATATATCCGCCCCTATCACGAGTAGTTCCTTTCCTTATGGCCTATAACTGAATCCCCCACCCATCTCAAAAGATCGCACACTAGAACCTTCGTGACTGTTCGAGCTTTTGGTTTCATCCTAACTGAGAGAGTCCCTTCTCATGGACTGCTCAATCGTGGGCTTCCAG
>Ga0179591_1330359_pt1 | contig 12494 bp, 7 predicted proteins | sample CZOMad2_1_08_16f_FD_182891 | JGI IMG/M metagenome (GOLD analysis project Ga0179591, IMG submission 182891) | Vadose zone soil fungal communities from Angelo Coast Range Reserve, California, USA - CZOMad2_1_08_16fungal (PacBio error correction) | ecosystem: Environmental > Terrestrial > Soil >... | reverse complement strand
CTGTGATTTCTCCTTAGCTCAGAGAGTCCGCGAGATATTCTCTCCATCTGCCCATGCCTGGATCGATTGTTCGTAGACTCGATTACCTTAAGAGTATTTGATACTTCACCCAATGCGACGTTCGAATTTCAGGTTCATAGGTAGATGATTCTACCCTGTCTTTCCCCCTCTGCTACTCGTATCCGTCCGTTCAGTGTTTCCGCCTACCGGCGAATGGGGCTTGGCGCCCCCCCCCTCTCTCCAAGTAGAAATATAGGGACTGTTATTCTTCCCCTAGTCTGACTTGTTTTTCTTCATGAACTTCCCTTCTTTTTCCCTTGCAGCTCACTCTGCTTTTGCGGATAGTTCACGTGCCTTTTCTCATGGGATCTGGATTCCCTGCGCTTTTTTATATTTTGCACTCAATTATTGGCCTGAGACCTATTTCCGAGTCGTGGTGGATGTCGAAGGCGGACAGCTTTTGACGCCTTTGAGATTAGGACTTGCGTATCTAGTCCCTTTTCTTAAGCTCGACGCTCTTTCAGCGCTTTCCCGTTATCCCCTCGAGAGCCGTCTTACACATCGGCCCCCTATCCCAGCAGCAGCCGCTCTGTTTCTCTGAAGCTTCCCTGCTGCCACGACGCCCTCTCCTGTTCCCTGTCATGTGCGCGCGATCGCGTCTGGTCTGTCCGAGGACGGACCCCCCTAGGCCCCAGAGTCGCTATCTTCCCCCCCCCCCCTAGCCCCAGTTTTCGTTTTTCCCCTTGCCCCCCCTTTGTTTAGCTTTTTGACAGAAGACCCACATCTCCGTGTTTCGATGTTTTTTGACGTGTTTCCTGCCTAGGGATCCGTTTGTGTGTGACTCCTATTACTGGGATGCCTTGCAAGCTAGAACCGCCCGGCGCGCTTGTACGTTTTTACAGCGCTAGCAAGTTAGCAAGTTTCATAAGGTCTTTGAGGTTAGTACTTCTTCTATGTCATCGAGTGCTTTTCGTGCCTTCCGCTACAACGTTCCGCATCAGGCCTTTTTCTTTCTCTTCATCGTTAGCACGTGTCTTTATTCCTTCCCGTAGACCGGCCTAAGGCAAGTTCCGCGCCCTCTTTCGCCCCCTTGATCTAGGTATTTTTCTTTTATAGTCCAGAGACTCTACTGAGTCTTCAGAAGAATGAATCCATTGGATCTGCTTTTTTCGCTTCATTCCGATCCGAGACGACCGAGTCTTTCCTACTAGCTCAGAGGGATTCTTGCTATGCCTTCTATTTCCCTTCCCCCTCTCTCCAACTCTCCTTTTTACTGATATTCTCGACTCCGAAGCCCTCTCAGCAACATCCGTTCTCCGCGCGATAGGAGATTTTGTCTGACGCTTCAGGACCCCCCGGAGAGTATCTTAATCCCGAGATACCATCCCTTCCCTCTCCGCTTTACTATTGTTTTTGCTTTTTTGCCAGGCTCAGGACCGCGGATAGGCCTACGTCGGTTGTCCTCCGAGACAAGAAGGATTGCGGAGTCCTCAGAGTCCCTCTTCAGTTTCCAAGCCGAAAAAGATCATCTCGTCCTTCTCTTGCGTTCCTGACGATCAAAGGCTTTTGCATGCTCGAGCTAGTTTCGCTTCTCTTGAGTGCTCTACTCAAGAATACGTTTGAGCAGAGATTGCACCATCAGAGACTCAAAGTTCGTCCCTTTCCGTCCGCCTACGTAGAGCCCTCCTCATGTTTTCCTTTCATCTAGAATCGGTTTCTACGATTTAAATTCATCCGCCAACTCGGTTTCGCAATTAGAAAATTGAGACACGTGGTTGTCTACGAGATTTTCATCTACGGAAGCCACGGCTATTCCCCCTCGGCCCCTTCTTCCTCGTCGGGCTTTTCCTCTCCATGGAGGAGATAAGAGATTTCCTCTTCGTGCAAAGCGCAGGGCCTTCTCCAGCATCAGTCCCCCCCCCTGGGAGACTAACTCCTCTCCCCCATTTTTTGGTAGTCGTCCTCCTTTCCCTCCCTCGACCTTAGTTTCCGTCAGGGGACGCCTTTTTTCTTTCGTTTGCCCCGTGTAGGCGATTTCGAGCAGTACCCCCGATAAGAAGTGAGATACCTGAGATGAACCCACCGAGCAAGTCTTTTTTGGTCCTTGCGATAATTTTTCTTCGCGTAGGTTTCTAGAAGGTGAGTATTTGTTTCTCCCCCCTCTCGGCTGCGATTGTTCGTACCAACCTTTAATCATCCCCCCTTTTTTTGTGTGTAGTCGAGATTTTGGAAGCTCATGTCCTTCGGCCGATCGTGAGCACGCCCCGCAAAACGTCTCCGACGCTGAAGCATCGCCGTAGCAGCGCTTCCGGGGTTCGCAGTAAGAAGGAGAAGTTTCTTGTATTTTTTCCCCCACCCCCTATCCCTACGTTAGTTACCTTTCAATCTCTCGCGACCCGGCTTCAAGCGGCAGTTGATCGAGTAGTCGCCCATACTTCCATGGGTCGAGGGAGTTCCGCTCTTACCGAGGTATCTTTTGCAAATTTTGAGAGGGCCCGAGATCCCTCTCTCCAGTTCCCCTTTAGCTTCACTTTTTTTTTTTTTTTATTTCCTTTTCTCCTCCGTCGCAGTACGCGCCGTGAAAGCCTGCTGGACCACTGGGGTGTCAAGGTTCGTAGGTTGCTAACGACTTTTTGAGAGAGGACGAGTTTGATCGAGTTCCTGACTACATGCTTCCTTTCGCTCTAACTTTCTTGTCGTACGTAACTTTTCTACCGACCTTTTACGCCAGAGGATGCGCGCGCTTCTTCTCGAGGGTCACTTTTTATGGTATTCAGTTTTTTGTATCCTCCTAATGAGCCAGAGCACGCGTCCTCCTTTCTACTGGACCGGCACCTTCTCCGAGAAGTGCTTTGGGGAAGACTTTGAGACCGTGCTCCTACGTCTAATCGCTTGATACTGAGGTATGCCCCCAGACATCTCTCCGACTTCAGCTTAATGGCGCGAGGCGCAAACTGCCCCCACCCCTCTTCGTTTTCTCTTAGTCGCCGTGGATGATCGGGGAAGTGTTTCTAGGCTCTCTCCGGGCCCTTTTCGGCCCTCCCCTAACACCCCAGTATTCTGGACCTCCCTTCGTAGTTTCTTCTGATGCCTATATCAAACACCTGCGCGCTGCAGGATCCCAGATTTTAGCTTGCTGTCTCACCTAGAGTACTGGCATTTTTGATACTGGTGCCCCCTTCAGCTTACTTACCTTCTCGTCCGCTTTCTTCTTTTTATATCCAGGAGGGCCGCCGTCAAACGTCATCGATGGGCTCGACGGCCGCCGCTTTATAACTAGAAGACATCACTGCTCAGAGCTTTTCCTTCCTAGCGCCGGATTCCGGCGTGCTTACTTTCCTTTCCGTCCCCGCTCACATTGAACTGCCCTATACCCAAACAGAGTCTCACAATGTGTTAAGGTATCCGGTAGAGACGGGGCTTTTCAGCTTGCATTTCATTCCAGTAATCTGAAGTCACGACGTTAAAAAAGCTAAAGGTGCGGAAGAGGTCTGGGCTTCCCATGAGATGCACAAAGTCTCTTTCTTATTATGCATTTCCCAATTTGCGTGCCCCCCCGACGAGCTGAAGTTTTTTTATTCTATCGGGAACACTTTCTTTATCAATCCTTGCCGAGTTCGTCTCCTTTCACGAACCGGCTCTTTCTCTCGTCCCCCGGACAAGTATTGAGTCGGCTGAATTTCCCTTCTCCCTTCTAACTCCTTGTTCTCCCCTTTCTTCTGTAGATGCATGCCGCTTGTAATCGTTCGCTTTCTTTTCAAACTTGAGCTGACGACTAGTTTCCCCAAGCGGAAGAGAGTCCTCCCTTCCTTACGCTCCTCCGGCTGTTTATCTCGCTCTTTGTCCTCTGTCTGACCCGCGTGTTTAACCGAGCCGGACGCCAGTATACAGTTCTTCCCTCTTTTGTCGACTTTCCGCCACGCTGCTTTTCCCTTCCTTCCCGTCTTCCTTCCGAAGAACATCTGACGAGGCGCAGTACTCTTCACTTTTACGGTGGATTCGGTGAAGATCGTCCAAGCCTTTTCCTGCCATTTCTCTCCGTAACTCGACCATGATTCAGTCAGTCGCTAAGATTAGTCCTTTTGGTCTTGCCCGCTCCCTTAAAAATGCCGGCTTTTCGACTTAAGGTACCCTTCCCGCCGGGCCTCAATCTCTTCTTCCGGGATGGTTCTCCTCTTCCCCTTCTGGCTCTTCTAGAACGATCGCTCTCCCGCTGTTCTCAAGTCTCCACTCCCCGAACATTATATCTTTCTCATAGTTTGGAGAGACTAGTCTTTCTTTGGGAGACCCTTTTCCTTTTGTCATTCCTTTCCCGATTCGTTCTGTCATTCCAGAGGGATAGTGTCTTTTTTTTCGCCTAGGATACCCCGAAGTTAGGACACCTGTCCGCTTCGCTGACGGCTCACCTTTTATCTTCGGCAGGTGCTTGGTAAGAAAGGAGTCTAAGTAGCGGCTAAGGCAGCTTTTTTATGCTTGGCCCGTTCTGACTGGTTTGTGGCCCCCCCCCCCCCCCGCACGTCTATGACACTGTCCTAATGCTAACGGTCCCCCCTTCTTTTTAGAATAGTAAAATGCACAGTCGTTCCAAATTTCCCCCCTTCTTCGGCTTAGTTTTTTTCGTCTCCCCACGCCCCAGAGAAATTGCGTGGAGGATTCTGTCCGGTCGTCGACTTTTAACGAACGTCGTTTCCTAAAGTCTTTTCGTGCTTTTCGGGTTCTTCCCCTCCCGTCGTTTTCCTGTCCGCCGTTTCTCGCCGGCGCTTTGCTTTTTATCGCGCTTGGTAGACGCGAAGATCGACAGTGCTCGCGCAGTAATCGTCCATGCCCTCCAGATTCGCCACAGAGTTTTATACTAATTTCCTCGAAGAATTCCCCTGAGGTGATCGCTTTTTCCCTTCGGCGGTTCTCTTGCCTAGTACGGACACTTTTCCGCCCGCTACGCTTTGCCCTTCCATTTCGTTGTCTTGCCGGTGTTCACAGCTCCTCCTAGCCTCACGTTGGGAGCCGTACAGAACGACGTGAGCAGACGAACGCAAGGTTCGGCTTCTTGTGTAATCTTTCTTTCACTTTTACTTTCCTACCTCCAGGCTATGCCACCCGCCCGTGCCGATTTTCCTCCCCTTAAGTGGAGCCGCTTTCCATTAACCTTGTCGTAGACAATATGTTAAGAGCATCACTTTAGAGTACTATGTTTTCAGATTTACTTCGTGATTTAGTGCATTTTTGTCAGAGAAGTCCAGCTACGCGGAAATCAATTTTCCTAGGATTGAAATGGCTAGGCGATGTTTCTACTTAGGTGAATGAGCCCGCAAGTACCCCCGAGCCTTAGGCTAAGGCCTCTTTCGGATCCTTCAAGGGATCTGACGACTTCCGATGCGACCTCCGTTCATGCCTTTTTCTTATTTTGTTTGATAATTTTAGTTAGAGACTTCCGAATCCTTCCATAGGTCTTTTTCCAGCCTTTTTCCGACTGGGTTATGTAGTGAGATCAGGCCTGAGCATTAGAAGCCGCCGGGGCCTGCGCTCGCCCTAGACTGAGGACCCTGTCGGCCTAATACCGCACAGATTTCCTCCAAGGGGACGAGATCAAGAGTGTGAGCCCCGGATACCCTGAACTCGGACGCCCCTTTCTTGAGTTTGCTCCCCATGACGGGAATTGCCTCTCTATTTCAGAATTGACACTTTCTCATTATAATGTCACGGTCAGCAGCGCGGGACTCAGTCACTTTAGAGAAATCTGAGTCTGCTCGCCTCTTCGTCCGTTTGTTCTCTGTAGTCTCGTGACTGAAGTCCCTCCTTCTGGAAGAGCATTCCTGTTCTGCGTTCAGGCCATAGAATGAGTATTCTTTGGATGTCTTTTGCGACCCGTATCTCGCGCCAAGTTCTTCCCTCTCCCCCTCCGGCGTCAACTTTTCGTTCGATTCTCATGTGGAGAACTAGAGAACATTGCGCCAAGGGTGCAGACCGGCCTGATTGCCAAGGAGATCGTCGAGAGACCCCCCGGCGGCCGCCCTTCCTTTTTTGCCGTCGACGTGTTCCTGACGCTTTAATACTCAGTGCCTCTCCAGGGCGGTGCCTCTTTGAACGGAAAACGAGTTGACGTTCACATCCCGACATCTTCTGTAGTTTCCTTGTACTCGAAATTACCTCTTGATTTGCCTCGGGGTCATTTCCAGATGGTTGCTACTATCGCCTTAGACTGGTTGATTCACCTGCCTTTTCTTGCCTTGACGCCCCTGACTTTTAGTTTTTAGCTCTTTCTTTATTCAGCTTTCGTGCTCGTCTTCTCTTTCCAGTGGGAGTCGCTGGGCCGGATTCTGAGTCCCCGTTTTCAAAATCCTATATTTCCCCCTGTTTGGGAGAGATTTCACTCCCTCTTTCGCGATAGTGCTCCACGCGCTTTTTTTCTCTTTTTTCCCCTCTTACACGTCTTCATCCGCCGTCTCAACTCGATAAGGGATAGTCGTTGACGTGAAGCCAGTTTTTAGCCAGGAGGATCGTCTTTTCTTCTCAATCGAAAGTAGGCACCAGACGCTCTTCCTCCCCGTCGGAAACCTGATTTTCTTTTCTTTCGCTCCCGATTCCTTTCTTTCTTTCTGATTAGTGTTTTTGGTCTAGTCGCCCCTTGCGCCTTTCCGAGAGAGGAGTTTCCCAAATGTTATCGCTGCGGCGGCGCCAGAGTTCGGTTCTCCGATGAGGCCTCGCTTCGCTCTTCCGTGCCCTCCTTTTTTTTTGGCTACGAACTTTGGGGTCTCCCTGTTCAGAGTAGGTGTGTCTAAAAAGGGAGCGGTGAGGTGCAGTAAGATGTTAGTACTCTCTCTACTTCTGCGGCATACCCCCCACCCTTCCGACTCCTTTGCGCTGCGTCTAGGCTCTTTTCCCCCCCCTAGGAGCCTTAGTATAGACCCCTTTTCCGAGGAGATCTAGAGCCTCGAGAAGGGCCTTCTACGGACCTACAGGCTCCCCGCGCGCTGCTTAGGCCTGTTCTTTTTTTGGCTTTTCCGCGACTTCCTTCCGAGTTCGCCTTTTTTTCCCTGCTGGGCTAAGACCAGGAAAAGAATCTCTCCGAATGCTTGAGTGGAGGAGGGCGCAAACTACCCAGTCTTTCCGTCGTCGCCCGCCTTGGCTGATCGATTTTTTTCGTGATGTCTAGATTTGAATTTTTCTCTTGACAGGGGACGAACCCAACGAAAGATCCTTCTTTTGGAGTCTTCGGGAGAAGTAGTAGGAGTCTTGAAGATCTTAAACGGAGCCCACAAATTATGTTTTCCCCCAGCATCTTCGGGATCTGTAGGATTCCAGCGATCTGTCTTGTTTCCTCAACCTCAGATCCAACGGTGATCGCATTTCCCGTCTTCGCGTTTCCCCTTTCTGGCTCTCTCCCCAGTTTCCTCCCCCGTCTTGAAGCCTTACCCGAGGTGTCCCTCCGGCGTCGCTTTTTAACCTCTGAAGCCACTTTGATAATCTCATGAGCGAACTGATTTCCCGTCTTCGATGACTTTTGAACTTGTCCCTCCTCCCCCCGAATATCCTAGTAATAACGCCTCGAGGGTGACAGTTGTCGCAAGTGCGGAGCTCTCCACACTGCTGATCTTTGGTTCTCGCTTTCCGGTCTTCCAGTACTCAATTAACGATTACACTCCCCTCAAGGAGAACTGTTTTTGGAAGCTTTACGGCGGCGTCAGTTCCGTCGTTCCACGTTTTTTGTTTCTTCCCCCTGTCTGACCCCCCAGTCCCAAAGTTTGCCCTTTCGACTTTCGGATCTTTTTCGACTTAGAGCAAGTGTTGTCCGTATGGAATTTTACTCGGAGAGCTTGTCACTGTCAGGTCCCATATCGTCGGGAGAATCTCCCTGCTTCTACCAGTATAAAATCTGTCACGGCCCTAAGCTTTTTTCTCTGTCTGCCCCTGGCTCTCTCTCTCTTCCCCCGACTCTCTGCTCTCCTTCTCGACCAATTAGGAAGAGAGCCGGGACTTTTCTCTAAGGCCCTCCTCTTTCTCGGCTGGAAATTTAGCTTCGTCCTCGAGCGCACAGATCTCTCGACAGCGATCAAGACGGCTTCTGATCCGTCATCCCTGTCGCTCTTGGTCGCCCCCCTCCTCCGTTGGTAAGCCCCTTATTCTGCTTCCTTACTGTTGAGAGCGATACCTTCTAACTAGTTTTCCGTGATTTGATCCTGTTCAGATTTACTTTTTTGCAAGGCTCTCGCGGCCGCGGACTATTTCCAGATATCCGCTTCTCTTCACCTTTTAGGACCCGATACAATGTCTAGAGGTTTTCTCCCGTCTCTAGAAACAGCTGGTTCTTTTTCATCTTTCGTCAGTGATTCTCCGGCGAAGTACTCGTATAACCTTTTTTCGATTGACCGATAGCTTAGACAGATTCTTAGCTAAGACGGAATATCCTACTTTCAATAATAAGTGGTTGTTGTTGTCTCGAAGCTGGGAGACGTAGCCTTGTTAGCTGAGTCAGTCTTCTAGTTTCTCTACCCCGTTGAGTCAGCTCTAACCCCCCCATTAAGGGCACGGATCGGTAGACCCCTTACAGCACAGTCTCTTTTCTTTTTAAGGTCTATGAGTTCCCCTTGACCCGTCTAGATCCTGATTTCCCTAGGTAGGAAGGTTACCTTGTCGAATGGGGAGTGGCACTTTGTCTGGCGTTTTTCAAAACGTTTCGAGCGTCGGCGTATTTCTCTCGCCTTCTTTTCCCTTCATTTTCCTTTCGTCTTTATGAAAGGAGAGACCCTTTTCCCTTTTCCTCAGGATGTCTGAACCCTCCCCTGAACTGGTTTTCGTATTCGAAAGAAGGTCGTGCGAGGAACCGAGGGTGGTCGTCCGCGATTCCTTTTATGGCTCCGAATGGGGCTTGGGGGGGAGATGTACTACGGCGTCCTTAAGGCGCGGTTTTTTTTTCGTCCCCCCCGAGATAGCCTATCTCCTCTTTCTCCGTAGGTGTCTAATCCCCGAGGCTCTTTGGTACAAGCGGACCCCTCATCCCCCTGAAGATCTGCTAGTGAGTTTCCCTGCTTCCTCAGACCTCCGACGGAGGAACCTGATCCTGTTTAGAAGTTTTAGCATCTGCAGATAGTGGTAGTGCCGAGGACGGACGCGTTGGCCTCTTCCCCCACCTAGGTTGCCCATCGACCTCTCCCGTCCCATCCTTTCTTTCCTCTTGTTTTAACTGTTGGTCCTAGAGTTTTTCCCTCTATGTTGCGTGATTCCCCTTCCAGCCAGCTTCAGGTCGACTTTATTAGTGGAGTGACCCTTTAGATTACATGGTCACAGATTATCCCCCCTTTCCGCGTAATTTGGATCTCTTCCCTCACTTTCTGCCTTATATTTCCCGAGAGGTATAGATCTGTAGTGTACCCCATCTCGTTTCGCGTGACAGTTTCTCCCTACGTAAAGGATTGTCGGGTTAATAGGGCGTTGTCGAGGTATTTAAATTGAAGGATACGCAGTTCCTTCCCCCCTGCGCCCATAGATAGCCCCCCCTCTCCTTCCTTGCCTTCGGAGTTCGGAGAGCTCCTCCTCTGAGAGAGGAAGAGATCCCCAGGTTTTTATTTTGGGCCATTCTCGGCCCTCTCCTCTCTTACCCGTGAACTCCCAGCCTCGTTCCTTAGTCTTTTTCCCGATTGTTTGAAGGGAAGATTTTCCTAGACTCGGAAATGCAGGACGTCTGCTATTTGTCTGCGTTGCTTCATGCTCCCCCTTCTCTCCCAGTAACCTTTTAAGAAAAGGCTGCCTCCTCCCTCCAGGCCTTCTTTGTCGGGTCTGAAATTCGCAGGAAGAGCCGGACTTGGAGAGTTCTCAAAAGTCAATGCAGGAAGGAAGATTTGATGGTCAATTTCTCCCGAAGAGCAAGTCTCCTTCCCCCACAATTACTTGCCCCTTCTCTTTCCTCATTCCGGTCTCTCCTAGAATACGCCCCTATCTAGTGGCTCGGATCATAGTCAGACTTCTCCCTTTTTAGCTAAAGACGATCGCGAGACTTCCCCTCATCGTCTCTGCTTTCTTTCCTGATCCTTCTGATCGCCGAAGAACATTTCGGATTCCTCGACTCGGATCAGATGCGAATCTCCCAGATGCGCACTACCTTCCCCCTTTTACCCCCTACGTTAGAAAGAACGTGCACCCCCTTCCTTTATTTTTTCTCACTTAATTCCTCTTCTTGAAGCCCTTCGTTTGCTGGCTTTCAGTGGACGGTCAGTTATCCTCTATCCTACATTTCCTAACTTTTTCATCCTCTGACCACGAGTGCCTGCTCCCTCCCCATCCTTCTACCGCTCTTTTCGCGCCTCCCCCGGGCTCTAAATAGACCTTTTTCTGACTCATTTTTCAGGACATACTAAAGTTTGTGTTGCCAGATTGAGATATTGCCCCGATGAGATAGACGTCACTCTTTTTCCTTTCAAGAGCCCCTCTCCTTTATCGTGGAGACTTTCTCAGATTAGTTTTTTCCTGCTTTTTTTTTTTTTGTCGGGTTTGGAGAGGAGCTGCGCCGGTCCCCCACTTCACCCTTCTTTTGTGTTGTTGAGAGGATTCTTTTTTCCGTCTCCTCTTTTTCTTTTTTGCGCAACGCCTACGTACTCCCACGTGAGAGCCCTCACGCGATCATCTGCTCGACCGCGCTCTCTTTTTTCTGCTTGCGTCAGATTCAGGAGGAAAAGGGAGGATCTCTCTCTGGTTTTCTACTTCCCAGCGGACACCCAGGGGCGACTCCTGGGTCCCCCCCTTCCTTGCCCCCTCTTTCTCTCCTACCCCTAGCCTTTCGCCTAACATGCAGAGCGGGATTAGCTTAGACCTCCCTTTCGGTAGTTGAGCAGATGCCTTTCATGCTGGACCAAGAGAATAGAGGTCCTTTCCACTTGAGGCTCGACCTCCTCTTTGGCTCTTTGCGGCCTTCGCTCCTTCGTTCCAGCTCCGTTGTAAAGCTTGAGGGAGAAGAACTGTTTTTCTTTAGAAGTCTCGGGTGCCTAATTTTTTAATCGACGGTTTTCAGGTCTTAGGACGCCGAATCTCTTCTCCTTTCCCTCCTTTTGACAGAACGCACCTGAAATCGAAGAATTAGTCTGCGATCAGTGTTTTCTCATAGAGATGGGCGTCGTGAGGAGTACCTCTCCGACTGATCGATGGAATCCCTCCTTGCTCGGTCTCCCTTTTTTTTTCTTCAGTCCCTTTTTTGAACTGAGACCGTGCTTCGCTCACTTAATTCTTCCTGTGTGCGCCTGATTTCAGTTTAGTTCAGGTAGGTTGCAACCCTGATCTTCCCTTTTTAGCAGACTTTCATGTGGCTGGTTCTTTATTTTTCTCTTGCCCTCCCGGCGCAGACCAATCCTCATTATAGAGCGGCGCGGAGTCGGTGTCCCGCTGTTTTTCTCACAAACGGTTACGATCAATCATATTTTCGTGCTGCCTGCCTCCCGTTCCTCTCCCTCCCTTTGTCTTCTTTCCCTGATCGCCCCTGCAGATAAGTTTCCTGAGGCTTTTGTAGTTCCGAGCTTTGTAAGCCGTAGGAACGCGCTCTCTGGAGAGGCGGCGTTATCTACGTCTCCCCGTGTTTCTCCTTCGCTCCTCTCGCCCGGATCCCTTGCTTAGGGCTTCCGCGAAATAAGAGCTCTTCTATTACTACCCTTCGTATATTTCCCTTCTCACAGTTCTTCCTTTTCTCCACTTCTTTTTTTTCGTTGCGGTTCTAGCTGCCATAATGAAATGTAGTAAACTCCCCAAAGAGATACGGCCAATGGAAAGAGGCTTCTGTTCCGATTTTCCTCCCCCACGGCGGTATTGTGTTCGTTACACGTTTCCCCTTCCCCCAGTCGTGATGTCTTCTATCGTCGAGGGACCGAGTAGGCAGTGGTTGACTTCCGGGCCGACCCTTCCCTGAGGCTAGGAGTGCTGGACCCTTATTCCCCCCTTTTCCTGATGTCGATTCCTCTTATTTTGACCCCCCTCTGTCTGCTTTCCTGCAGGGCAGCTGTAAGAGTATAGATGAGCAGACTACTATTTCCCCCGCGCCCCCTCCTACAAAATCTACCCTCCTCTCCTTCGGATCTCTCCCTGCAGGCCCCCATCTCCTTCTGCTTGACTCCATATTGCGCACCCCGCAGTGCGTTTCAGAGCGAAAGGATTCTAACCCCTGCCCTGCACTGCGCTTCTTGTCTTACTTTGCTAATCCCCCTCTTCTTTCCACCTCAGCTTTGCCTATAATTCATGGACGAGGAGCAGTAACAGTCCGTGACCCCGGCGGTACACTTTCCTATATTCGCCCTCTTTCTACTACCCCCCAGGCGCGCTTGGCCTCCTCCTCTCTGCTCCGCTTCTCAGAATTCGGACTGACTGATGCGTAGGACTCAGAACTTCGACCCGCTTTCCAATTTTCTTTCTTCGCCATTTATCGTCTTTACCGCTCTTGTCTTTCCCGACGTCGGGGACGAGCGAAGCACGATAACCGGTGGGAGGAGGATTCTTCCCTCGCTTCTCCTTTTCCCCCT
>Ga0179591_1341397_pt1 | contig 12495 bp, 10 predicted proteins | sample CZOMad2_1_08_16f_FD_182891 | JGI IMG/M metagenome (GOLD analysis project Ga0179591, IMG submission 182891) | Vadose zone soil fungal communities from Angelo Coast Range Reserve, California, USA - CZOMad2_1_08_16fungal (PacBio error correction) | ecosystem: Environmental > Terrestrial > Soil >... | reverse complement strand
CTTTTCTTTTCTTTTTGATTTAACATTTTTCGCAGCCGCGTTGGCTGGGTATATCATTACATATTCGTCTTTTTTGTGGAGCTTTTCAAGGGTGCTTGGGATCATGGCACGAAGACGATTGTGGATGACCGCTCTCTTGCCTCTTACCCTCTTCCCTCCTGGATTTCTAGGTTTGACGGTGTGAGGGTTTCGGTCCTTCTGTGGATCCCCTCTTCGGTGGTACTGGACTGCAACGAGATTCTCCTTTGGGGAGCCTGGTCCGATTACCATAGGTTTTTTGTGGCTTGGTTCGTTGCCAGGGAACCCGTAGCCCTCTTCCCTGCCTTTTCTGCCCTTTTTGATGGATGAACCCTAGGTCCCAGTAACGAACGGCTCGAGCGGCCCTCTCTTTACAGCCCCAACCTATTCAGGAAACCACTTTTCGGTGCAGTCGTCAGCGGCCCAGTGCACAGCCTTGCAGGGGCAGCGAGCCCTCTGTTTTCGATAATCCTGATGCTTCTTTATGTTTGTCAGCGGTACGGTCCCCTTTAATCGCCGTCACGCTCACCCGCATCTCACCCCCTTTCACCCTTTAGTTTCTTACGTTTCGACATCGGTGTGCCTATGCGTTATGGCGGCCGAGTCTTTAGGAGATTTGAACTTGTGTTTGGTCCGTGGTACCAGGGGGTCAGTATTTCACCGCGAGTACTTGCGTCAAGAATGGCTTCCCCCCGGACCGGTTGGGTGATGACCTCAAGTGACCACTTCTCTTTTTCAGATTCGGCAACTACATTTCCATGCGCTTTCTCTCTCATGCTCCCCCCCTTTTAAAGACCCCCTTCATGGTCTTCATGCTTTCCTGCGACGACATAGAGGTGCGGTCCGGCATCGCGCTTTGGCCAACCATGAACCTCGGACGAGTCTTTTTTTTCCACTTCAACCTTCTTCTCCCCAGCTGGAGGCGGCCGTTGACCAGGGGTCATGGCCGCTCTGGACGACAGTCAACTATTCCAACCTTCTGAGGAAGCAGGCTTGGGTTCTCCATCTGTGAAGAAGATGGTGCTTACGGCGATCAGCACCGGCGAGGTCATCTCGCGTTTGTTTGATCCTCTTTTCCCGTAGGCAATCGGCGGATAGGGCCGCACTGATTCTTCCCCCTATTTTCTACCACCGGTTTTCAGTAAGAGTGTGCCAGGCCCGGGCGATCCGGATACTCCTCCTCGGTAGATGTGTGACGAGCTCTTCCCCCCATTTTTTTCCCAACTGGTGCAACCTGCTTGCGCGCGGACCAGGATCTGAAGGGAATGTGGGGACTTTCCATTTTTGATTTCTCGTAATCTGTCCCCCCCGACCTTGAGCGGCTCTGAAACGGTGAGTTGTACGGTCGCCTGAAAACAATACCCCCTTCGTTCCCTATTTCCCTGGCAGGACCGGCGCGATCGTCGGAGGACACTTTACTCTTTCACCCTTTAAGGTCTCTCTGTTTGTATAGATGGGGGAGGCGAAGACGACCTGTTTTCCTTCTGGCCCCCCCCCACAGTGGCGGCGCACTACGGAGACTCCTCTCATTCTCTTCTTGGAGCGGGGTCGACGCCGTTTCAGGGAACCGTTGATTCCTTTTTCCTGCCCCCAGGCTGCCGAGCGCTGTCGCCGCGTGCGGAGCACACTAGGTCTCGGACTTATGTGTGGCTAAGTTAGGTCAAGGCGAAGATGCAGCTTTCGCCTCCCCCGCAGGCAACGTGTTAGGCGGAGGGGATGAAGTGGATGGGCCCCCTTTCGGCAGGTAGAAGGAACCGGTCACCCTCTTTACCCTCTTTGTCTTATAGTCAAAAGCGGTGGGACCCGGCGCCCAGCAGCTGTTCCTGTGGCGTGACTTTTCTCTGCGCCCCTGGGATCAGGTCCACCCGCACACCACCGGGCTGCTCGATAATGAGTAGAGCTCTGCTCTTTTTTTTTCCTCCTCCTTTTTTGATTTTATTGCTTTTGGGCCGTCGTGCCAGGCTCAACAGGTACTGTTTCCTTTGCTCTACCCGCTTGCAACAGGACCGGATCCTCCTCCGTGTCACGACCCTTTCTTCTTGAGTTTGCTCGGGAAACTGTTACGAACCAACTCCTTCCTGTTTAATACCTTTGGATTTTTGGCCACCCTTCATAGCGCGTCTCGCCGTGACCACCCGGGGACCGAGCCGGGGATCTCGTCCTTCCTCTTTCCTCAAAACTCAGAGATGAGCGAAGGGAACCGGTCGCGCTCCAGCGGGAGAAAGAAACTGCATTTGTTTTCTCTGGTTTCTGCCACTTATCCGTCCCGTGTTACGATCAGGCTTCCATTTACCAAACCTTTTCCGCTTCGCTCTGCGGCCGACACTTCCCGATAAAAAAGTCACGCTTCTTCCTTTAAGAAAATGACCCCACCTTCAAATGGCCACGCTCCGTGTACACTGTACCCCCCACCTTCCTCCCCCTTCATCTCACGATACGGGAGCTCCAGCAGGGTCTCCTTGTACCTGGAAATAGAGAATACTCACCCCCCCCTTTGGGTCTTCCACGAATTTTCGAGCACGGTCGGGTCTGGGAGATGTATGTCATGGTGCTGGTTGACAGTTCTCCGAACGTGGTCGGTGCGCAATCTGAATTCCCCCCTTCTACCCCTAATTCTTTCCCAATGATAGGCTTTGCTGGGCCCGCTACATCGCCGCGCCGGGAGATTTACTTTTTACTTAAAGGAGGGCGTTTCTGTCCCATCTTTCACCCACTGTGCGGACCCTCTGCTGCGAAGCCCGTCTGTACTTTTTTCCCCCTTCCCCCACAGACGAGAGGTTGTATGGCCCTGCTGCGCTCTTCTTAGAGCTGAGGCTTCCTTCTTCGGTGGGCCAAGTCAATAGGTCACAAGGATGGGAGCTTTGCGCGCCGCCTATGGAAGATTTTTCCTCTTTTTTCTTGGGTGCTGCATGTTCCTGTTTCTTAGATCTTTACGCTTCTGTCCCCGGGAGATCAACTATGACTTTAAGTCGAGTGAGCGGCATATTCCCTTCATCAACCTTTCTTACCTGTTAATTATCGCGGCGTTGGGGCGAAGGATTGATCTTTTCAATCCGGGAAGACAATTCTCCTTCTTCCGAGCCATATGCCCCAAAGAATTATAATCCCGGTGGCATTGGCATCAGTTCCCTCTCCCCCGGTCTCATCCTCTGCTAACTTTCGGCGCATCACATTCTTTTGTTTTTTCCGGGACTCCGGCGTTGGCAGTCGCGGGACGGTGTCGTTCTTGCGCCACGACTGAAAGCTCTTTGATTTGCCTTTACTTCTTGGAGGAGAGCTAGAAGAAGCGAAAAGACACAAGTCGCATTGCTCCCTCAATTCTTTTGGTTCAATGAAACGCCGCCTTGCCGCTTGAATGCGGCAGCCTCAGTCAACGAGAAGGAATTTCTTTTGGAGCTAGATTTGTGTCACTCCCACTTATGGCCTAGAAATGAAGGAGCTGCGGACTTCTAGTGATCTTTCCTGTTGATCGTGGCTAGATAAGTGACATGAGACTCCTAATCTTGACCCACAACACTGCGGGATTTAATGTTAGAAATCCCCCTTCGGGTTCATTACTCCCCCTGTTTTTCCAAACCTTCCTTTGACGGTAACCCCTTTTTTTTTTTTTCTCTCCCCCTGCCGAATGCCGGAAAGCCAGAAAAAACCCAACTCTTCCCCACCGCCCGATGAGGCATTCTTTCCTGCGTGGGCCATCGCCAAAGCGCAACTTCTTTTCCTTTTTTTCCTTGTGCCATTATGGGTGATGCGTTAACAAAACCTTGTTTCAGAGGGAGATGTCCCCCCTGATCTGGATCCTGTCTCGCATGTGACCGAGGCGCCCGACCTTGGTACCGGCCCTTCCTTTCTTTCAAAGGCTCCCGGCCCAATCCCGGGGCAGCCTCGCTCGAAATTTGTTTAGTGGCTCATTCCCACTTGCTGGCTTCTTGCTTTGTCAACGCCGTGAATTGGGTTGTACTCCCTCCTCCTTTTTTCCGTTCTTCCATCAATATCGGTTTGTTTGTGAGGAAATTCTTCTCCAATCTGTAGGAGAACGTCCTATCTCAATTTTGTGGGTCGGGCGAACAAGCCGCCCATTTATCCTGATTTCCTTTTCTCCAAGAATTAATGAGATCTTCGGGCTACCAGACTTATTTCCCGGGGAGAAGGTCAGCTGAAGATTGCGAGGTCTGACGGGGCCACAATGATCCCCAATATGTGGGCTCTCGTTTAATGGACTCTTTTTTACGAGTCTGGACGATGTTGGCCGCGGGTCTCTTGGAAGAGCCCCGACGGCTCCCACACCTTCGTTTCCATGAGATGGAAGGCCCTTTCCCCCCTATGATATAGCGGGATACTGCTCTGGAAAAATGAAATTTAGGTTCGTTCTGCGACAGATACACCTTCAATTCATTTCACCCCTCCCTTTTGATGGAAGTTGTAATTTCTTGGGGAATTGAGGCGAGCTGCAAAACGGAGTCTGAGTTAATGCAATTCTGGTATGGTAGTGAATCGGCTCGATGGTCTCCCCACAAGTTCTGCATTTTCTCTTTCTAAGGTTCCTTCAGAGGAGGGGCCAATTTATTCTGGGACGCGGTCCCAGGGGACTTTCTTAATGAGGTCCAGATATTACTGGAGGTCACACTCCTATTTCTTGATGGGAGTCGTGATGCGGTTTCTCTCAAGCTGCTCAGACATTTTCTGTGAGGACGTATTCGGGCTGGAGGATGTGTGTGTGCGCCGGTCCGTACTTTTTTATGATGCTCTCCTTTGAGCATTCGCACTTTACCTTCAAGTTCAGCAACATGGCTCCTTAACCTATAAGGTCCCTTTCATGATCGGTGCACCTGGCCGGTATGGTCGATGGGACTTTAAGGGATAAGTCCTTCAACATTAGGCTGGCCTTGGCCCTAATTCATCAGCATAATTACTTTCTTTATTGAAGGCCCACTTCTGAGTGGTCTGTGCTGGAATCCATCTGGTGCTTTTGAAATTGTTTCCGTGTCTGGCGGACTCTGGGTTCCCTTTTGAGTTCCGGGTTCTGTGTGCGCCGAACAGTTTCCTTACCTATCTGCCCGGCAGCAACGAGTGTGCCTATAGGTTATGTGTCCCTTTCTACTTTGCCGCCTGCGCGCGGTGAAGGAGACACCTGCCCGTACATTTTCCCTTTGGCCCACGCCACCACTCAAATGGAGGAATGTCAGATGTTCGTGGGGTTGCAGGCTGATGTGGTGGTTTGACAGCTGACTTTTGGCCAGGCACCTTTGCCCACTTTGGCCGTGGTTCGGAACCGGATGGCTTGGTTCTTCTTGTGTGGAGTGGCCCCCCCCCAAAAAAATTCGAAGGTTTCATGCTGACTAGCCTTCTTACTCTTTAAAGCATTTGGCCCTACTCGGAATATCAGAATTGATGGAGTGTTTTCTTGTTGATGTTTCCCCCTGGATTCCTTTTTTCGGAAGAGGATATATTGACGGCAACGCTGTTGGAAGTGGATTCTTTTTTTTCTTTTTATCTTATTTTTTCAAGAATGAATTCGTGAGGATTCGAGATTTTCGAGATGGCGAATTTTTTTTCTATCTTTTTCCCTCTTCTCTCCTGAGATGTTCTCTAGCTTTTTCCCGATGCATGTTTTGAAGAAGGACTTTGATTGTCCTGAGCTCTCCTATCCCTTTCTCCCTTTAAAGACCAATGGTTTGATTTAACTCATTGATTTTACTGGGGCAGCGTACTCGGTGCTGGCTTGCCGTGCCGCGTGCGTGTTACGCGCCTCCATGTTGCCTTAAACGAGATATGACCTCCTGAACTTTTTGGATGACGGCCAATGTACGTACCGGTGCACTATACGATTCTCTTCACATGTCCGAGACCGCGCTAAGAACCTTTCCGAATTGTGATCGGGGGGCCCAGACGTCGCAAGGGTCCCCCCCTGCCGTGTTTTACCGTGGTTCCGCGAGCCAGACGCGCACCGGCACCTAATTTTTTTTCCCTCCCCCTATTTTTTCTCGGAATTACACAGGCCACCAAGCGCTGGGCGGAATAGTCTTTTTTTTTGGCAAGGAAGTTTCTTCTTTTGTTGTCGTCGCGTTCTATTTCCTTTTGTTTTCTCTGGAAGAAGGTGGTTTTTTCTAATATAGCCTGTTGCGGGCCGGGCCGGCAAAGGCTTTTTTTTGGCCCTTTGTCCATGAGGCCCACTTTTCTTTTCCCTTCTACCTCCTCCGTGGTGAGAGGACGATACTCCTATGAGGATTCCTTCTTAAGATGGGGAATCATTGACTTGACGGCCGGCCCGAACGAGTCCATGCGATATTCACCCCCCTTCCAGCGCCGGTGAATCTCCTCTTGCTAGAAATACATCCCTCCGACTTTTTTTCCACGACGACCCGGCAGGACGATGAGACCCCAGACTTTGGCATTCCCTCATACACATTCATGAAGAGAGCTCTTTGCGCCCTTGCTCCTTTAGAATGGGTTTCCGAACTTCAGTGAAAAGGGAGGATCTACTCTACGGCCTTGGCACAACAACACCCGCTGAACTGATTCAATCTGGTCTATATAGGCCATTCTCGCCCTAGGTCTCTCTAGTGTTAACTTTCCGGTACTTTTGTGCATCCCAGCTAGGTTCCCTTGAGAGTGTCTCCCATGCGGCGTAACCGGTTCAGTTCAATAATCAGCTGACGCACACTTGGAATGCACCCTCCAGTGCTCTTCCCCCCCGTGGAGCATCCCCGGTGGGCAAACAACCACGCCCACTCCGAATAAATGCCTTTTCATACGCCGCCGAACGTTCCACTTAAGTCTTTTCTCCTGATGCTCCCCTCCTCAAGAAGTCGTATACAGACAAACATCGCCACGGCTGGCCCCCCCAGATTTCTAGCAAGTTTTGCCCCCTTTTCGACTGCAGCGGCGCCACTTTTTCCCCCACGCCCCTCAATGCCCAACTGCTTGGACGGCAAGGCATGACGCTTTCACAAACCAGGCTTCTCCTCTCCCCAAGCCACCCAATCCTTCGTTATTATTCCTCCATTTTAGGAGATGTCCCTTTGTTTAAGAAAGAAAGGGCGAGTGACCCCCATCATGTAAAACTACTTCCTCCTGCGCTCGAAGAAGTGCATTAACCCCTCAAACACCTATGCAACAGGTACAAAAGAATTTTGCTGGCCTTTCGATTGGAAACCAGGCTCGTCCCCACAACCTGAACGCCGGCAAACCCCTGATCCAATTTTTCCACTCGTGGGTTCAGTTTTGCAAGGGCGGCGGCCCTTTCCCCCCCCGCTCCCAACCATAAAAGCGTTGGCTCCGTACCGTAATTGTTCCCCCCAACAGATCAATCAAAGCCCAGAAAGATTGGACCTCCAGCTCTTTTATGGCAAATATCCGGTCCCTCTTTGACTTTCACGGAGCACCCATTCTCTTCCCAAGCCCTGAAAAGCTGTCCCTCCCCCCCCTCAGAGAAATTTCGACGCCCAAGATGATACCAGAGACAGTAACCCCCGATGGAAACAGCCTTTCCAGTCACGGCGTAGCCGTCATTATTCCGGCTGAATTCGATCAAATCGATGGAAGGAACTTCTCCTTCTGCCTCTACCCTCCCCTCCTTCCAAGGTAAGACAGACTACAGATAAGAAGGCACAGTCTTTTTCTGTGAACTTCTTCTCCAATTTATGTCGATTGAAGGGACTTGCTGAAAACTTCAGCAAAGCCTTCATTCATCCCCTAAGTCCTTCAAGAAGTCTCCCCAACTTCTTTCCGCAAGACGGCACGAAAATCCCTCTCCAGAGCATTCGGATTGTAAAGTCATCAAGAGGTTCCTGTCCTCAGGCAAAATTCCCCCCCAAGTGGGAAGCCCCTAATCTAGGAAGAGCATGTCAACACAACGTTTGCCACGTCTTCAAGACACCCCTCCAACCCAAGCCAGGTCTTCGCCACAAAGATAGGCTGTGGAACCAGCGGCCTAGCTCCCCCCTTCCCCTCCATGGACCTACACGATTGCAGGCACGCCACCGCTTTTTGCATATTGTCTTTTCCCCCTCACCCCGAACGGCCTCACCTCAAGGAACGTGTTACATGTGACTCCTTCTACCGTGTGGATGCTCTGCGCGCGGTGAGGCCTCAAGTCAGATTTCGGTGGTCTCTTTTTTTAAGCATGGGTCTCAGCGTGCACGCCGCCAGCAAATATCCCCATGCGAGTTTTCCCTCTTCTTTCCTCCCAAGCAACCGCCGGCCAACAGCGCCAGACCCATAAGTCAAAACCCATCCTTTTCCCTGCGATTTTCTGTTTATTCTGATGAGCATTCCGTCAGTCTTACAGCTCGCCTTCCCCTGTGAAAAATAGACTCTTCATTAGACCGTTAATCCATCATGAAAGTATGAGCACGCCCTCGGATAAAAGCCAGGGGATGCGTTTTTTCGGCCCGTCCCCCACCCCATTGTGTCATTATACTAATCGCCGAGTGAGAAATACTTCCAGAAAAAGCCCACTTCCATAGAAAGAAACCTATTTGAAGGGGAGCTCGACCTCACGCGCAACTTCCGTATGTGACAGATAAGGTCGACCCGGACAATTTTTGCCTTTCGTACTCTCTCTAACCCTCGCAGAGACGAGAAATGCCGCGTGGATGGACTTCTCAGTTCAAAGCACTTACCTTCTTTCCTTTTTCAATTGGTTTGCTCATACCGGTCATTGCCGGGACATGATCCAGCTAGAGTCTAGACCCTTCTTCACCAGGTGGTAACGGCCCGCATAACCCCTCCTCCATTTTCTCCCGATACGGTCGGCTTTCCGATGCAGACCTTATCCTTCATACTTCCCTCATCTTTTCTCATTTGAAGGGGTCTTTGGGTTCGGTGACTTCCTGATTACTCTTCTCTTTTCATGCCCCCTGCGATACCATTTACTTTCCAAGAAATGTTTTCCAGGAGAAGACACAAGGATTCGTCACCAGGCTCCCCCCCAGCCTTTTTGCCGAGTAAGTCTGCGCCCTCAGACTGTTACGATGGAGAGAGTTTCAGATAATTTTTCACCTCTCCAGGCTACGGAAAGGCCCGTGTCTCCCACCCCTAGGAGACACCTCAAGTAAATTACAGATCGACAATTCTCTTGTCCTCTTGGCCTCGAGGTAGCGTTGTCCTTTTCCCGCCACCAAAAAAAGTATTTTCTGAAGAGATCCGGTGGCTTTGTTAGGCTGACTTTTTCCCGCACCAATTAAGGAGGTGCCTTCAACATCCCCCCGTCAAGGAGGTAAGAAAAGTGGAGCCACGAAGATCTCCCCCTTCAACGCGATATATGCCAACGCGCTTACTTTTTTCCCCCAAACCACTCCTCTTTTTCTAGTCTTTAGATAGGACTGCGATTCGGTCCCCTATGCCGTTTACGGTTTCAGCCGGTTTTTTCTTTTTCCCTTTTAGAGTGGCCCATGCGGAAATTGATTAATATCAAATCCGGCCTGTAACAGAAAAGACTGACTAGAGCGGAACCGTTGCTTCTTTCCCTTTTCCTATCTGGCTTAACTTCTTCGTTGAGTAATAGGAACGTCTCCAGCAGCGTGACTCAAACCAATTGTTTAAGAGCCAGTCTCAGTTAACTGAACTCATAAATACGCCACCCATCTTCCATCTTCTTTTTGTAGAGGAGATCCTCCCCCTCAGATTGGTGACCTGGGCCTTGGAACACCAACTCCTTCTCAGACTTTGACTTTCGTCTATTTGATAGCATGGCCCACCGAACTCTCTTTCCTGTTTTTTTCTTTCCCTCCTGAAAAGAAGGGCGACGGCAGCCAGTTGTAAGACTCCCTTTGGTTCCTTTTCCCCTAAACACGACCCTTCAGTTAGACGCTACCATCCTCGCTTCTTTGTCTCCGTTGAAAGTCTTCTTCCCCTATGAAACCCCCCCACAATTTTCCCCGCGGCTTCTCGTATTGACGTAGCCGCTGTGCATCTCCCCATCTCTTGAGGCTGCACTTCTCCCCAGCCCCGGTCCCACTTTTCGGAACCGCCCGTGCGCACGTTCTTTTTTTTTTTTCCTCCCCTGTAGTCGAGGGAAGCATGTCCTCAGGAAGGCAGAACCGGCCCTGCGTAAGCCGCTCCAGGTTCGGATCTTTTTTTTGGTCCTTCCGATTTTCCTTGGTCTGGCAGCGGTACTTTCCTTTTTCTTTACCGATAATCAGTGGACTAGGTGATCCCTGGTTAGTCTTTCCCTTCCCCTTCTCGAGAAGATCCACGGTTTAGGGAGGCGCTTCTGATAGTCACTTTTTGCCCCTACTCGACAGAGAGTGATGAAGAAGGACCGGCAGTTGAGGGCGGACTCTCGGTTCCTGCGGTTTTTCATATCTCTCCTCCCCTTTTGTTGCCAGACGAGCACAATCTGCCCCCCTGCTTTGACTTCTCCTGTTGTCTCTCCTCTCGAGAGCAAAGAGAAGGGTTCCTCAAAAAGACGGTACCCGATGGATGTGGGGTTTACAGTTACTCTCTCCCTCCTAAACAGAGTCCCCTTTTCATTTCCCCTTTTTTTAGGATAACCTGTTGTAAGCGGGTGAGCACCCTGGCCTATCCTTTAGCTGCCTACACTTTAAAAAAAGTTGCCCTTCTCTACCATCTGGTTTCATCGGAAAACCGAGCAGCCTCATCTCCCCCCCATTTCTAGGAGGACCTACTTGTTGTGACTGATATACAGGTGCGCCTCCCCAGCTGAACCACCCCTTTCCCCCAAGGGTCCCTTCCTTTGATCCTTAGATAGGCCAACGCGGTGACGATCCCCACTCAGGACGGGTTTTTTACGACCGGTGCCGCGACCTTGCTTTGTCCCATCACTTTCCTAATAGAAGTTGCCTTCCTCTTTCCCTAGTAGGGAGACAGTAGTAAGCTGTCCGTCCCCCGATGGACCCACCTCCCTAAGACCCAACTAAACCCTTCTTACCTCCCTTTTCCCAGAGTGCTACTTTTTCCATCTGGGATATCCAACCGGAATGCCCCTCCTTTGTACCCCTTTCCCCCCCTGCTCAGACCCTCTCAGAAGAAAATCTCACCCTGCCCTCCCCCTTTTCCTCCAATCCCCCAAAAGATAGTTTCCCTTTTCCTCTTCCTACCTCCCCCCCCCCCCCCTCAGGAGGCCCCCGAGAGCCGTCAGTCCGGCCGCGCACCACGCCTTTTCTTTCCTCCTGCCAAACATGGTACTTTCCCTTTTAGTTTCGCAGACAGTACACTCACGGGTACTTTCTTTTTCCTTTCCGGCCCTCCGTTCCCCCTGTGATCAAACAGCCGTCTCATTCCTTTTCCGCTCTAGCACTATTTTTTTCCCCTCACCTTTGTGAGAATGGTTTAAGCCCTCTTCCGCAGTCTCCGCTTGGAGAGGCCGATGCTCGGCCTATGTAACCCCCCCCCCTTTACCTTACGTTGCACTTCTTTCACCGACACCCGCAACTCGGGAATGATCTCTCTCGTCAACATTCCTCTTCCCTCCCCTCTTTCTCTATGAATAGATTTTTTTCTTCAGACGAGGCACCATTTGCTTGTACGGAGTGTTCTGCACCGTAATGCAGCTTGTTCCTTTTTAATCCGTTGACTTTCTGGCTGCTCTATTCCATCGTTTGACGACTGTCTGCGCACCCTCTTGGATGAACTCTTCTTCCCTTTGCCCCCCTATCTGATAAGAGGAGTTTGTTTTGGCAATCTCCTCGGACCGCACTCCCATTCTATCCCCTCCCAGCCAAGACTTTCCTTTTTTCACACTGCGCGCGGTATACGCTAATTTCCTTTATTTTTTCTTTTGTATGCCGTAGGAAACTACATTTTGACATGGTCTGGTCATAACCCCAACAGGTCCTCATTCCGTAAGAAAATAGTTCAATTCCCCTTCAATAGCTTACTGCCCCTGGTTGTTCCAGGTCGAACCCCCCCCTTCCCTGAGAAAGGAACCTTCTTTCCATGAAGAAGTGGTCGGAAACTGTCGAACACGGAAGGACCAGTCCCCCCCTGTGTATCTCTTTTCTCTTGAAGGCGATCCGACCGGCCCCCCAGCTAAGCATCTGATTATCTCTAGGAGACTCTTCCTTCTTCCAAAGATAGATGTGCATTTTCTTCTCTGATAGACTTATTACAAACGGCCCGGTCTTTGGGGTACCCCTCTTCCTATGATTGTTTCTCCCTTTCCGGGGAGTTCTTTTCCCTAGAGTACTGCGATGGCTACCCCCTCTTCTAGCTAAAGGAGAGGTTTTACTGTTGTGCGGCTGGCAAACGACCGTTCACCTTATCCCCCCCCATGTCAAAATGACTCTTTCTCTCCTGTTCTAGTCCACAGCGATACTGGAGAGGAACGTGCTCCACTTCTCTTTTAATAACTCTCTTTCCCCTTCCCCACAGGAGAAATGGTTGTATCCTTACCTCTTCTGGAATGGAGTCAAGGCTGAATCCAGATCGTCTGCGTGCCCTGTCCTCCTCAATGACACCTACTCTCCCTCCTGTCTGATCTACGCCGAGAGGCGACAATCCCTCTGCCTGAGCTGC
>Ga0179591_1212566_pt1 | contig 12495 bp, 9 predicted proteins | sample CZOMad2_1_08_16f_FD_182891 | JGI IMG/M metagenome (GOLD analysis project Ga0179591, IMG submission 182891) | Vadose zone soil fungal communities from Angelo Coast Range Reserve, California, USA - CZOMad2_1_08_16fungal (PacBio error correction) | ecosystem: Environmental > Terrestrial > Soil >... | reverse complement strand
TTTGTGGTTGAGTCACGACCTCTCCCCCCAGCCACTGTTCCTTCTTTTATTTTTTTTGGCCTCTATGCGCTTTTGCCCGTCGCCTGCGCGTCTCTTGCTTGCGTTCTCCCGCCGACCTGTTCACGGTCTTGGTTTCCCCTCTTCTGCAGAGTTTCTTTACCCTCCGCGACTCCGTATCGTCCCGGTTCGGCTATGATTGGTTTCCCTCCGTCTTCTTCGTCTGTCGTGCACTTTTTCCGACGACGTTCTTTCGGTCCGGGAACGCGTCTTACTTTGGCATTTTATGTTTGCCGTTACGATGTCCTCGTTGGTTTTTCCTTTCCGTGGTCGACGCCCCTTTCCGAACCTAGTAGTGAGGCTGTATTTTAATCCCCTCTTTGATACTCCGTCTGACATCCCCTTTTTCTCTCGCTACCGCTGGGTTCGGTCGTCTTCCGTCTCGACCCAAGCTTGCACCTGTTGAATTCTTCATGCCCCCCTTCGCCGCTAGGCTATCGCGGCCCCTTCTTGGACCCTTTTTTCCGGTGTCGGTGCTCTGCCCTTTTTCTCCCGCCCTCGTCCGTCAGGTCTAGGCGGGTCCTGTCGGCACGTTGCGCCCGTCTTCGTTCCCGCTGCCTTTTGTTTGATAGAAGCTCTTTCTCTGATAGCGCGGCACCCGTGTTCTTCGAGTCCGCCCCTTTTGTTCTGCCCCCCCCCGTCCCGATTTCCCCTCCGCTAGGCCATGGCCTTCCGTATCGTTTTTCACTCCGTCCTTTCCCCTGATATATGAGCTCTATTCTGTTCAGTCCCCAGTACCACTGCATGTACAGACTGCCACATAGCCATTCTTTTCGGTGGTTCTCCTAGTCTCCTTCTTCCGAGCCGACCTTATGACTGTGGCCTTCCCACGCGTATGACATTGAGGTGGCGATTTTGCGACGTTCTTGCCACGTCGTAGAGCCTAGAAGCCGGGATTTCTCCATAGCGGTTCTTTGCACGTGCCCCATTACTTTGGTTTGCCCGTTTGGGCATCCGGTAGGCTCTTTAGGTCTTAGTGCCCCCTTGCAGAAGAGCTCAGTTATGACTCTTCCTAGTCAGAACTTACTTTGGGCGTCCCTTGTGCCCCCTGCCTTGCTTCAGGCTCCCTCCGGTTTGGGGGAGTTTACAGGTTATTCCGCTGATCTCTTGTCTTTTTTCAATCCCCTGTTTAGCCCCTCGAGCCTATGGGTGTGTAAATCTTTTTCTTGCATCCCTTTTGGTGGTTTTCTTGCCGGTGTTTTCTGCTCCTAGAGAGGAAATCGTGCCCGGGAGAAATTTGTCTTCGACGGAATGGAGAATCCGCCGTGGTTAGGGATGCCCCCTGGGGAGTTTCCAGAATACACCCCCCACAAAAAACTCCATCACCCCCACCTGAGGGTGTCCACGTCGACTTGTTTTGTCTTTCCACCTGCGACGTTTTTTGTTTTCTAATTAATTCCCTCCCAAGAAGGTTCCCCCTTTTGGGGCGCGTGCTGTCGTTTTACCTCCTAATTTTTCATCCTTCTTATTTCATTTTCCCCCCCTTCTCCAGAGATGCGTTTTTCCATGCTTCCCCCCGGCCGCGTGCTACCGCTGCAGCACTTAGACTAGATGCTTGTTCTAAATACATTTTTCGAGTGCTGTTAATTTGAAGTTTTCATGTGCCCTAGGTGAATTGATTCCCTTGCATTAGTGTAACCTAGTTAGCCCCGAATAGTTTTAGAACATTTCATGACTGAGTCTCCTTTCCCCCCTCCTCTTTTATGCTGCCGGTCCAAACCCCTCCCTTTTCCCCCGGTTCAGCCGCACCCCCCCTTTTTTCTTCCCCCACGCGAGGCCTGTTCCCCAACGGCTGTTCACCTTTTCTTAAGTCATGAGGCTTCTAGCGTTACATAGCGCCGCATTCCCTCCCTTTTCCATTTAAGGTATCTGACTCCAATATTGAAAGCTTTCCCTTGTCGGGTGAGTGTCCCGGTCCATTTACAGTCGCCTATGTTTATTGTCCCTCGTAGTTTCGGCCTGTCACCCCGTTGCCCTGCGTTCCCTTCTCTTCCGACTTTCCCCAGCCCTTTTCCTATTACGATCTGTCCGTTGTCCCTTGGATTGGCTCTAATTTTCGTCTCCAGTGCAAGCCCATTTTCGATTCGTCAGTAGAGATCTCCATTGTGACCTCCACGGTCGTTTCATTAGTTCTGGTCTTCCCTCCTTTCCAGACTCCTATCGGGGATCATCTGGTATTTTCTTTCCTTTTTGCCGGATCCCCCCCACTATTCCCGATCGTAGGACGAGTTCTGGATGTTTCGTGCCCCGGAGTACTTTTTTTGCTTTTTGTAGTCCGTTTTAACGCCCGCTTTTGACTGGTGGGGATCTCTGCGTGACTCCCCTCGTCCAAGCGACGATTTGTTTGGTGACGCATCTTTGAATTCCCCCTTTTCTCTCCTTATTTTTTTTTTGCTCCCCCCGCCTTGTCAGGATTAAGGCCCCTCTTTTTGCTCTTTGGGAGAGTTTCCGCCCCTGAGGTCTTATTTTTTACGTCCCCTGCCACCCCTGCATTCGTTTTGCGTGTCAAACCGTCTTATTTTAACTTTATCCCCGCGGGAGACGTCCTCCTTTCATAAGATGCCCTTTCCTGCCCCCCGGAGATGCCGCTTGGTCCCTACTTTGTTTTTCTGGCCCTTCAAGATCCGGGAGCGCGTGGAGTTCGCCCTGGACATTCAGAGTACCTTTGTGAAGGACCGGTCCGCTTTATGAGAGGTCGCAGTCTTTCTAGCTGTCTAGTTTCTAGATTCGGCTCTGCAGCCATCGAGCATTGTTCTCTACCTTTATGGACCCTCCCTACCTTTGGGTTGACTCTCATCCTAACCCTGCTCATGAGCTTCCCGGACTTTTTAGAGCCCCCTTTCTCCCCGCCGGTCCCCGGCGAGGATAGAACGCCTTTTTTTCCTTGCGCCTTGCCGCCGCTTGTCAGGTCAGTCCTTGCTCCCCCCCCTCCCGAGCCTCAGGAATCTTCCTTCATCAGCCCCCGGCAGTAGAGCCTGGCCGGTGACGGCTGTCAGGCAGCTTCCGACGGCGCACCGTCTCGCCGTAGGTTTGTAGGTTTCACCCCTGCCGATTCCTCGACCTCCTTTTCCTGTGAGTTCCTCATCGCACTTCGTCGCTTTTTCCCCTTTCCCCGAAGCGCACGCTTCTTATCGCCCCCCTGGATTCGCCGGAGCGATCACTTTCGTCACCCTCTTTGCCTCTTTTGCGCGCGCTTTGGCCTCGGCGGTGCGCTTTCGTCCCTCCCCAGTATCCGGGTGCCCCCTGACTACTCTAACGGGACTTTGGCCCGTTTCCTACTTAGCGCTTTCTTTTTCGATTTTGGGTTCATCCGGCAAACCTTCCCTCCCTTACGCTCGCTCGGATACCCCCCGATCGCTTTTTGGTGTAACTTTGTGCTGCCCCTAAATGCCTCAACCGCATTCGGCCTTTTTTTCAGCTTAGCGAAGACCTGCCAGATATATAGGGTCCATCTTGACGCCCTTCCCCAGCCCAGGTCCTTATTTTTAGCCTTTCTCTTTCGGATGTTGTCATTGCGTTCAGTGCGTCTAGGCAACAGGTTTTTGGACTCATGAGCGGATACCCTTACAGTCCAAAAAACAGTCTAGTGTAGGAACGAAGACCCTGCTTACAGTGACGGGTACCCTGGGTGCAGTTCAAGCCAAAGCTTACCCCACCAGTTGCCCATGCCTTACTTCCTTTCTCTGCAGGCGATTCTTTCCCGAACTCATGGCCGAAAGTTGCGGTCCCCTGTATATGCGGCTTTCCCGTGGCCCCCCCTGTCGACTTTTTGCTCTTAGAAACGACGTTTTCCCGTGCAGAGAGGTTTTTTTATTCGTTGTTATGACCCCTTTGTGTTGTACAAGTGGGTCACAGTTTTGGGCCTTCCAGGAAAGTACCCACAGAGGAGGATTTTTTGTAGCCCCATTTATGTACCGCTGTTCCGCACCTCGTGAAGTTGTCCTTTTCCCAGCCCGCCTTCCACCTCCCTTCGGACAGTCCGGGTCTCTCCCCTGAAACCTTGGCCCAGCCTAAGCTACAACGCGACCTTTTCTTTACCAGGCATGGATGTAGTTGATTCCCAGAGTCTTGACCTTCTCGGTACTTGAAACCAGTACTCAGAACAACCCCCCGACATGCTGGAGAATGAAACATGGTCCCATACCTTCCAGTAAGTCGAACGAGTCAGAAGCACATCTAAGACTCACCGTACCGACCCGAAGCCAAACCCGAGGACCCGTAGTTTCACCTTCCCTTATCAGGCATGCATCGATCGGCCAAACATGAGGACACTGCTAATAGGCGCCTCAAAAGACGTTCGCCAAGTGCGTCTGGCAGTACATCCATCACACCCGACAATAAGGAACGCAAGCGGAAGTAAGGCCCCTCCCAAGAAACGATACTAACAGCTTCCCTACTGAACCGAGCAGGCGACACACCACCATACGAAAGACCTTGAGCCACCAAAACAGGCGATCTCTAACAATCGCTAAGCAGTCCCCTAGAGACGTCCCGCCGATAAACACACGCTAGCAAAGACCACCAGGGTCACTGAACCCTTCGACTGCTAGACCCCAAGTCCTAGTATAGTCCTACTAGGGAACTAAGGGGACTTTAAATTTATCTACTGCTGCATGTCCCTTCCGGACGCCGGCTTCAAAAATTGCTGTTAGGTATACTTGTTCACTTCCTCCTAATCAAACTTTTTCGTAGGTGCTCTCAAATGTCCTCTCCGCGCGTTCGAGATCGGGATGGCGCCTCCCCCCCGCCCATGTCCCGCTCCTGTTTAGGGCCTTTGACTTTCTGGACTGGGCATCCTGAGTTTACTGTCCGCGCCTCCCCGTTGCCTTGGACTTTCGACCCCACCATCCAACCTCCTGACCTTTTCGCCCTGGGTAATTACCGGTCGAGCTGGTCTTTTTTTTAATTAGCACTTCTATTATAATCCCTCTCTTGTTATCTTTTAAGATCCCCACTTCTTGTGCATTTAACGGCCCCTTCGCATCGCGAGCTAGAAGTTCTGGTAATTATTGTTTAGTGTAACTTGCTGCTGGAACATGTCTCCTCCTTGTTTTCAGACTCTTTTGTTATTCTGGAACCCGCAGGGAGGCTTTTACGCAGACACTTGTTACTCCCTACGTGCAGTGTTTATGGTCGATATTTTCTTCCCCTTAGAAATGCTTCCCCTTCTGCCTTACCGGTGATCCCCTTGATCCTCCAGTCCCCAGCTAGACCTTCTCTCGAATAGACGATCCAGGTCCCATGGAAAACTTTTGAAAAGCCAGGGTTACCCCCCTCGACCCTGAGCTGGAATTTGCCCCCCTAGTTCTCCCTATTAATGGCTTCATTGCGGAAGAAGGTCATGGATTCCCCATGCGCGATTCCTTTTCCTCGATGTTCGAAGTAGTATCTTTCGTTGGAGCTCCAGCTCCAAACCAGTCCTTTTTTTTCTAGACCTCGAGGAGTATGTAGTCTAAAGGACCTTTTTACCTTCCAGTTCCTCGGACAGACGATCACCCCCTTTGTTGCCCAGCTACTCCTTGCGTTTTCCAGAACTCCGCTTCCTGCCTTTTAAGCTTAATTTACCCGAAATTCTTCGGTGATGGCAGCGTCTTTTTTTTGACTGACACTCGTCATCCCTTTTCCCCCTTCACCCTAAGGCAGTACTTAGTTACAGGCGTGTCAACGGCTTTCTCATGCGCCCCCCTGTGAACCCCTCTCGACCGGTTTTTGAGTCGGTCGTTCCAGCGAGACTTACTAGTTATCTCCTATGGACGACCTTCTTTGCTATAGCCCGGGTCGTCCCTGATTGTCAGTTCCTTTCTCAACCAAGTTGTTTTCGAACGAGGGTCTACCACCTTTTCACGTCCACCGGATATTTTTTAGCTGTCCCGGTTTCCTCTCCCCCCTTCCATATTATTTTTAACTGATTTCCCGCCCTTTTCCCCCGACTGTGTCCCGTAACGTCAGCCCGTAGTCCCTCTCCGAGGCCGTTTTCCCGCCCGTCTTTTTCCTTCCTTTCCCTTGCGCGGCTTCCGGTTTTCTCCCTGTTGTTTTTTTTTTGTCACTTTTTTTAAGCCGAACTTCGTGCATGTTACTTCACCTTCCCTGTGTTAACGGATGGGTTTTGTAGGGCTGTACTGTTTCCGTCCCCTCCTCTTGTGTGAGTTTTGATATTTGCCTCGGCAACTTTCTGTACGCCTTGCCATCTTTGATTCCCCAGGCCGTCGCGTCAGTTACGCCCCCTCGCGTTCTGTAAGCGGACTCGCAAGGCGGGACTCCGTTGGTGCTTTTGTGTGCGGTCCCCCTTTCCCCACTGTTATCCCCCCCTCCAGCTTCCCACGTTTATGGCGTGTTTTTCCTGGTTGTTCGTCAGTCCCCCTCCCCCCAGCTTTTCCACGTGTCGCACTGGCAATTTCCTGGTTTTTTTCCGCATTATCTTTTCTCCCAGACGGGGGTGAGGCCCCCCCCTCACGCGCCGGTAATGCCCTGACCTTTTCCGATGCGGCACTTGTGTATATGGAGGCGATTGCTTTGCCTCTTTGCAAGTGTCCTTGCGTCGGTTAACCACTTTACCGCGTTTTATGCCCGGTCGATCGTGTTTTTTGCTTCAGGCTGCTTTTTCCTGCAGGGACTTTTTTCCGGTCTTTTCCCTGCAGATCCTTATTTCCCCGCAGCTCCATTCACGCTCGTTATGTCTTTTTTACTTTTTTTTTTTTTTTGGTACCCGGGAGTGAAGGGTCACCCACGCAGCTTGACTTCGCCTTCGTTTATTTCTTCGCGGGTCTACGCACCTTTTTTCCCCGCGAGTAGGGTCTAGGCTGTAGTCTCTAGCCTAAGTTCGAAACATCGAGATTCGCTTCGCGAGGGTTCCCTTTCTCCGTTCGTACCAACCCTCATGTCTGTGTCGACGTACATGGCCTCGCTATCCTTCGCTATCGCACACCCGGTTTTTCTTTCTCCCGGGTCGGTTTATCTTCGCCTGTTTCTTGGGCTACGCTCTGTCCCGATCAGGTCTTCGTTTTGTCCGATTTTGGTGTTGTCAACACATGCCAGCGCATAGGACCAGCTTACTATCTCGTACGCCCCTTTATTCACCGCTTCTTCTGATTTCCGGCAACTGGTCACCTTGCGATCCCACGCACCGGTATAAGATAACCCCCTTCTTACTTCCCCTTTTTTCTTACGCACTTTCATGGCAACGAGCCCGGCAAGCCCCCCAAGAAAGGAAGTCCTCGGCACTTTTCTTACCCTGCTTTTTTTGCTTACCCCGTACTTACCCCATGACATTTTTTTTTTCCCACAGCACTATGAATCAATTCTCTGATAGTAGTCTTATTCATATTCACTCCGGTCGAAGAATAGCTCCCTATTGACCGGGAGCCAGCAGTTAGTTTCCTTTTTCCGGCTCTTCTTGGGGGCTTGCGGCCTTTGTTTTCCACTTGTTTCGACGCGACGACGGTGGGTCTACCTGTGGTCTTGTGCCCTTGAACCAGGAGCTTGTTTACTTTTCTGTTTGCTCCCTCTCTTAGATCGACCGGTTTTGTCCCCTTCCGATCCTTTCAGCCTGGTATGTTAGTGCCCCCGTCCCCAGTATACCCTCTTTCGCTTTTTCGGCTTTTTACCGGGGCGATCGGAGGTACCCCTTGTTCGCCCCTTTTCGCTTCATGTTCGCGGCCCCGTCTCAGTGTTCTCCGGAGATCGTTTCTTTAGTCCCCCGTCCCATTTTTCTTTACTGCTCCGCACTCTTTTTGTTTCCCGCTTTATTTTTTTTTTCCCCCCGCGGTGGTATCTTACGATTATCACTTTTTTTTTCCTGCGTTATACTCGGGCTTTGGAACACACAGTCCTAACTCCCGCTCGAGCTGCCCTTGTCGATTTTGGCACGACGTTATGCAACTTTCCTAGTTTGGCCCTTGTTGTTTCACCTTGTTCCATAAGTTCATTGTTATCGAATCCCCTCATCAACCGCTCCTGCGCATTGGTTTTTCGGATCCCCCCCCCCTTGCCCGGCTTGTTTCTATTTTTCGACCGTCCGCCCCTGTGCCAGCCCTTTGTGATGCATTTTTGCTACGCCAGGCTTCTGCGCACACCAAAAACTGATGCTGTCTGCCAACGCTCTTTCTAAGCTGGCTTTATGCCTTTCGCAATTGTCCGTGCTCGTCCGGGTTTCCGGACTTTCTTTCCCTTACGAGGTTACCGCGTGTCGACTTTCGCGGTCGTCATTTAGGCGGCATTGCTGCCACGACGCACCGTGCCTGCGCCGCCCACCAGTTTGACCATGGACTCCATTTTGCTTCCCCATTAATCCCCCAGCTTCTATGTCAACACGTGTTTCCCTTACTTTTTCCCCGCAGTGCGCCCCCCCCCGTCTTTTTTTTTAATTTTTTTTTTTTTCCCCCGACACTCCTGCGTAGGATCATCTGCATCCCCCTCTCGGCGTTTTATGCTGCCGTTTTCGGTGGTTTTTCACGTTCCCCCCTTCCCTTTGTTTATTCCGTGTCTGCCAGGATTTTTTTATGCCTGTAGCTCCCGGGTCCCCCCCCCTCATCGCCGAACCCCCTTCCTTCATTCTGCCTCCAACGCCTCCCTCTCTAAGTTCGGTTGCTAATGGGCTGCGCCCAGTTTTCTATCGGTGGTTTGGGTTGGTTTCAGCCACTGCATTTAAATCCCGCGTCTCGGAATGAAGTTGCATAGCTCCCCGTGACGACGATGCCCCTTTCCGCTTATTGGAAGCCTGAGCGTGTCTTTTGCTTTTTCGGAAGTGCCCGTCACTCCAACATAACTCCTCCCGTTCCCCCTCTGACGAGAGCTCTGCTTAGTTTTACCTTTTTTTTCCTGAACTTGTTATCTGGGAGTCTGGTTAATGCGGAAGTCGTGTCTTTTCCATTGGTACGAGAATTTCGCCGGTCATACCCGTTCCCTGGCATCAGACCGCGCCCGTTCCTGTTTTTAAATAGGGTTACCCTTTTTTACTGATCGTACAACTCCGGCTAAACACCAACGGGCAGGACCAGTACACCTCTTGCGTGGGGCTGCTCATTTTATGACCGATCTTGGATGATTAAATCTGGCACTTTTTAAGTGCGACAATGCAAACGCTTTCGTTTTTCAGATCAAAGCCCTAGATATTTCCGTTTTTCTCGGTGCACAGCGCTCTTTTTTTCGCATTTAATCCCTGCGAGCAATACTGTCCCGAGGGGTTTAGTGCTGGACCCATTTCCGGCTTTTATTTTTTAGTTTCCCCCTCGGACCACCTGTTTGCGCAGACTCCTTTTTTCCTTTCCCCTGGACGAAGATGCGTTTAGATCCTCGAACATTCCTTTTTCCTTTGGCGCTTTTCCTCTTCTCAGCATCGCTTTACTATTCCCTCCCTCTTAGTTGTTGTATTTCTGAGACCTAACAATCGCGATGCCAGCCCTCGTTTTTCCCTTTCACGTGCCACCGCTAGCTGTTTGCCTCGTGAGCTTATCGTCCCCTTCCCCCTTTTCTGGGCCCCCTTGTCTCTGTGATAAGTTACTTCCTTTTTTCCCCCAAATTTCCACCTCGCTTCCCTGCCATGGCAGCCTTTCCCCCTCGTCCGTATCTCTAATTATGACAGTACTCTTTCTTCTGCACGTCCGGCGACCTTCTCGTAGTGCGAAGACTCTTCTCACCCCGGACGACTGGCCCCCGCCTCTTTTTTGGGTTCCTCGTGGGCATTTCTTGACCTTTTTTAACGTCTCCCGCCGCAAGATCCGGTACTCAGCATTTCCATCCGTATGTAAGCTTTCTTCTTCCCCGCCACGTTTCAGTTTCCCCCGAGACCCCGTCGCTTTTGTTTCGGCGGTCTTTGGCCCTCTCCCGCGACCCGCCCATCCGGTTTTCCCCCACCCCGTGACTAACATGCACCCCCCGGGGACTGGTATCACCCTTTTCGTTTCCCCGCCATATTTCGACGACTCGTTCTCACCTTGTGACTTTTCAGGGTGTTCCTCTTCTTACCAACGTTCCCTCCTGCCTTTTTTTTTGCTCCGATCGCGGTCTGGTTTCATTATGGATCCCTCTGCCGAAAACCTCCAGTGAGTCGTCCTTGCATATGAGACGATCCTCAACCACCCCGGTTTTTGCATGTTCACTGGGCGCAGCCCACGCCCTTGTCCTTAGCCCCTTTCTTCGACAGATCGGGATGCTCCCTTTGCATGGATCGTACTCCCGTCTCGTTCTCCCATCCCGCCTGTTGGGAATCCAGTGATAGTGACTGTACCGAGCAAGAACAAATCTTTCTAAAAGTCCCCAGAATCCGCAGATAACGAACAAGGCCAGCGCTTAACAGGTAAGAAACCAGAACCCGATGAAGTCGCTTTAGCGCCTGAAGGATCTGATTCTCCCAGATATTACCCCTGTTGAATGTCACGGGATCGTTTCCGTGTTCTCTTCCAAGTTTTTTGTTTTTTGTTTTTTCCCTTTCACATTTTAGCATCTTTTGCAAGCCTCCCTGCAGCGGTGGGTTTGATGTTCTCTTGTTTTGCACATTGGTCCCGCGTTGTCCCTTGCAGGGCATAACAACACGCCGTCGGGATTCCGAACCGCTTCAGCGCTGGTCGACCGCGCGTTGTTTTCCGGAAGCTTTGCCTTCCCGAAAGTCCGTTCGTCCTTTCGATCAGGTCCAACTTTATGCCCTTTTACCGGCGTTTTTATCAATCATACGACGCGTTCTACGTGTCCCGAGGTGTACGCTTTCTTGGCAGCTCACCAGCGTAGGAAACGTTTTCTCTCGACCTGTCACGTCCAGTCACCTTTCCTCCACCCCTGGTACCACCGTTATGGCACCCTATACCCGCGCCGACTCTTTGATGCGATCAGAGCGTCATTCCACTGGATTCCAGCCGTTTTTCCGCGTCAGTGCCTTGGCGCTACCCGCAATACCCTTTCCCGTCCTCACATTTTTTTTTCTGACTTCCCGGTTCTTAATCGTTTTCATCAGTCCTGCCCACGCCTCCCCACTCACCACTTCCGTTCTCCAACTTTTTTGACGCATTCTTTGCGCAGGGCACTCCCACCCTAGCTTCTGGCTTAATTCACATCGGGCTGCCCCGAATGAGCGCGCTTTACCAATGTACTCCGATTCTTCCTCGAATTCCCACACGCGCCCCTCTATGTCCACCTTGTTTTGTACTTTCCCCTAATCATAGTCTTTTTTCCCTCCTTTTCTTCACTGGATGTTCACACAGCTGCAGGCTTACGACGTACCGTTGAGCCTCCCCCATGCCGGCAATTCTGGTCTGGGGTCTTTGTGCGGTGCATCACCGGCGTTGTGTTCGGAGCATCTTCAGAGCCCTTGCCCCCCCCTCCCCCCTATCGCGCACTTTTTTCCCCTTTCCAGTCGAGGTTTTTTTTGTGCCTCGGCGACGTCCCCTGCTTCCCTCGATAGTCTAGGTCTTTGCATTTTCGTCCCGTGGCAACACTGCCCACACCCAGAGCGTAAGTCTTCCCCTTCAGTTTTGTTTTGACCCCTCTCACGCGGCAAGTAACGTCTTCGCCCCAGATCAGTGAAAGTTTTGTGCCTTCGCACTCTTTCATTGCCCTCTCTAACGCAACGGTTGCGCATACGGCCTTTCACATTCGCGGTCGTTATTATCTCCGGCTTGACTCCCCTTTGCCGCCTACTCCTACGTCGACCGTCGACCCCATAATCGAGGGTGGGATCTCTTCCTCCCTCTCACCCGGCGACCCTGCGACACGGCCCTTCGCTGTTTCGATCCCTCCCTCTTTTTCGCCATTGACCGCCTTTCAACATTTTCATTCTCTTTCCTGTACTTTTGACCAGGCTGGACATTTTCCCCGCCTATCTTCATCTTACGACTAGCCTCCCCCCCAGCATTTTTATTATTACAGCTCTTCACGCGGTTCGCCCCCTTGCGCCGTTGACCACGTCGAACGACTCGGCCTCTGAGTTCCACTTACGTTTTTGTTTCCCTCCCGCGACGTTCCAGTCAGTGGTTCAATAGGATTCATTTTACTACTTTCAGGGGATGGCCATTATGTTGCCCTCCGAATCATCCTTAATCCCGCGTGTTTTCCGCTACTTTTTTTTACCCCGCCATCACAGCACCTCATGTCAGAGGACCTGCCGCGCTTCTCTGTTCCAAAGCGACTCCAGGTATCCCGGCCGAGCCTGGTTGTCCCGTCGAATATGCCAACCCTTCGTAAGAGACCTGCTCTTGAGGGGCTTGACTCCCACCGGACGACACCTAGGGCGTCACCCAATGTCCCGCAACCTTGCCGTGGGTTTCGAACATACCCCCTCCACTTTTACTTGACCTCATTTTTTTGGTGCCCCGCCGGGAGCCCCCCCCTTCGTCACCTCTTTGCCCCTCGGAAGGGTTACAGTCCTAGTTCGATGTCGCTTCCTTTCTGTGGTCCGTGTTCTGTGTGTCCGGGTCCGATGAGTCGCTTCGTCTCCCCATACTGCCGGGT
>Ga0179591_1313274_pt1 | contig 12496 bp, 19 predicted proteins | sample CZOMad2_1_08_16f_FD_182891 | JGI IMG/M metagenome (GOLD analysis project Ga0179591, IMG submission 182891) | Vadose zone soil fungal communities from Angelo Coast Range Reserve, California, USA - CZOMad2_1_08_16fungal (PacBio error correction) | ecosystem: Environmental > Terrestrial > Soil >... | reverse complement strand
GGTTTTTTCTCTTGCGCCTGAGGTTATTTCCCCTTTGCCCTTCTTTTCCCGGCAAGAAAAACCCCTTTCCTCCCTTATTTTGGTTCTCTTCCTTTTTTTACTCTCCCGTTTCTTTTTTTGCACCTAGCAGGAAACCCGTCTTTCTTGGCCGGCCGGTTTATTTTCTCTATCATCAACCTGCCCGACGGTCAGTTTGTCGTGTCGGTGTCTTTTTTTGTAATTCTTTCTGATCACTTTGCAGGCCCACGTTTTTTTTTTTCGGTCCCCCTTGAACGGTTGGGCCTGTTCCTGACTCTTTGCCAGTCTCGAACGCTTTTTACGGTCTGACTAGAACTTTTGTTCCAGTTTGTACCGCCCGCGGCCGCTGTTAACCATTCAGGTTCCCTTCCCAATCGGTCCTCCTTGCGAAACAGATGTCAGTTTTTGCAAGCGTTTTTTTCCCGCCCCGTCCGCTGTTTTCTGTTTTTCTTTCCACAGCCTGTTTCTCGAAGGTGACAAGCACTCATCAAGCCCTGCGCCTTTGGTCCCCTTGGTAAGTGGTGTTGTTTCCGCCTACCACCCCGCATGGATGCCAGTCGCTCGTTGTCAGTTAATGAAAGTACGGTCCGTTTTCGTGTTTATTTTTTTTCGTGTTGGGTTGCAAGTTGCCTGTCGACGGTGGAGGTTGAGGCGTTGATCTTTCTTCGGTCCCCAGTTTGTCCCTCACTTGGCATTCGGACGTCCTTGTGGACAGTCTCGTATGAAGTCCCCTTTGGCCGGCAGAACCTTGGGCCTTTCCCCCCCGGTTTGCTTCGGCCCTTTTTTTTTCCCCCATGGCAACGCGTCCACGTTGATGTCCGTTCTAATGGTTTGCTTGAAATGCCTGGGTACTTTGACATTTTTCGTCATTTTCGAGCTGACAATTTCTGTTTCAAGCCACCCAGGAACCCTGTGTCTTTTTTTCCCGACACGTTGGTGCTTGCGTTTTCCCCTGGCACACTGTTTTCCCATTTCCAAATGTACCCGGCATTTTTTTGCCGTCCAAGTTTTTTTTCGGCAAGACCTTTCATCTTCAGTTCCTTTTTCCCTCTTTTAGATGGGTAGGAAGTGCCCCCTTTAATCCTGCATTGGACGTGGTCACCTTCCGGCCCCACTCCTTTTTTACTGATCTTGGAACGTCTCCCCTGTGTCCCGCGTGTTGCGGTCAAGTGGACACCAGTGCACCCCGGGTGATAATTGGTCAAATTTTCTTTCTAAGGCTCGATTTGACGGCGGCCCGCCCACAGCCCCACCAATTCCCACATTCTCGCTTTTTCCCAGTTTGTTTTACCTTGGGCCGTTTGCGTGAAGGGCAAGAGGGACGTTCCGTTCGCCGGCTTAGTGAACCCAAAGGTTACTTGATGGTTCCTTTCAGGTTCAGGTATAGATGGTGGCCAGTAGAACACGGCCGTCTGGAAACCGCCACAGATCCCGGCTTTTTTAAGTTTGACTTCCTTATCTTTTTTTAGTTCAAGGTAATTCCGTTTTTTTCAGAGATCCTTTTGGAAATTCTGTTTTTACACTGGACCGTGCTTTTCAGTGTCTTTCGCCTTTTTTAAGCCCTCCCACCCAGGCCCAGTTTCTTCGATTATTGCTCTCCGCACCTTCTCCCTCGAATTTGCTGTTTTAGGTTTTTAAAGTGTGGGATTTCGGTCACCTTTTTCTCAAACCCCCCCGTTAAAATAACACCCCCCAGACAACACGGTTGAGTAGCCCCCTGGAGGACAATTGCTGGAACTTTTTCCACAATTGCCCAGCTCCGGAACAAACTCTTTTGTGTTTTGGCCCTTGATCAGGCACCCCGCCCCACCCATTTATTTTTTCCCTTTGTGTGTTGCTTCCCCCTGGACACAAGCACCGCAACCACACCTGCGTAGGCCCCCTTTTTCCCCGGGACCGCCCGTAACCACGTTTGCTTGCGTGCACTCACTACGTCCTTTCCCACGTCAAATATCAGTTATCTCTTGTGAACTTTTTTTTGTCAATGTCCTTTTTCCGTGGCGCCTGACGTCACAGACCCGGGAGGACCTTGCTCTTTCGTGTGTGATCCTGGTGTGGCCTGTTGGAGCATCCGTTATCGGCGTTTCATTTTCCATGCTCGCATCTTGGTCGGGTCAAACGTTTCCGCCCACAAACTACGTGTGTTGCCGAGATCGAGTCTCACCATGTTCCGTTTGGCTATCCCTTCCCAATGAGCTCCGATTTTCTTTTGACCGGCCTTTTCTTTTTCAAGCCTTGAACCTTTCCCCAGTTCCAGCGTCGTCCTACAAGGTACTACACCTTATCTTCTTGCGCTTTTATACTTCAAGCACTTTTTGGCTGAACTCCTCTGTCTCACAAAAAGTAAATTAGGTCCCCATCTTTTTTAAGCCATGTGCCACTTACACCCTGCGGCTGGTTCCCTCCCCCCTTTCCCTTCCATGATCTTTATGGCATCTTTTCTGTGGAGACCCCCTCCCCAGTTGCAGGCCTCCGTTTTTTTTTGAACGCTGTGCGTTTTTTCCCCAAGGTTCCACCGCCACCCACCAACAATCCCGTTTGTTCCCACCCTCCTTAGGCCTGCATCCCCCCCCATGAGTTGCAGGGACCTGATTTTTATACCAGGCTTTCTTTTTTCTTTATCAATCTTCCTTGCGGCATTTTTGCGCCGTCGTCCTTTTAAGTGCATTACAGAACGGGCCGCTTGGGAGGCCCGTGGGTTTGATCGACTGCCCTCTGGTATTATTTTGGCGGTATCTCTTTTCCATCCCTTTTTTTTTACTCGTTCAGAGTGTTTTTTTTTGTGGTGTTTGGGGATTGACCGTAACTGATTTACCTTTTTAGCTGGCTTCAGGTTGCGGAACACCTTTTTTGGATTTCGCCTCCTGGTCCTGCGATTTAGTTGTATCCACTAGCCGTTGGGTTTTGAGTAGGACGTCTGTGTCCTTGGTTTCTGGTACGCGATACGTGGTTTTTTCCTTACTTGCCTTTAAAACCGCAACTGGTGGTTGTGGTTCCATTCGTCCCGTTTTCTTTTCTGTCTTCCTGTTTTTTAGCCCTTTTTTGTAGGGGAGTTTAGGCGTTTTGGACTTTTTTTTCTGGGCAAAGGCTTATACCCCCCTGTCCAGGTTCCATTTAAAAACAGTCTCCGTGTCCTTGTCCGTTTATTAACTTGGACTTCAACCTCACGTCCCAACTTCAACCCTTGTCGGTTCTTGATTTACCCCGGAGCCCACTCTTCTTGTTCTTCGGCATCCATACCCCAGTTTATTACCCTTTTTTTTTGAGCACGCCTTTCTTGCTTTGGGCGGATCGGCGGGAACTTTCTCGAGGCCCGAGTCATGTTGCCTGGCTTTTGCTGGTCAGGTTTGGAATGGTTTGTTACACCTGGCTTTTCGTTTTATTCCCCTGTTGATGACTTGAGGATCAGTCGCCTGCCGAGGGACGGGTCCACTTATTTTGACGTCGTTTTTACCTGTGAACCCCCGTTGTTTTGGTTTTCTTCCCTGATCCCTCAACCAGGACCTTTGGGCCTTTCCCCACGGTTCAGAAAAGGTGGCCATACCCCCCCAAAGGTTTTTTCCTTTTTTCTCCCTTCTATGCACCGTTTTGCAGTCCCCCCCCCCCCCCAACCTTTTTGGTTCGCATTTACGTGCTTTGGTACCGTTTTTGACCGACCTATCTTAACCGTTTTTGGCGGGGGCCTGTCGTCTCTGCATTTTTTTTTCTTCCGTTCGTTTTTTCCGTCTCGTTTGGTAGCGGGGCCCTTCCCCCCCATTCTATTCTTCTTTCTTCTTGTTTTGTTGGTCTCCAACTCGGATTGTTTTGGCCGATAAAACACCTTACTCCTTTTCCTGCCCGGTGTACCCATTCTTGACCAGGAGTCCCTTTTTTTCCTTACCTTCCCGCCTTACCTTCACCAGGAACAAGGGGAGACACTTTGCGTTTTTTTCCCCCCTGGAAGTCCACCTGGCACTTTTCGTAGGTGTTTTTTTTTGTTCACGTTTTTTAGCTGTGTAGGTGTTTGTTATTTTTTGTTCTGCCCTGGATATTGTTTTTGTCCATTCTTTTTTGCGTCTGCCTGTGTCTGCATTGTGGGCCTAAGCAAGGTTTTTCTTTCGCGGGCATCTGTGGCCTTTTTAAGGTGCTTTCCCCCCTGTAGGTATTCTCCTTTACGCCCCCATCGCTCACGGGACCTGCTGTCCGGGTGGTTATTTTCCCCCCTGGTTTGGCCGACAAGGTGTTTGTGCTTCCCAGTTACTGCCCCTCTGGACTGGCCTTACTCCCTTTGCCTGAAGATAATACCTTTTTCTTTTTCCAGTAAAGGTCCCCCAGCGTAATTGTTTCCACCGTCCGGTCTTATTGCGGTTTCCGTTTTGGCTTAAGCGTTGTTTTTTTTTTCGTTTTTGGTAAACGATCAGACCCGGTTCCGGTATACCTTGTGACCTGGAGGTCCTTTTCCCCTTAACTTAACCGTTTTTTTGCCAGGCCCCACGATTGATTAAGGTTTTTTTTTTCTTTTGCATGGAGACCTTTCTCCTTCGTTTTCGATCCCTCTTCTTTTCCAACTTTAGAAACACCATACTTACTCCGTGGCAACCGCGTCTCTTTTTTTTTTTCCACCCACCAGGGGTTAGCGGACTTTTTTCTGGACTCCCCACATAGCTCGGCCCTTTCAAGAAAAAGTTTAAAGGCCTCCCCAGCTGGGACTGCTGTGTTTTATTGACCCTCTTTTTGCCTGTGGTCACCGATTTTTTTCTTGGACCTGTCGGTTTCTGATACGGCACCCTTCTTTTCCAAGTTGGTCGTTTTTAGCCTGTCCCCGTCTTCCTCTCCATCTTTCGAACGGCGTCTTCTTAATGATAAAAGTCTGGGTCAGTGTTAGATACCAGGTGGGATTCCATCCCGACCCGGACTGGAGGGCAATGGCCCTCCAGCCTGTAGGAAGCGTGTTCGCATAGTGGTTTTTTTTGAAATTTTTTTGAATTCCCAAGGTCTTTTTTTTTTATTCACGTCCATCTCATGGTCTTTCCGTCCTCTTCTTTTTATTTTGTTTTTGCCGGTGCACCGGCTCTGGGAAGGGGTTTTTTCTTTTGGTGTGGTCCCGCTTTTTTCTTTTTTTTTTGTACCCCCAAACGTTCCCGTGGCTCTTTCTTCCCCTTCCCTCCAGATGAGACCTCTTTCATGTAGGGCTCATCTCTTTTGTTTGATTTTCCCCCCATCCCTGTGTTGCCTTGAGTTGCCCCCAACTGTCTTTTCTTGCCATTGTTCTGGGGCTTTTTGCCCGTATGAGGATGGTGTGATAAGATGTCTGTTTTCATTCCCCCGGGTTTTGCCGTTGTTCGGGCCTAGCGCCCAAGCTCCTTCTTATTGTTTGTTCTTTCTTATCTGTTAACGTGTTGCCGGTGCCTTTTCTTGGACAACATCTCCTTTTCCCCCCGATTTTTCCATTTTTTTTTTGGCCCCCGGTGCCACTCTCTTCAACTGTTGGATCATTCCGATTCTTTTCGGCCATTTTTTTGGATTTTGGATGTTCTTGATGGACTTTTGACCTTTTCCTGCGCTTCTTGCTTGCGTTCCGTGCTCCCCGGGGGTGACGCTGACCTGGCTTGCTGTTTTTGCCCCAATGTGCCGTTTTTTTTTTTTTTTTTTAAAGCTGCAACGGTCTTTTGCTCCGCTTTCTTTAACCTCGTTTGCCCGCCCCTCTTTAGTTGACCCGCCGGGGGAAACTTTTTGAAACTGGTTGTTACTTTTGCGTGGTCCCCCTTACTGGCCCAAGCAGGGAATACCTTTGGCCTTGTTTTTTTGTGCTTAGTCTTACCTCCTTTGGTCGTTCTTCTCTTCCTATCCCGTCATGCTTCAAGTTTCATTTTTCTGGTGGGGTTTTACGTGTTTTCCATTCCGAACAGTTAACTGTGGGTCCATGCTCTGTTTTTTCGGGGCACCCCAACCCGTTCGTTCGTGTTTTGCCCCCCGGTGTATCGCTCATTCAAAACCCGGTTGCGTGGTGTGGAGTGGACCCGGCGTTAGGAAGTGCCCTTTTGTCATTCCAGTTGAAGAAAATACCGCTGCGCACCTTTTTTCTTTTTGTTGCGGAAATTGGCAACCCGTCTCCCTTAAAGGGACCCTTTGCTGGGGTGCGGCTTAAAAGTGCTTTATTTTGGTGCCCGTTCCCCATCTCTTAAGCTGGTGACACCTTCACTTCGTGATGACTCCCCCCTTTGCTGACCTCCCAGAACACTCTTGGACTGGAGTTGGAAGCGGCGTTTTTTGGTTTATTAGGGTTGGTTTTGTTTCAAAATCGCCCAATGTTCATTCAATTGACCTTGGACTTTTTTCTCTGGTGGAGTTGCGTCCGTCCGAGTCACATGGCGCACGGACCTGCAAGTTTTACCTCTTTCCAACATTCCTCTGTATTGGTATTGTGGTGGCTCTTTCCCGTGCACCGTTCACCTTTAAGAACAACGACGTGGCCTTTTGTCCGTAACTCTAACCCCCCCCCGTATTTTTTTCTTTGGACCTGGCCCCCCACTTTTTTCGCAACAGGTGGAGGACGTCCCCTTCTCCAGTGGCCACCATCCTGCGCGTGACCTGGAAGGTTGGTGCCCGTTCCGTATCTACTTTCAGTGGACATCCCCGTTTCGCCCAGATAAGATTTTGTGCCCGGTACACTTCTGGTATATCGTGAAGTGTTTTTCCTGGCGTCATTAGTGTTTCAAAGGGGTAATTTATGTTTTTGTTCTGGGGCGTTTTTGCCCCCCCATGAGCACTTTTTTTGAGGTACTTTCCCTGCCGTTCTTTCGCTTTGTTGGGTTTTCGCCTATGTTGTACGGAGTCTTTTAGTTTCCGGGCCTTGCCTTTTGTGGCACGGTCTGTCTCACCACCCGGTATCTTTGGAACGTTCTTAATCAATGTTTTTGACTCTGGCCATGGGTGTTTTTGTTAGGGTTGGACCCTTTCTCCTCCTTTTTTCGCCCGGTTCCCGCTTTCTGCGCGTTGTGACTTTCTCGAGATGTTGCCACCGCCTTCGCTTTTTAGCTTCATCTGTGACCGTTCCCCCTCCCTACTTGTCCTTTCATGCGTCTTTGTCTCCCTGTTTCCTCCCCGAAGTTGCCCACCCCTTTCACCGGATGTCCACCAGGTAGTTTCTACCTGGCAAATTGGCGTCCACCTCGTCTTCTTTCGAAAGGCACAGAGTGGTTAGGTGGGGCCCCAGTGTCCCCGATTCTTACCAGCTGCGTTATTTAGTTCTGGGATTTGTTTTTTGTACTGCCATGTTGTTTCACTGACCCCCTTTCTTTTTGGCCTTTTGGAACCCAGCTGCATCATTGTGCGTTTTGCGCGTATGCCTTTCGATTGGACCGCTGGTTTCCTTATTGAGGTCCCCTCTTGGCGGGGCGTTTTTTCCTTTTAGGCCTTTTCCTCAGATTTTTTTGGTCGTCGCTCATTCCCGGTGCCGGTTCCTTGGGCTGGTCCCCCCGTCGGTTTTTGTACAAAGGCTTTCCCCCGAAATTTTTTACCCCCTGGCTGAAGTACCCGGTCTGGGTCTGTGAGGATTCCTTTTACCCGGACCACGGCCCTTTTCCCTTGGGAGACCTTTTTGACTTTTTCAAACTACACCCTTTGCTTTTCTGGGTATTGACGGCTGGCTTTGACCCGAAAACTTCTTTTCTGATCTTTTTGGCTTTGTGTTTTTGAATGGACAGTGCTCTTCCTATTATATCTCTTTTCCTCCTTTCCTTTTTTTGTGTTTTTTGTATATCTTATATGCCTGTGTTGAGGTATGACAGTCTGGACCTTCCCGGCAGACCAGCTAGCCCAGTTGTGGACCGTCCTTCCGGTCTCTGTTCACCTTCTCCCCTTGTGGGGTCCATTTTCGGGCCCGGGAAGTTAATTTTCCTTCTTTGTTCCTTCCCTTGTCAAGCCCTTTGCCCGGGGTTTCACAAATTCATGTTTGTTTTCCTCTGGTCGTGGACTCCACACCTTGTGTTTTTTGCTTTGTCTTGGGGAAATGACAGGTTTGTCCTGTCCGAGTGATTTTTACCTCTAGAGTGGGTTCGGGTGCCATGACCTCTCTTACCCCTTTCCCTGCAATTTGTTGGTCCCGTTAGGCGACGAGGGTTTTTTTCCCAGGTCGTGCCCACCCTCTGACCCGAAGCGGAAAGCTTTCTCCTTTGGGCAGGAGTAGGCCTCCTTGGGGGGTGTATTGTACCCTTTCCCCACTCCCTGTGAGTCTAGCCGGTGCACCCCCCCAGGTCACATTCGCCATCTCTTTAAGATTTTTTTTGTAGTGGGGCCCCTCGGTGCCCACTCCGTTTCCGTTAAGGCGTTCAATGACCACGTATCTCGTCTTGCTGCGGCCCCACCTTTTTTTTTCTTGTGTCTAAGTCCGTCCGACGTCGTTCCCAGTTTTTTTTCCAGGGGCTTTTCTTTTTTCCATTTTGTTACCTTGCATTCTTGACTTTTGAAGGATTTTGTGCAGAGCTTTCCTTCCGTCCCGGGGATTCGGACCCTGGGGACTACCTGGCATTGGCGTTCCTTGTTACCCCCGCCACCATGGTTGCACAGTCCCCTTTTTTTCACTTGGAACGTTCTACTTTTTCGTGCTCGCTGGCCCCCAGGAAAGGCCCTTCCAACGATGCCGTTCCCTGACTGTGTACACGCCCCGCTGCCCCACGTCTGTATGTTTTTCCGCACAGCGTCGGTGGCAGGGTTTTCCCCCTCCCCTTATCACCCAACTTTTTTGCATCACGGACCTTTTTTTCACACCCTCCCATTCCTCCTTGTTCGGCCGCGTTTTTTTTTTTTCAAGTGTTTTGTCCGTCGGAATAAGTCCCTTTTCGTTACGCCCCCTTTCCTTGCTTGGAGTTCGGATATGGGTTCCTCGCCCGTGAGTTATTTCCCTTTTTCTGCCAGTTGGGCGAATTTTACTCCGTTTCGTGACAAATCTTTCTTGTTAGGGGACCCCCCGGTTTTTTTGTCCCCTCCCCCCACCCCTGAACTCGTGCAAAGATTTGTGTTCGCTGCGTTGCGGTTCTTTTTTTTGTCAGAGGTTACGTCTTCGTGCTAACCCCTGTAATTGTTTTGTCGGTCCAGCGGTAGATTGGGCCCCCCCAGCCTACCGAGTGAACATTTTCCAGTGCGCAACGGTCTTATTCCCTGCCTTTACCTTAGCTCTTTAAGGTGGCCGGGCATCCGGGGACTGTTTTCCACGCGTTCTCCGGTCCCACTGCTGTCTCACTGGGCTCTTTTCGCCGTCCGTTTTGCCACCCTGCACGGTTCTGGACTAGGCCGGTTTGTTGTAAATTGATCTTTGACCTTTCTTGCGGCTACTTCATTTCTTTGTTGAAGCTGATTATTGAAACAATAGCAAATAATACCTCCCCAACCCTTGTGATTTCGTTTATCCCCAAATGGAGTTACAACCCCCCTTTTTCTGCACGGGGGGCCCCCATTCCCGCATTCAGGGCCCCCAACCAATTCTCTTTGGGTCGTCCGTGAGTGCACGGGCAAAACAGCACACCCATGCCCAGCCCTTTTTGGCGACCTATTCGTTTGGCCCAACTGACCTCCTCCCCCTTCCAGTCTTCTTATGGTCCCATGTTTTCCCCCCGTTGGTTTTGCCCCAGGTTTCGTGCGTTTGCGCAGTAGGGGTTTCCCCCTGTTTGCCCCAGCCTAAAATTTTTTTTCGCTTGAACGTTGTCCCCTTTTTTTTCACGTAGACTTTTAGCCTTTCAGCCCTCCGGACCGGGTTTCGTCGGTCTCCCCCTGGGCCGTGTTTTATTTCCAAAGGATCTTTTTTTTTGGGTGGAGACGGCTCTTTTTTTTTTCCTTTCGGTTTTTGTACCGTTGTGCCGTTACCCTTTCGGCATTGATGGATCTTTGTGAGTGCACAGGTACCCTTATTTTTTGCTTTGATTTTCTGCAGCTTTTGTGCTATGCCTGTGTTTTGTGGTCAGTGTAATCTTCTTTCCCCACACTTGTTGACCCCCTGTCAGATGTTTGACCATTTTTTTTTGCCCCCAAAAAAAACTTCGCTGGAGTTTCTTTTTTTCCTCTCCAGACCCAGCACAATTTGTTCATTTTTTTTTCCACTTCCGTTCCCCCATTTCCGTGCCCCCGCCCCCAAACGGCCACACAATTTCACTGATTTTCCCCAGCCCCCCATGTCCTTCCCTTTTTCTTGCGGAGTTTTTCAGGAGTGTCCCTTTTTTTACGGCACTCGCTTCCCTCGGCGGATTTTTCCCCCTGGTATGCACCCCCCAAAAACTCACTCCCACCTTCCCGGCAACTCCCGGTCCGGCTTGCACTAAGAAAGATTGGCCGGGTCCTGCCTGATCTTATCGAGGTGCCTTGGTGCCTCCCTCCTTGTGCGCGGCGTGTTTTTTTGGAAAGCCTTACTTGTTTGTTTCCTGCATTTCCCTCGCGCCGGATTCACGTATGGGGTGTTTCCTTTTTTTCCCTGGTGCCACTCTTTTAGTTTCCCGCTTGTCCGTTCCCGTATCAATTTTTTTCAGTCTTTCCACCTCTTCGAGCCCCCACTGATTTCCCGTTTTTTTCTTGCCCCTGCAAGCGTAAAACATTTTGCCCTCGGGTTTTCTCCTTTGGGAGGTTCCCCCCTGATCCAGTGAGGTCTCGCCACTTCTTGTTTTTTGTCTTTCCTGCTTGGTTGGTTTTCTGTCCCCTTTTAGTACTCCCTTGGGGTCCAGCTATTTCCTGCCTTTTTTGTCGTAGATTTGTTGTTCTTCATTTTTTTCTTTGATGCGTTACCTTTCTTTTTTTGTTGAAGTCGGTATTCCTTTTGGGGGGCCAGTGCTTGTTGGCCCCCATGGATAATCTGTCCTTCGTCTTCCGTTGGCACCTTGCAAAAGTTCCCCTTCACCGTAACTGACCCCTGTTTCTTTCTTTCCGGTTACCCCGGGAGCATTCAGTTGTCTTTCCGGCCCCCGGGTGGAACTAGGGGCCGGGATTTTATTGTGGGACAGTCTCCCCCTCTGTTCTTTGGGGCGGATTTTTCTGCCAGGCTTTCTCTTTTCCCTTAACTTGGGGGCCCGTGCGTTCCCTCCTCTAGCTTTCACCCCAACCCCACTCACTCCGTCACCCCCTATCCCCCTCCTGCCCCCACCACCCTACAATCTTTCCCCTCCTACCCTCTTTCCCTACTCCCCCTCACACCTTTTTTCTCATCTGCTTTTCCTTCCCATCCCCTCCCCTCTTTCCCTTCCTCCATCTCTGCTACTTACTCCTCCCCCCCACCCCTCCCCGCTTCCTCTCAATCTTCCCCTCCTCCACCAATTGCCTCATCTTCGCTAAACCAGGTTATCCGCACACTTCCTACCTATCCCTCCCTTCTCCCCACTCCCCCCCCTCTCTCCATTTTCCGCCCCTTCCCTTACATAGCCTCTTACCGGCTCTCCTTCTCTCCATTTCTCTCTCCCTATTAATTACTCCCTCTCCCCTTTCCCTGCCTCCCCCTCTCCCCTCCCCCCCTCCACTTACCTCCACCTCCCGCCCCTTCCTCCAAGTTACCCTCTATTTCTTTCTCCCCCCCCACTTCCCATCCCCCCTTCCGCTCCCCCTACGACTCCTTCCTTCACTCTCACTCCTGCCCCCTCCCTTCTCCCCCCCCCCCTCTCCCCCTTTGCGCCCCACCTCTCTACCCACCCCATGCTCTCCTTCTCCTTTATGACCTCACCCGCCTCTTCCGCCCAGTTTACCTCCTTACTTACCTCCCACACGCCACCCCCCCTTCCCTCTTATACCCACCCTCCCCTCTCCCCTCCCTTCTTTCTCGCCTTCATCCTCTCCTCCCACCCCTCCCTTCCCCCATTCCTCCTTTGCCCCCCAATCCCCCCCCCCCTCCTCCTATATCTGTTCCACTCTCCTCGTCTTTCATCCCCCCTCTAACAACCACCTTCTGCTCTTTTCATACAACTCTTCTACCTCGCTCGACTTTTCATTCCCCCCCTCCACCCCCACCCCAACCCGTCGCCCTCAAACTCCCCCATCTTTCCCATCCCCCCTTAACCTACAATACTCCTCCGTCTCCTCCTAGCACTCCCTACTCCCCCACTCCCATCCTACACTCTCCCCATCCCCCCCTCCTTTAAGGTTCCTTGGGACCCACTCAGTCAGCGTGTTGGTGATTTTTTCTTGGAGGAACGTTTTTGTTGATCTTCTGACGGCACCGTTCTTCATGGGCCCCTGTTCCGGGCACACCCAACTGTTTGATTGCTGAAACCCCTGTTCCCCTGCCCGTACCCGGTGGTCTACTCCCCCCCCGGGTTCTCGTTACCCCGTTTTCCCACCCCCCCCCCCTCCCTTCACCCCTTCCACCTTCTTTTCGCAAGGTTCTGTTCTTAAACTACACGGGTCGTTTTTCTGGCCCCTTGCGGGATCCTCTTTTTTCCACCGGTCTTTTCTGGTCCCCTTTTTACGAAGGTTTGTATTTTTTAGCCTGATTTGCCCCCCCTTTTTTCGTTTTTGGAGCGGTTTTCCC
>Ga0179591_1232422_pt1 | contig 12497 bp, 17 predicted proteins | sample CZOMad2_1_08_16f_FD_182891 | JGI IMG/M metagenome (GOLD analysis project Ga0179591, IMG submission 182891) | Vadose zone soil fungal communities from Angelo Coast Range Reserve, California, USA - CZOMad2_1_08_16fungal (PacBio error correction) | ecosystem: Environmental > Terrestrial > Soil >... | reverse complement strand
TAGAGGTTAGAATTCGAAGACATGTCTTCTCCCTTATTGGTCTGACTTGATGTTCATACTATTATCCTCCTCAAATTGATTAAGATGAACTTCCCTCACCTTTCCCTTCCCAATCTCTCTCCCGTTTAATCCTTCTTCAGGAAGTGATGATCGTCGGCTTGAATTGCTCTTTCGACGTTTTCCCCCTTCTGCCCTTCATTAGCTTAGAGGTGTCGTTCCTACAGGTAGTCTGTTCCTTTTGACCTACCACTTTTTCCCTTCTCAAGTGATTTCCTCTCCCTCCTTCCTCGAGATACCTATTCCGATTTCCTTTGGAATTTACAACCTGACCCCTCAACAGACCCTTTATCTCATTGGCTCAGATCATAAATGCATTCTCTCCATTTCCCCAACTTAGTTGATCGTCAACCCCCTTCTTCTCTTTTATACTTCCTTTGTTTTGAAGCAGCCTCTTAACCTTATGTAGCGCCCCCCTTCCTTGGTCACCTCCTGTTTCCCTTCCCGTGAGTTTTCACTAAGTAGCCGTTGTTGGTGTTTCCCCCTTTTTCTTTCGTCTTGGCCTCCCTTTTAGGGACGGGTTATCCCTTCATGCACTTTCCGTCCTGGCTTGCGCCGTTCCCGGAGTAATTGTGCAATTAGTTGGTGATTTCTTTTTTCTGGTTGTCCCCCTCCCTTCTTTCCCCAGTTTATTAACGGGTTATTCCCTGTTTCGAAAGGAAGAGTCGTTCTAGTTGTGATGGGTCTTTTGACCGGTCCTACCCAGGACGTCGCTCTTCAAAAGCCGATCGTTCATTTCTTTTTCCCCTGACGATAAGGTGTCGGATCTTCAGTTAAGTTTTCTCCGTCCCAGAGAAAAAGCCTCTTCTTTTTCTCTTCTCAAGTACTTCTTCCTCTTCCATCTCGCCAGGCTCCTTGCCCCCCTATCTGTGATCCCAGTCTTTTCACCTTGGTTCCTTTCCCCTACGAGTGCTACCTCTTTCTTCACAAAATGTCCTCCCTCCCCACCTTCTTTGCCGTAAGCGAGGAACCCTCATTCTTGCAATCGAATAGTTAGCGAAAGTTTTCTCTCTCACTGCAGGCTTTTTACGGCCCTTTGTCCGAGCTTCTTTTTTTTGCGCCCTTCCCGGTAAGAAATTTCATTCCACCATGTCCTTTCCTCCTTCTGTTTGTTCATACAGCCCCCTTTTTCCGTATATCGTTACTTCGGGTTCTTACCTGCCTTGACTCCTGATTGACCCCTCCTCCTAGTCTCAGTAACAGTTACTATTTCTTGATTGAGTTTTCCTTGTATCCCACCCGCAGGAAACTACTTTTTTCTTTTCCCTCGCCTTGTCGGTTATTTTTTTTTCCTCTGGGTATCAATAAAAACCCGTATAAAATGGCTCGTCAATCATTTTCTTTGCCCGCGAACTTTCCTCCAGCTGACAATATCGGTTTCTCCCTTCTCCTCTAGATAACGGCGGCGACAATAACCATCCTTTTCTTTTTTTGATCAAGCTCTCGCAGTTCTTCCCAGGCGTATTAACATTCCCTGCACCTCCAACCGTTCAGCCCCGTGGGACGCTCCTCTCCTTTAGGAAGTAAAGTCCTCCCATTGAAGTCCTCCCTCTTATGGGTCAAATTCGAGTACTTTTCTGAGGATGACTTTCAATCTTTTCCTTCAGCTTCGAGGTTTCAAGAGGTGCGGTTTTGGATTAGATGACTTCCCCTTCTTCTTTTCTGACTCGGTACAGAAGTGATTCCGCTTTCTCCCCTCCTCCCGTAACGTGCATCTCGATATAATTCGGTTTACCCTCTCCTTAGGCCTTTTCCTGACTCGCTGCTGCACTGTCTTTTCCCGTAACTTCCCCCGCTCCTTGAAGTAAAGCCCTACCTTTATCATCGACGGTCAATTCGGCGCTTCAAACGTTTGCCCTTCCGGCCTTCTTGTTTATGGCAGAGAAGTGATAGTACAACCCCACCGTTTTTTTGTTTAAGGCGTCCTTCTGGTCCTCAGACTCGCAGCACAGCTTCGCCTCGCTGTTTCTTCGGGATGTTTTTCTCCCCACGCGGGTTTTTCTTGGACGAAATGGGATATCTTTTTCTCCTCCCCTCCCCCCTTTTTTTTGCTTCGAAACCAGTTCCCCCCCCTGGTCGTTTCTGTCTTCCCAAATACAAATACGCGGCTCCCCCCCCTCTTCCGTTTTTTCTTTTCTGTTCTGATGACGGTCTTTTAACCCCCCCAGTCCGGGTCGGTACTTCCCTCTGGCCCCTACATCACCTACGGGGCCCCCCCGATTTACTTTTCTTGCCTGACCGTCTCCTCTCTCGTTGTTCTCTAAGTCATTATTGTCCGTTCCCTTTTCCTACAGATTTTTCCACACATACTTTCTCTTTCCCGTCCGTCGCGATCTATCTCTCTCGCGTTCTACGGGTTATTGATATGCAGTCTTCGGAAACGTCCTTTTTTGACCATTAGACGTTCCTACGGGATGTTTCCGGGCCTCGGGCTCTTTTATGAAGCCCTCGCTGCCTCCGTTGTTTCCTCTCACTTGACCCCCAACTTATGCATCATTGCCGACTTGAAGCCTAAGCAGGCACTCCTCTTTCTTTCTCCTTTGGTCGGGTTCCTGGACGCCCATTCGAATCCGCGGCCCGGTGTTTTCTGTCGGGGTCTTCCGCCTCCCTTCTTTCAGACTATTCTTTTATTCAATCCTCATTATATCAGCGCTTTTTATGTCTCGATGATCGTACCCATTTCATTTTTTCGAGCGCTAACAGTCCTTTGAGACCGTTGTATGTTTTTCTTGTATCCAATCCGGACAGCATCCATCCCTCGGAGCACCAAGGTTCTTTCTTATTTTAATAACATCAATAAGAATCTACTATCGGCGTTTCCCCCCCGACCTTAATCCTTTCCTTCCGTCCGGCAACCTTCACTCCAGACCTTCATTATCCTTTTTCATTTCCTCTCAACAAAGCGACGCTCTCTTTGACAATTTTGCCTGAACGGTCTGACCTTTCATTAGCTCCTGTTTTTTTTCTCCTGAACAGTGCCAAATCCAGTAAAATTACCTTCCCCTTTTTTTGACATTATTTGCAGCCCCTTAACCCTGTCTGAGTTCTGACGGACTCTCACTTTTTTTCTTTCCTTAGCCTTTCTCAGCAACCCTTTTCTATCGACGTTTTCCCCCCCCTTTTCAGAAGATATGGTTCACTACGCTGTTATTCTTCTGGTTGCATCTAAGAAGTACTGATACCGCTCCCCTAACCCGTCATCTTCCCCCCTTTTCTAGTGTACTTCACCCCGGCTTCCTTCCCCGAGACTGCCGGCCTTCTCCGTCCTGCCATCCCCCAAGGATCCTCGGCTTTGACTTTTAACACTCCGGCTTTTTCACGACCCAATAAATGCCTCGGCCCTCTTTTCTTCTTCCCCGTTGTTATCACCCTTGCTCAATCCCTTTGCCCACCCACCCCCCCCCCTCAGTTTTCAGTAAAAGTGGCCCTCATGTTTGCACTCGTCTCATTGATTACGATTCATCAGTACGGCTTCGACCCCTCGTCTTCCCCGCCGGCTCACGATGCCCCTTTCCTAGCTTTTTTCCCCCCGTCTTTATGAGTGATTCAGATAACGTTTCGTCATCTCCCTCCTTTCTGACGAGGCAATAGTGTTTGTTGTTTTCTCCTCGCTTCATTGACTCTTCTCCTTTTCCAAAGGATTTTCGAATTAACCCCTAGAAAAGTCTCAGTAAGTCCGAGGAACCCCCATTTTCACTCGTTGGATTTCCTCGGGGCGAATTCCAAAACGGCCCCCTTACAGACGAACATTTCCTTAATTCCTACTCCCCGGAAGCTAAAATGATTCCTCTTCGTTCAACCGCGAAGAAATACCAGCCCCCCCCGTTCTATCATCCGAAGATTTTTTTTTTTTCATCATTACTGCTTGCTCGTTTTTTATTAAATTTAACTCAAAGAGGTTCATTTTCTTAAGCCTCTTCTCCCCCCTACATCATGCGCCCCCTCGGTCCGATCTCCTGTATGAAAGTCCTGTCCCCTCCCTCTCTCTTCTTCCCCCCCATACTTAATGTTTATTTCCCGCGGTTACGCTTGCCCTCTCAGGCACTTCTCACTTTTTTCGCATATGTCTTTTTGTCAATCTTCATTCGCGTACCCCTCACATTTTAGCGCCACCTTGTGACTTGTCATCCCACCGCTCTTACTCTTGGTTTCCTGATCCCGGCTTTTCAGGGCTTCTTGTTTTCTTTCCAACAAGTTACAGTTTTCTCTGTCTGTCTTCCTTTAAGATGTTTGCTTGTGTAGTGGATAGCCCCCCCTTGTAATTATTAACGGTTCTTCATATCTCATTCTTCCTTCTGAGTTCTTCTCGCCGATTCCTTGGCAGTTAAATCGATCCCCCTTTCCCCTTAGACCGCTAGTGCCCCCCAGATGCCCCCATGCATAAAGAACCCCCCACCCTCTCGTCCATTTCCAAACCTTTTTTCTTCCCTTTCTGCCCAGATTTTAACCTTCTGTCTACTGTAATGAAAGGTGCCCCAGCCCCCCTCGGTGCGCCCTGCGTGCTCTTTACTTTTTTGTTTCTTCCCTGTCAGTGAGACGACCGGTCTTCAGCCTCTCACAATTGCATGGAATCCCTCCTTTTTCCGATTCCTTACGTTTTCCTTTGGGGATGGGTATGTTGGGCACCCTCAAATTTGGGTCAGGTGTCTGGAACGTGATACTGTGAACTTCGTTATGTACTTCCTCGGCAGTGATTGGGCCCCTCTTTCCTTACCTTCCTTGTTCAGCGAGTTCCCCCCTCTTGCTGTCCCCTTTTTTTTCCAGGACGCGGTCCGTCTGGCTTCCCATTTCCTGAAAGATGAATTTGTTGCTTTCAGAAACCTCCCGCTGACTTGATTCGTTTCTCCAAATTATTGTCATGCGATTCCATGCTTCTTACAACTTGACTGTGAACCCATATTTTCTCCATCGTTTCCCCACTGTGTCTTCGGTCGTGACTCTGCTCTCTCTGCACCAACTGAAGCCGACGTTTTTTTTACCCTGCTAAGTCCTTTCCCATGGTCCTTTTTAGCCTTTCCTAGTGCCGAACTTCCGTTGTTTTCTGTACTTTCTCCTTCTGTGTTTGAAGAGCGCCTTCTTCTCACTGAAATTTTCAGAAAGCCCTTTAACAATTTTTCATTTTTCTTTCTTCTTTGGTAAAGTTTTACCTTCCCCACGTGCTACCTTGTTCTCGGTCCTTGGTAGTACCATGAAAGGACCTTCAGATTGCCATGTCTACTCCGAATTCAACGTACGTACTCGAGTTTCTTTAAGTCGCCCCTTTTAACCATCCTGTTAGTCATCGCTTTCTTTTCTTAGGTTTTCTTGGTTTCTTTCAATCCCCTGCCCGATTCTCGAACTTCCATTGCCTCGAAGTGACCATGAAAAGCTGGTTGTACATCGTTTTCCTCGCTCCCATTCGGCGGCTGAAAATTCTTCCGGGCTCCTTCTCTCCGAATCCTTCTGAAACTCAAGTCGTATCCCCTTCCCTGAGAACATACACTCAGCATCAGCCTTTTTACGATTTTGACATTCTTTTGACTTATTTCTCTCAGTTCGAAACTCCCCTTCTCCCCTCTTCGTAAATTCGTCTTTTACTTTCAGGCTTTCTTCTGATGTGAACTTTTCAAGTTGCCTCTCGCGTCTGAGGTTCCAGTTTTTTCGGGTCCGGTCCGTCGTTGACCCCTCTTCCCATCTTCCGGTCATGACCTTCCTCTCCTGACGTTTCCGCCAAGATTTTCGCCCCCCCGGTTTCCCGTCTCCCCGGCTTCTTTTCCCCCTTGTTGTTTAAGAGCGACTTGTCCTCGTTTCTTTGTAACTGTTTTTTTTTGAACGGCCCTTTATACGTGCGTAGCTTCGTCTCCTGTAGTCCCCCCCCCCGTTCCATGTCGCTTAAACTGTTCCTTCAGGCGTCCACGTTCCCCTTGTGAGTTGCTCCCTAGCCCCAGTTTTTTTTCCCGACACCTTTGGTTTTCCTTTGTCCTGGGTCCTCAGTGAAGCCCGCCAGCCGCCCGCCTCTCCTTTTTTTATCTCACTCCCCGTTGTTCCGAAACTGGGTCCCTTCTCCTGGTTATCTTCTCTTTATCTTTTTTTACTCTCTCAACAGTTCAAGTTTAAACCATTAAAAAACCCCCCCCCCCACCCCCCCCAAACGTTCCCCCGTTTTTTTAAGCCCCACAGCGGAGCCTAAGTTTTCTCGCGGCAGCGGTGGATGGCTTTGTGGCTGACCTCGGCTCCTCCATAAAAAAACCCAATCCCTTTTGTCCTGCTTTCATCTCTGTCCTTAACCTAAGTTACCTTTGTTGCAGATGGCGTAGCTCAGTCCTTCCCCTTTTGCTCCAGATGACAGTTCTGGCCCCGTCCCCCTCTGTTGCTCCCTCACCGAGTTCGACTACTTCTCGTAGTTTACTTCCTTGCCTCATTCAAAAACGACGAGTGATCTTTCGGTTTTTTCTGCTATGCGAATTTTGCCGGAAAACTGGCTCCTTGGCTTTCTGTACGAAGTCATCACCCCTATTAGGCCTTCCTCTTTGCCAGGATTGGCTCACTCGCTTCACCCCTTTCTTTTTTCCCTCTTCCCTTACCTTCCTTCTCCCTGTCCCCTCCGTGAAGATCGCGAATTCCGACGCTCTTTAGCTGAGTTCCGGACTCCCCTGTTCAGTCAAGGCGTCCCCGGTGACTTTTGTCTTTCCTGAGTAACGTTTCTTTTTCATTTTTCCTTTTGCGTATCAAACCTTCGATCTTTCCTCCAGCAGTTACCTCCCGCTGATCCTTTTTTTTACCCCAACACCGAGATTTTTCAGGATGGTCTTCTCCTTCTTCTGAGCTTAAAGGCCAGTTCTGTATGACCCTCCGGTCCTCCCAAAGAAAGTACGCTCGTTGCACTCACAGGTTTCATTTTACGCTGAAAACCACTTCCCTCTCTCCCTTTTTTTGGGCCACGAAGTCCTTTCTTGCCTTTAGAACCTTCCCCCCTTCTCAGAGCTAAATACGGGTCCTGCCCGTCAACCCATGGATTCCTGCTCTTATGACAACCTTTCCCTTTTCCCACTGTCTATAAGTCCGCCACTTTCCAACCCTAGTTCGCTGAAGTCCCTTTACCCTTCAGTGCCTTAACCTTTCGCTGCGATTTAAGTCTCTGCTTGAGCGGAGAGTATCCCCACAGCCATGCTGGATGCTTTCCGGTTGGTTTCCCATTTCTGAATTCTTTCCCCTTTAAAGGTGGCCCCAATCCGTTCTTTCCTTATTTGGTTTCCCATGATTTGTTCCGGCCTCTTTCAATCGCACAAAGGAATTTGCGACGATAAAAGTCCCTTACAGCGTTCTGTTTTTTTTCTCTTTTCCTGCGCCCCCTTCTTTCCGCTTCTAAGGAATGCTCCTTGCATTTTCTCCTGTTTTTTTGGTTGTTTTTTTTTTGTGTCTTTTTTTGGTTTTTTTTTTTCTTTTTATTGTCCCTGTCAATCGTGATTCCTGTATCCTTACTGTCCTTAACGGCGGCGTCCACCTTTCACTTTCTCTTCTTCCATCGTACTTGCGCATATTACCCCCTTCGCTCTTCATTCAAGCTGTTTCCTTTCGTATGTGTCCACCTCACCCTCCCAATAAGGTGGGAGTACTTTACTCCCTTGGACCGGTCTACATGCAGCTGCGTTTCTCCTTTTTACCCGACTTTTCCGACTAAAGGTCCCTGACCCCTGCAGGAAGTCTTACCCAGAGGTACAACTACCCACCTTCATTTGTCACAGATGGTGCTTCCCCCCCTATCTGGTAGAATTCAGACGTGGCCTAGCTGGTTTCTCGTTGTTGTTTAGACTGCATTGATTAATCTCTCTCCCCTCAAGTCTCGTTGTAAAACTGGTTGTCGTTTTTCCTTGTTTCACTACCCTCCTTCCTTACTTAGGAAAAGAATCGATTATCCCCCTGATGATGTTCCCCTTTGGAGACTTCCACTTTGAAAAGGAGCTAGAACTCCCAAGCTACTCTCGACTCCCATCGAGCTCTCTTCCTCCCCCCTCTTTTTCATCTCCCCCTAATCATCACCTCCCTGAGATAAAATTCCTTACACTGGTTTTTCCTAGAGCGTGGTCAATTCCCGTCTCAGAAAGGTTTCATTTCCCTAGTTTGAATGAAGTCACAGTCTTCACCCCCAAGAATGAAACCCCCCTCAATAAGATTATCATTGTTTAACTAGGGAATTCTCCCCCCGACCCCCCCCCTAACTCTCATAAGTTTGAGCTGTTCGTCTTTTTCCCCGAATCTGATTCCTTAATTTTGGTTTCTTTCTTTGAAACAATGTGATCGTCCTGCCCATATCATGACCCCTTTCCCCCTTGAATGTCATCCTCGCGCCCCGTACGATTCTGAGGAAGTTATAGCTTCTTTCCCTCTCCTTTGTCTGCTGTTTCGCATTCATCCTCTTTCTCTAATATATTGTATGGGAAGGCCCCTCTGCCTTTTGTCCCTTCCCGGATTCAGTAAGTCGAGCTGTATAGCGACTTTACTTTTTCTTTTTCCGTCTGAGGCATTCCCATTGTAGACCTCCATTTTCCCCTTTTCTCCCGAGATCACGTATCTCCTTCCGTTAAGTCCGCCAACCCCCCTTTAGTTGCCCACTTTTCATATGACTAACGTATAAGCCCTCCCCCTTTTTTTTAGAGACTCCTCTGATAGTTGTCACCTCCCCTTTTTCATACCTGTTTTCCTAGTAGCAGAGTGTTTTTTTTTTGACGACCTTTCTCTTCGAACGGTCGTAACCGCACCTGAGAACTCTTCCTGTCCTCCTCTTACAAAGTACTACGCCCATGAGTTTGATTTCTGTTTGCCCCCAGCGAAGTCCCCTGTGATGAAGGGATTTGCCCCTTTTTCCCTGACTTGTCCCTTTTAATCTGTTTCCGCGTGAGTGCGTTGCGTTACCGCGTCAAAGGAAGCCCGTCTCGACGTAACACTCTTTCGTAAAGCTTACCTTACTCTTTTGGGAAGTAGGCGTACTTTAACGTTATTTTTTTTTCCTTCTTCCATAACTCTCCCCGCTTCCGTTTCTTTTCTCTCTGCACTTCCTTTTCTTTTCTTTCTTCCTCCTCGAGACGTAGACTTCGTCTGAAACCGATCTGCTGAATTTTCCACTGTTCCGACAAAGATAGTTCTTCTCTTTCTTTTTCCCCAACTGACGCCCATCATTGAGCCTTTTTGTTCCCACGCTCCTCCCTTTTTCATCCTGGCATTGAAGCCTGAATCGTGAAGCTGACCGTTCCTCTGACTGCCTGGTCCAGCGAGTACATTTGTGTTTTCCTCTCTTTCGCGGTTTTAGTTAGGCAGCAGTTCCCAATCATGTCCCTCCCTTCCGCCCACCCCTCTCTCCAGACCGTAGATGTTTGCGTTGCCGGCCCACCGTGATGACTCATTTTCTGTCCTTAGGTTGATTTTCGGTCCCGGCCACTTTTTTTCCTCCCCCCCGACCTTACCACGTTTCGATCTCCTTTTTTTTTTTCCCTCCCCCAATGAAGAATCCATTTTCTCTCAAACTCTTGTTCTGTGGGCCTTCTTCTTTTGGATTTACTCCCCACAATCCTGCAATTTCGCTACTCCAGGGTACCTCTCTTCCCTCTCCATATAGGTTGGTATTCATCCCTCTTTTTTTTCCCCACATCGCTTAAATTAACCGCTTCTTTCAAAAAAATTCCGGGCCCGGACAGGAGCAACCTAAGATTCCTTTCCAAGAAACTCTTTTAAAATTAAAGAGTAACCTCAACCTTTTTTTCCTACTCCTTTTGTTCTTCCTGAAGTTTTTCTTTTCCCCTTTCCCCTCTTACTTCCCATATTCGTCGACGTAGGTCTTTTTTCAGAGGTTCATTCCTTTGATAATTCAATTTCAATACATTTCTCTCTTGGTAGTTCCAGATCTCTTTCCCTGAGAATGGCCAAGTCTACCTCGGAAAGATGCTTTCTCTTTGAGGACTTCCAGTAAGCGGATTAAGTTTTCACAGCTTTTCGGTATCCTTCTGCCCCAAGTACCCGCATCTATCTCCCCCCTTTTTAATAGAGAAGGAAGTAACTTTTCTTTATGAAATCGCGGTACGGTCAGCCACGGCCCTCCTACGTCTGGATAAAGATCTTCTATTTCCCAAAGTTCCGGCCCCCCCCCCCTAAATAGTATCGGTCCATAGGTGAGTGATGAAAGTCACGCCTTCCTCTCTTGGTGTTGTTGCTTCTCCGTCGTTCAGCCAGAAGCCCGACCGCCCCCCTCCTCTCCGTGAAGGAAGGTATTGGTAATTTGTCCCTAGCCAGCGGGTCTCTTTTCTTGAATTTCCCTTCTTTCTAAAACGTTGTTGTTGTTGAGCTCTAACCCCTTTTATTTTACTGCGTTTCCGGGAGAAATGAACCAATTAAAACCCCCCCCCTTTTCTTCTGATCATTCTTCGAGGTTCTAGGTTGTGGGCTTTGATTCCTTTCTCCGTACTTTTTCCTCCGACGTCCACACACCCAGCTGTCCGCCTTTTATGGCCAGTCCCAATATTTTCCTTGGCCGCGATGGAAAGTTGCCTTTCCCTTTTGGATCGACGTGGAGCCCCCCTTCACTACTCGTGACTTCCGGACCCGATCTCTCCCGTTTTCTTCTCTTTTCCTTCCGTAGAGATTAAAACGTTTTGAGCCCCTTCCGTGACCGTAGGCTATTTTGAATTTACCGGATCTGTGCTTGAAAGAAGTCATCTAGTCCCCTCGTGCGAGTAACTTCCTTGACCTGCTCTGGATACTCCTTGGACAACTCCTGTCTTCCTTTGAAATTGCATTCTTGCCGTTCTCTGTTTCCCCCGCGCCACTAAATGAGGCACGCCTGTTTCTTTTTCCTCAATTGTCCGTCCCTTACCGTCCTCTTGTGGGATTTCTTTTGAGTTTCGAGGGAATGGTAATTCCTTGATTTTCTTATGGATTCTTTTTCCGTAGAATGTATCTTTTTTTCATCCTCCCTTAATGCCAGCTTCTGATCCGGCGATCTCCCCCCTTCTTTCATTCTGCTCGGGATCTTCCAAGAGTCTTTATTTCGTCATCTTCTATGTGCTGTTTCGATTGTCAAAGGGACCTCCCCCCATAAACTTCCCCCCTCTTGATTTTACCCGGTATGTTCGGCCCTTTATTCTTTAAAACCCCAATCAAGATCTACTGACCCCCTTTTCCTTCCTGAGGAGGAATGAATTTCCCTCTTTAAGTATCCCTGTTACCGTTTGACCCCTGCATTCCTCCTGAGAAAGGAACGCTCACCTTCACCCCCTCTCCATTCGCCTTAGAATGTTGTGGCCTGGTCCGGTATGAATGTAAGGTCCCAGCCTTGACCCGAGTTTCCACCCCTTATCTCACCTCCATTCCCTTACCCCCGCCGTTTCCCTTTTAGTATGAATCTCTTACACACCCGCTCGGGAGGAGGGTTTCTGTCCCCCCGATCTTTCTCTTATCCTCTTTCTGGCCGTCCATACTTTTTTCCGAATCGACTATCGGACCAAGGGGGAACTCGTTTCCTTCTACTTCTGGTGCAAGACTCATTTTATTTTTTTTTTTTTTCTCTTTTTTTTTTTTCGCCCACCCCCTCCTAATTGAGTCACCCCCCCTCCTTTCGAGGTAGTTTGTAGAGAATTAGATTCCCCCCTGCATTCTGTTACCTGAATTCCTTTTTTTGACCTTTCTTCTTTTTTCTCCCTTTAAACCCTGCCTCTGTTTGACTTGGCCCAACCCTGTACTTGGCACGTTCACCTCCCCTTTTAATGCCTCTCCGTCCAGTGTACTTTAGCCTTTCCAAGGTGCGACCGGTTCCCACTTCTTTTTGCACTTTCTTCCACCCTTCCCCCAAAAAAACCCCCCCCCGTTTTCTCAAGTCATACCCGGCTTTCCCCTTCGTTTGGGGTGCTATTGCTGCCCGCGAGTCTTTTTACTCACTGTTCATCCCCCCTTCTCTAGTAAACTCCTGTCGCACCGAGGGGGACGTCATCAGCAGTTTTCTTCCCTGAGTTTTCTCGAGTTTGTTCCCCCGGCGTCAATAGCCATGTTATGCCCTCGTCAATCTCTTCTGCGATTAATTGCTTTTTCACTTGTTCGACCTCTTAGCTTTGTCCACAATTGGAGCTGACCCTGTTGAAAATCCAGCCCCTCCATTAAGTCGCTTTCGACACAAGATCTCTACGTACGCTTCTTTCCGTCCCGAATCCCTTGACAAGGCTTTAGCACTTCCCCATCCCCATCCTTTTTGACCTGAGAAATCCGATCTTTCCGACGTTTATCATCCCCCCCCAAGAGCAAGTTTTTTTAAAGCCGCGATCCCGGCCGCCCAAATCTATACTGGATTAGACTCCTCTTTTTATTCCTTCACGTTCGTCCCCTTTTCAATTTCTTTTTGTTTTGTACCCGCTCCCTCCCTTGCCACTAACTTCCCCCCAGAAGAACTTCGCTGTATGAAAATCGCCGTGCGGAACCTA
>Ga0179591_1498403_pt1 | contig 12498 bp, 17 predicted proteins | sample CZOMad2_1_08_16f_FD_182891 | JGI IMG/M metagenome (GOLD analysis project Ga0179591, IMG submission 182891) | Vadose zone soil fungal communities from Angelo Coast Range Reserve, California, USA - CZOMad2_1_08_16fungal (PacBio error correction) | ecosystem: Environmental > Terrestrial > Soil >... | reverse complement strand
GTAGCACAGAGATGGACCAGACCAGCTAGAGGGCGGGGGTGCTCGACATACATGGCGCGACGAGGCCGAGGATGTGTCAGGAAAGCGTCGGACTCGTTGGCCCTACGCCGCGAAAACGGCCTTGCCGCAGATCACCCCGGAGAGGGTGTTCAGCAGAGGGCGCGAACCCTTGACCATAGCAGATTCCTCGAGTCAGTCGACACGGACCGTCGGTCTCGGCCAGGTAGGGTTGCTGGCCAGCCAATTTCCGGGAGTCGGAAGGCCGTTCCCCTGTCATCCATGACTGGCCAGCCGCGGTTCCTTCCCGCTTCCGTCACCTCCGTCTCCCGGCGTCTCAACGCGACGACGATGATATCGACGGGCTATTTCTGAGCTTCTTATATGGATACGGGCAATGAACGGCTGATCGGCCCTTGAAATAGTGCGGTTTGCCTCGTCGCTCATCTTTGCTAATAGATCGGATAAAACCAAAAACCTCGGTAGCTGGCACTTTCGATACCGGCGGACGCCGGAGAAAGACAGTTCACCAGGACCGAAGCGAGACCCCCATCCCGGGCCAACCTGAAAATGTTTATGTGTCGGGCGGGACAGTGCTGAGCACCGGCCACGAGGAAATTTGTCCAACGCGAAGAGTGCGCGTAACCGCTGGCCGCGGCTGTTCGGCGGACCTTAGGGCTGTTAACCTCCGTGTTTTCGGTTCTCCGATTATGGTTACCGTGACAGACGAAGGGGGATGGCAAGAACAGTCTCAAGCCTCGATTCCAGCGCGCGGCCATCATGGCAGGAACATTCTCAGGTCCGGGCGGGCGACCGCTTAGCCTCGCGACGGCACCCGCAGGGAATTGGACGTAGGCGCGACGAGGAAGAGGAGTTCTTCAAGATGGGCGTCGATGCGCGAAGCACGGTGCGCACCCATGCAAGGATATGATTCGAGCCTGGGGTGCGTTCTGCGGGGCCGAATGCGGGTGGCGACATCACCTTCCGAGGCGGCTTCAACAGGGACGCAGTGGTCATCTAACCCAGTGAACGGGCTCATTGCGCCGGCTCCCCGTCCGTTCGACCGGTAACCATGCCTTTCAGCACGGCATCTTAAAAGAATTTCTTGTGAAGCGATTAGTGGCCCGGGACAGTGGTCGGAAGTTCGGCTGCCGATGTAGGCGGATGTGTAGGGTTGGGCAAAGCGAAAGCGTGCCCACCGTTTCTCCGGTAAAAAAAGAAAGAAAAGAGGTACGCTGAGACACGCGATGGCCACCCAGAACAGACGGTCCTCTTATTGTCGTATCGCTATTTCAGTCATTGCCCGGGAACAAGTATAAGCGAGGGTGGCCGCCTACCGGCGCTGAATCGACTGCGCCTTATGCCATAAACTTACGAAGTGGTAGACATATTTCCCCATTGAGGATTCCTGGCATCGATGAACCGCGACTCGCAAGGCCATTTGCGCCGCTGGCTTTTTTGTTGTGATCGATCAGGCGAGACAGCAGGCAAGAGATTCGCGCTAGGGAATATGCCGCGCATGACAGAGCGGGACCCCGCTCGGTATGCTGCTGACTTGCCGTTGATCGACGGTAGTGTGGGGAGGATTGCAACGCCTGCGTTGTCGCCTCACGTCGTCGATCGATTGCGGTACAACGGGGGAACCCGCGCAGCCTTTACCGGATAGAGCGTTACGGGCCTTTCCGCGTGGCCAGGAACGACATTGCGCTGGACGCTGAAAACTAGCCCAGTGGTTGGGAATCTCGGACCGACCGGCTAGATCGGCTGTTAGCGGACCGCCTTGTGCGGCTGAGAATCAGCCGCCATTCCGCGATTCATTCGGACCATCCGATGATGCTCGCCATGAGCCCTCTATTTCCAGGAGTGTCGGCCGACGCGAGGCTCGCTGGTAGTCACAGCCGAAACGTTGGCTGGGCCGATGAGTCGAGCGCATGCGAGGCGTCGGCGATTGAGCGCAAACAGCTATACTGCGTGCGGAATGCCGCAAAACATTATGGGCGATCGCAAGCCGTCCGACGCAGGCAGCTAGCCGCCTGCGTAAAGAGCCGTACCAATGCAGTCCGGGCTCCCGGATATCAATTGGGTGGGCATGGGGGGGAGGTCGGCGCGGTACTGTGCGCGGATGACGTGTCGCAGGCAAGGAACCCTTAGTATGTGCTGGCCACCGGAGCGCCAACACCCAAAAAGCCGCCAAAGGAATGGCTTCAGCACGCCTCGAACCATACGAGTCATGATGACGGTTGTCGGCAATGGTGGGGGGAGGGAGCGTCAGGGGGGGGCGAGGACGGTGGGGGGACAGGGGGGGAGGCAGGGGGGGGAAACGCAGGGGGGCGGGGGGGGGTGGGCTTAGGGGGTCGGGTTGTGGGGGGGGGGGATGGCGTGCGGGGAGGGGACGGGGGGGCCTCGGGCGCGAGGGCGCGTTGAGGGATGGGGGGGGGGGGGGAGGGCGGGGGGGGAGTCGGGGCGGGGGAGGTGGGGTTCGGTGGGCGGGCGGGTCGCAGGGGGTGGGCGCGTGGGGCGGAGGGGGGCGGTGGCCCTACCGCTGTGTCGAGGGCCGGCGAGGAGTTCCCGTTGCGCAAGATGGCAACGGCGCTGGCCGAGGCAAAAGCAGCTGCCCAAGCGCCATCGTCTTATCGTGGCTGGGGTCGAGACAGGCGCAATCGACAGGTGATGCTCGACCGAACGCCAAACCCACGCTGGTGCCACCTGCCTTTCAGGCAGAGGGCTGCATAGGTGATCGGTTTGACGGGTACTTCGCGGCATTGGCTGCCGATGGAAGCCGAGAGTTATTGTCGATCGCGCGTCTACGGTGTCGGGACCGGCCGCGGCGCGAGGCCGGTGCGAGAGTATGTTGATGATGGAGCTGACACATAGTGGGACATCTCGCCGGGCAAGCGGCGTGGCTGAGACGATTTCCCGGAAGTCGAGGACAAACAATGTCCCGCCCGACGGGTTAATGTTGTGTTTTTTCTTTTGTGTGACAGAAGGGGCCGGGATCGGCGGGTGGACGCCGTGAGCGCTAGATCAGCAGCCCCGGCCGGCGAACGCAACAAGTTGATTTGCAACTTTACGATTGCGGCGCGGACTTTTGGTTCGTTTTTAATTGCGGACTAGGCAGAACCCCTCTGCCTTGGTTTTCTTTTAGGCCTGAGACCATGGCCGTCCGGGAAATCCCCGCTGGCGACAAGAATTACCGGCTGAGGGCACGCGCGCCGCTTAACCGGCATGAGCTGGGGGAACGCAGCAGCGAGCGTCATCGCCACGCGTGGCTGGGGTTCGGTCGATACATTTCCCGATGTCGAGAGAAAACTGTACGGGACCGCTGCTGTGCAGGTCGATGAAAAGGATCTCGTTACTCGACCGGTCACCCGCACCGTTTTAAAGTGTTACGGGGCGGGGGAGGTGGCCGGGATTGTATGAGTCGGGCATTTTGATTTCCGCGAGGCCGCGGCCAGCGCATTAGCGTCTTTTTTTCTTTACTGTTCTTTTAAATGAGACAATGCCCGACAGCAACCCACGGTCCCATCTGATCAAATCTTCTCCGCTCAACTCGATTGCGCCGACGGCAAGGTCTGCATCGAATTCACAACCTCCGAGGGCGACTAGAGAGAAACAAACTGCCAAAAGTGGAGTCGCCCGCGTAAAGCTGGTGACAAACAAAACTAGGTCGATCAAACACAGGCTTGCGGAATTGTAGTGCGATGGCCGCTGGGACGATTGATTAAGTCCTTAGCGCCCGCTCTCGTGCCCGGATGCTGCGAAAGCGCGGCTAATGGCCTTCCAAATTTGAGGCTTCAGCAAGCCTTGGTAAGCAATAAGTTTATTGGGGTCGCCCGATCCGCTTGACCAGAGCAAGCCGCCGCTCAATAATCCAGCCCCTTCGGGTACCATCACCGTGATGCAAGTATGCGCACGAGGTGGGTGGGGGGGGGTGGGGGTGGGCGGGTCGCCAGGCTCCTCAATGCCCACGCTACTCAGTCCACTCCCGCTTAGAGTCGCCCCAGCCCTGAGCACCGGCAAATGTGCAAGTTAACAGAGCCTCCCCACGCGCATGCGCTATGCCGATTTGCGCGGACAAAATGCTCATTGGCAAATGTGCCGCCAACCGCCGTTGCGCAAAGCGCATGTCTTGCGAGGAGAGTACAAAGCAGCATTGAAAGATGTGGGCGCGCGTTAATGGGCGAGGCCACGAAATAGTCGCGATCATTCGAAAATAACGACATTGGCGCAGCACGCACAGGTAAGTTTTTTTTTTTCACCACTTTGTGTTTTTGGCAGCCCAGAGGGGGCCCGCTCCGCCTTCATCCCGAATTAGGCGAAGGCCGAACGATTGAGCCGGCCTGCCGCACGGACCGTGATCCACGAACGGGTTCCGGGCTTGGTTTTTGTTCCCCGTCCCAGGCTCGGAATCCTACCGTCCCCGACCCATTGCGCCTTTAGATCCCCAATGTGGGAATGATGCTTTACCGATTACCGTAGTTACGATCGCACGGGTGTTACGGGTTCCGCCCTGAACGAGGCAAGCCGTCCCGGATGCCACAGATCGTGGAACTTTGGCCGTCCCAGTTCGCAATGTTACAGACGGACCGACCGCATAACGATGCAGCCCCTTACCACCAGGGGACCGCCCTGACCGCAGAGGGACGATGAACTCGTCGCCCGCCTTAACCGCGGGGTACGCGCAGCCCGCGCGGGAGATGCAGTATCAAAGCGCCAAGGATCCGCCGGTGCGCGCCTTCTGGCCTCGAGATGAGCAAACTGCCGCTGAAAGACCGCCCGACAGACGATCGTTCCACGGGACACGTGGTCGAAATCCCAAAAAACCGGTGCGCTTCGATCCCACCCGCGCGGCATCGTCCATCGCTTAACCTTTCTTATGCCATTAGACGAGCAACGTGTCCGCGTGGCGAGCGGTGTCGTTTGACGCGGTCGACAAGAGTGCACATAAGAGACGATCTACCGTGGTCACGAGGAGGCATATATACGCGCATGTCGGGCGCCGGAAAAAACGCGCTGCCTCGGTGACCTGCCGGATGGCGGCGAAGAAATCGATCGCAGTCCGGGAGATCAGCGCGTGCGCCGCAGAAGTATTCGGACCTGCCGCCGCTCGTCACCCGCAAGTGGTCGTTGGCTGTTGCGGACCTCAGAGAGAAGCTGTCGTACGCCACGCGGCCGAGATCCTGGCGGCCCGATCGGCCCACGTCCGCTCGCGGTGGAGCCGCCGCCACGCCGTTGGGTGGCCCACGATGGCCGAGAGCGCTCGATCGCCCGAATGACGAAGAGGGGGGGAAACGGCCGAAGGATGGGGCGGGGATCCCGGCGAGGTGGCGACGCTTCACCTGCCGAGGATTCGCTTTATCACCAGGAGTCCTCATCATAAACGCAAGCACACAGGGCCACGTGAGTACGCGCCTCGTGGACGGACTGACGCCGAAAACCTGGGGCCGTGCGGAACGGGTGGACCCGTCCGCGGGTTCGACGCGAGAATGACGGCTACGCTGAGGGAGTGGGAGAGCAGCAGAGGGGAGGGCCTCTGCGACCCGTGTGGCGTGGATCGTGGATGATGCGGTCCGTGCGGCCGATCCGAGGGTTGGACATCGAGTTGCGGGCGTTTCGTGATCGGACGACGTGACAGCGATCCGTGTCAAACACGATGTTGCACCGGCGGCCACGCTTCCGAGAGAGGCTTGTACGGCCGCTGCACGGCGTTGCTCATCACGCTACGCACAAGGTACAGCCAGTGTGACTTTTTCCCGCGGAAGGAGCACCGTAGGTTGTCCGAGTGACGGCGAGCTGGCCTCGGTCGTGGGGTCCAGCGGCAGGGCTCTCGGCCAGAGGACGAGAGTGGCGCAACAGTCAATGTCTGACTAGGGTGGGACGTTAGCCGATAAATCGCGAACGAAACCGGCACCATGGGCGGCATCATTTGCAGCGGGCTGCCCGGCGGAAAAAAAAACAGATCTCGCAGCCGCGGGCGTGCACGCGAGATAGGGGGCGCCGACCGAAACCTTGACGGAGTCTTCAAACATGGTCCGCAGCAAACCAAAAAGAAAAAAAAAAAATAAATACGATCGATAAAGGGGCGCTCCCCGCGGAGGCGGCATGGCAGCTCGGGGCTTACCTGTTCGCGGGGCGCTGCCCCCCGCGCGGCGTGAGGAGGGGGTGGTGGCCCGGCACGTCTTCACGGCTGCCTGGGCCGGGCAGCCGGCCGGGATGCGCGGCCGCGGGGTTCGCCCCACTCGAAGCCGCTAGTCGGACAACCGGGCAAGGGTGCTTGTCGTATTAGGGTCGTCGGCACGAACGGAAGTCGTCACTACGCTTGGCGGACGGAACCGCATCCACCGCGCACCAAAAACCCATTTTGCGCAGATTCGCGGACAGCGCGGGTCGCCACGCGCAACGGAAAGTATCGATCCGCGCGATGGGATCAACTCTTATTCTTCTCGCGGTTCTCTCCTCAGTCCGACTGCGTTAGTATTATTTGTTGTTTTATCTGCACCTCCGTCTTTGGATCGTCGCATCCGCCTGTCAGAGCGGATATTTCGGTGCGCTGTGCAAGAACGCGCTTGGACGCGGAAGTACGCGCATGGTTTCGTTCGGTGCGCGTGATTGCGGTTGCGTCGAAGCGTAGCTGAACGACTCCGTCGTGGCCACACCACGGATACGGCGCAACTTCCGGGTTGAGCGCCGTGAGGCGGCGCTCGTAGTGGGGCAGCGAACCCGCCGCGCACCGCGCGGGCTAGGAGAGCCGCGCTACGGTCGAGCGTGAAGACGGCCGGGCCATAACCATATTCCCCGCCAGTTTCACAGCGGCTCAGTTAGGCCGTCGACAGGTACAGCGCCCTCGGCGCCATGGCCGGCTCGGCCGCGCGGTGGCCGGCCCCAACTTCTCGACAGACTGCCGGATTTGCGCTGGACAATAGATTTTGCGACTACGCACAAGGCTTCGGGTTCGGCGCCGCTTATTCGTACGCCGGACACGAAAGCGCGCAACTTGCGTTACCGGGCAGCCACATTGGCAGATTTGCCGCAATGGGGGCAGTCGTTTTACGTATTCGCAAGTGACACCCGGATTGACGTTTTCCCCACTTCGTCTTTCTGGACCGGAGCGCGGGGGATCCACAGCCGAGGGCCAGGCTCGCCTGTTCACTCGAAAACCTACGTGGGCTCCTTCCGCGGGACCTAGAGCGAGAAACATGGTGCCGGTCTGGCTGACGTAGGTGAACCGCCGTGCGACGCCGACCAGCTACGAAGGTGCGCGGAGGGGCAACAGAGGTGTTGAAGAGCCCACGAGCGCTCTGGTCGTCCGATTCACGGAACGCCAGGCAAAGCAGAGCCACAAGCGATCGACTCGCCAAACTGGGGACCCAGTCAAGCAACGATCCCCCGCCGCAGCGGGACCGCAGGACGGTCCCGTGCGACCGCTGCTTGGCTCGCCCCACTCCCGAGGCGTAGCGTCCATGGCGCCGCGTGCGAGCCGCGGCACGGCGTGCGTGTTCCGCACTGCAAGGTTTCTCGTGTAGTCGTCGAGCGGGGGAATCACGTCGGCCTGCTTGCCGGTTTCATGATGACGGGGGACTCGATAATCGTCGCAGCGAACCTCGGCGCAGGTGACGTACACCGCGCACGTGCAATTTCCACCCCAGCATCCGTGCGGTGTCTCTTCGTTTCGGCCGGATTCGATGCGGGCTCGAAGGGCGCGTTATGGCAAGCACGGCCCGGTGCGGCGGCTCAAAAACCGCGGAGCGCGGACCGTGACCGATCCGGGAGGCCGAGGATTCTCGGCTCGTGGGTTAGCGGACAGTCCGTCGAGGGGTCGAAGCAGCACGACCACTTCGCGTTGGCGAGCGCGGCCAGGTCGCAGGGACTGCTGCGCGCACTGCGGCTTTCGACGTGTACCCGGTGCGGATCGATTTTCTTCGCCGGCCATGTCGGCAGTAGAGCAGCGCGGTTGTCGGGCGCCGACAATGGCGCATATTTCGAGGCCCCTCGTCACGGAACATCCGCTCTTGTGAACGGTTACGAGGTGTCAGCCGACTTATACGGTGTCACGTCGCGCGCCACGAGGGACCTACGGGGTCCGTCGGGGCATTTCGCCAGTTAGCGGTAAGCGATGGGGACCGAGCCGCGCGTGGGATCGAAGGCGCCGGGTGTTTTGGGATGCGCCGAAAGTGTCGTTCCAGCGGACCGGATGTTTCGGGGTCCTGCCGGGAAGTTGCCATCGCGAGGCATCGGAAATCGCACAAACAGGGCGGCGGCCGTGGGAGGGATTTACAGTCCCCCGCGACGGGCAGGGCGACACGTTCCCGCGGTGAAAGGCGGGCGGGGGACGAGGTGCAAGCGTCCTTCTTGCGGTCAGGGGAGTATCAGAGGGCGCGTAGGGGCCGACCTGACGGGTCGGGCCTGATGGACATTGCAAAAATGGGACACGCCAAAAGTTCCGTGTGTGGCCATCCCGTGTGACGGCTATTGTTTAAGGGCGGGATCGTGTACAAACGGGCGCGTCTCCGGTAACTTTACGGTAGCGGTTTAGCATTCGCTCCAACATTGGGGATCACTTGAGGCGCATGGGCTGTGGGTTAGGGCTGTTCGGAGGGCCTGGCGCTGGCAGAGAACGACGCAAAGCCGCGAACCCGGTTGCGGGGATGGACGGGTCGTGCGCGGCGAGCGCAATCCGTCGGCTTTCGCCTATTGGGGATGGGGGTTGTAAGGCGGAGCGGGGGCTATGGGAGTGCTAAGTGTAGGCGGCGCATGCTTTTTAAGGAAGCGCGTTTTTGGGGCCGCCCGAGAAAAAAAAGCGGACGCCGATATCTAAATGATTATTTTTATCAAACTCGCACAAAGGATTCATCTTTGCAAGGCGGTACGGGCGGGCCATTTGACCATGAGCATTTTTGTACAGACGCACTCGGGCATTTTAAGAGGGGGCGGTTGGGAGGCTCCTGGGTTATGGATTTTGCCGTGTTCAGGGCGGGAGTGATCAGCGGGAAGCTGGATGAGTGCGTTGGGCATTGAGGAAAGCCTACCGCTCGTTGCATTGCTCATTCGGGTTTTCGGAGAAGGAGGGGGTCTGGTTGAAGCGGCGGCGGGGCCCTATAGGGCGGATCGGCCCCGCACGGACCAAAGGACGTATTGTGCTACCAAGGGCGCCTGATAGGGCCTGCATTGAAGGGCCCATTTAGGGCCGCGCTGCGCAGCATTTCCGGGGCCACAGAGACGCGGCCGCTAGGGCCTTTCATCGATCGTCAGCCGGCATAGCAAACAAATTCGAAGGACGGTGATTCTGACCAGTTGGTTACCGGGGCTTGCGGGCGATTAGCTCCGCTTGCAGTTTCTCGACTACTGCCTCGGAGGTGAATTGCAGCTCAACTTGCCGGCTCGCGCAGATTTGATCGAGCGTGTCGTGGTGGGCTGATGGCATCGTTGCTCGTAGCGCTTTTAAGCGCCGGCCCGGCCTTACGCGGGGAAAATCATTTGCCGCTCGATGATCTTCGGGCATCATCGAAAGACGCTTGACGTTGCGTAGACCGTCGAGGATCGAGATCTTGTCAGTTCGACTCTGGAAGCAGCGGCCGGGACAGTTCTCGACACATTCGGGATTTTGGATCGAACCGGAATCCGGCGCCGCCACGGCACGGCCTGGACGCGGCGCTGCTAGTTACATGCGCATTGCGGTAGAGGCCGCAGCGTGCCTCGATTTACGGTATCTTGTGCGGACCCTGGCGGGGATTTTCGGGACGGGGGATGAGGTCTTAGGCCTAAAGAGAATCCGCGGCACGGCGGTGTTTTCGGCCAGCTGAGCGCATTATATTACGACAAGTCGGCGCCGTCTGTCAGAGTAGATTCAATTGTTCGCGACGGTGACTGATAATAGCGGCTCACGGCGTCCGAGACCACGACGAAATCGGCCCATTTCGGATTTTAACCGTCGTGCGGGGCACATTGTTTTCTCGACTTCCAGGGAATATCGAGCGCCACGCCGCGCCGGCGAGATGCCTTAAATGTGTCAAGCATGAAAATTTGACGATCAGTCACGCGGCGCGGACCGGTCGTGGCATGCGATCGCGATCGACAAGACTTTCGGATCTCATCGGCAGGCCATGCGCGCGCCCCAGTCGCACCCCCCGCCCAAACACTGATTTCACCTTGCGCCCCCACCTGCCTTGAGGCAGGTGCCCCCCACCAGCACCCAGCCCGCCCCCCCCCCCACCACGTGCGTTTCGGTTCTAGCACCCCCTCCACCCCTCGGCAAGATACGCACTATGCGGCCCCACCACCCCACGGCACGATGAACGGACTGCGCCGTGCAGGTTGAGCCGCTAGCTCGTTGACCGACTTCACGGCGAAACTCCGTCAGGAGCTCCGGACGCCACCAGCTGGGACACCGCCCCCTGTAGCGACACAGTCGATCATGGACGCGGAATTGGGCTCGAGTTAGGGCGTTGAAAGTCATTGACCTTGGCTGGCTGGGTCGGAGTGCGCGCCCAAATATATTTAGGGTTTTGCCGGCGCCGTTCTCGGAACAGGGAGGCGGCACGCCACCAATGCCACCCAATTATTATCGGGGAAGCACGGCCTGTCCCATGTTCGACTTTCGATATGGGCCGGGCGCGTCGGACGGGCCCATGCGATGGCCAGACCCAGAATTTTTTGCAGGAAATTGGGACGACACAAGATAGAGCGGTACGGCCAAGCCCGACGCCTTTCGAGCGCGTCGGATTATCGCGCCACTTTCGGCTTCCCACCAGCGAGCCCGTGCCGCTCACAGCTGGAATAGAACGTGGAGCATGGCGAGGCTCGATGGCCAGAAAGATCAGGTATGGCGGGCTGTTCTCGCGACCAAAAGGGGGCGCCGCGCAGTCACAGGCTCGTCCGGGCGTCGTCGAATGTCAGCCACACACCGGGCTTTTACGGCGCTGCAAGCGTCAATGGCCGCGGGGCCGCGGAGAAGGCCGTGAGACGACCGTACAATCCGGGTAAAGCATTGCGTCGGTTCCCGTGTTCACCCACGCAATCCGATCGAGCGACGTGAAGGCGACACGGCAGGCTCCTCATCGACACGTGCGAACGTCAGGCGCGCCATTCGCGCTTTCGGCATGGGCCGCGCTTCACTCGGGCGATTGCATTCCTGCGCTGCATCAGCACCGGCCTTGGCGTCAGGTGGTCGTAGCCACGCCGTGAGAGGCCGGCAGGCATTCGAAGCCGCGGGGCTATCGATGGGGCTTGAGGATCAGCATGGGAAGTGGTTATTAGCAGCGTGTAAGGCGATGGGCAAAGGGACGCTTCTTGCGCCGCCGTGCCACATTGCTTATTAATTGTTTTCGGGCAGATCGTACTTGTACCTCGGGCTCTAGGCATAAAGGTGTGGCCCGCTTTTCGCTTTCCCCACATAGCTTTCAGCCTTAATCGGCCGGACTTCGACCACGTCGGGCACGGAACTTGCTCAAGGGCAGATTTCTGGGAATGCGGCTTTTGACTAGCGTCCGCGGTTTCCGGACGACGGGCAGGGGCCGGCGGCAGGAGCCTCATGTTGAGATAGACACGGCGTCCTTTGCTAAGCCGACGGAGGGGGATGTTCGCCACCGTTCATGTGCCGGGACCGCAGGACCGCACCCGCGTCTTACTCCTGTGTGATTTCAGATCCCTTGATGGTACGCCGAACCGTCCGGCATTTCGGGACTCGTTGAAGAACTCCTCTTCCTCGTCACGGCGCCTTAGGCATTCTCGCTGCGTGACGTCGGCGGGCAGCGGCGAGGCTGGGACCATGTAAGTTCCATGATGTTTCGGCGCCGAGATCGAGGGTGGGGCTTGAGATGTTTTTGCGCTCAGTCGCTGTCGTCCTTGGTCACGGTGGGGACGAATACGGAAACCGTAGACCACGGAGGTAAAACAGCCTGCTACGCGATAACAGCCCGTTCGGCCAGCGGGTGAAGGCCGCGGCTAGCGCTTCGCCGGTTGCAAATTTGCATCGTCGGTGCGGTGTCGAGGCACCACCGGTCCAGGACCCGGAAATGGCGCAGGATGAATTTCTAGCGGTGGCGGGATGGAGTGGTTATACTGGCCTTAGGGTCTTGGATGAAAAATGGTCTTTATTCCGGCGGTCGCGTTATCCAAGGTCCGGCGGTTGGGTTTCGCCTTAGCCGAGGGCGATCGGGCAAAGCACGGGATTCACAGTGGACGATAGCACGCCGTTCTGGCCGCTATCCATACTAGAGATGCTACACGGCACGAAGCCGTAACGATAATCGCGCGTCGCTGAAGATGCGGGCGACGGATAAGGTGGACGGCGGCGGGAAGGGCAACGGCTGGGCTGGGCTCTCTGGAGGATCCAGGGGACGGCTTCCGGGCCCGGATTTGGCGGCCAGCACCTCAGCTGTCAGGAGATTATTCGACGTCCTTGTCGGATGAAATGCAGCGGAGGATCTGCCGTGGTCGGCGTCGCCCTCGCGATTCATACACGCTTCACGGGCCGTGATACGCGTGCAGATTTATGCGTTGGGC
>Ga0179591_1313248_pt1 | contig 12499 bp, 13 predicted proteins | sample CZOMad2_1_08_16f_FD_182891 | JGI IMG/M metagenome (GOLD analysis project Ga0179591, IMG submission 182891) | Vadose zone soil fungal communities from Angelo Coast Range Reserve, California, USA - CZOMad2_1_08_16fungal (PacBio error correction) | ecosystem: Environmental > Terrestrial > Soil >... | reverse complement strand
TCTCGCCTTTCTTTCCGTATTACAAAGAGGATCCCATTTCTGACACTTATCATTTTGTGTTTTACTTTGCCCCCCCTGAAGCTTCTCTAGAGATCAGGGGTACCGGGGGTTTTGAGTGGAAGCCCTCTATCAGGATGAGAGATTTCCTCGCCAGCGCTCGGACCCTTAAATTTGTTTACCTGGTTCGTCCAGATCGCGGGCATGTACTGCCAAACCATCAGTCTCCCCCCTGAAGGTGCTCTTTGTGGAGGGTAGTTGTCATTGTTTCGCCATAGTTTTCTTCCTTTTTTTTCTTTTATTGGTGCCTTTTAAGATAGTTTTTACGTCCTACATTGTTCGTACCCCCGGTCCTTCCATCGCGCCCATGTGACTTTATGAAGATTCCCCTGAGATCCATCGCTCATAACTTGAATTTCTGTTTTCATTTTTTCCCAGTTCTCCAAAATATTCGACAGTATCACCCCCTTTATGGAAAATAGTTCAATTCCCCCTGATGATCCCACAGTCCCAGCTTGACCTGATGTAGCCTATACTTTCAGTCCCCCCCCTCTGTACGTTGCGCCTCTCATGGAAAACCTTTATTAGAATTCTGTTCCCTCTTAGCCTTCGAAGTTCTCCTCGCTGAGTTGCTCTTTAATATCACTCTTTCCATTTGTTTTCATTCCCTTCTTCTTCTTCGCGCCTGGCCTCTCGAGGAACCGGTTTAACAAGGTGTTTCCCAATTGTCCTATCGTTTTTTTCATCCTTTCTTTTTTTTACTGAAAGCCTGTCCAGCCGTTGTGCCGAGCCTTTTTTTACTCGATTTCTTCTTACCCCCTCCCTGCCCGCCTCTTCCCTCGAATCCTGCCTTCGCTTCATCACCTGAGTGAGAATGCAACCCCCCACCGTGTTCTGATGTGTGCCTGCCCCACGCTTAATGGCTGTAACCTTCTTCTCGTTTTGCCTGGGTGATTTTTTTTTCATGCACTCCCCCCTTCCCTTGCACTGGGGCTTGGCCCTAGTGACCGGAAGCATTCGCTCGCCGGTGGGCCCTTTTTTCACGTCTAGTCCACGTCCCTTGTCGGAAGTTCTTATTTTCTTTCCTCCGCGTCCGGTGCCTTTTCAGTGCCGTTTTCTTCGGTCCGTGTGATGCTTCGTTCTAGGCGGGCACCCTTTGACGATAGTATTCGCTCTTCGGGCTCGTCCCCAAACTTCGAGCGGGCTTTGACGCTTCTTTTTTTCTTGATGTGATTTGTTTACAAACGTCCTGCCTCCTGAAATCGGAACTCTAGAGAAGTTAGCCCGATCTCCCCGTTTGAGGACGTGTGTTTCACCCTTTTTTTACCGTCTGACTTTATCTTTGATCCTTCCCTCCATCATTTCCTCTGTAGTTATGGATTGCATCCTGTCACGGCCGGAAGCCCATGTTTGCGCATCCCAGGTGTGCCACTATTGGGTTTTTCTTCCCTCCCTTGTTCTGCCTGGTCAGTTTTTTACCCGCGATCCCGCCCTAAGAAGATATTCCATCCCACTCGGTTGACTAAGGCTATCCAGTTTTCCCGTCTACAATCGTGCCCTTAGTCTCGATTTTTCTGGAGAATCATTTCCTTCTCGCATACAGTTGAACTCATGCGCGCAGCATCATTACTTGCGATCACCACCTACGCCTTCGACCAGAGAGTTGTCCCCAAACGCTCCAACCTGCCTTCCACGCTCCCGGATGTCTGTTTCTCCCCACACCGCCGCTGGTTGGTGGCACTGTCCTCGTAGCTATCTCGTATATCCAGCAGTTTCTTCTCCCCCGCCCACATATTTAATACCCCTTTCACCTCCCTGCTTGAATACTGGCCCCCCCAAATTCAAACTGCTTTCGTTGACGTCCGCCTTCCCCCCCCAGCTGGAGACATCTCGGGCCCTCATTCCCCCTCTCTCTCTTTTCCCTCTTTGTTTTTTTTTTTCGAGTCTTCTCTCGGAGAGTTTCTCCTGTTTTGAATGTGACGTAATGCCCCTAACTCCGTTGGAGTTCAGGTCTTTCTTCACTTGTTTTCCCTTTTTTTCTTCGTGGCGGGGGTCCATAATCACCTTTGATAGCAGTCATCTGGAAAAAGACTACACTCCATCTTTCTTCTTTTTTTGAACAGGTCCGTTTTATTTCGTTGAACTTGACTTTGGACCTTTCAGTTTACCCTTATGTATAAGGACTCTTCCTCAAGTCGATAATTGATTCTGTACCTCTTCGCTCCTTGTTCCAATGCCTCGCCATGTTCCTGTTGTAACTTTTTAATAGCTCTCGGTTTTTTTCAGCTTTTGCATTTTTCTGATCCTTTCTTCTTGGATTCTGACCATAGCGGCGTCTTCTCTTTCCTTTCTTTCAAACCCGTCGTTTCCTTATGTTTCACACCTTCCCTCCCCTTGGAAACCCCACTTTTGACCCCTCCTTCTCCTTACTGACTTGCCTTTTCATTACCCCCAGCAGTCAAAGAACCCTCTCCCCTTATTGGAGGCAACCGATACGACTAAATATCCGCCCCCCCTTCCCCACCCCCCGGTATTTTTTTTTCATTTTTTGAACCAAAAAAAAAAACCACCCCCCCCCCCCCCACTTTCCCACTCTTCCCAGACCGGGTGCTAATCTTGACTACTCCGCTTTTCACGTTCTCTATTGATTTTCCCTCCGTTTTTAACACCCCAGGCCCCCCGATCATCCTCTGAGAGTCCAATGCCGCTCTCCAGGGTTTTTTCGACCCCCAATCTTCTTTTCTCAAGTCTTTCTCTCTTCCCGCCAGCCCGCTTCGTATCCTTCCCCCCAGTACCCCACTTTCACCTTTCCCAAGCTTGCTAGTCATCCTCTCCCCCCATGAATCCTGCCCCCTCCGTCGGTAAGATCACGAGAAACTGATTTTACCGTCAAGTTAACTTCTTCCCCCCAAAATCTTTCTCGATCTGCTCCCCTTTAATATTATGTCCCCTCTTCTTTTCACCCCCCACTGTCCGTTAGCGGCTCATCCCTCCATATACGGACAGTTCACCTCACGATTTCTTTTTAAGTCCTGCGGGACCCCTTTTCTTCTCACTTTAGCATTATTCTTTCCTCCCATCCTTCAGGACTCCGTGCGCGGAGGTTTCTTACCATCCGTAATCAATTCATCGTCCATAAATAGGCACAAGTCGGCCGGCCCACTAACATCCTGCCCCATCTGTACTCGGTTCCGGCCCTCCCATATTGACCGTTTGCAGCAGGTTACAATGTGTTACGCTGGGCAGCGATTCTTCTCTGCTTTATGTGTTCTCTGCCACCCCCCAACTTGGCCCATCGGTTTCCCTTTCCCTCCCCCCAACTATCTATTCCGACAGGCTCTATATCCTTCCCTTCTTCAATCCTGTTGCGCCCTCCCCATTAACCCGTACTCTTGGCCTTGTTGGCACATGATTTCATTCTCTTATAGTATGACCTGCTAGGTTTTTTCCTTCCACCTCTTTCTCACTTTTCTAGCTTTCCGAGTGTTCCGTTGTAGATTTTGCACCGCCCCACCGGTGCTTTTGTTTTATCTTCTGAAAAGCCCCCTTATTCCTTAGGTGGAGCGCTTTGAATCCTCCTACTGCAATGCCCTTATGGATGCATTTTTGTCCTCCCACTCTAAGATTCCTTAAACCTATTGGTATTTCGTCCCACCTAAACCTCACCTCCGCAGCCCCTCGGCTACAAGAACTTTCCCCAAAACGGCGACCGGAAGTTTTGCCTCCATGGCTTTTTTTGCTCATTACCTAATATGGGAACCTCCACAGGCACCCCCTTTTTACCTTTCTCCTTTTCTCTTTTAACTATTTTTCTGAATCCGGAGAAGTTTTCTTCCCGATCAGAATGTACCCCCAGTTCAGGTGCGCTGATCTTTTTGTAATGAAACTTCCTTCCCCCCCAAAGTAACCCGATCCCCTATAGCCATGGTAGTAAGCTTCCTGGTAATCGACACGCGTCCTTATTTCACTCCTGGATCACCCCTACGCACCAGCCGGTCTTTCCCCTCCCTGTCATGCGAGTATTTTTCTGTCATCCCCCTCTTCCCCTAACTTTTTTTTTTTTTTAGATGTGGATTAATACCAGATAACTTCCCTGGGCGGCATCCCCGATTTATACTGCTGGCTTTTTTGGTGACTCTCCTCTTTCCCTGACGCGTGGAGGATACCGAGCTCTGCTCACAAGGGATCGGGTTGCTTTCTTCTGGAATTTTTAACCCTAATTCCCTCAGTTGGGTCTCCAAGGGTTCGGCTGATCCTTACTCCTCTCAGTCTTCCTCCTCTACTTCTTTTACCATCTCCTCCTATAGGACAGGGTTACCGTTTTATCCCCTCTCATCGCATTTACTGAGCCAAACCTTCCATGGCTGACCACCTGGCGGTCTTTCGTTGGCGTAATTCTTTTTTTTATTCTTTTGTGATGCTTCTTTTTTTTTTCCTGGTTGATCTTGTGACGGGTCCTACTTCCCTCGCTTCACGATTTGAGCGTACCCATTTTTCATCCATCCTCAGGCTCAACCCTCTTTGCTTTCTTTTCTTGAGATTCCTGATCTCTCATGCATTTTTCCGGTTTTAGTGTTCCCCTGGGATCTATCCCTCTGCCTAAATTTGAGAACTCTTTTCCCCAATTCCCAACTGCTCCCCCTTCTTGAATCTTCTTCCTTGAGTAATGAGCCTCCCTCTCTTTCACCCCTCCCCCCGACCGTCTGGTTTTTTTTAAATGTTCTCCCCGAATGGCACCTGGATTATACTTTGTTCCCCTGCGCCCGAACGCCCGGAGACCTATGGGCGTACCTAAGTCACCTCGCCTTTCTTTTTCCGAGCCCCGGTGCCTTCTCGAATATCTTTCGGCCTATCGTGCCCCGCGTAACAATTTTTATTTTTTCGTTTACTTTGTATTATGTCTCATATTCCCTTTAACAATTTCGTGAATTTTATGGCTAGTGCGAGTTTTGAGCGCTCTTTGGTCATTGTTCCTCCTCCAACGTCCTTTCACTCCTGTCCATGAATTCTTTTCCTTAGCCTTCTGCCTTGCTTAAAATCCCACGGTTTCCGTGATGTGTGAGACCATCCGAGACCTTTTTTCTTCATTTTATTATCCTTTTTCCCTGGTTTACTATTCCGTCATGCCCCTCCTAGGCACTTTGGGCTTTAAAGGAAGAATTTCCTCTATGCGGATGGGGGATCCTTTCTGTAGTACAATACGTTGCTCGTTACTTACTTTTTCTTCCCTTCGTTTCCATTATTTTTTTTCTTTGCTGCCTCCTCTCTCTTTAGACCAATTTTTTTTCAATCTTTTTGAAGTGTGCTTTCCCCCATCTCGTAGGGCGCGGTCGACTTGAGAGTGTTCTTAGGCTTCGAGTGCTAGTCCCACACATCCTGCGAGATTCTTTCTTCCTATGATGGAAGATGGTTTGTTTGTTGGTCAACCCCCCTTCCTCGACGGAATATAGTCCCTTTCTCGATTATCCCCTCTTGTAGCCTCTGTGAAGGGGTATTTCACCGTTAACACCTGGACCCCCCTTTGATGCTATGTCGTTATTTTCTGTACTTTCTACCTAATGGCCTGGTATTTCTCTGTTTTCCCCCTTACCTACGGCGGAGGGCCCTTTTTTCGCATCTTCCGGGGGACCCCTCTGTGATTTTTTCCCTTACCGGTTTCCTTTTTTGTCCCCTCCTTCGCCTCTCCTCCCCCTTTTCATCAAAGCGGGGTAATACTTCCATTAAAGTTGTTTCCTCATCGTCGTCCCCAGTTCGTTTTATTATTTTCTCCCGGATGAGTCTTCTCCCCTTCCCTCGAGAGCAGCAAGATCTTGAAGCAATGAGCTCCTCTGATCGCAGTGCGATCCACCCCCTCTAGGATTCGACTAGTAGTCCACTACTAGCCACCTTTTCATTCCAGCCTCACTTAATTTCCTGTTCCTCCGGTGGGGATTTGGATAGTCCTGCCGTATATCGTCTTTTCTAGCATTCCGAGGCTTCCCACTCCCCCTATCTCACCCCTTCCTTTCATTGCTAATCCCTTTCCCCTTCCAAATGAGTTCTGGGTGTCTTCCCGTCCTACCCGTCTCACACTCCCCAGGTCCTCCTACCCACTTCCCCCTTTTTTCTTTTCCTTCTCCGTTGTTTTTTTTGAGTCTCTGAATGCTCTATTTGGAATGTCCTTGCGTGCAACTCTTCCTTTGCCAGACCAAATAAGTTTCTTGGGTCAGGGTATTTTTTTTCCCCCTTTCTGTGTAATCGTATTTATGTGGCTTTCCTCAGCGATTAAAGCAATTCTTTCTCTGAAGACGATATATATGGACATACTTCCCATCCCCCCCAATCTTTCTTCCTTTTGTTGCCAGGAAATTAAGTGCGTAGTGTCCCGTTGCTTATTGGATTGTAAAGCTCCGTCGTAGTCCTTTTTTGTATCGCCCTTCTCTTGTATTCTGATCTCAATTTTCTCGTTCGCTCTATTAAGGAGGGCATTTATGCTCGAAGTTCTCACCCCTATCCCTCTTTCTTCTTCTGAAGTCACAGTTCTCTTTTCTCAAGTGGATTCTTCCTTTGGTGGTTTGAGACATTTTTTTCACAACTCCGGAATCCCCTTGGGTCCCCCACCGCTACCCCTCTTTTCCGTCAATATGATGAAACACCTGTTTCCCCCAGGCGTTCCTTCCTTTACAATTTTACACAGTCTCCTCCCTCTTTCTTTTAGAAACCTTCACATCATTCAGCCCCGATATCAGGTCTTTCTTGACCATTTTTATACCACCCCCCTTCCTCCGAACTGGGGATGATTCGACGAATTCAGTTCTGGCTCATTGTGGCTTCCTGGGGGGCCACTTTAACAACTTTCTCCTCGTCCTTTTTACCCTGCCGTCGTCCCCCTCTGGACGAGCACTACGGACCTCAGTCTTTTTCCTGCGCCCCTATAATTACCGAGTTTCTCCCCGTCTTGAACCCTACTGAAAATTGCTTTCCCCCCCCCCCTCCCTTTAGAGCAAGAAGCCCATCCTTGGAAAATCAGGCCGTCCCCCAACCTTCTTCCCCCACTGCTCACTTTTCCCCTGATCACCCCTTAATCGAGATGTTTTTGCCTTAAATAGTATTGGCCAGCTTTTCCCCCCCCCTTGTCGCGGTCTTTCCTTCTCTTAGGCGCATCCCAGAAACACCTTTTTTCCCTTTTTTTCAACATCTCACGAGGTCTCCTTCTGCATGCACACAACCCTCTTTTTGACCCCGTGGTGATTTTCGTGAAGATATTGATTCCTTCCGCCCATGACGGAGTCTTTTTTTTTTTTCATTTAGGGGGAGGATGGCCCGGATGACCGACTTCTACATCGTACTCGAGGCCCCATCTCCCCTCCTTCCGAACCTATGAATCGGCTTTCAGGCCTTTCTCTTCCCCGAAGAAGATTTGAAAGAAGAACCACCTTTTTATGTTCCCCCCAGCGCGTTATGCACATCGATTCTCGCAGGATGCCCTTTCTAGACAAAACCCCACTGGCAAGAGTTTCTCCGTTTCTCACCCTCTTTAGATTTGACTAGTGCGCTCTTCCCCTCATTCTAATCACAGTTTTCGACTTCTGACCTATTACACCTTGCCTCCCCCCGTTGTGGCCGGTGGTTTTTACCTTCCGTTTAGTTCTCCTATCCTGACGAGGGAAATCACTTTATTGACAGTTTTTGAATTGTCCCCTCTTTACAGAAACTTTCTCTCTTTGTTGGTGGGTTCTTCAGACTTTTGGCCAAGACCCCTCCCCGATTATTAATTGATTGATCTTCGTGGAGCGCCATTGCATCTCCCCCCTCCCCTAATCATGTAGACAGCTGCTTCTTCCCCTTTTGGACCCGCCACCACTTTTTTTTCCTCTGACCTTTTCAACTATCGAGGGCTTAGTCCCCCCCAATCCACCGGACAACGCCTCCTCCCCCCCCCCGTCTCCACACCAAGAAAAGGAAAAAACCCTTCCTTCCCGGCTTTTCTGCCCGGCTGGGTCTTTTCACCCTTTCTCGATCTTGGACCCGCCTTTCACACTGTGAAGGAGTCCTCTCTGCCTTTTCGATACGACCTCTGTTATGAATCCGGAGCCTTTTCTCTGAATGTCCCCGGCTCCCGGATCCGAGGACAGGTTCCTTTCTCTTGATCATTCACAATTTCCCCCTTCTACTGTACCAGTTCTTGTTCCTCCTTTTTCAGGGGATACGCATTCCTTACCGCGTGTCCCCTTCGAGCCACACGCCCAAGCCCCCTTCACCCCGTTTAGAGTCCCATTTCCCTTTCCGTTCTAGTTTTTTGCTGAATCCCCCCTCTTTTTAACTCCTACTCGTTGTTGTTTTCTCTCTGATGTTACCCAATTCCCCTAGCCTTCTGGGCGGCCTCTCCGGCTTTTCGTCTTTTCCCTTTGTTTAGACTCGTGTACAGTGTGTTTTCTCCCCCGGTATATCCTCTCCCTTAAAAGGGTTTTGCTCCGTGTTGGATGAAGTTTCCTTTACCCTTTTCCAACCGTTGCCTTGACGGGAGTCACCTTTTTCGTCTCTGGACGACGTTGAGAAATTCCTCTTTTACATATAAATGTTCAAAGTTGTGGGTTACCCTCCGAGTCATTCCCGGCTTCCCCCTTCTTTCATTGTCTTTCGTTTTATTTCCTTTTTTTTCTGTTTGAGTAATTGCTTTGTTCCTTTAGTGTGACGGTAATCCCCCCTCCTTACGTATCTTCCTCCTTGCTTCCCACCTTCTTCCCCCTCGGCCTTAACCCTTTCTTCCTCTGTTCGATCCTGCGCATCCACTCCTTGCTCTCCCTTCATGAAAGTTTGTCCTAGTAACTGCCGCCCCCTCCCCCCGCTCCTACCATTTAAGTCGTTCAATCCCCCACCCTGTCGCGCCAGAGTTCCTTTTGCTTTTTCGTAACCCTCTCCCCTTTCACGGCCCCCTGTAAAGTTTTAATTGTCCGACTCTCCTGACCCAACTGGATTTAGAATCTTCCTCTCGCGCCTGTCGAACGCTCATCTCTTTTTTCCTAACGGCAAGAGAACCTTTCCTTTCATTTGGTTTTTATTATACTTTTATCCTGGAGCTCCCTTCGGGCCTTTTGCTGCACGTCCCAAATTGCCAACCTGTCTGTCCCCCTCTTTTTACGGTTACAGATCTTTCTTCCATACCTGATTCTCTTTAACTGGTGTTCCGCGGGCCTTTCTCTTACGTATGAGGTACCACGCTAATACCCTCTTCCAATTCGGTTCCTTAATTAGTTTTCAGCCTCTTCTTGATGATGCCCCGGGTCTCAATCGGGATGTTGTGCCCCCCCTCCTTCCCTTCTCTATTACCTTGATATATTCCTCCTTTCGCTCCGCCTTTCCACTTTCCCCTAAGGCGGCAATTTTGGAATCTCTGCCATAATAGGTTCCTAGCAGAGGGAGGGATCGTTCTTTCCTCTTTCCGTTTCCTTTACCTTGTCGGTGCATTTCCCTCTTCTGCTGTACGAGCTTCTTTTCTCCTGCTTTGCTACTTTTTTCACTTGAGTGTCCGTTTATTTTTTTCTAAGAGCGGCGGGATTCTTCCCCTCTTTCAGAGTTTCTTCATTTTTTCCTTCTTTCTTCTACCCCACCGTCCTTCCTGACGAGGCATGTTCATCTCTGATTTGATGTCTTTTTGCCTTTTTGTTAAAACGGTTCTCCCCTGCAAATAGATTTCCCCCTGCTCTAGGCTCGCCGATTCTTCCCCCAGGTGAGTGAGTGCTTTTTAGGCCCATGCCCCCGGCCCTTGCGCTCGATGCTCTTCCTTCCTCAATCCATGGAATCTTATACTCTGGTACTTTGTAAATTAAGTCACGGCCTCTCCCTTTCCTCACTGATTTGCCCGGTTTTTTTTTTTTTAGTTTTTTGCGTTTTTTTGCACCGAGGTTTTCGTCTAGGTGACCCTTCTAAGTACTAAAGCCGCTTGCACAAGACCAGCGGGGTAGACGGAGAAGGTGAAATTGTTTGAACTTCGGACCCCGGGTCCCGTCCGGTCTCTAGCCCTCTAGACGCACCATGCCTCATTCAGAAGCCCATTGTCACAGAGATCTGCAGCTCAAGGAAGATGCCAGGAAAATGAATAAATTCTCGAGCGTGTATCCAACGCTACCTCTTTCAGGACGACACTGTCACTAGAAATTTGCATCCCTCACCACGGACTGGTATGGCCCCCCACCCTAGGCATTTCTTTGTTTTTTTCTTTTTTTATTCTTTTTACTTTCTTACCTTCTCGTTGGCTATCCCGAAGTTCTTTATTCCCATCCCCACGACCGGTCCGCCTTCTTGGCCCCCTTCCCCCCTGTATTTCTTGTACTTTAACGTCCGCATTCACCCCCAGAGGAGAAACTCTCAGTTGATTTTCCTCCTTCCCATCTTTCCCATCCTTTTTTGATTCTATGGTCTCTTGGCCTCTTGAGATTTTTCTCCGCTGGTAGTGAGGCAGTTCATGCTCGTTTTGACATTTGGCCAGTTGATTACTTCATTTGTTGCTTGGGTTTCTAGTCTTTTCGGGCGCATCCTTTACACTGTCTGATCGAAGACGTTCGCTCTTACTCCCCCCCCGCCCCATCTTTCTGCGTTTTGGATTAACAGGCACCCTTAGGAGGGGTGGTGAATGTGGTTTGCTCTTTTTTTTAACATCTTGTCGGATTTTTTCTGGTCGCGGGGATCGCCCCCGGCGATCCGTGCATTTTTCCCCGCTTCCTTTCTGCTCTTGTTCAAGCTGCCTCCTTGACGATGGCCATTGACTAAGTTTTTGCCGAGGCCCTCACTTTACTACTTAACCGGTGTCATTTCCGTATGCCCTTTCTTCTGAAGCGGAGTTGTCTTCCCTGTTCTGCGGGTAACCACCCCCTCCGTCCCCTCACCTTTCGTGGTACCCGCTTCCCAGTGGCACCCCGGTTCCCTGCGCCCCAATTCGGCCGTGACCTGACTTGCCACGGCTTACAAAGATCACCCCCCTTCTGGATGCTTCATTTTTACAGAATCCCTCCAGTGACACATTTTATGAACACGGTGCACCCAAATCGTCAACCTTGGGTGAGCATATCTCCACTAACTGGGCCTTCCGTCAGGCCTCTTTTACCGCCACCAAATGATCAATCATAATCTTCTTGAAGGTTCAATCGGTGGGGTCCCCTTCTCATGTCATTCAATACAAGAATTCTCTAAGTTGATGAAGCTCTCAAGCCCTCCGCGCTGGATAAAAATTCCCCTTAACATCCCCCTTTTTTTTAAATTTTTTCCTTTCCTCGTCATCCGATGCCCATTATTGGAAAACCGGCGACAAGTCTTCTTAGCCAATGCCTTTTGAACGATCCCCCCCCCCTCTCCTCCTTCCGAGATGTGCGGTAAATATCCTTTCCTGGATCCAACCAATTTTCGGGAGTGTGACCATGCTTTCTTTTGTCCTTCCCCCCGGCCAGATCGACCTGTCCTTTCTACGATTCGAGCTTTTCAGACAACATTTTGATGTTTTCTCTTTTGGATGATCCAGGCCGCCTGATCTAAGGCTCTTATCCCGAAGGCAGGCCCTTTTTTTCCCGAAGTCGCGTTTTCTTGTCCCAGACTTTCCGCCTCATAGTCCCTTTTTCATTCTTCACCCTTCACGCAAGGTCCTTCTTTCCCGGCCAAAGCTGAAAGACCAGACGACCGTGACCTTCCTGTTACCAATGTTTCCGTTTCCAGAGGCCCCCCAGAGATTCCTTCCAAGGATGCAAGGCTTTCCCCCCCCCCTTTCCCGCTTGTTTTATGAAGGGCGCATCCCCTCCCCCCTGATTGCGGACTAGCTGATAGGAACTCACCTCTCCCCTTTCAGTGCTTAGGCGCCATTAAAACCTTTGCCTAGTTTGGACGGTTCCAGGTTTCTAGGGCGTTTTACTCCTTACGCCTGCACGATTGTCCACTCCTTGTAGAAAGCAGTTGGCTGGGACAATCTCCATTTTCTTCCTAGCCGGGTTATATTGGAGGCATATTTTTTCCCTCCCCGAACACGGAAACACCTCAATCAGGGCTTATTGTGATCGGAGTGGAGCCATTCGCCTGAAAGCAGACCAGAATCCATTTTGACTCTTGAGATGACCTTTTTTTTTTTGGAGCCAACCCCCTCTTTTACTTCACCAAACTACCTGAGTAAGGTTACCTTCACAAATCCCAGGACCCGCCTCGTCCCCCAAATATAGGCGACCCACCCCCGAAATCCCAACGGACCATTTGACTTTCCCCGGCAGGTTGTTGTCCGGACATGGATTTTGGGTGCCTTACCATGCCGCCTGTATCGTGGCCCCGAACACGGACACCTTCCTTTTTTATGCTTTGGAGGGTACCCCTCCTTCCCGGGTTCTTATCAGTGAGTCCGATAAGCCTTTTCCCCGGTGTACTCCTGGATCCTCCGCCTTGTGTGAAGATTCGGACCTTAAGACACAACGGCCACCCACGAGCCTGGTGACGGTGCGTTTCCCTTTGGAATCCCGCACTTTCCCTCTTGAAACCAGCTTTTCTCGCA
>Ga0179591_1256450_pt1 | contig 12500 bp, 5 predicted proteins | sample CZOMad2_1_08_16f_FD_182891 | JGI IMG/M metagenome (GOLD analysis project Ga0179591, IMG submission 182891) | Vadose zone soil fungal communities from Angelo Coast Range Reserve, California, USA - CZOMad2_1_08_16fungal (PacBio error correction) | ecosystem: Environmental > Terrestrial > Soil >... | reverse complement strand
TAGTACCCGCCTTTTTTTTCTACTTCCTTGGTTGCGGTTTTGGATACACCACCACCTTCATCGCCTCTTCTTCCTACTCGAGAGCTGTCAGGTGATATTTACGGTCTGTCCAGATTTGCCATTTTGGCCCCCCTTTCCACTCTTTCGTTAGGGACTCCAGTTGTGTATGCACTACGTCGGTTCATTGACGCGAGCTTCGACTCCGCCGCCCCCCCGCCCCCGCAGCAGTTCCCCTTTCCCCTGAGGCACGCCCTAGAGCTATTTAAGCCGCCCCACCCAAATTTCCCTTAACTCCCTTCTCGATAGTGCCATATTCGTGAGGGTCGTTTCGGTTTGAGAGCGTTCCTCTTATCCCCGTGAACCATGTTCCTTCACCCCCGATCCTACGCAGCGGACTCCAACTGCCTTTCCGGAAGGAACCTTTATTATCTGAGGGTCTCAGAGACGCTTCGTTTTGTTCACTTTCTGCATTGGCATGGCCCTGAGTATTTCCCCAATGATTCTTCTGGTATTTTCATTAAAGCGAAGGCCACAGGAATGTCAAATGATGGGCAAGTTATTTTTTTCTCTCTTTTCTTGTTTCCTCTTTCTTTCCTTTTTCCGCCCCTCTTGTCTATTATTTTTTTTCCCCTCTTTTTTTTGTTTTCTTTTTTTTCTTTTTTTTTCTTTTTTTTCTCTTTTTTTTTTTTGTCTTAATTTTCTTCTTTTCACATCCTTTTTTTTTTTTTTCTCCCTTTTTTTCTTCTTTTCTTTTTTTTTTTTTGGTTTCCTTCTATTTTTCTTTTTTATTTGTCCGTGATTTTCTTTTTTTTTGGTGTTTGGGTTTTTCTTTTTTTTTTATCTTTTTTGTTTTTTTGTTGCCTCTTTCTGTCTTTCGTGTTTTCTGTTGTTTTTAGTGGTGTGGTGTGTGTGCGTCTTTTTTTTCTTTTTTGTTGTATTTTCTATGTGTTTTTTGTGGGTGTTGTGTTTTGTCGGTGTGGGGTGTGTTGTTGGCGTTTGTTATGTTGGGTTGGGGGTGTGTTGTTTTGTTTTGTTTTTTTTTTTTTTGTTTTTGTTTGTTTTTGTTTCTCTCTTTTTGTTGGCTTTTTGTTTGGGGTGTTTTTTTGTTGGTGTTCATTGTTATTTTTTTGTTGTTTTTTTTGTGGTTGTTTTTTGGTGGGGTTGTTTTTTTTTTTTTTTTTTTCTTTTTTTTTTTTTTTTCTTTTTTCCTTTCCCTCCTTTCCTTTTTGTTCTGTTTTCTCTGTTTTTTTTTTTTTTTTTTTCTTTTTTTTTTTTTTTTTTTTTTTTTTTTTCTTTTTTTTTTTTTTTTTTTTTTTTTTTTTTTTTTTTCTTTTTTTTTTTTTCTTCTTTTTTTTTTTTTTTTTTTTCTTTTTTTTTCTTCTTTTTTTCTTTTCTTTTTTTTTTTTCTTTATTTGTTGTTTTTTTTTTTTTCTTTTTCTTTTTTTTCTGTTTTTTTTTTTTGTTCTGTTTTTTTTGTGTTTGTTTTTTTTTTTTTTGTTTTTTTTTTTTTTTTTTTTTTTTTTTTGTTTTTTCTTTTTTTTTTTTTTTTGTTCTTCTTTTTCTTCTGCTGTTTTTTTCTTTTTTCTTGTGTTTTTTCTTTTTTTTTTTTTTTTTTTTTTTTTTTTTTTTTTGCTTTTTTTTTTTTCTTTTTCTTTTTTTTTTTCTTTTTTTTTTTCTTTTCTTATTTTTTTTTTTTTTTGTTTTTTTTTTTTTTTTTTTTTTTTTTTTTTTTTTTTTTTTTTTTGTTTTTTTTTTTTTTGTTTTTTTTTCTTGTTTTTCTTTTTTTTTTGTTTATTTTTTTTTTTTTTTTGTTTTTTTTTTTTTTTTGTTGTTTTTTTTTTTTTTTTTTTTTTTTTTTTTTTTTTTTTTTTTTTTTTGTTTTGTTTTTTTTTGGTGGTTTTTTTTGTATTTTTTTTTTTTTTTTTGGTGCATGTGTCGAAGGTGACCCGTCTTCTCTGAGTAGTGTCAGCCTGACGGTAGGACCAAGAAGCCTTTAGGTTCTTCCGGAAGTTTCGAGCCATATTGCTCCTTTGTGCTCTCCTTGTTCTGGGTCGAGTCCTGGTGAAGGTCTTCTTCCATGGACCGATCCCATACTCGACCACCCAAATGATCCGCGACGTGCTGCGCCTTATCTCGCTACTCCCGCATTCGTGATTTGTCATTTGCGCCACCATTACGATGTCTTATTCCAAGTTATCATCGTTTCCGATGTTTTTCATTACCTTCACCTCCACAACCTTGAGCTTCTTGACGAAACAGCCCTTTCCCAGTCTGCTCCTTTGTGTAGAGCACAGACCTTCGCGGCCATGCGTACCTACTGTCTCACCGACCCTGGAATGGGTCCGGTCGGCTTTTCCGAGGCTTGATGCCGTCCGGCACTTTGTTTGCAAGGGGATGTTTTCTAGTCAGTTTCTATTTGCATGTTTAAAATCGTTTACTGATGTTCCCGGGCTTGTCATTCAAACTGCCATGCATTTTAAACTCGTGGTGCATCTGATTTGTACGCCTGCTGTCTCCAATCCTCTTTTCTCCGAGGGCAGCAGCACGACGCCCAGAAAAGATCGGCACCTCCAATTTCATGAAATGGGAGGGGGCTGCAATGCTAAGGATTACATTTCTTTATTTTGAGTTACGCTTCTCTGGCCTGCCCCTCTCGCCCCTTCCCCTCTTACGGTGCCGAAAATATCCAGATTACTGTCACGATTCCCATCCCCCTTTTGATCACGCCGCTTCTTGAAGAGGATGCCGCGGGATGGTACAACCTTTGGATCGAGAGCGTGCCTTGGGAGACTCAGTCTCAGCTCTCTTAAGTACCCACTGAGACATTTCCTTGCCCGGACTCAGACTGTTTAATTCCCCTCCGCTGTCAATTCATTCCAATACTCTACGCCTCTTCGAATGTCTTGGCAGCCTCTCCACCTAGTAGTTTTTTTTTCCCCCTGAGTATTAGTCCAACTTTCGTTACGGAGTGTGCATCGCTGTCACGATCGCCACCCTCTTCTTGTGCCTATGCGGTCTCCATCTTTCTAGTGAAAAGTTTCTCGCTTCCCCCGGCGTTTCTGATTTGATCCCCCTTTTAGTGAATCTAGGGTTTTTGAACAAAGGGGGGGTGTTGGGGTGGGGTTTGGGTGGGGGTGGGTTGTAGAGAACTCTTGTGGTCGCAGCCCAAGACGTGAAGACTCTTCACTCGTCGTTCGTGGGACATCATCACCTGCCCGAGACGTTTCACAAACACTTTTAAAGCTATTCCCCAAGGCAGCAAAGACCCTTTCTCTGAGGAATCAGTCAAGTTTTTTTTTCCCCCCCAGGTCGTCGAACGCCCTTTCACTACGTTAGTGCCGTAGTTCTATATTCGTAGTTTTTAAACAGGCGCCTTTACCCCCTCCCGCGTCCCCGCCGCCAGATATCCCTAAGCCTGGCACTTCTACCCTAGTACCTGAGCCTGGGACTCTTCCCACTACAAGCATTTTATTTTTCTTTTTCAAATAGCTCTCCTTTCCTATACGTTGTATTTGATAGGATTAGTTTTCCAATCCTTGCTGATATCTGTCGACCGCCTTCCTCTTCTAAGGCGTTGCAATTTATTTTATCGCTCCATTCTTGACGCTTGCCCAAGAAAAGCAGAGTGATGGCGGGTGTCAATCGATCTCCTTTTACTGCCCAGTGACTACACAGCCTTTTTCCCCCATTTCTTTCTCGAGCGTTGAGTCCCATCTACGCTTTATCCTTAGGGTTATCTTTATTGTTGTAGTTGACCCCGCGTTTTTGGCCATATATTCGAAGTCTGAGTTTTGTTTCGAAACACCTGTTGGGCAGTCACTGTTGGCGCGCGCAACAATGTTCTACCGCTCTTCTTATTTATCCCTTAAGCAGAGTTAAAGCGAGCGGGTTTCTCTTGTCCCCCCTTTTTACTATTTTTCGTACCATATGTGATTTTATGAATGTTCATAATCTTATTAATTCTTTGCTCGTCTCGTGGACTATTCCGGGGGGTTTTTTTGGGGCCCCACAAGCAACCTTTTCCTTGGAGACCTCGCGTAAACTTCCAACACTGAGTAGAAAGTGAACCTCACAGAGTTTTACTGCTTTCCCCCAATCCCGACGCCAGTTTTTACCTGCCCGCCGCCCAAACCGACTTGGCTCTCCTTCTCCCAGGCTCCGCCCCTTTAGTCTTACAACTCATTCCCAGCACCGCTACGCTCCGGGTTTTTTCTGCCTACGTACCCTTTACCTCTGGAGTCTTTATGTCTTTTTCATCGTTAGAGTGTCTAGAGTTCTGGTATTTAACGCTTTTCGTCGTGAGGCTACGTTGAGAGGCCTATGCTTGAGACGAGTTTTTATTTTTTCCTCGTAGTTGCCTCCGTGCGAGTCCTTCTCCGTTTTTTATTTTGACCATCAGGGGCGGTTCATGCTAGAGCAGTGCACCCAAGTAAGGTTTTTTTAGAATCTCTCCTTTTCCGCGAACTTCCATTTTCTGCCCATTAAGATTTAAGGATCGGACCATGGGGCATGGACCTTACGACCCCTACCAGCGGTGTTCCCACTTTCTGCTCCCTGCCCCCCCTGGACAAGCTACCCATTACCCATTCCTGTCAGACGACAGGCGGGTATGGACACTCCTACTTTCTCCTCAAGGCGTTTCCCGGTTCTGACGGGTGTACCGACGATTTCGCCTTTCTAAGTTCTTTTCCTTGTAGAATCGCAATATTTGTGATCGTGACTTGAATTCCAATCGCCCCCCCCCCCCCCCCCCCCCCTGACCCTCCGTCTCCCCCATCTGAAGACACTCTTCTTAAATCGTTTTTTTTCTCCGATTCACAATCGATGCCGATTTTTTTTTTTCTTCCCCTTTTTCCTTAGATACGGTATGAGCCTCTCGTTCGCTTATATCTGTTTTTTTTTAGCTTAGATGATTCTGCTTCTGTCACATGTTTCCATTTTACACCCCGTTCCCCCCAAAGAACGCCCTAACCCCCTCTGAGTCCGCCTGCGCGATCTGTACGAATTCCCCCCCGAAAGAGTCCAAGCGTGCTAGGTCTAGCTTCCCCTACCTTATAGTCTTTCACGCGTTTTCCATTTCGCACATTGACACTTCTTTTCCCTGTGAAGTATTAATTGCCCCTTCCACTGAAAAACGCCTTACCACTCCTTACTTCCATCCTCGGCAAATTCCCCCCTTGATGAGATGCATACCAAAACTCCCTCCTCTTCGCCGAAACCATCACCCCCTTCTAACCCAGGTCCTGTCGCCGCCATCGTTCCACTTCATCTGAGCCGAAGTCAGACGTACGTAGTCCCTTTTCTTCTGAGTTCCCGCGCCTATCCTACTTTCCCGCCGCACCGCCCCTCCTAACTAGTCAATCCAGTTTGAGATCTTCGCTCCCCCCTATACTTGTGGCTCTGAACTTCTTAAAACGTCAGAATCTAGGAATAAGATGTCCCCTGACCATGTCCATCTTACTTTTATTCCTCCTATCGACAACCCGCGATCCGAAGTCTTGACCAGGCTCTAAATGAACCAGATGCGCTAGCTCTAGGCGAACCCCTCCCTTTCTTTTCTGCAGATTTCCTTCGTGTAGGGCCCAGCCGTTTCCCTTACTCTTGTTCCCCCAGGGCAACAGTCCCCCACCTGTCACCTCTGCAATCTGAGTTTCACCGAGGCGCTGCCTTGGTTGATCTCCCACGTCTTGACCCTTTCCTTTTCCATCAAGTGGTCCCGCTCCGCCCCCTTTCACCAGGCAGCACTTCCTTCCTGCAGACCTCTCAAGTGCTTTTTTCGTAACCTGCTCACGCTGACGGTCCCTCCAGTCCCTTTCTCAGTCTCCGCCCGGATTAACCCGAGCTAGGGCCCTTGATCCCACGCTGCTCACCAAAGACGTCCTTTAGTACCAGGGCAGCTTCAAGCAGTTTCCCATTCTCGCGTTAACCGCAGCCGCCGGCTATAGACTATTCTCGACTTAGGGTTGACAGTGTTTTTAGAATCCCCCCCCCCAAACAGCCTTTTACATCTTTCCCCTTCACCCACGCGCGTCTTGCCGCTCCATTCCCCCTTTTATAATTCCCTATGTCCCGAAAGTTCTTTGATTCTCGCGCGCTGTTATAAGTGTGTTCCCAGATACTGCATTCGGGTCCTTAAGCCGGCAGTGTCAACGCGCAAGGTCCCAGGGTTCTGACCCTTTCATAAATCAGAATTCCTATTTACCGACCCGTGCGCCTCAGAGGGCCACATTTCCAGTCGGCCTGTATAAAGATACTACATGAGAAAAGATCCCTATGGGATATTATCAACCTTTCCTCCAATGGCTCTGAGATAACACTACCCCACTCCACTCGGCAATACCACCCTAATCCTGGGAATCTTGCAATTCCTAGTCACATTAATTTAGGCCCGGCCCCTTCTTTTCAATTAAGCACTCTGTCCACCCATTATGCGCGCATCGCACTGGACTTCTTTTCCTCTCTTCCAATACCATTTCGGCTAACTTCTCATAGACAGGTCCCCCACACCCCCATAATGTATACGTCACACAATTCTCCTTGAATCTCTCTAGTTGAGGGGTTTTGCCTCCGTGACTTTGATTACGTTCGTTTACTTTTCACTGAACGTTTCCCTCCGCTACGCCCCATGCTGACTTATGAGTACCGAAGCGAAACTTCACCTTCCGCCACACTGTTCTGATCCAGTGACTATTTATATTATTTTCCCCTCCTCTTTTTTTTTGTTTACTTGAGCGATTCCTGTCTTATATTCCCGAGCGTTTTGGCGTCCAGTTTGAGTGACATCCCTTCCGTCGCTTTTCAGTGCCCTCCGCGAGTGCTCGTTGACCCCATTTTACGCGGAAGCAAGCGTCGTTGAAGGACACCAAGACGGCGAGCATGATTCATTTTTGCACGCATATTGACTTGCTTCCCTCATGGAGCCGGCCCCTGTCTTCTCGTGTCTCATGCCGTAATTCCCTCCCCTCTCCCTCCTCAGCTGTGTGACCGCTTTCCCTTACTCGTGCAGACCGTGTCCAATGGCCTGAATTTATTTACGGGGCCTGCATCCCCACCTTTCTTTTCTGTCCTGGGAGGGGTGCCTCCTTATACCCCCGCTGACTTTTTCTCCCTCTTCCCATCTATTTTTCGCCTTTTTTTGAAAGTTCGTCTTTACTCGAACAATTGCCCTATGAGTCTCTGTTCTTGAATCGGTCCCCGGATGGAGAGATGTTTATTAAAACTGGTTGTGCGCTTTCATCCCACTAGTTTGTTTCGTCTTGGGCCCCACACCCTTTTCTTTTCCACCGTATCGTCCCCCCAATTGCAAGATTCCCAAACCTGGCAGTGCGCTCCCCGTTCTTCAGTTTCCTCGTTATTAGAGGCAAACGAGATATCCCCTGAGCGCTGGTGGGTTTGAGTATTCCAACCCTACCTGCCCTCAGCTCTATCCTCAGGCGGCATTCCGCCCGAGTCGCTACATATTGGCGATTCGACCCTGGACGCATCGCTAGTTTGCACTCGCACCTTTTCCCCCCCATGTGATGTGACACTAAGACGCATCCTACCGCTTGACTTCTTGACCCACCCCTATGATTTTCTTCATTTTCCTTCCTCATCCTAACGCGAGACTCTATCAACTCCCTGGGATGACTTAATAGTAGTCTTGTAGTTCACACCCCTTCCCCCTGCACTCGGTGCCTATAGCCTTTTTCCCGATGTCATTTGCCCCTTTTTCACCGATGACGCATGTGTTACATCTTGTTCCTCCCCTCGCTTCGGGCTGCACGGGCGGTTCTTTCTAATACAAGCTGCGCTCCAAAGTTTGCCCGCTTATATCTCCTCTAAACGCAGGGTATTGGTCAACTTTGAGCCCCCCCTCCGAGCGGACTTGAATCCTATACACACATGTCCGTTCCCGCTTTTCTGTATTTCTTCTTAATGACTTGTCAGGGCTTCTTTCGAGACGTTAGGATCTCCCGACCCCCATGGCCCCAACCCATCCGCGTCTCTCCGCGGCCTCACGTGTAACCATTCGGAGCCCTGTTCTTCTCTCCTTTTTAAGCTAAGCCTATTTCTTCATAGAAGCGTCCATGGTCAACCGAGTCTTTTGAAGATTCGGACGGTCCTATCAGCCCTGGATTTCCACTTCCTTTCCCCACGCTGGTTGCAATTTGCTAAATTAAAACCAGACTTCTCGAGCTCTTCGACCGCGAAACACCCGTTCCTCCGGTTCTTAACGCACCTAGCGCATTAGGGCGCGGTAGCTTCTGAGGGCTCTTTTCAGTTGAAGCTCTGCCAAATGCATAATATAATTAGACACCTTCCTGATAGTCGAATTGCCCCTGCCCCTCGCCCGATCTCCTCCTGACATCTTTTAGTGCCTTGCATTCTGCGCCAACCCCCTTCCTACGGTTTTACCAATTCTACGCTTTCGGCGATGTGTGACCTATCATTCAACTCACACCTTTTTTTTAAGATCCGACCTTTAACAGTCCTTTTTCGTAACGAGCACGAACTTTTGGGATAGATTAGTCCACTTACCCCTTTTCTCCCCCCCCCTTCCTGCTTACGGTCTGTCTTTTCCAGGATCGGAGTCCGTCGGCATTTTTGGCACCCTTTTTTTTTTTTTTGCGGTTTTTATCGCGCATTTCCCTCCTCTCTTAAATCTTCCGTAGCAGTTCGTGCAAATTGTTTTTAACATGGTTTGTCATGGCGGCGATGGCCTCCTGTATTTGGTCCCCCTATTTAGGTTGACCCTGAGGCCTTAAGAAATATACCCTGCCTCAGTTGACATCGACATCCAGTTAATTTTATTATAGTTTCCTGCCTACATCCGACGCCAAGTTAGTGTTGCAACATCCATAGCACCCAGTGACACGGGTTTTCCCTCTTCGACAACCCTCCCTTAAAGCTAATGGTTACTGAGGCTTACGCTGACGGTAGCGCCCTGGTGGAGGGTGACAGACCCTCGGGGGGGGGCCGATGTTAGACCAGGACATTTCGTGTTGTTTCCTTGATGTGCCGGTCCAAGCGTGGCAATGTGCACCCTTTTTTTTATGACCTGCGGGTGGATCGGGTTGAGCTTGTTCGTCCCCCCCCTTTAGACCCTTAAGAGATGGGATTGAAACCCGTAGATTTTCCCCTAGATACACGTGAGCGCCATTTTATTCCCTCTTGCTATACCCATCCATCTGGTCCTAACGGACAATGTTTTGCAATTCTACCAATGCACTCTCTGCCCTCTGCTCATGAGCCAAGAATCCGCAAGCGGCGTTCGCCCCCCCTTTGTGCCGCGCAGCCCGATTTGTGCCAACAGGTTTTTTCGGCCTATCCGCTCCTAATATTGAACAACCACGGGGTCACATACTCACCATAGATCAAAATCCCTCCGCTGGATAACGCGTGATATTTATCTCCCATTCCAGGTAGAGACTGGTCCCCTTGACACGGAGGTTAGTCTGATTTTCAGATCGTCCTTTAAACAATGCTTCGTTAACGTCCATATTACCCGCCCCCTTCTTCTAAATAATTACCGTACTTCGCATCGCACCCTTCTTGTGAAGATGCTAAAGCCAGTGACCATCTATATCCCTTTCCCCGCTTGTTTTTTTTGAGAAGATTCACGATTTGAAGGTGTGGCTGTTTCCTTAAGAAATACTTCGAGGCGACGACGCCACCCTGATTATATTACCTTGTTCACGATTTCTTTCCTAGGTCTTTCAATCGACCAATGACCCAGTTCATACCGCCTCTTTCCCCCCCCCGTTGCGTTTCCAGACGTATTATCCCCTATCTCACAGCCCTTTTATCGTATCTCGGGTCTTTCTATTTTTTCCGTACGGTGACCCCCCGGGTTCACTCTCTTAGAGGGATTATGTCCCCTCCCACCATGTTGAGGTGCCGTCACAGTTTGATTCCCTAAGCACCCCAATGTTTCGTCCCTCTTTTCTATTGGACAATCGCCGCAGGAGTTGCAAGAGCTTTTCCCATCTTGTTTCGATTCCCATTGTTTTGGAAGCACTAGTAACCACTTTTCCTGGATCTCTTTTGTTTTTTTTTGATCATTCCATTTGCGTATCTTCCTTGCCTATTCACAGTTGTCGCACGCCAACCTGATGTTTGACGTTGCAAGAGAACTCAAACACGCTTGACGTCCTTGCGAACCTTTCCAAGCGTGACGGCATCCGGCCCCATAAACCTCGTCTTTTAGTACCTCTCTTGTCATAAAAACTTAACGGGTTTGCGCGTCGTCCCCGTATTCCAAAGGCATCTACCGTTCATTACAACTCCCCCATAACTAAATATCGTCGACCTGCCGAGTTTTTTATGCATCGGGACTGTAATATGTCGCGGTTTCTGGTGCACCGGCGTCGTTGCGTCGAGGTAGGCATTTCTCGAGCGGGAACTGATGGTCGGCGTAGACAGCTTTCTCATTTCTGATTCATACGTCCCTATTCATTTGGAGCCACTTCCCCCCTGGAACGCGTCCATCTTATGACCCCCTATTTTCAACCTGAGACTCCCCTTCCCGCCCGGCTAAGTCCGACATCGATCGACCCCCCTGTCGGTCGTCCACCCCCACGTTGTTTCCCCATTGCCTTCCCCTTCCCCCCCTTCTTCCGCATCGTACAAGCCGACCGTTACCCCCCCAAACAATTCCTGTTGTCCCTTAGACGTCTTCTGTACTACGCTTCGCGCGAAGTGAGATTTCTCCCTGGTCCCCCCCCCCTTTACCTTGGCAAGGGCTTGCTCGTCCCGAATAGCACGTTTTGTCTCCGTGATTGTGAACTTGCACTCGTCCACATCGTGATTGACCGCGTTAGCATTGACGACCCTTCTTTTTTCGGTTTTGCGCTGCAATTCCCCTCCGTTCCTCGCCTCTTCGGCCTTTTTGTCCGCGCCCCGATTATCCGATCGGAATGTGTTTTCCGCCTTGATGATGTACATGTGAAGACCTCCTTTTTCACCGTGCCCGCTACAAGAAGATGAAGTAGGAGAGAGAGACCTCATTATACGACTTGGGACGGAGGAGTTATGTAGGATTCTCGCTTGCCGCCGTTGCGTTCATTTCTAAATCCTTGCACCATATGGTGACCCCCCGGTTAATATTGAAGGACAAGCCAAGTGAACTTCCTTGGCCCCCTCTCCGGATTCTCCCCTGGCGGTCGTCATCGTTCTACCCCCCAGCGCTTCTTCCTTAACCACACCCGAATTCCCACACTTGGAAGACTAGCGATTCCGTCTATTTGGCCTTTGTTTTTCCCGCCATGTTATTCCTTCTCTCCCGCCGCTATCACGATTGTCCCTAAACACTTCCGACGCTCACTACGATATTTGTACTTTATGGTGGAGGCGCTCTCCATTCCCCCCGCTCTGTCTTCCAAAAGGCGCCCTCACCATCTGTTAAGTGTACGAGTCCGGTTGCCGAAACGCGAAGAGAATCCGCCCTTTTCGCTTTAAAATCTCGGGGATGGAAGCCACCCCTAGTTAGGGCATGCCACGACTCGCGTGTAAGCCCCTCAATGATAATCGGCAGAGCATATCCCCATACATGACATCCGGCCCTCTTTCACAATCCTGCATCCGAGGCTCTACTGGTTGTTCTCCCACCCCGCAGACGACTTATAAGTTCATCTGATCGTCCCCTCCCGAGCATGCATTTCAGTACCTGTTTGAACCGTACCAGTGACGCAGAGGCCTCACCTTCTTCACGAGGGCTTCGCACAGTGTAGATAGTGTTCTTCCCCCCTTTGGTCTTGCCCTAGTTCGCACTCAGAGATTGATGATACAGTTTCGCTTCTCCCGCAAGGATTCATAGAATAGCCTTTGCCGCCCGTCGCGGACTATATCTTCCTTGTTTCTAGTTTATGGGTTGGCATCCGCCACGCCCAAACGCGCTCCGTATACAGCTTGCCGCTTATGCCTGCAGAGAGCCGGTTAGCCATCGCCATTTTCCCCACTGCCTGCAACGTATTTTGGCTGATCTGGTGAGTGATTGGTTGGTCGCATCTTTGCCCCGTGGTCACCGCCCGTTCGACAGACTCCATTCGTGGCTTTTCCAGAGCACTCACAGGGTTACAGCATCTACATCCCCGTTTTCAGAATTTCAACGACCCCCTCCGCCAGGCAATCCAGTTACTGCGGCCCTGAGACGAAATTGCGAACAGCGACATGGTTCACTTCTACCCAGTCATCTTTCTCCTGATGTCCCAACTCACTGAAATCACCCGCTTGATCTGCCAGGTCTCTTATGAATCGGTCCTCAAGGTATTTCTTTCGTTCCCTGGACCCCATCAGCGCCCCTGCCGTTAATGGTAGGGCATACGCGAGCCACGTCGCCTGACCCGTTCAAGAGACACTCCCCCCTTATCGAACAAACGACGCCTCTCTGAGCTTTACTGTGCCTTCCCAGCCTTGTAAGAGTAATTCCATGCCTCGATCCCTCCTCCCCTTGAAAAATATCTTGGTACTGAATTTCACGCCCCCGTAACCTTCGCCACGTCGGGCCTGTGAACCGCCGG
>Ga0179591_1220712_pt1 | contig 12500 bp, 12 predicted proteins | sample CZOMad2_1_08_16f_FD_182891 | JGI IMG/M metagenome (GOLD analysis project Ga0179591, IMG submission 182891) | Vadose zone soil fungal communities from Angelo Coast Range Reserve, California, USA - CZOMad2_1_08_16fungal (PacBio error correction) | ecosystem: Environmental > Terrestrial > Soil >... | reverse complement strand
GACTTCGAAAATCTTTTCTTAGTCGTAGGCTGTACCCTTTTCTTCCTTTCTGTAGCTTTACAGACCTGTGCGGACGGTTTTTTGCTCGGTTTCTCTGTCGCCTTCGCCCAGCTCTTTCTGTGTTCGTAGACTCCCTTTAACCTTCAGCGTTCAATTTCTCTGTCGGGTCCGCCCCACAACCCTCCTGTTTCAGTGTATATACCCTTCTTCCTTTTTTCATTTCGAGTTGGCGCAAACGGAGTGATTCTCTAGCCCTGTTGCCCGTCCGCTGTCTTGCTCCTTTTTTGTTTTGCCGCCCGAACACGCTTTACCCTGAATTCTGACTCTCTGGGTTCACAACGCAAAAAGAGCACCCGTCTACTTCGAGAGTGCCTAAAAAGATATGCCCTTCAGTACACAATCTAAGTGCCAACGCACCGCGGCGCCTAGGCACCCCACCCTTTTGTTCTTTTCATCTTGCTCCGTCTTTTCTGTGAGAAAGACCACCTTTGCAAAACCCCCCTTTTGATTTTAACTGCGCTAGATTGGAATTTCTTCGTCTCAGACATGTCCGAGCCTTAGAATCACCCCCTGTCATTGCTTCCTCGCTCGGTCGTTCCAAAGAATGTTTCCTGCCAAATCCTTTTTTTCCCCTCATCAAAGCATTCGCAATGGGGCCGCTGCGATTTCGACATCCTGCAAGCCCCCTTGCCCGTCCTTTGCATTTGTCTTGAAAGAAGCCCCCCCTTTCCTTAGGCTTTCCCTTCACAGTCCAGAGGATTTGCACGCCTCTTCGTGCAACTCCGACTCGCTTCTTCGTTCCTCCCCAGGTTTGCCCGATGTTCGTTTCCCTCTTGAGACCACAATAGAGGCCATATACTACGGAGGATTCCCTTTCTTCCTTTACCCGATCCTCCGGTTAAGATAGTCCAGTCCTCTTTTCCTCACTAGACGTTCACCCCCACCGCGGAGCCCCAGACTTAGTTGGCACCGTGGATGCCGGCCAGAAGAAATCCATACCCCCCCTATAGACGGCCTTTCCCGGATTGATTTTTCAGAAGACATGATGTCATGTTGCAGCTTTCATCTCTCTCCAAACTTTTCCTTGAACACAATTTTCCTCAAGATCTGGTCCAGAGTTCACTCTTCCAGCCCAGATTCATTGTTTCGTTTTCCCCTTCCTCGGATATAAGGGTCCCACGATAGGTACCCCTCTGATTTAGCCCGGGGTGCTACCTCCCACGCTTCCACCGAGAGGATAGTGATCCCCTCGCCCCCGCATTACGCAGACCTTTTAATCAAATAAAGTGGACTCGTCTAGGATTTTTCTTCTTACCTCTCATTTGTCAAGACTTCTTCCGCATCTTGAGAGACTCCTCCCAGGATGCTGAGAATTCTCCTGGTAGCAATGAATATTCCTCGAATTTACCGCCCCCCCCCTTCTTTGCCCCCAAATGGAGAGGGTGATTATACCCCCCTTCCCTCCAGCGTTTATTCCCCCCTTCTACTGTATCTTACCCCCCTTCCCGGTTACTGCTCGGGAAGGATAATTTTTTAACCTTCCGTCTTGAACACAATGGCCTTTTTTTTGGGAACTTGGAAGAGATTATCCCTTCGATTCTACCCCAACGCCTTAAGGAGGCGCCTCTCCGTAGACCCACTCTGAACATCTAATTTTTTCCATTCAAATATACCCACGCTATTCGCCTACAGGAGCCCCCCTTCTCCAGAAATTGAAATGAGTGCTACAAGGTAAGCGCTTTCCTCCCCTACCGACGTGCCGTCAAGCGCTTCCTCCTTTAGGATCCTACCATTAGCCCCCATGTATTTCGTTGTTCTACCTCCTCGTGAAAAACCACCCTTTCTTTCGGAATTTTAGAGAGTTTTTTCATCTCGCTCGTTCGTGTCATCCCCTTTGGCCCCCTCTAATTGTCGGTAAGGGTGGAGAACACCCCCCCCATCCCCCCCCCGTTACCTTCTCGGCCGGCGCGTATGCAGTTTTCCCCCCCCCCCCTAAGCTTTCCAAAGTTGACCAGGATTTTGTGATTCTCGTTAACCGTTGATCCCCCCTCTTTTGCACGCGTTCTCTTCTTCCGAGACTGTCTCACCAATCCGCATTGCGGAAGAGATACAGCAAATATATCGTTTCACCTCGATTCAAACCCCCGGCGCACCCCCCCCCCCCCCCACCAACCCCGTAATGAGGCGTCCGCGGAATATGCGTCCGGTTCCGCACTCCTATCCACTACTATCTTCTCTTTCCCCTCCGTTTTTTGTTTTCCTTTCAGGATAGTCCGGAATGTTTGAAGACCCCTCCCTAGTGGGTCTTTCTTCTCCCCTTCACCTGTAGGACGGCTGCTGTCCCCCTTTTTGAAGAGTTGGCGGCCAGTTATCCCGTGATTTCCTTCGGCGCTTTCTGTTCTTTTATCGCCAGTGCCCCGATCCAGTTCGCGGCAAATCTGTTTCGAAGGCCTGCAACGCTCCCCATCAAAGAGACGTTAAGTTGTCTTCGGGTTGACAGTGCGCCCCTTGCCCGTCCCGATTCAGGTCCAAGAGTTTTTACTCTCCCCCTTCCCGTCACTTCCTGTTCTCTACTAAATTTATGAAGAACGCTAGCCAACAGTCCCCCTTCAGCTGTCCGGACACCGCCCCGTTCCTTTCTTTTTTCCCCTCCCCTCGTAAACAAGCTTCCCCCCCCAAGTGGCTTTTTCCCCCTCAGATAAGATATCACGCATGCGTCCAGACTTGGTTTTTCTTTTTTCCCCCACTTTTCTCTACGCAAGGTTCTCCCTCTCCCCGGTCCGTCCCTTAGAAGTTTCGCTTTCTACGTCATTCAGCGTGGCTTGTCGGTTGTCTGCCGACTGGCGCTTTTCGGTTCTAAGCGTGTCTTAGCGGGACTTCCTGCTAGTGAGACCCCCCCTTTCTTTCCCAGGCCAACCCCCCCGATTGTCCCTTGTACAAAGAAGCGGATTTTCGCATTTTTAAGCTTTTCTATTTTTCATTCTCTGAGCCCTGGCCCAATACACCCTTCCTTCACGGTTTTTACTGTTTTTGCCCAATCTTTTTTTCTTTGATGATCTTTCCACCATTGCCCCTGCCCCCTCTTTTGTTGAGATTGCTGGTTCACTTCTCATTTGGCTCTTTTCATTCCCCTATAATTTTCCTGCACGTCCTTGGAGCGTCTTTCTGCTGATCCTTTCTTCCACCCATGGACCTAGGTCTGTATTTCCCCTTATCGCGGCTTCGTTCTTCCACGACTCTCTGTTGTTTTTTATTCGGCTCTCGTGGCACATTGCTGTTGGTTTGTGTTTTGCCCCCCCCTGCTGCCCAAGATTGGTGCTTCCCCCCGGTATACTATTGTGCCTCGCCAGGATGAAACGCTTTCCTGCTTTTCCGTGCTTTTCCCCAGCGAGTCTCGCGAACCAAGGTTTTTTCGACAATCTGTTTGGAGCTCTATGAAACACCTTTCTCATCCGGCGGAATCCCCTTCCTCTCTCGGTTAACCCCAGTTTGTTCCCCCCTGTTTTCTTCCCGAGATGGGTCCGTTCAGGAAAAGATAACTTAATTGCCTTTAGAGGTGTTCTCTCTTATTCCCCTTGAAATTGATTTGACTTCTTCCATCTTGGCCCGTGAAATTTCTCCTTCTCGTTTCTCTCTATCTTTTTCCTAGTGGTCATTAACAGTTTCAGTAAAGAGCTTCTCCGGACTCCTTGGCACAGACCTTCCTTCCTGGGATAAGTTCTGTTTCCGATGCCTTTGCCGATTGCCTCTTCTTCTGCCGGCCACCTTTAGCCCAATTTGAGGAGATGACGTTGGGAGACTGTGCTGATTTCTTTACCCCTTCCTCTCAGAAATTTTTTTTATGGGTTGGTTCTCCCGATGGTAAGTGCCGTATTTCGGAAAGAATAAACGCTGTTTGTCTCGGTGACCCTTATTTCGGGCCCTCCCCCTTTTGCGTTCTGATTGCCTTTCTAGCAATAGTCGCACCCACAATCTACGCCGCTCGCGACAGGTTTTTTCCTTTGCCGCCACGTTCTTTGGTCGGGGTGCAGTCCTTTTTCGGGCAGGCCTCACGCCGTTTTTTGCGTCTTATGGCCCCTGCGTTCCAGCGATGTTTTTTTTTTCCTTCCTTTTCTCTGTTTATGGCCTCGCAATACCCTTAGATTTGTTTCTTTTTCCGGCCGTGGGGGTCGGGTCCTCTCTTCTTCTTGTTTAATTCTGCGTTGTTTTTTTCACCTCCCCCCCTTATTGAAAAAGCCTCTGCCTTTTAGATAGTCTCGCCCTTTTTGTGACCATGCCCTTTTTTCCTGGTATTCCCACCCCCGTTTAAATCAACGAGGTTTGTGTGTGACTGAGCGCACATTCCGGACAGTCATAGCCACGGTTTTGCTTTTTCCTTACGACTGCTTGCGCGAAGCCTTGCTCCACTCCCGTTCGAAATCTCCCCTTTTCCTCTGAACTGCTCGTCAAGAACTGGAAGCGCTCTTCGACTCTTTTTTTTTTTTCGGTGGTCCCCAGCTCCTTAAGGAATATACTCTCCTCCCTCTTTTGAGATCCGGACACTGCTTTGCTCCCCCCGGTCTAAAATCTTTCGGAGGCGAGTGCCAGTTCTTTTTTCCTCTCTTTTTTCACTTTTAGAGATGTCATGGTCTGAGACGGCATAGAGAAAGATAGTCCTTTGTCTAGCAGAAAAAGTCGATGCTTTCAGTCTTTTTTCCTTTTTTTCGCCGGAAGACCACCACCCCCCCGTTTGAAGTGTGGCACGGTATTGGCCCGAACAAGTCTTGGATGGCGAACCCCTCTTCTCCCCGCGATAATGGAAAGTCGCGCTTCTTTTTCATCCGGGGGCTGTGAGAAGACCCTTCTCCCCTCCCCCCTTCCGGTTTCGTCTTTGTCCCACGCCTTCCAACATTCCCCCCCCCCCCCCCCCCTCGCTCTTTCCTCTTGCGCCCCAGAGACAATTTATTTTCCCACCCCCTATTGATAAGTACTCTTTCCGGCTTTAAAAAACAACCAGTTTTCTCTTTATTCTCCTTGCTTTTTTTGTCTTTAAAACCAGCCAAGTTCCCCATTGAGACCCACCAGATTCTCAGATTGCCCCTCTCTTCAGAGTTATATGAATTTCCAGAAACATGTCTTTCCCTAGAAGGGTGCCCGCCTCCTCCCCTGTATTGAATCTGCCCTTTACCCCCCTTCGTTCTCGAAGGCAATCCTGCCACATAGATATTCTTTATGAGAGTTTACCGACCTTCCGCCCCGAACAACGTAATGACCCCTTTTTTTCCTCTTTTTCCTTCCCAGCAGTCCCCTCCCCCTCGGTACCGAAAACAGAACTCTTCCCACGCCGAGTTCTTCCTCCCCCCGCAACCTCTCGTCTCACCAGTTCCTCTCGTTACACTCTTTATACCACATAGAGTTGATCCCGATCCCAGGAAGATCTGATCAGGTGAAAGCGTCCCTAAGTCCTTTCCGCTCCTTCCAATTTTCACGAGGCGAGAATTTGTTAACCCCGCGGCACGGCTTCGAGTTACTTCCCCAGTGGCCTACAAGAGGGTTCCCTTGCAACTTTTCCTTCTCCAGTCGCTGAAGTTTAAAGAGAGATGTATGATTTTTCACTGGATGAGAAATGTTGCGCTTCTTCCTAGCGCCTAGCCCATATTTTCTTAAAATCGTTTTCCTACCATGAATCCTTTCCCTCCTTGAATATCATCTTTTTTTTGTTTCGCCTCCGGATAGCCGGGTCTTTCTTCTTTTCCAGCTTTTATCCTCCCTTTTTTTTAGTATAAAACCGCGGCCCAGCTAGGAAGTGCTTTTTTTCCCCTTTACTCCTGAACGCCCCGCCGCGATCGTTTCCTCCCCTCCAAAGACTCCTCTCTTCGTGGCCCGGCTCCAGACGGCCCATGTTTCGCCGATCGGCCGAATACTCTTCAGAAGAGTACCCGCTAAGATCCTTTTCCCGAACTCCTCCCGTATTCAAGCCTACTCATCCAATCGACCCAATCTGTCTGCGTAATGTCCCCACGATCAGCTGAAGAGGCGAATTCTCCTGAGTCTTTTTGACCACCTTCAATGAAGATTTCTTTTCTTTTTTCCCATCGAATTCAGCATTTTAAACACCACTTGCGTAATCTCCTTCTTGGTCCGAATTTCCCCAAGACTTTCCTTCGTCATGGCCTTTTCTGATGATCCTATCCTTACCTGTCCTCCCCCACTAGCTCCACAGTCGCGCCAACCAGCCAAGACACTCTGTAGGAGAGGGCGCGACTCCCTAACGGAAATGCCATTCCGGGTTCGACCCGACACCTTGAGTATCGTTCCCGCAAGCTCAAACTTTTCTAGTCATAAGAGTGAGTAGCCTCTTCCCTGCAGCGCCATTGTTTGAGGCGGTGTTCGAGTCCCTCGGTCCAACCCCCAAGTAAAGGCCTTAGTGCCCGGCCGTTTTTTTTTTTGTGCCTCTGCTCGCGCTCCACTTTGGCTTTTTTCGAGACCAACTCCCCCTTTTTTCGTGTGTAGCTGCTAAACCCTCTTTTATTGACTTTCTTAGGCTGCCGTCAACAACGAAGCCGCCCTGCGCTGTGCTGCTTTTTTTCTATTTCTTGAGAACGATTTGCCTCCTCGATCTTCCTTTTTATCCTCTGCACATCAGTGACTTCCCGCTTATTCCTATGCCCACGCGTGTGCCCGCCGCTCAAACACTTCCTCCGTTTCTTTCCGTCAGCCGCATCCAAGCTGCTTTTCCGCACATATCTACCTGCCTCCCCTTCTCTTTTCCTTTTAATATCCTTTTTTTGGTTGAGAGATCGTGGATCCTGTGGTACGGACATAAATCTGGGACACCCGGCTTCCCTTTGAATGAACGGCGTGCGTCAGGTTTGACTTCGCTTTCCCCCTTTTAGCATATTTGTTGATGTCCTCCCTCGGACAGCTGAGGATTGGATCTCGCAACTAACCGCTTTCTTTTGCCCCCCATAGGTCTATAAGGCCTTCGGGCACCGCTCAACCCCGGATCCTTCGGGATAGTGTTGAAGGCCTACGGGCCCCCTTCTACCCGGTCACCGTGGGATCGCCACCCCCTAATAAACGGATCTTTTCTCCCCCCCCGCCCCCCTATCCTACCTCCGAGCGGCGCACAACCCCCCTTGCTCCTCTTGAGGACAAGTTTACTGGATGTTACCGCGCACTGAGAACATTTTTTTTTTCTAAAGTGGCTTATGTGCAGAAGACTGCTAACCCCGCTTTTCCGGTTCCCTTTCCCGGCATCTTGAACGGCGATTTTCTTTCTCCCCCATTGCCGGTCGCATTTTTCCCCTTTTTTTCAAGTGTTCCCAGTCCCTGAGCTCGTATGCGTATTTTAGCTTCTTGAGGTTTACGCGACCCTCTTCTTCCTCGTACGTCGGAGATTCGTCTCTCTCCTTGCATTTCCGATCGCCGCTTTCCTCCTTTAAGTTGCGAAGTCGTCTTCCCACCCAGCTTTTCTTCAATTTTTTCCGTCAGAAGTGATCGCTGAACTCCTTACTTCGTCCCCTTATTTGAATTTTTTGCCCCCAGATCGTCGCATTGCTCGTCCCTTTTATCTGTTCTTTGCAAGAAGAAGCACCTCTGTTGACGCTGATGGTGTGTGATTTCTTCTCGCTTTGATTTACGGACCGAGTCATTTCTCCTTTCCTTTTGGTTCTCGTTGTTCGAGTCTCTTTTTTTTACGAAGAGTTTCAACCATTTCTCCGTCGGAAGAAAAATTTCCTCATAGCTTTTTCCAGTTATTGTTGCTTTCCCACTCTTTTTTTAGGTTTCCTTTGATCACTCATTTTTCTACATATGGTGGCAGCGGCTTAGCTCAAAGTTCCCCCGCCTTTTCCTTTCGGCGACCGGCTATCCGTGCCCACGTCGCCCTTCTTCAACTCTTTTCCCAAGTTTTCAGTCCTCGGGATCTTCGAAAACAGAGGTTTGCTCCCTAGAGTACGTGTCTTCTCTATGAAAAGAAAAGGCTCACACATTGCTCCTCCTTCGTGTTATCCCCCCCCCCCCTTCCTTCTCGCTTTTGTTTTAAAACTTAATCGGTGGATCCTTGGAACGATTTTGGACATATTGTTACCGTGGCCCCCCCTCCTTTTTCCCTATCTGGCGCTTGCACCACTTTCTCGCTTTTTTTTTCCCACACGTCTTTCCCGCCACTTTACATTGCCCCCTATTTTTCTCTGAACTATGTTTTCCGTTCAAATTTCGTACCGCCCGTGAATCTTGATGTATGGATTTCCCCTTGTACAGACATCGGATTCTTTTTGCTACTCCTGCATTTAGGTTTTTTCCCCCCCGAACTCTGCTTAGAACCTTGTTTTTCCGATGCCACCGATTAGGAGGTGCTCCTTCCCGCCAAGGAGCCTGCGGGCCCTTGCGGGAATGACTTTCATTCCTACCTATCTCCTCTTGCTGTCGTCCCTTTTTTCACTCGGGAGAAGAATCAATCCCATTCTTGGTTAAGATTTTGTTACTAACGATTCCATTTGCTTATGAAGGATTTACTTTAGACTCTGTCTACATACCTCTATCTCCCCGCGTTCTTCCGAACTTTTGGGAACTGTGGGCCCCGCTTTTTTCCCTGTGTCCCACTCCTTTCTATGAGACTTTTGTTTTTTTTATATGATCCCTTGTTCGTTTGCTATCATTTTATCTCCGGCATTTTCTTCTTGTTTATATTTTTTTTTTTGGCTATAATATTTTCTTTCTTTCTTTTTGAGCCGAGTGGTTTTTTTTACCATCATAGTAAGTAAGTTTATCCGGCTGGTTCGTATTCCCAAGCGCCCCTCTCGGAGGACGGTCATACTCGAGTTATCCTCTCGGTGACCATCTGCAAATTCTCTCTTACCCAAGTGTCTTCAACCCCTCTTTTGTGGTCTCCGACTCCGCATATTGCGTCTTGAACGGTCCCCCCCCTTACCCGGTCTTCTTTCCGTGAACCAGGGCTTTCTCGAAGAGAACCCAGAGTTCAACGACCCCCCGTCGTCTTTTCACTATAGTTTTTGTTCCCCAGAGGCAATCCTGACAGGAAGGAGCCAAATTTCTTTGACGCTTCTTTCTTTTCTCCAAGGTGTTGTGTTATCCCCCCCCCCATTTATTTCCGCTGTTTTACCGTCCCATCCCCTTTCTGATCGATTTTTGCGTCTTCTCTTTTTTTTTAAGATGGGGAGCGATTTTCGTTTTCTGATGAGAATGTCGACCCCATGCGCCTCCCGTTCCCTGTTAGAGTTTCAGTTTTCTTTCCCCCCGTCGTGTCCGGAATCACCACCCACCCGGGTTTCCTTTTTCCCCTTTATTGGTCCCTCCGCCCTGATTCAGATCCTTTTTAAGGTGTTTTCCCCCTTGTCGACTTTCCCATTACCCCGCTCTGCCTTGCCGCGGTTGGCCCTTTTTCCCCAGCCTCTTTAAAACCGCGACTCTTGCTTGTTCCCCCCCCACATCCCAACGAACCCACGCCACATGCGAGGCAAGCCATTCTGCGACCCCCACAACATCTTTAGTTAAAGAAAGAGGAGCATCTTTCACCCCCCCCACCGGCGTTTGGTCCCATTCGCCTCTCCCTCTTTCTTGCCTGCGCAGACAAATAACTTTCTTCCCCCTTGTTCCAATGCTCCCCTCACGCTGCGTGCTCCGCTGGGATTTGCCGAGGTTCCGCCTTCTAGAAGTCAGAACGCAACAATGGCGCCTCCCCTTTCTATCCGTACCCCAGCATGATTTGAAGCCTGGCCTCATCCTTTTTGGTTTGGTTTGCCCCTCTCCCCGCATAGCTAAGGGCTATTACGAGTAATTGGACTTTCCTTCAGCTCCATTCTCTTTTTCCGGGCCCCCCTCGTCGCCGATGCATTCCTATTTATTTCACCATATAATTTTCCGACCTCCCGCCTGAAATTTTCCAAGGCATGCCCTGTGCTGTTGGCCCCCCACTGCCTCTTCCATCCCAGAAGACCCCTTTCGTCTATTTCCCTTGTCTCTGTCCCCAGCGTCCCCGTCACAATTCGATGTTCGTAGACCCTGTGCTAAAAGCGAGCCAATCCTGCCAGTGGAGGCCAGAGCCTCCATCACCCTTCCCCCTGCCCCAGATCGTTTGTTTCTTCCGAGAGACCTCGGAGCGCTTGCTCGTCTCCCTTTCCAATAGGGCGAACCTTGTTTTCCCTCTCTTCCCGGGTTTCCTTTCGCCCCCAGTCGTGGTCCATTTCCCCCCTCCTCCCCGCCACCCCCGCCCATATGAGATTTGTTATGTTCGCCCTTTTTTTTCGGTCTCCCCCCCCACACCTCCCCCCCCCCACTCTCGTCATCCCGAGCTCCCCCTCCAGACACATCCGTACATCCCCCCCATCCAAAGGAGCGAGGTGGAGACCCACATGGACAGAGACAAGCACCTTTGGTGCTCCCTTCTTATTGAGAGGACCTCCGATGTCCCACCGCCCGTCCGCGAGAGCGTGAATCCCTCCTACGTAGTTAGGTTTTGAGCGTCATTTTTTGCCCCCGCGGCCGCAGCGGTCGCGCCGGATACCGGATTTTTTCCTACACTCGTGACATCAGCGCTCCGGCCGCCTTGCATCCACCTGCGCAACCGGCTTTCCTTTTCAAACCCCCCCCCCCCTCCTTCATCTAGTCGGGCGGTTTTCCGAGTTCCCCCAATGTCAATACCTTGAGGTTATGCGGGCCCTCCCCTCGCCGAAATCGCCCCTCTTCTTCTTTTCCACGGTGCATTTTCTTTTCCCCTCAATTGCGGCGTGTGCCTTTTTTTCTCCTTTCGATCTGACCCCTAAATCCCCCCCTACCACACTGCAAGGTCGCGTATAACTTTCCCCCTCCGTTACGAAAGAGGAGTGCTACTTCTCCAAGTACCTTTCCCCCCCTTCTTCCCGTGCTCCGATCCAATTTCCCCTATCGCCTGTCTTAACTGCCCTGTGAGTCCTTCCCTCTGTCGGGTATTATCCCCGAGAAAATTGTGCTTTGCTTTTTCTCCCTTCCCGGTTTTTCCAACACAGCCCCTTCACTGAGTTCGTTTTGTCTTCGGTGGTCTTTTTTTTCGAAGAATGCCCCTTCTCATAGACCCTGTTTTGCAGCTCCCCTTTAGTAGATTTGTTCTGATAGTTCCTTTGCCTGATCTCAGCCGGAGACTGCCGCTTCCACACCTTTTCCCTTTTTCGTTGAGAGAGGCCCCCTCCTTCGGAACCTCTTTTTTTTTGCGACGCGGTGATAGGAATTCAGATAGTTCGCACCCGCATTATCCGGAGGAAGCCTGCTGACTCTTTCCCGCCGAGAAAAAACAGTTTGAGCACCAGACCGTCCAATTTCTTTTAATCGGACAACCCCCCGAGGCTTTCCCCTCCCCCCTCATCTTACCCCCCCTCCTCAGTGGTGGTTGTTTCGCTTCTTTCTTTTTTCCTCCTTGGCCCTTTTTTGGTTTCAACTCCTTATGGCGGTTAGGCATGAATGGTACGGCCCTTGTTTTTGAATCGCGGCTTCCCCTCCGCTTCGTCATAGGTTGCCCTCGCGGCTTCTGCTTATGGTGATCTCTTATCCTAATTACGTTATTCCCTTCAAACCGTTCTCGAAGGCCTCTTTTCTCCCCGCGCAGTCCCTCGTTTCGAGGTTTGTTCCCCTTACGGCGGCCTCCTTTTCCCGTCAAAGAGTTCAACCTCCACCATCGACTGAAATTTTTTTTCCGAACAATTTTTCCCTTTGATTTTAATACTGAAGCTTTGCAAAAACCCACCTCCCTTTTTGTTAAAGTGTGACTTTTATTTTTTTTTTGACACGCTCTTTGCCCACAAGCCCCTCCCCCCACCAGTGGCGTGGACTTCCCGATCAAGTTCCGCCCGGATGACGGTTTTTTTTACCCCCGGTTAACTCCGATCTTTACTCAAATTCTTCCGCCTCGGCCTTTTTTTTTCCTGTTCTTTTTGAGTCTCCCCCAGAAGATTTTGTTTGCAGGTTGGACCGACCGTCATTTGAGGTTCCTTCTTCTCTTCTCTCTCTCTATGACCTTCTCTCCGCCGCCAGCATTTTTTTCCTTTTTTGTTTCCTGTCTTTTGTCCCCCACCAGAAGATGGGTGTCCTCAGGCGGCCCTTTTTTTCAGCTGAACGGCATTACTTTCGTCCCGGGTCTTTAAGTTTTTGCCAAGATCTTACTTTTCGCCTCCGATGATGTGGCTATGCTGCCCCTCTTGTGATGTATGGACTTATCTTTGATGTCATTTACGCTTTTCCTCTTTTTCAGCTGCTTTTTATCGCTCAGCCGCTGTTACGGTGCCCACCATTTCTCAGAGTCGGACGCCCCTCTCCGCGGCAGCTCTTTTTTTCACTCCTCTTGGAGTCTTGCATAGGATGTAAGAAAACATACATGGATGGTTTGTGCCTCTTTGTCTGCGAGCTCCCCCTTCCCGATCAAAGTTTCCGAGGCGGAGTCCCTCTATATATCCCGATCCCGGTATGAAAAGATTCAATTTCGCCTTTCGCTCTCCTTCTGGGTTTGCACCCCCTCCCGAGACGTTTGG
>Ga0179591_1365625_pt1 | contig 12501 bp, 8 predicted proteins | sample CZOMad2_1_08_16f_FD_182891 | JGI IMG/M metagenome (GOLD analysis project Ga0179591, IMG submission 182891) | Vadose zone soil fungal communities from Angelo Coast Range Reserve, California, USA - CZOMad2_1_08_16fungal (PacBio error correction) | ecosystem: Environmental > Terrestrial > Soil >... | reverse complement strand
AGGGTTAATGCTCTTGTGTCCGCTTCCCCCCTCCTCACAGAAACGAAGGAAGACAGCAACTCCTCCTTAATTTGAAGTTGATTGTTTCCCTCTTTCTTACAGTGAAATAAACGAAATCGTTGACCAGCCCCACCTTCTCTCCCCGTTCCCCCCGTCCCCCCCCCCATTAATTTTCCTCTTCGAGTAATAAATCAAGCGCAGGATCTGAGGGACTCTTGCATTTTCCCCTTCGCCTGAGGTTGGCTTGTTTCTTGCTTCGGGAAGTAATGATTAAGAGGTACTCAAGCTTAAAAGGACCTTTTTGGAATCCAGGTGTCTTGCAAGACAGCTCTAAACCGATTCTTGTCTCTTCGGCCTTTTGTTTGGGCGTTCTCTTCTTTGACGTAACTCATCTTCCCCCCCCAGGAGCTGGTTAAGATATTCCACCGGGTGTCCCTGACAACGGCCTAAGTTTTCGTGAGTTGTCCCCCAATATCATGGGTAAAGTGTCAGAGAAGGTGTGTGTGCTGTCCACTCGGTATTCCCGCCTCTCTTCCTTCATTATCCCCTTTAGCGGCGTCCCCTCTTTTTTCCAGGTTATCTTGGAAAGGAGACTACCGCAAAAAGTTACAAGTAACCTTCCCAGAATAAGCGGGTTCTTTTTACCCTCCCCACAGCGTTGTTCGGCCCTTTCCCGTGGTCCCTGCGAGTCCCGAGAGAGGAAAGTACAGAATGGAGGACCGGACGTCTTCTCTTCCTGCAGGCCCTCCTTGTCCTTTCCCCCTCCTGATCTTTCCTTACGGACGCGGCCTACTCCGTTTTTAGAGGTCTTTACTTTGAATGCAAAAGGGATCATCGAAGTACGCGCCTCCTTAAAACCTCCAGTTGCCCCCTCTTCACCCTTCCTTCCGTTTTTTTTTTTCCCTACGGTGCGTTCCCACTTAGCAGATGAATCTATTCGTGGAGGAGGGTTATTTCTGCAAGGAATAGTACGGACTCTCTTTAAGCCCTATCCGGAATCTTCTGCCCCCCCCTTCAGGTCCTTCTTTCAGACAAGAAACTTCCCTCCCTGCATTGTGGTACCCACCCGAACAGGGTTCGCCGCCAAAGGCCAGTGGGAGTAATGTAGGTGACAGCAATAAGAACTGTCTCCTCGACCTTTAGGCAGTTCCAAGTTCTGTTTCAATCTTCTTGCTGGTCTTTCCGCGCCCCCCACTCTGCCGTCCTCTTTCGTCAGGAAATTTGGTGGGGGGGAAGGGGACTGGTAGGGGGGAGGAGGCATCCCACAGCTTTGGTCTCCACGCTACCTTATCTCCTCTCTCTTCCCTCCCGTTTTCCTCTCCCTTTACAGTGAAGCGTAGCTGATCGTACTTCTTTTAATACACTTAGGTGCTTCGACCCAATCCTTTGCTCCCCCTTTTCTCCACCCTTTTTTTTCTCGTCCGTTTTCTGGCTCCCGTCTCTTTCGCCGGTAAGGCGCACGTATCTACTCTGGGTAGAATTTGGATTTTGTGGGGGTTATTTTCCCGAGGCCGGGTCTCTTCCCCTCCCACCCCGTAAGGTTTCTTGTTGACTCGTCTCCTTTTTCTCTCGGGTTTTTAAGAAGAGGGCAAAGAGAAGACTCCCGGTGTCCCTTTCACCTTGGTGTTTTTGCCCCTTCCGTTTTTTTCGTTTCGTGTGGCCGTCCAGTCCCCCCTTTGCCACTTTTTCGTGGGCCAACTTTTAGAGGGACCGGCCATTAACGAACTCTTCCGTTCGCGGTGTTCCCGTAGCCAGCCTCACTATGTACCCCTTCCTTCCGTCTCGGCGTGATAGGTCTTAGCCCTTGCTCTTCCACCCCAAGCAAACTTCCATCCAAAGAGAGAAGAATTTGGAATGAACCGTCGACCGTCTTTCCTGACCTCCCTCTTCCCCTACCTCTTTCCCTTTTTTGTTTAATCGTTCTCGGCCACGTAAGCCCCGGACGTTCCGCCCCATGACAGGAGAGATTTTCTTTGTGACGGGGTTTTTGGCTTTTGGGCCTCTGACCTTTCCCCCCCCATCACCCTTTCTTTTTTTTCCCCTCTTTTTCCCCTGTTCGGGGTACACGGTCGACCTTTCACTGAGGAACAGCGCTCACGGAAGACGTGGCCCGCCTTCTACGGCGACTCACCCCGGCGTCAATGAGTCTAGAGAAGATCCTTTAAGAATATTCTGTGCTTCCCTGACTTAAGTCACCCTTCGACACTTGCCCCCCTGTCCTTTCGGTCTAAATGCAGAACTCGAGGACCACCACGCCCCGTCGACGGTGTTTTTTCTTTTGTCCTTTGATGACCCCCTCTTCTCGCGACCGGTTGTGAGCGGCTACGATGGTTTCTTGCTGTCTCTCCCTCTCACCATGCGACCGCCAAGACGCTGACCGGGCGCGCTCTGACTTGCTCGAAATTTTTTTCGGAAGGTCCCCCTCCGATCTTAATTTTTCCTCCCTCTTTTGCTACCCTCGCCCCTCCCCCGACAAAACTTCTTTGCTGTCGACTGGGGATGAAAGTTGGTGGCTTCCCCCCCCCCCCCGTGAGACCTGAGGAGACTTTTCGCTGCACGAGATTTTGTATCCTCTTCGGCGCCTCTCCTTTCGTTTTTCTTTTTTTTTTCTTTTTCAGGCCCGGCCTTGTCTTCTCTGTTCTCTCACTCGGAGCGAAGTGCTTGGAGACTGTCTTGCCGCCGTTTTGGAAAAGAAACCCAGGAAGACCAGGGACATTTTTTTCGCTTAGTTTCGGCCTCCAGACGTTTCTTCCTGTCTGTTCCGTATTTTTTCTTATATTTTGGGCACCACCCCCCACCTCCAGGTGGGCGGCCCTCCCAATTCGTCCGGCTGACCTTTACCGTGCCGGAATCACCCTGGTACCCTGTTCTGCATTCCCCCCCCCCCTGGGCCCAGTCGAGGAAATGAGGGTAATAGAACAGTGACCTTTGCCGGGATCTCTTTTTTTTTTTTAACAGGCCGGCGAACTTCCGTGTTTCCGGCTCTTTTGTTTCCCCGACGGAGGTCCTTTTCAGACGCACGAACCAGTCTGTCTCAACGCGCGGAGGTTGTAGAAGTGATAGTCCCTCATTTTTCGGCAAGTTAGTATTCCAGCCTCGGTCCTTTTACTCCTCGGCTTTCTCCTTCTCTCCTTCTACCCCCCGTCTTTTTCGCTGGTGCCCCCTATCCCGGGCAAGTTGTGAAGTGACTTCGCTGGGAGCGTCCAGCGCACGGGATATATAGTTCAGTAAACTCCGTTTGTTGTTGAGAGAGCTCCTCACCTTTTTTTTTAAGAGTCCGCGCAGCGATGCATTTCCCATGTTGGTATTCTCCCTCTCTCTTTTTTGGATCTTATTCGCATTTCCCCTTCTTACTACGCCTTTTTGACCTCCTGGCATTCTGGAAGAGGAAATACCTTTTTTACCTAGAGCACCTAGAAAGCCAAGAGATAATGCGGATGAAGGACCTTTTTTTATTCCAGGAAACCAATCGTTGGCACCCCCTCCCCTCCCTTGCTCCCCTCCTTTCGCCGTCCTGTTTGCCCCTGCTTCCCCAGATGATAAAAAGGCTATGGTAGGTCCCCCCCACAAGTCTGACTGAGGAAGGGGTGGAAGTAGACTCGGGTGTTCCGTCTTCATTCCCCTTCCCCTGACTCCGATTTTCTTTTTTCGGGCCTCCCCCCTTTTCCCCCCTTTGTACCTTCATGCTGGACACATGAATTTTTTCGGCCGCACGGCTCGGAAGTCCCCGAGTCGGGAAATAGTATCCTGTCCTGTTCGTCTTTTGGTATTTCCGGGGCCCTAATTTTTTCCCCCTCCCTCCCTCTTGGCCCGCGAGCGTGATCCTTCGTACTTCTGCTCGGGTTCTCCCCCCCTCCCTGCCTCTAGGACCAGGAGCCCTTAGCGCCGAAGCCGTTCGACGACTAGAATAATAGGGGCAAAGAGGCTTGAGGCCTGCCGGCTCACCTTTTTTTGACTCCACCCAGTTCTACCTCTTATTTCCTCCCCAGAGTTCTTAGATGGATAGTCCCAAGGGCTGAAAGTAGCGATAGTTCTGGGCATTAAGACAACCTTTTTAGAGCCTCGGACGCAATCCCGCCTTCTCGTCCCGCGTCGGGGCGACCGTTGATTTTCTCCTGCCCCTCCCATTGAGAAGAATGTCGCTAGAATTTGAAGGTGGTTCCCTCCCAAAAGTCCACTTCCTCCTGCCCCGCCTTGCAGCCTCATGGTCAGGAAACTTTTTTTCTTGTCCCTAACTTTTAATAGACCTTGACTGTCCCCAGTAGACGTGATCGGTAAGTACTGCTGCAAGTCCCGAAATTTAGTAGCTGTGACAAGTATGCCAACCCCCCTTTCCCTTTGGACTCGCTTTTCCTCCAGTTCCCCTTGACGGACTTTAACAGCCCGATGTTACTACTCTCTTAGACAGGTACCCAGAATATCCATGGTGCTCCGGCTGGTTTTTGACTTGGTCGCGGTCTTTCCCCGCCCTTTCTTTCCCCCGTCCCAACCCACGATGTTTTCCCATCTTGACGGTGACCTGTAAGGCGACGTGGTCAGTCCCGTGGTTTAGACGATCATCCCGTGGGCCGTTGAGGCCTTTATCCGTCCTTACCCTTCCTTGGTCTGGCCCAATCCTTTACAAATGGCTGTACTGGGGGCGGCTTTTGGTGTTACAAAATGCTGCACCTTTCTTCTCTTCCGCCTCTTCCTTCCTTTTCATCCTCTCGCAGCTGTAGTTTGGACACTCCAATTTCTCTCCGTTTGACTCAGGGCTGCTTTCGCTACCAGTTTCCCGGACTTCCCGGCATTTCAAATGCGGGATTACTGCAAAACGCCACGCCCGACCTTTTTTTTCCCCCCACCCTTTTCCTTGTCCCCCTTTTGATTCTTCTTGCTTTCTTTAAGCCGCTGGCCTTTAGCACGGAGTATCTAGTCCCCGCAGAGCGGGTGAGAGAAAGAAACTCCCATCTTTTTTCCCCAATCCCGCACCTTCCCCTTCTCCCCCCTTCCCCCCTTTCATTGTTTTTTTGCGTCCGTTTTTCCATCCCCCACTTTTCCGCACCATTAGCGCAATCAATTTGGTCACGCCGAGATTCGGGCGTTGCTAGAACAACCCGCGTGGGGTCCCGCTTGTGACTTAGAGGAACCTAAGTTAAGGGTGCCTTTCTCCCTCTGAGAACTGCTTTTGAGCGATCTGTTGTTTTCTCAGTTAGCCTGTGGATCAAGGTGTGAAATAAACCAACCTTGACCCGTCCCCCACGTTTCGTTTAGTCCCTTCTTGAGCCTCCCCCGATTCTTTCTCTTCATACCTTTTTTTTCGCTCACTCCCCCTTGCTCTGCGAGGCCGGCAAATGGGACCTTGAAGTGTTAATTGTGGCCAAGAGGAGAATCCCCGACGGCTTTTTGGAACTTCAGCTCCCTTGGTTCGGTTTTCCCCCTTATTCCCCTTTTTCCTTTCTCAGTTCCTTTCCATAGTTCCGGGCCACAAGAGCGGCGAAGTAGGAAGGGCAGGGACTGGCGACTTTCAGGTTTCCTTATTCTTCCCCTTTGACCCCCCCCGTTCAAACTCCTTTCCACCAGGAACTATTCTTAGGTAAAACGGGCGGCTCGGAATTTTATTTTGGTAAGAGTCCCTTCTTTTGGTGTTCCCCCTTAGAAGAGATGGACCATTAAGTACGGAGGTTACAAGAACTCAGGACTTCCCTCCGACAGGTCTGAGGGTTTTGTCCGATGAAGTTTTCTTAAGGCCCTTTGTAGCGAGCGGCACGAATCTGGGTTTTGGCATTCTCCTCCTCTCCTTGACCACGGCCGTGGCCGCCCCCCACCGGTGAGTTCCGACGCAACCATAACTGATTTGACCGGTGGACCTCTTTTTCCGGGTTGTCTTGGCTCCGTTCCAGCTTCCCCCTTTTCGCGTCATCCAAGAGCTTGATCACCCTCTGCTATGTCCCCGACCGGATGGTCCTCCCCCCCCCGGCTTTTACTCCCTTGCTTCTTTGGGGTGTACCTCCGTCCAAATACGTTATTTTTTAAAAACCTGGTGGGAAGCGAACCGTAGGCTTCTGAGAGGGTCGTCCTTTTTTCACGCCAACCTTTCCCATTTTCCTCCCACTCTCTTGCTGGCCGTGGTCACCCCCCTTTCCCTGCCAAGTAAGACGGGAGTAATTGGCAATTGAGAAAGGCATACAGAGCGCCCAATGGTCGGCTACTTCCACCTGACATCTCATTCCCTCCCAGACTGATCCTGGCTCGTTGAGTACTTTTTGACTTTGATGGAAAGGCTGCAGCTCGGGACAGTGGTGGCGTTTTTCAAACGAGGCCTTTTTCTTGACTTTCACTGAATACTTCACTTCTTTCACACCATTATCTTTCTTGAAGGGGAGGGGAGGAGACGGCAGTTGGGTCGGTGCTGTCGGGATCCCGCCCGGTAAGTCTCCCTTCTGCACACCGCTTCTCATTTTTAATAATAATGTTTTGTTGTTTGAGAGAGGTTCTCGAAGCCCTCCCGTTGAACAGATGTCCAGCACTACACCCCACGTTGGACGCCGAACCCGCCCATATGAAGGGCCAAAGCTATTCCCCCCATTAACTCATCCGTAACACTACTATTATCCCGACCACCAAAGTCACTCAAACATCCCGAGAAACGGTATGTCATCGCCAAATTGCGACTCTAGCGACCTTTTTTAGCTGCCCCCTCGGTCTTTAAAGGAGAAGGCAGTTGGCCTTATTCCCCTTACAATGCAACTCCTTTACTCTTTCCGGACTTGACCCCTTGCTGCAGGAACTAGGCCCCGAACGATTTTTTTTCCGGCCGCAAGTTGTTGTGACGGCTGATTCCAAAATACCAAATACCCATCCACTCTTTCTTCCTCTCTTCCCAAAATGTCTCGGTAGGAACGGGTAAGTCGGTGGCATGTCTGTCAACAGCCAGCAGCGGAATTTTCGAGCTCCGGGGTTTGATGACAGCTAGTACGGGCACATATTCTTATGATCCATTTGTGAGACCCCCGGCGACATAGGTGGCCCAGGATCTGCGAAAGGCGGAAAAGAAGCCCCACCCCAGTCCAGGACCGTCCACTCCAGCATTCTTCTCGGATTCCGGCGGCTTTAAGAACAGTTGAGGCCCTGGCCGTTTGAGCTCCTCTGACGTACTTGCCCCCTTTCGGCTTTTTCGCGGACCCCTCCAGACTAGTATCGGCAGACAGAGAAGAGGATCAGCCCCGAGCGCTTCCTGGTTGCCGGATCCCCTTTACGGCGACTTTTTCCAGTGAATAAGTTAAGTGAATGAAAAATATGGCCCCCCGGTTTCTCCCCCTCAGTCCTCTCCGATCCCTTCGCGAAGCGTCCGCAGATGCTTCTGTGTTAGGAGGGTTCGTTCACCTTAGGAATAACACGGATTATGGTAAAACTAATGGAAAGTTGGATATTTTCAAACGTCCTTCCCCGTCCCGTCCTCCCCTTTCCCCTCCCCGGTCCTTGGTTTCCCCTTTTTTGTATTCGTCCCTTTCCACGCATTTCAAAGGGAATGCGCCTCACGTCGCGCTAAGCAAGGCCAGTCCCCCCAGCTTTCTCGCAATTCCTTCTTTTTGACGCTTCGCCTTTTGGCGCCTCCCTCCTCCCTCCCTCGATCCATCCCGGTCCTTCCTTGCTCGTTGGCGGTTCAGTGAATGGTAGGGGGTTGATTAGCAGCCACGGGCCACGAGAAAGTCATCTGTGACTTACTCCCGCCTCCCCTTTCTGAAACACGGTTCCCTTACTTTTAGCCTTAGACCCCTATTTCCCCGCATCGATGTCGAGCACCGCCTGTATTCGGTGCCGAACTCTGGATTAGACCGTTTTGACCCTTTTCGCCCGCACGCCCCTTTCCCTTGGGGACGGTAGTGGACTTCGGTGCTGGTAGTAGGGGAAATCTTAGGCGGGCTCTTACCCGTCGTCGGTCTCGAATGACTCCTTCTCTTGGTTCTCGCACCCCCCCCCCTCCGCGGTCACGCCCGCCGAATACCCCCGCTGTCAATGAACCTGTGTTTTCTGTCTTTACACCCTTTTGGTGCGTGGGAAGTGTGTCTAAAGAACCATGGCTTAAAAGTTTTTTAGTTTTTTTTTAGCGGACGGCCCCCCCCCCACCTTCTCCCCCCTCCCCTCCCCCCCTGTTGTGTCCAAAGTAAAGGCGAATCTTGCGACAAAAGGAGGATAGGTCCCGTTATATTGACTCTTTCCTTCGTGTGACCCCTCCGCAAACTTTTCCCTCCCTTTTGCTAGAGGGTGGTCATCAACCCCCACCGGAGACCCTTAAGGAAAGCCCAGTAATTCACGCCAGCTGTTCTTGTCTTAAATCTTAATGTTTTTTGTACCTGGTCCCTCCTCCCTTGCTTTTTTTTCAGTTGTTCAGTCTTGTTCTACTTGGGCGAGGGGATCACAGGGACTAAAGCAGAGAAACTTTCCCTCACCAGCCGGAGTTAACCTGCTCTCTGGTCCAGGTAGTGACCGGTGGTACCGTTTTTTCTTTTTGACCGAAGAAGTCAGGACTGGGGGTTGAAAAGAGGCCCGGCGAGAGCCTCCGTACGTTTTCTGGCATATCCTATCTTGCCTCAGAATCCGACTCGGTGCTTGCAGCTTGGAAGTAAACGACCCCTTTCGAACGGACACCGGTCCCGTTCTCTTTTTCCCTGTGTGTTCGCAACTTCGGCCTCCGGTCCTCCTCGTCCTTACGTTGACTTTGCGTCCTTCAGGCTGATACGGGGGAGTGACGCGTTAGCTTCTGCTTTGCTCTCCTACTGCTCCCCCCCCTCCGCGTGAATTGCGCTTGTGTTCGAGGTGCTTGAAAGGGTTAGGTTCATTCGATCGGGCAGCCCCGTTTGAGCGAGCTCCACGTACCTTTTCTGTCTTTCTTGGGCTTGCCTTGGTTCTTCACAAACGGTGGCGGCCCTCGAAAGTAGATGCCGCGATTTTTTTTTTATTTCGCCTGGCTGGTTCCCCCCTTCTTCTTTTCGTTATCGTTCCGACCAGACCTGCTCCGATTCCTTTCTCCCCCACCGAACGCGAATTTCTTTGGAGAACCCTTGTTCTTGCCCTTTGAACCCCGCCCACCATTCAGGGAGCCTTCACCTGTCTTTTGCTCCTGGGGCCGGCCTCGGTGCCAGCAGGTGTACGCAGTACGGATAGGCACTTTGAAAAAGGCTGGTAGTTTCCGAATCGTTTTCTTTCCCCGGCCCCTCCCGGATTTTCCTCTCACCTTGTACCCCCTCGGCCGGCCCCCCCTTTTCCCCCCCCCACTTCGCGTGAATGGGGGAGGCTACTCAAACCTAAGGGGAGCAATCGCCTTTATTCCCCCCGGCTTCTTCCCTTTCTCCTTCGGCGTTTTGGTGGACCACGTCCTTTTCGGTTTTGCCGGCCTGTCAAAACCTAGCCAGCGCGCTGCGGTATTGTCGTAAGTGTCCCCCCTCCATGAGTCCCTTTTGCCCTTTCCAGGACGGCATCCGTTTCCTTCATTTTCCGATCTCTTCGATCCCCTTCTTGACTTCCTCTTTTCCAGTGTCCCCTAGTGCGCGGAGCGTTACAGTCAGGAGATCCTAGTACGTCCTAAGTTGTGGTTGGACTAATCACCGGGCGCTGGAACTCTCCTCTTGCGCCTTCCCCCTGCGACGGTGTCTTTCTTCCTTTTCCCCCTCCTTTCTTACTTTCAGCTTTGGCGGCTTGACTTTTCATGCGGTCATCGAGCACGTAACCCTCCCCGGCTCAGCGCGTGGGAAGAAAGGGTTAGCCTCCCGTGCCTTTTTAAACACTCAGAAAGCCGAGTCCCCCCCAGTCCAGCTTCCCTTCCCTTTCCAATGAGCGGTTGCCCCGCGCACCTTTCTTGTAAACAAGAACCTTAGAGAATGGCAGGGGTGGGTTCAAGAGGGTAAATTCGATCTTCTGTCCTCTGAGTCCCTGGCCCCCTTTTTTCCCCCCCCTTTTCACCGTGCCCTTTTCTCCTTGACCCTACCTGAACTGGATCCCACTGCTGCGCAGGCCGCAGGGAAGAAGGCTTCCCCGATCTGTCCTTTTTTTTTCGTTGTTTGTGCCTGGCCCATCCCTGCCCATCCCATCTTAGCCGTTTCGAGGTTTGATCTCCGACTTGTGCCCGGTGTCGCGACGACGAGAACCCAGGCGCGAGCGAGTTTCCACGTACTGCGAACCGCTTTCGTCTCCGCCGGTGCTCACCTTGGTTTCAACCCAACCTGCCGCGCGCACTCTTTCTTTGAGTTTCCCGAGCCACGAAGTGATGCCCGTCGATCGTGCTGGAGTCCAAAAAACTGTGCGCTTTCCACCCCCCTCTATCTGCTTTCGGGTTCCTTTTCTCCGATTTCCCGCCCCAGTGTTTTGTCTCGACCCTCCCTGGTACCTCTCCCTCTTGGCTGGCCGCAAAGCCAAGTCATAGACTTTCACGAAACCGTCGACGACGAATTTTTTTAGACCCTGCTCTTTCTTTCTACCTTTTCACCCCTTCCCCTTCTTTTCCCCTCCGTGATCTGACGTGCCCGGTCTCAAAGAACGGACGAGCATGATCCAGCTCAAGGCTATGAATCCAAAACGTGTCCGAGAGATACATCTCCTTTTTCCCCTGTATTTACGTGCCTTTTCCTCTTGAAGGGTAGCAGGGACCCGACTACCTGTAGTGATCAGTGTTTCTGGATGGTAGCCTTTCCGACTTTGCTCCCCCATACCCCACGACGACACAAGTCCGGGTTTACCCTTAGGGCTTAATTCAGGCGTACCGGGATGGAAGAGACAGCTTTCCGTTTGAGCGGTCCTTCTCGCGGTTTTTCCCCCCCTCTCGTCTATCCCTGATTACTTTCTGCGGTCTTTTTGTGTAAAAATGGGCTGAAATGTTTATATAAAGGACCCGAGAGTACGGTAGACCGATTCTCTCAGTTTACACGTCCCTTTCCGTCTCCGGATTGATTTATTGCTGACGGTATCTAAAAGTGGGACCCTCAACAGGGGACGGTGCATGTAAGGACCCAGCCCACTTCCCCCGGATGTGGGTCAACCCCCCCTTTGACTGACAACCTTTTGTTTTTTTTTTTTCCTTTCGGAATGACCTATGCTGCTGAAAAGATTGATATCAAAGCCTCTTTGATTCCTACCCGAGAAGGAAAGTGCCCTTCCTTTTCCCCTCCAAGACCCCACCCCTCCCCCCCGGCCTGCGACCCTCGCAGCCCCCACGGAGTGCTAGAAGAACAAGGGAGACAGAAAAGGATGAAGAAAGCCACTGGCACGCCGTTTCCGAATCACTACTTATTTTCCCTGGGCCCTCGATAACTGCCCAGTAGGTACTTCGGAGGGATGAGGGACGCTCGAGTCTCAGCCGGCCTTTTGGATCCCCTGTTTTATTCTTTCCCGATCCCCTTCCATTCCTCTGTTCGGGAGCATACGGCCGAGGCGTTCTTGACAGGCCGAAGGCTCAACGAGATACTGAGCTTCCAGACATGGGAGGGTCGGTTTAGGTTCCTGCCGCGACGCTTCTCTCCCTTGTTTGTTCCCTCTCGTGGGGCTTTTTACACGAGTAATGGCGGCTCTTAGTCCTTTACGCAGCCGGAAGGGGAAAAGCGCTTACGTACTCCCTTGTCCCCCCTGAGGTCCGGACCGTAGGCCTTTCCGGGAAAAGACACCCAGGCCCACGATTCGGATGCTTAAGAGGCGGGATCGGCTATTTTTTATGTGGGACTCACTAACTTGATGTTTCTCTCGATTCTTATTTTGCCTTTTTTCCAAGGAGGTGGACAACAAAAACCCACCCCCCCCAAACCCCCCACCCCAACCTCCCCCCCCCCCCCACCAACACCAAAACAATGAGAAGGACCGTTCAATGCCCGCCGCTAGCTGTTCCCGTCACTCCTGCCGAGGCCGGCCGTGCGCCCTCCTTGGAAATGTCACGCTCTTGGAATGTCGCGCTCGAGCGGTAAGACACCTCGGGGCTTTCTTCCCTCCGTCTCCCGCTGGCGCGTTTTTGTGTTCCCTTGTGAGGATGGAGGTCCAGATCCTGGCCCAATTTCAAGTCTATCACGCGTTTCAATCCGTCATCTGTCTGGCCTCCCTTTGGCCTCGCTAGTTTCGCCCCACCGTTCCCCGTTCTTTTTTTGGCCCCTCAAACCCGCCCTTGCGGGACCACCGTGGTCTATCGAAAGCGAGGCGGCGAGGGAATTTGTCCCCCTCCACCCTTCCTTTGGCCCCCTCCCTGGGCTTTTTCGCGTTTATTTACAAAGCCTGAATCAAGTACTGGGCCTGTTCGTACTGCGGACTAAGGACGTCATTACCCCTAGCAAGACCACCGCCCGTGCTTTCCCGCAGCTCCCCGAAGTTTTCCCTCCTGGCGATGAGCGAAGAAGTTTACTAGTTCAATGACCGGGGCTGGGAGTCTGTGCTTTCTTTCATTTGGTTTCTGAGCTGGCCCTTACTCGAAAACTTGACCCCAGTAGGAAGGCTGGGGGCTGGAGTACGGCGTTTTCGCTTTGGTCTTATATCTACCTTCGGATA
>Ga0179591_1238943_pt1 | contig 12501 bp, 18 predicted proteins | sample CZOMad2_1_08_16f_FD_182891 | JGI IMG/M metagenome (GOLD analysis project Ga0179591, IMG submission 182891) | Vadose zone soil fungal communities from Angelo Coast Range Reserve, California, USA - CZOMad2_1_08_16fungal (PacBio error correction) | ecosystem: Environmental > Terrestrial > Soil >... | reverse complement strand
AGTTGAGTACTGTCTGCTGCATTGCCTGCGCGGACTCACGTTGAGCAGAATTCGATATCGCCTTCTTTTTGGCTCGTCCCCCCCCTCGATGCTGTTCTCTCATGACAATCCCCTAGTTTTGCAACCGTTTCCCCCTAAACCACAAAGCGATGGCCCCGGATTTGGAGTGCGCGATCCGTGCGCTCTTTCTTTCCCACCACCCTTTGAACGTTCCGAAAATCTCCAAGAGAACGACTTGGCGTCTTCGTCCTTTTTAAGAGCTGCCCCCGAAACCTTCTTCGACCCCGCGTTTGGTTTCGCACCCCCCGGGATGTTCTTCTATCTTGAAGGCCGGTCAAGGTTCCTGAAACAGGCCTCCTTTCCTGATGACACTTCTTGTTTCTTTTTTTTGAACTCGAGCTGCGACGACCCCCCCCGCGCAGCATCTGATTTGTGCATTTTTTTTCCCCCCTCAGCTCTCCCCCCTTTGTGTGACTACCTCCCGTCAGGAGATCGTGCTGTTACTCCGGAATCCAGTCTCCCCGTCCTCTTTAGTGCGCCATGATTCGCGCTCGACCAGCCATATAGCGGGGCTTTGCCTTCTCCCTTCTCCCCCCGGGTCTTGAATCAGGGTCAATGCGCTCGCGTTTTTCTCCTTTTCCCGGTTTACTAGCACGATTACTTTTTTTTGCATTTCCCTATTTTCTTTTTGGGCAGATGCGTTGTATTTTTTTTTTTTTTTTTTTTTTTTTTTGTTTGAGTGCTGCCCCCAACAACCTGTCCGAGATTTATTTACCCACCTGCCCCCCCCTTTTGGTTTTCCTCTCCTCAGACCTCTGGTCCCCATTTTCGTAAACTTGCCTGAGCGCACCTTTGTTCCCTTTTCTTTTCAGGGATCAGCGCCCTAGACCCCTTGGCTGTTTTTCCGTCTTTTAGATACGCGCAACGAGCTGGGACTTCCTTGTTAAATGTCGTGGCTCCTTGTGTGTTTTGCCACTGGTGCCACGTTTTTAGTGTCGACGTTCCTTTGGCCGATTTTCTCTCTCGCCCAAATTTTTCGTTGGTGTTATTCGCTTTTTGTTTTTTTTTTTGTCGCGGACAGGACGTTGCTTGTCATTCTTTGCGGCGTCAGCTCTTTTTTGCGTTTTTCTTCCGTTCTACCTCCTTCCAGTACTGCGAATTCCCCTGAGTGCTGTTTTTTCCGTCGGTCTGTGTCTTTTCCCTGCTGGTTTGCTCCCTTTGCGTGTGGCTACGCAACGTTTCGAATTTGCGGCCCTCCGACCGTTCTGTGAGATAGGACCTATCGAGGTGCTTAGGACCGATCAATGTCTCGCTCTTCGTTTCCCCGCTAGAAGTTGTGCCCCCATGGCCGCTCACCACTGTTTTATGCTTAGTTCTATTTTTTTTTGTCCATTAGCATTCCCCCCCGGCCCCGAACTTTCCTACCCGTTTTTTTTTTTTTCCTTTTTTTTTCAATCTGGCTTGACAAAAGACGCCTTGTCGGTCGGACACGTGACACTACGCAGGTGCCCAGTGCCGGGCTTACCCCCCTGCCGCTTATTTCCTTATGGCACGCGCCGGAGTGCTCGCGGTTTAGCCTTTCCTGATCTAGTTGCTCTGCCTTTTTTACCCGTGCCCTCAACACTTGTTTTGTATTCCTTTTCTGTGAGTAGGACCTTCCTGGGAGTCATGTTCCCTACGCTTCCCCGTTCTCCGCCCCGACAGTGCCACGTTTAGATGGGCGGTTTTGATTGCCCCATTCTTCTTTTTTTTTTTTTGTTTCCCCACCACATTGTGCCCGTTTCCGGTTGCCCGCTGACATGCTGTGTCACGAGATCCGTCAGTTCCATTTCACTTTTCCGCTCCCGGCAGACGCACCTAACACTCGCAGCTCCTTGTATCCCAACCGATTCCATGGTTCTTTAAATGCTTTTTTTCCTGCATTTTAACTACCTGTTTCCCCATAGAGTAGATCTTTCCAATAGTCCCCGCTGCAATCGGTTGGCTCCTGCGTAGCGGCAACGGTGTCAAGTCCTTTTGCCGGATCTGCGCTCGTTTACATCGCATTTTTTTAGGTTTGTGTTCCCCCCTTCCACGCGTTCAAAGCCCTGGCAGTGACCCACGCTGTCTGCTCGCCTATTTTTTAGCTTGTTGCGGTGCCAGATTTTTAGGCTTCGACGGACAAGGGCCTTCAACTGCCAAGGGCTTATCATATTCTGTCGTTTTCACAGTTTGAGAGCGGGCATGATTTTTATTCTGCTCCTATTTTTGGTATTGGTGGCTGGACGATCTGCCTCTATTCTTTTACTGCTTGGGGCGAATTTTTTGGTTTTTATTTTTCAAGTCGGGCGCCGAGCCCCCCCCCGGTGACAGATTTTGCTTTTTCGCATTTTGTCTCTTACGAAGGCGATGCACGAAGAGTCTCTTGAATTCCAGACCTAACCCCCCCTGGAGCTTCTGTCTGAGTCCTTTAGTTTTCGTTCCGATTTGCTGTAGCGTCTACGTTTGCACAGAAATTTGCCTGTGTGTGTCTTACCAGGAACGTGTGTAGCAGTGTTGCTTCCATCTTTTTCCCTTTTCACCGGCGGACTGAACCTTCGTCTTCAATAGGGTTTACGGCCTGTACGAGGAGTTGGTTCTCTCAACTTTCGCTCTTTTTGCTCTTCTGCGTATCCGGTGCGGTGATCGTGTCTTGTCGGTGTTTCTGATTTGCCCCTCCCACTGATCCCCCCCTTTCTGTAGATGGGTGTGCGTTTACCTTTCGAAGCACATTTGCCAGTACCGGGTGAACTTTCTTGCGTTTGTTTTTCGCCTCCTCCCCCTCCGGTGGACCACGGGCTCCTGACTCTTACTCCGCCGTTCTCGTTCGGCGATGTGTCTGTCGCCATTTCACTTTCCACTGCCCCCGGCGTGCAGTTTTCGTTTTCAATACAGACCACTGAGTAGGTGCTGTTTTGCTGTCCCTTCCCCAAGGATTTGAGGTTGCTAAGATACAAACTTTATCTTCCTGTGTTTTGAAGACGAATCGTCTAGCCCACCCTCTCCGAAAGCAATTGGGCCCATGATGCCCTTTCAATCCGCTATTTTTTGCTTGACTCTCCTAGGCCCTTGACGAGTTTTTTTGGTTTCTTTCTTTTCCCCCCCCCCTCTGGTCGCCCTTCCTTAGTCATTTTTCACTTTTCCTCTTCCCTTTTCATCTACATCAGTTGTGTTTGCGGATGTTTCGAGGCTTTGCTCTTTTCCCCCCTCGATCACCACCACCACCCGCTCCTGGTCACTATGTGCCTTGGCACTCTTTCCTGAGTTTGTCATTATTTTCCCCATGTAATATTTTTGTGTCTTTGCTTTTGACTGTGTGGCACACTGAATCAGTGCCTGATGAGTGAGTCCACACCTTTGGCGATCAGCCGCCTCACTCGTGTCCTTGTGTGTTTTGCTGCGTCCTCCGTCGCTGTCCTTTCGGGCCATAAAGTCTCCCGTAACATCGTTACCGAGAACTTCCTCCTGGTGGCGCAACGTTGCCCCCCCCCGGCTGTTCTTTTTTGTCCCCTCCCCTTTCCAATCCGTTCTCTGAAGCCCCACTGGCTTTCGTCGGTCTTGTTTCGCCCTTCTTCCTGTTCGGCCTCGTCGCAACCGATATCATCCCTATACCTGGCCTGAACCAAGCCGCAGAAGTGACTCCTCATTCGTCAACTCTCGCCCTCGGTGCAGCCTCTTGATGACTCCGGGTTCTGTGCGTTTTTTCTTCCCCTTTTCTTTTCCTGCATGGAAAAGTTAGGCATACCCCTTTCACCCCCATCCCATTTGACTAAGCGGATGCGGAAACCGATACTTCCTGGAGCGGCATCGTCGTCGAAGATCACTCGTCCTTTTATTTTTTCCCTTTCTGACCAAGGAATCTTGTTTATCCGCATTCTTAGTTTCCGAGCTGAAATTTAGATCCCCCCCCCCCTGGTCCCATCCGTTTCGCCCTTTTTTTTTCCCGGATTCACCCACGACGCCCCCCCCGCCCGCTCCCCTCCCCCTCACACCCCGACATTTTCGCTTTGATCGCCATCCCCCCCCAATCCCCTCTCGTTCCTTCTTTGCCCGGCGTAAAACTTATTACAGAGCTATTCGAGCATCTGGCGTTCCCCTGTACTCCCGGTACCCCGGAATTCCTTTTGAACAAAAGTTTACTCGATCTTTTCGGAGCTATTGACGTGCTTCGCTTTTCCTTTTTTTTCAGGTTTATCCTAGGTGCACCCCCTTTCTCTCTCATAACACCGCTTTTCACTTTCGATTTTCCTCTTCGTTCTGCTTCGTGACCACTGGCCCCCTTGCGCTTTTTCTCGATCAGCGCGATGCCCCCCGAGCTCCTCGTGTTGTTTCCACTTTTTGATTTTTCCCCCCCCCTACTCACCCCCTTATAGTGCTTTGCAGCAGTCTCGATCATTCTGGGATCTCATGCGGCGCGTTTGAGGGCTGATGGCTTCTTTTTCCTTTCCCTTTTTCTGGATTTAGGTATCGTGAACCAGATGTTACCGTACGCCAGTTCCCAATGGAGTGGCCCGATCGTTGAGACAGCGCCTAGAGCCGTCCTGCCTCCTTCTTCTTCCTCCATCTTCCCTTTGTGATGCGCAACTTTAGACGTAGTCCTGATCTTCTTATTTATTTTTTTTACGCCCAAAACGTATCCCCAAACTGCCTTCGTTGTTCTGGTCGTCTTCCCTTCCATCCTCTTCTCTTCAGGATCCCCTCCCCGGAGCTCCGCGCTCTATTTGTGCACTGGAAGGTGGTAGTAGAACAGTTCCTTCTTCAGTTTTCGCTGTGCGAGGGCCCTTAGGCTTCGTCTTGGATTTAGCTTTTTTGACGACTGTATGCGATTAATAGTCACCCCAGGTTCCTCCTTAGGCATTGTTTCTTTTTTCATCTCATTTAAGGATTGAGTAGGAAAAAGTGTGCGGCATTTCCCCTTTTTTGTCTCTTCGTTGCTCTTCCCGTGAGATACCTTGTATTATTCTTCGCTGTCGCGGTATTTCCGACAATTCGAAGAGGGTCACGCCCCTCTGGTTTTCCTTTTTTCGCCACACTTCCTGGTTCGCTCATTCCCCAGCGGTCAATCTTTGCACCTGCTTTTGCGACCCCTCCCTCCTGAAGGTCAGCAGTTTAAGTGCACGTCGTGAGCACTGTGAACGTTGACACCCCTGCTTTCATCCTCTCCTTCTAGTGACGCCTCCCCAAAGTTAATCAAGTCCCGCAATCCCCGCTTTTTCCCCTCCCCTTCCGCGCAAACGACAGTCCAACGCGCCAGAATTTTTGGGCTTTCTCCCCCCTCACCTAGGACAGTCCACGCGGATTCGACACGAATTGCACCCGTTGTCCTGACGATTTGCAAAAAAAAGTAGCCATGAATTAAAATTTTACGAATAATTAAAGATTTCTCGTGACGTAACGCAGAGCTTTTGGCGTAGATGGTATATAGCGCGAAATTTGACCTCCGATAGTCGAATCTTTCTGGTCTTAGTCGCTGACATTTTTCAATCTTCTGTGAGCGTGGGCCCAATGGTGTAGGGATGTTGGTGGCACAATCAACGTATCGTCGATCCATCTTGTGTTTGAATCGAGTTCCTTAACTCCCCCCTCCAATCTGTCTCCCCAAGGCACGATTTTGATGACTTCGTCTTCGTGACAAGTTACTCCGGCGATCCTTTACGTTTTTTTTCTTCTGAGATAGCTTGCGCCATTGCCCATGTCTTTTTTCCCCTTTGTTACTGACCGCGTGACAGGCACCGTCGGAGCTTGTGGCCTCCCCCCTGCGTCATTAGCACAGAGCTTTCTAGCTGCTGATGCAAGCAGAAGCGCAGCTTAGGTCCTTCTTGGGCTATTTCTTTATGCCTTCCTTATTAGATTCCGGTATTATTCTGTGAGAGGCAGAGATCGTTTCTTAATCCCTTTTTTTCATTTCTCCTTTTGCGCCTGGCGCAGATGACTGGTCGGCATTCTTGTTCTCTGCCCCTAGCCGCACTCCAACTCGTGACGGCCGTTTTTGTGGTTTTTTCCTACGATGCTGACCTCTTCGGTCGCGTTATCGAAAAGTGTCTGGCCAGAGTCCCCTTTGGTGCCTTTTCTGCACCGCCTACACGTCTTTAAGGCTTTCTTGATTTAACTTTAGTGGTGTGGACAACGCGATTTGTCCTTTTCTACTCTTCCCCGATATTTTTGGAGTGAGCCAGGACGTTATATGGTCCTCTTTTCATCTTTTCGCCCATCTCCTTTTTTGCCGCCGACAAGCGCGCTCTCTTTCTCCTTCGATCCGCTTTTGGAGAATCCTTCTTTTTTTGAGAACTTAACCCCCGGAGGTGCGGTTACCAAGGAAGTGTGTTTAGACACTTCTGACCAAGAAAGTATCTTGCTGCCTGTTTCTTTCCCGCTCTTACTCCGTTTCACTCCCGCGCCGAGCCTCCCAGGTAGCCTCCTTTCTTCCCTATTTCCCGCTCCTCTTGACAAGAAAGGGATCAGGGATTATTCGGATTTTCGCCTTTTTTCTGGGTCTTTTTTTTCTGCGATCTTTTGTCGTCTTAGTCCGCTTGCGGATTTTTTAGTTGTCAAGGTCTTTTTCGTTCCCGTCGAAAGTCTATCTTTTAGTCAGAACGTTCTTCCCTACTTTCCTTGTTTTGATCCGCTGTTTGTCTGGCGCATCCTGTTTGCGATGCCCATATCCCCTACTATTAGATTCCCCGTGTTTGCCCCCGACTCTGGCAGTCGCTGAAGTTTGTCCCCTTCCACTTTTCAGCGGCCTTGGACCGTCTTTTGTGCGGCGATCGAATGTACTGTCTGACCAATTTCCGTGTGGCCCCAAACTGTTGCTCTTTTGCTTTCTCCTTAGATTCGTGTTTATGTTAGTGGTTCCCCCTACATACAAGGTTCACCTTTCGATTTTTTTTATTTCCCATGCCGCTGACCAGTAATTCCCCCACGTCTCTTCGGTTCTCGTTTTTCCTCTGAATAGTACCCAGGTCCCCGTTTTACGAGTTACCCTGTCTTTTTTTTTTCTTTCTTTTTTTTGTCCTGACTGCATAGATTCCCGGACGTTGTTCCATTCGTTTGGTCTCCAAAAGGCTTTTTCTTTCTTCCTGGGTTAGATGTAGAACAGCCTCCGAGGTCGGCCTGTCCTTCCTCTGTTTCATCCGGTTAGCTCCTTAGCGGTTTCTTGAGGATTTGTTGTCTGCTGGTGCTGAACGACCGAGTTAACGTTTGTCCTTAGAACCCATTCGGTGGTGTTGTCGTCCTGCTTCTACTGCACGGCCGAGGAAGGCCTGTAGCTCTTTCTATGAAGCGAAGCTGTAGTTCCCCGGTGAATCTCTTTTTCATTTTGTTTCATCTTTTTTCTTCTTTATTCTCCTTTTCGTTGGTTTCGCGTTTTGCGTCTGCTTCAGAGCGTGTGCTAAGCAGTATTTCCGCCCCCCCGAGACTTCCGGTTTTCCCTCTCGGTAGGAGATCCATTGTAACAATTATTGGTTTTGACCCGTTTTTCTGTCATCCCCCCAAAACGAGTGTCTTTTTGGCAATAATTTGTGGTACTTTCTTTTTCCCCCTTTTTGCCCCCCCCCCCCCCACGCTCTATTCCCACAAGCATCTCCAAAGTCCTCACGCCTTCTCTTCCCTTTTCTTCCTTAACTTTCCCTGTTTTGAAGCTAATGCTTCTCCAAGAGCGATTGGTTTTCTTGCTCAGTGAGAGCAGTTTAGCTCAGTGCCCTGAGCACAGCGCCCAGATTGATCTACTTCCTTCCCCCTTTTTTCCGACTTGGAAAGCTGCCATCGTTTTCTTTGTGACCCTTTCCCCTTCTACATCGGTCATTCTCTCTCACTTAACATCCTTTTTAGTTTTCTCTTTGTTTCCTCGGGTACAGGCAGACTGGCCTGACGCGTCTCTTTTTGGATTACGCTTGTTATAAGTTGTCATCTTTCCTGAAATTGCTGGCTTGGTCCCGTATCGCGCGTCTTGGTTAAGCTTTTCCCTTGTTCGCACCGTCCCCTCGTGCCCTCTTTGTTTTTTCTTGGTTTTTTGAGATTGTCCTTCCAAAGAAGTTTTTTTCTGTCTGTCCAGTTTCTTCTTTCTCGTTTCGTCAGTATGGAACCAACACCCCGATTAGGCTTCCAGCGCGATCGCGTTCCCCTCGGTCTTTCTATCCGGTGTAACGAACCTCTGGAATTGCCACGCGGTTGCTTTGAGGTGTTTCTACAGCCTTTTCGGAAGAGGATTTTTTCTTGGTAATTTTGTTTTCTTTTTTTGATTCTTTTCCTCCTCGAGGACCTCCTGTCAAGCCCTCTTTCATTCTTTATGCGATTGAACTGCACGATCATCACCGCAAGGTTGGCCCCCCTTTTGTTTTTTAACCAGATACATCCCTTTGCGGTTTCGACGGCCGTCCCCTATGGCTTTTACTCACGCCACCCAGTGCTTTCCCCTCTCTTGCTCGTTCCCTGATCGGAGAGATGAACCGAAGCTGAAGGGTGTGCCTCCCATTTTCGGTTCGTTGTTTTGGCTGGGTAGGTGTTTCTACGACCGTCAGGTATTGGATAGATCTCCCCCCTTGGCACTTCTTTTGCCTTGTTTTTCTCCCTATCTTGAGTCATCCTCCCCTTTTTTCCGGTATCAGTACCCTTCGATCTGCTTTTTCGGTTTTGTTTTCTGTTCTCCCTTTTTTCTATTAGAGGACTCGTGCCGGTCTTTTCCCCGCCATGCCACGTGTTCTTTCGAGCGCAGGGTAGGAGTTTTGTCCGTCGCCGTATATTAAGATCAGTTTTTTTACACTCCTCTTTTCTGAGCTTCGATTCGGAGTGCTCGTCCCAGGCAGTCGTCGACCATCTCTTCTTTTCCTCCGTTGTTTTTTTTGTCTCTAGATGGGCTCAGACTTAAGGGCCTCGCCGCCTTCCTCTCCCTCGATTTTTTCTTTGTTTCTTCTCTCTTTCGTCCAACAAACGACGTACATTCGCGAGCAGGCCGTTGTTTTTTTGACTGCACTCTCCTAGCCCCTCTGGACGTCCCCCTTTCCTCAATCGACTCCAACCGTAACCCTCCTTTTTCTTTTTCGTGCCGCCCCCTTCTTTTTTGATTTTGATCCCCCGTTCTCGCTCTGAACCGTCTGTCTACTTTCTCGCCTTTTTTTTCTTACCCCTCCCCTGAGGCCTAATCGCTTCTCCCTCACTGTGCCAAAGCACCTTTTTTCCCTTTTCCCTCGCTTTATGATCTTAAAGCTTCATTTCCTATCTCTGATCCCGTCGCGTTTTTTCTTTTCTGTTTCATCTTTCCCCTGGCCGCGCTTACTTTCCAATCGTGCTGATATCTTTCTTTTGCATTCTTTTTTTTTTTTTGTGCTTGCAGCTGCGTGGGATTCATCGTTTTACCCTTTTTTCCCGCCCCCCCTTTTTCCCCCTCCTGTACAAAGATCCTTTCTTCCTCTCTTCGTGCTGTTCGTCGTCAGTTGGTCCCTGGCGTTCTCTTCACCCCTTTGCTTCGCCAGTCGTGTACCGGCGCAGGCTGTGGACAGCACTCTTTTTGGCGGTCCCCTGACGTTCGTCTCTTTCTCTCTCAAGAACTTTTTGACATCCCCCCAAATGTGCGTGTTTGCCCTGTCGATTTAAAACGCGACGTGCCTCTAGCGTTTTTACCTTCCTGTGACACTTCGTTCTCTCTTAGGTCACTGTGCCGAACCCCAAGCGCTGCGGATGCACCGTTTCCCCTTGACCCTGTCGAACTATTGAAGGCGTCCGGCAGAGGCTTGTTCGGCCTGCCTGCCTTCTCCTTCCCCTTCTGAATTTCCCTGGGACCTGCTTTTTGCTCTTTTTTTTTCTTTTTCTCTATGCGAGGTGCAGGCGCTGATCTTGCTGAACCGTCAGTCTTTTCCCCTGTCGGTTTTTCTGCTCAGCAGAGGGTCCGTGCTGTAAGCTCAATCTGTCCTGTGGTATTACGATGACATTTTATTTTTTGAGTGATCCCGCTGCGCTTGGGATCTCATGATATTCACCGCCTTTTTCTGTTGTTGTTCGGGCGTTTTGCTTTTCCCTTTTTCTCTTTTTGCGGCTACTCGTGTGGCCGCTTTCATCGAGCACGCCTGGCAAACCCATCTTGCCTTTTTTTTTGAGTGTTTCAAACTCTGCACCTAATCCCGGTATTTCCCCATGTTTCTCGATAGTCCTTCACTTTTTCTTGTTTGGATTAGTTTGCGTCTCTTTTACAGACATTGGCCAACCTATGACACCATCGGACGAGCAGCAAGCCCCCTACACGTCGTTGTCACCTTTTTTTTTTCTACATGCTTCCGCGGTCATCGCAGTCTCTCCGTTTGTTTATTTCCCCGGCCTCGAAGACCCTATTGTCATTCGTCCTTTTCCCCTGGTCCACTCATTGCGTTCCAAATGAGCGGAAGTGAGACCGCCTTACGGCTTCCCTCTTCTCTACGATGAAGGAATTTACCCGCCGACCTCCGGGTTTTTTCTACATTTTTCCCCTTTTTCGATCCTTTCCGAGCGGGTGTTGCCGAGTCCGAAAAGACCGTCTCCCTTTGATCTTCTGGTGACCACCCACATGCCACTTTCACCACCCTCACAATGTCTAGTCCCGCAGTTGTCTCTATTTTTTTTTTTATTGACCGCGCATTCGCATACGTCAGCGTCTGATCCCCCTTCCCCCGCCTTGAACTTTAGGTACTCCTCCCAATAAATCTTGACTGTTTTCTGTAGCCCCATGTGGGCCACACGGCACTGCTCGTAAAGCTTGGTCTTGTACCCGAAGCAAGCGTCTCGTTTCACCCTTCTTCGGTCTCTTCCAAAGGTGGAGCTGAAATTCGTAGTTAACGTCTCTTCTGGGTTTTATTTAAACACCACCCCCCCCCCACACACCCCCCACACCCCCAATGTGACAACAGACGGCGGAGACGCCTCGTTTTATTTCCCGCCTCTTTTTTTTTAAGTCGGGTCCCGTCTTTTCTGATCCTCTTCTTCCTCTTCCCCTTTTTTCTCAACTAAGCAGCTTCTCAGACCTCTCGATCCCGGCTCTCTGACCCTGGAGTTGCCTGAGGTTTAAGTCTCGACGCGCTAATGCTGCAATTTATTGATCCGGAGTGTTCTGTTTTCGTTATTTTTTTGCTCCTCTCAGTCTTGTCGTAGGAGGGCTTTGGTCAAAGTCCGTATTTATCGTCTTTACTCTGCGTTTCGTTTCAAGATGGTCGACGTTATTCCTTGGCGTGGTATCCCCCCGTCGGTACTTCCTGAAGATCCCCCCATCAAATTGTGGAAGATCTTCCCAGCGCCCTTGTTTCTCTCTGTTATTGTCTACTTCGATCTCGACGGCGCGTTGTGGCTCTTTTCAAACGCTCTGCTGATATTCCCCCGATGTCCAGCGTCTCTCCCACGTAACGTTGCTCACTGAACCCACATTTCCTAGTGTTTTTCACTTGCTCGACCGCCGGCATCCCGATGTCTACACATTTCTTTCCCCTCAGCCCCTTACTCAAGTTGTACCCCTTCTGCCACATCCTTTTTTTTTGATATTAAGTTTTTTCTTTGCCTACCTTCTTTACAGAGCCGAAGTATTCGTGTACGTCTCGGCTTACTCTTTTTTTTTGAGAGTTAAGTTTCCCCCAAGGTCTACTCTGAACTTCCGATTTCGTCCACTTCTTCCGCACTGGTGCCCTGAGATCGCTGCTTCCCCTTTTCGTGCGCCCCCGCACTCCCTAACCGCCATCGAAGAATCTGTACTGCCTCTCTTTCTCCTCCCCGTATATCCCGTTTGGAAGACCGAATCTTTGTTTGCGCATCTGTCCCCTGCAAAGACGGCGATTTCTTGGTAAGCGTTTGCGCCGCTAGCACACGCCATCCTCGCGGTGCTGTCACGCCTTTTACGTAGCACCCCCCCGGGTTTGCACAGCGCCTTTCGTTAGTTGCTCTTGCCCTGCCCCGCCGTGAAATGCTTTAGGACATTTTCCTTTCTGTCCCCAGTTCTTCTCTGGGGGCAGGGGGTGGACCGATGTTTTCGAAAAATTCCCCACAACCCCCCCCTGTCGAAGTCTTGATTGCCCCCCTCCACAGCCACGGTTTTCAGGCCTTTCTTCAGCGGCTCGCCGAACTTCCCGTTTCGACCTTTATAGCGAGTAGTGCCCCAGGATAAGATCTTTCTCTCATCAATCGGGCGGTAGTTCCTGTTCACAGCTTTGAATATCGTTGTTGCCCTTTCGGTCTTGTGGGCCGTTCGGATTTGTGTGCCACCTCCCCGTTTTCTCCGCCTCTCTGCTTTTTTGATAGCCCGACACCGTGAGGGGGTTTTTTTCTCTTTTTTTTGTTGGAGGTGCGCCTTTGATTTCGGTTCTTCGGACATTAATGCAATTTGGGCGGCGTTCGACTTCTTCGTCGTTCCCCCGCTCGTTTTTCGTTCCCGGTCCCCCCTTTCCCTCCTGCTGCCCGGTAGGCGTGATTTTACGTCTTGTCCTCGTGCTTCGTGTTCTTAGGGTGCCCCTCCCAGGCTTGGCGGAGTCACTTTCC
>Ga0179591_1267111_pt1 | contig 12502 bp, 22 predicted proteins | sample CZOMad2_1_08_16f_FD_182891 | JGI IMG/M metagenome (GOLD analysis project Ga0179591, IMG submission 182891) | Vadose zone soil fungal communities from Angelo Coast Range Reserve, California, USA - CZOMad2_1_08_16fungal (PacBio error correction) | ecosystem: Environmental > Terrestrial > Soil >... | reverse complement strand
CCCCGCCGGTCTGGGACGTCAGTTTTTCTCTGCCGCAATGGTTGTGAATATCCTCCGTGAAAATGTTCACGCCCCTTCCCCGTTTTCGTTGAAGTCGATCTCTCGATTACGGGTGCGTTCTTTGCTGGGGTAACCTTTCGTCAGGTTTCCTTTTCGGATTAGACGTCCGAGGTTTTCGTTCTTACAGCCTTCCTTGTCCGACTCCTTCCCCCCCACGATTTGCCCTCCTCTTCCGTTTTAGCACTTTTTTACCACGGCGCTCGGGCCCGTCCCGTTTTTTATTTTCTCATCTAGGGGTATCTGAGTTCCCCTCGCCCCACATTATATATTTTCTCTGATTGGTGGTTTCTTTCTCGACTTCACGTAGGTAAACTGAACCCCCCTCCCCGGTTGGCGCCCCGCTCACACGATAACGTTTCCCATTCATTTTCTTTGTTTCGGTTAACCGAGCCTGCAAGCCCCCTCTGGGGCCTTGTGATGATAATAACTTTTTGTACACACTCCTTTCCGTGGTTGATGTTCATGTCACTCTTTTTCTCAGAGACCCTTTTCCTCCTGGCCTTTTATAAATGTTTTTTTTCGACTTGACCATGGAGGACCGTTGGCACCCTCGGAAATACTTGGTGGTAGGTAAGTGATTCTCCTCCGATCTTTGTCCCCCTTCTCGCACATTCCTTCCCGGGAAGCGCCACCGTGGAAGGATGTTCTCTTTACTCTTTTTAGTCGGGTGATCGACACCTGGAATCTACGTACCTTTTCGGCACCCTCCGGCAAATAAGATTCCCGTTCTTTTCGCCCTTCAATCCTCCGTGTTCCTCCCCATAAAGCTTGACCAGACATTCCCCACGGGAATTTTCATTCCCTCCTCCCGGAACCACGCCGGGATCCCCCCCTTTGCACCCTCCGGCCTTGTCTGACCATTTTGCCCCACCTTACTCCCCGATCATCCCGATAGGGCTTATGCAAAAAAAAGTCCTGCCTGTTGTCTATAATCATTGGCGCCTCCTGCCCTTTTGGGTAAAACGGGGGTTTGAGGAAAAAAATGACACCCCGTTTTCCTTTTCCCCTGCCCTCCACAATCGGGGATGTTATGAGGTCGTCCCCCCCCCTCCCGATAAATTTTTCTCCGACGATTTTTTTTTTTCCTTTATTGAACTTCGAAGAATTGATTCTAGAGTAGGTTGCCTCGGTGTTTACCTTTTCATCAACCTAGCTTAAAGTTTTCGCCCCGTTCCGACCAGTCTTTCCCTGCCCCTGCGTCCCTGACGGCTATTCTGTCGCTTTAAGTACACTCCCAGGCGACTCCTCTCCCAGGAACCCTTTGGACTCGCTTGAACCCCCCCCTTTTTCCGGCCCAGCCTTCCTCCTTTAGCTGCATCGTTGGATTTTCGCCCTCTTTCCCCATTCTCTTGTCGCGTCCGCTTATGCTCCACAAGCCACAAGCGATCCCCACGCGCATGATAAGATTTTAATCCTCCCCTCCCGAAAATTGGTCCTCCGATTCCCACCAAATTCACAAATCGTCTCTTCGCGCCGTACCCTCCACAGGCGTTTCTCTTCCCCCTTATTGTCGACCATTTTCCCCCAAATGGTTCAGACCTGATCGACGATTTTTCGTCCCCAAAGAGGACGTGGTTGTACAGCTTCTCGGCTTCCACTCTTTCTTTTCGCCCCCTCGAGACCAACGCCCCCCTTCTCAATGAATATGACTCCTCCCAGTGTACTCAACGCGCCAGTCCCAACAGTTCTCCCTTGTTTAATTAACGTCACTGGTCCGCAAGCCGTTTCGATCAACCATCTCCCACCCGGTCTCCCCCTTCCCAACTTCTTCATTCTTCCCGGCTCCTCCCCATCACATCGCTAGAACGACCCCCCTCACTACACTCCTCCTCTGTTCATCCCCAAACACAACCTGCCCCACGGACCCTCAAATGACATCCCTCCCACTCTCTGCATCCCTTTTCAGCGTGACACAAGAGAGTATCCAAATCTTCCCCAATTTTCCCCAATTGAATCTTTTTCTTCTTCTTTCTCTTTTTTGTGGTGAGTAGAGATGTTCAATTGACGTTCCTATTTGGTCCCCTCATTTGTTGTCGAGGTGGGAGCTTCGATTTTTTCTGGAGACGGGCTTTTGTCGGCTTTCCCGCGTGGAGTAGTTGGCCGATCGTAGGATGAAAAGCCTGCTTCTCTTCTTCTCTTCCTTTTTCTTTTCCGTTCTATCCTGGATTTTTTTCTTCCTCTCGTTGCAGTCTTGCCCGTTGGCTCTTCTTTTTCCTGCCACTTTGATGGGTTTTCCTCCACGGTAGGAATTTGTTGACGTGAAGTTTTCAAACCTCCGTGCAGAGTCTCCTATGCGCCTATTCATTGGAGAAAAGTTTCTTTGCTGCTTCTTTTCCCCCCCGCCTACGTGACCGGATGCGTTGCGTTTTACCCCCCCCGGTTTGCGGACCCGTAGATAAATAGGTAGGATTCTCGACAGATCACGAAAGACACAGCCAGGTTTCCTTTTTTTCCTTTAGTGCAAACACCCGTTAGTTCCCTGTGTCCATCCTCTTGACAGGTACTGAAGACATTTTTCCCCCTCATGCGGTTTTCTGAGAATAGATTTCGTTTTCTCTATTCTACCATCCCGTCATACTCGTTTTTCGCATCCTGCCTGCTATCACCGTCCGAGGTTTTCCTCCTGGAGAGTAGCACCTTCCTTTACCCCAAGCCCTGTTTAGGTGATGTTACGGTGAGTTTTACCCCTTTTCCCGGAATCATGTTTGCGCGTTTATTCTCTTCTTTTGATTAAACACCTCCGTGCTGAGAGAGTGGTCGAACATTTTCATGGGCGGCGGTTGTACCTTCCCCCTCTTCCCCTCCTCTTTTCTATCAGCGGATTGTCGTCTTTTCCCAGAAGAAAATTCTTTCCCCCCCGGCGACGACGCGCTGACGTTAGACCATGAAGGCTCCCCCCTCTATTGATTCCCCGTCCCTTCACCCCTGGGTCCCTTTCGCACCAGACTTCTTTTCCCCACTGGTCGAATCTAGAGGTTGATCCCCCCCCCCCCCCCAGATGACCCTGTCTTTTTTTTTGTCCAGCCCAGAATATCTTTCTTATCTGGCTTCGTGGTTAACGCTCCCCTGTCCTCCAATGCCATTTCTTGTGGTGCAAGTGTCCCCTTTTCCCCTATTTTTCAGGGGGCATTCCCGCCGAGGTGGTGAAGCGGGACCCTTTCCTGGCGTCCCCCCTGGCGTCAAGTCTTCCTTTCGACCGAACGTCTTTCTCGTCTGTGCCCGGAGGGTGCCGGTCGGTTAATCGCCTGTCCCCTGTGTCCTCAACGCCGAACAACCTCCTTTCCTACTGACGTCCGTTATCGATAACGAAGACGTCGGTCCTGTGCCCCTTTTTCCAGGCCCTATCTGCTCTTTTCTTACCTCCTCAAAAACAAATAGGACGTAAGTGCCCCTTTTCCCTTTCCTGCCATTTCTCTGTTAGAAAATATCCCCCTTCAGTTGGGGTAAGAAGACGTGATGGAGATTCTTCGCCCCTTGGTCTTGCCCTCACCCCTGGCTCTTTTTTGACCACCTCTGAAATTGGCTGATTACGTTCTTTTTCCTGGCGCGAGTTTCCAAGCAGCCACCATGACCCCTTTTCCGCGATACGGGGTCTCTTATGTCTCTCCAAGGTTTCTCCCCCCATTTTTCAGCTGACCTCGTACTCGATTTTCCGACATCATCGTCCTCCTTTGTGTTTGCTGGGACCTCATTCCCCAAAAAAATCGAAAATCCCCCCGGCCCTTTCACAATAATGAGTGTTTGAAGTGTTCCCACCTCAGCGCTGTTTCACCCGGGATCGTGCGATCGAGTCAGCAAGGCTCATAAAACCCTCTCTCCTCCGCCTGAAGACAGCCCCCCTACCCATCCTTTACCCGAAGACCCTCAAACGTGTAATAGAAGCCTAATCGACTTTCACCCTCACCTCCTCCTTTTTCGTTCTTTTACCGTCGATGCTCTACTCTTCCTTCACCTATTGAGCACCCGCACATCTCCTCTCCCCCCCCTGCTGCCCCGTCTCACCCCCCACCTACCTCCTTTCCTCCCTCCTATTAGCCCCCACTCCCCCCCACCACCCTTCCTCTCCCCTCTTCTTCCCCCCCCCAACCTTGCTTCTCCTACTCTATGCCCCCCCTCCTTGCCCGAATCGCCTCTCCTTTTCATCCCCCCCTCCCCTCTAAGCACCACGCCTTGTGTCCCCCTCCTCCCCCCCCAACTTCTTCCTTCTATGCTCCTCCCACTCCCGTTCCTCGCTCTCTACCTCTTCCATACCCCTCCACCCCACCCCTCGTTCAATATCTCTCCGCTCTCCCTTCTACTCCTCCTCTTCCTACGCCCGTGCCGTCCCCTTCCCATCACCTACCCCCGCTCCCCTCACTCCCACCCCTTTGTCAACCACCCCTTCCCCCCTGGCCAGTTCCACTACCTTCCCCCCACTACCACTCCCCGCACCTTCCCCCCCCCCCCGAACCTCCCACCCCCCTCCCCAGCCCACCCATACCTCATCCCCGCTCCTGCCCCCTTCCCGCTCGGACCTTCCTCTCACCCCCCCTCTCTCTCTGTACCCCCCCCTTATCGTCCCCACACCCCCCCCCTTCTTTCCCCCCTTCCACCACCCCTCCTTCCCCTACCTCCCCTTTACTCCTACCACCTCCCCCGCCTCCCGCGCCCCCCACCTCTCCGCCCACCCCTCCACCCCCCCAACCCCCCTTCCTTTTCTTCCCTCCTCGTCCCCCTGTACCCCACCCACTTCCCCTAAATGTCCTCCCCACCCCACCCACCCCCTCACCCTCACCTGCTCCCGCTCCCCCTCACCACTCCTCCCCCCACCTCTCCCCCCCCCCCCTTCTCCACCTCCTCCCCCCCCCTTTTCATCCACCCAATCCCCCTCCTCCCCGTCCACTTACTTCTCCCCCCCCCCATACACTCCTGCGCAGCCTCCTCTCCTCACCCCCCCCTTCCATCCACACACCCCACCCCTCTTCACCTTCACCCCGCCCCTTCTAGCCGGGACCTTCCCCCCCCCTTCCGCTCCCTCCTACCCCTATTCCCCCCGTCGTCCCCCCCCACCTCTCGCCCTTCGCCGCACCACACCCCTTTCCACCCCCCCCAATCACACCTCTATCCCCCTTTCCCCTTCTCCCTCTCCCACCATTTCCACCTCTCCCGATTTACGCCCCCCCTTCCACCTCGCCCGCCGCCCCTCTCCCATCCCGTCTGCAGGTTCCTCCCCTTTCCTCCCCTACCTCCCCCCTTGCCCATCTCCCCCCCCCCACATTCCGTTCCTTCTTTTTTCCTCCCTCCCGCCTCCGTTCACTCGCCTATATTTACACCCACCCCGCCGTTCCCTCTCCTACCCTCCCTCCCCATACCCCTCTTTCCCGCTACCTGTCCCCCCCCATCCATCCTTCCCACGCTCCCCAACCCTCCCTTTTCCTCCACCATCTGATTGCCCCTTCTCTCCACGTCCCTTCTCTCCCCTCGCCTGACCCCCCCTCTCCGCCCCCCCTTATCCCCCACCCATATGCTCCACCCTCCCCCCCTCCCCCCCCCCCCCACTATCCTCTCTCTCCCTCCTCCTTTCCCTTCCCCTCTGCCCTCCTCCCCCCTCCCGCTCCTCCTCCCTTCCCCCCCTCCCCCTCTCTTCCGTTCCACATCTTACCCTGCGTCCCTTCTTTTTGTTCCCCCTACCTTCAAACCGTCCACTCACCCCAGCTACCTCCCTGCACTCCCTACCCCTCCCTCTCACCCCCTCTCCCTACCCCTTGTCTTCCCCCCCCCCCTTCCCCCCCCCCTTATTATCCCAAACTACCTCGATACCTTCCCACTCCCCTCTTCCCCCCCTTCCCAGCGATGCCTCCTCCCCTCTCCCTGCCCCCCTCTCGATCTATATTTCCCATTCCGCTCCCCCCCGCCCGTCCCCCCTGCTCCCCCCCTCCCCCCCCCCCTACCTCGTCTGTGTGTTTTCTTTTTGCCCTGTACCCCGAACCGCTCCTCTTCATCCATCTCTCTCAACGCCACCCACCCCAACCTCCAACTCCCCTTCTCCCCCTTCTACCTGCACCCCCATCCCTCGCCCCATCCTCACCACCCACCCCCCCTTCCCTCTCAACCCCTCCCCCACCCTCTCCCATCCTTCTGCCCCCCCCCATGACTCCCCCCCGTAATTCCCCACCCCCGTCACCCACCCAGCTCCCTTCTCTCCCCCCCCGTCCCCCCCTCCCCCTCCTACGCCCCATCTTCCCCCTACCCTCCTCTCTCCTCCCCTTTCTTCTCCCATTTCTCCCCCCCCGCCTGCCCCCCCACTCCCCTATCCAGTCACATTGTCTGACCTCTACCCCTGTCTCCCCCATCCCCTCTTCCGCTTTTCATTATTCTTACACTACCTACCCCCTTCCCCTCCTCCCACCTTCCCTAACCCCCTCTAACCCCCTCTGCTGCCCATTTCCCGCCACCCGATCGACTCTCCCCCCTGTCACCCCTTTTCCCTACGCTCACTCCTCCTGCCGCTCCCCCTTCCCCTCACCACTAACTCCCCCCACCCATGCTCCCCCCCTCCCCCTCTCTCCACCTCCCTCCCCTCCCTCTTTTTCCCCCCCACCTCACTCCGCCCCCTCGATCCTCCCCCCTTCACCTCTCCCTGTCGGTCTTCCTCGTCACTCATCCGACCCCTTTACCTCCCAGTCTTTCCCCCCCTTTTCCCATCCCCCCTCCCCCTTGCTTTTCCCCCTCGCTTATCACACTCTCCCCCTCCTTCCCCTCTTTCACGCATCCCCTGCCCCCCCACCTTCTCTTTTCTTCCTGTCCCCCCCTCTTTCATTGCCTAGTTTCCTCCTTCGTGCCTACCAACCCACCTCCTCTTGTTCTCTCCCACTCGCGCACCCCTTTCAGCCCCTCTCTCCTCTCCACCTCCTCCTAAACCCTTCTTCTCTCTTTCCCCCCACTTCCCCCTCATCATCCTCCCAGCTTTTCCTAGCCCCCCTCCTTCCCCGCCTCTCTCCCTTCCTAGCCGTACCATAATAGCCTTCTCTTTTTTCACCAACCCTTCCGATGCCCCCTCCCACCCTCCTTTTTCCCGCCTCCCCCCCCCCCCCTCCTATCCACTCCGTCACCCTCTTTCCCTCACTCCCATCCCCCCTTCCCTCCCCCCCCATTCCCCGCTCAAGCTTACTATTGCTGCACACCCTTCCCTCCCACCTCCCCCCCGCCCCTGTCGCCCCTCTCCCCACCCTCCACCAATTTCCCCCCATCCTTACCCCCTTCTTCCCTCCCCTCCCCCGTTCCACAACCCAACCCCCTATCACCCCCCACTACTCCCTCCTCCCCCTTACCCTCTCTCCCCCCCTCTCCTCTCTCCCCTTCACCCCCTCGCCTCCCACTCGCCCCTTCCCGCCCCCTTTTTCCCTTGTCGACCAGTGATTTCTTAGAACGGATTCTTTCCCCTCTTTTCCATCCTCCCCTTCAAGGGTTTTTGATCGCATACCTTGACGTCGCCCACTACTTCACCGGTCGCCCTGCGCCATCAGGTGCCTGAACATCTCGCAGCGGCTTGAATACTTACCTTTGGCGTGTAAGTCTAGTATGCGAGGGTGACGAGTGTTGCGGAGTTCGGGTTAAAGTTTTTATTTTTCGGGGCTTGTTAGCCGTCTTCGCTTTTTTGTTAGTAGGTCCCGACTCTGCCCGCGCCCTGGTGCCCGATATCTTGTCTCCTTATACGCAGGATGGAGTTTTTTCCTAGATCGTTTTTTTTTCCCCAAGCCACAATAGATCTGAGGTGTGAGCCTGTCTTCCTCGCCTTTCCGATTTACCGGACCAGGACGACCCGGTTGTTTTGCTTACTCTTCAGGCTTCCTCTCCTTTCACAAAGTCGGTCTGGGTGACCGTTAACCGGGCGCGAACTATCGGCCACCCTTCTGTTGAGATCTCAATTCGGCGGTGTTACAACCCGACCAGGCCGTTCTATGGGCAGGCCCTCGTTTGCTGCAAGAGCAAGCTCGTCCCTTTACCCCAAACTGCTTGGGTTGATTTGACTGACTTCCGGGGCGGTCGACCGTTGACTTCCGTGCCCTTGGGTTGTCGCTCAAGTGATGACCATCTCCGCCCGACGTCTTTGTTAAGAGATATTTTTTTTTTCATTCGGTGTCTGGAACTTTCGGTTAGGCGCGGGTATCTCACCCCTGTCTAGATTACGCCCTCTGCCCCCCCGTCCGGCACCTCGAGATCTTTTAGTATAGCACTTTGTTACTTATTCGCAGGTTCGCCCTTTTTAATCCAGGCCCTTTAATAGTCAACCTCTTGTGGATGGGATCAACCTCCAATCTTCCCTCCCTGTATCCCTCCCCGGTCACCAAATCAAGCATGGCATTGGCTACATCCTTTAAACCCCACATCTCATTCACGAAGGCTGCGGAGGCCCCCCCAAGCCCTCATCTGTCTTTTGTAAGATTTTTCATACTGATCGACCCCCTTTTTCCCACCGCCCTTCTGGTTTGTTGCGCTCAACACATGCCACCCAGTTGGATGTTCAGTTTCCCTTCCGCATCATATGGGGTATCTGCGGTATCGTTGACCTTCGCTTTGTTTCTCATCGGCGCACAGGCAGACATGTTTCTTCTTGCAACTCCTCCAGACTACCGCCTGAGACGATTCGGTGGAATTCCCGTTCCCTGACCTCCTGATCAGCCCCATTTCTGTGCGCGTCACGTCGTGTGAAAGCCACCCGGAAACCAGAGGAATTCCCCATTCCTGTCCGGTACTCAACTCCACTCTAAGAGAACCCCTTTTCAAACTTTCTTTGCACTTCCGATGTTGGCGAACTCATATGACGGCCGCCCTTCCTTCGTTGAGCGCCGCTTTGATCACGCTTACAGCCCTTTTGACGGGTTTCTTTCGATAATACAAAATCTGATTTCCAGTCCCCCCTCCTCAGCTCTCTTCTTCGACGATCGTCTCTGTTTATTAAGTTCCCCCTTTCCCCAAACCGCTTCCTTGCCCGATAACACACCAAAGATTACTTCGGTTGAAGATCGAACTTTTCCCCCCCCCCCCCCCTCTTGTTTCATTTTTTCCCCCCCCCTCAGCTGCCGCCCCCCTCGGTAACATGGTTTACCCAACGTCTGCATCTCCCTTAACCCGTTTGGCGAAAATCCGACTCAAAAAGACCACACCGTTTTCCCCCCCTTTCCTTTGACCAGCGCGTCCCCAGAGCACCCTCACCGTCTCCTTTTTTTGTCTTCCTTTCCCACCTTAACATAGACCGCCCGGGCCCCGATCAACCCTTCATTGGTATTCGAAAATCTTTCATGCCTCACGGTCCCTATCCCCCCATCGACTACCTCCGTGAAATCCAGCGTTGAATTCACTCACACAGAAAAAAACATCGGCCACCGCCTAAACAGCATCTCCCACCCTGCTCCAGATGTCATCCTTTTCGCCAGCGCCCCCCCCCCTCTCCCCCCTCCGTATCCCCAAATCGCACCCTTTTTCCCCTTTTTTTTTTTCCTCCCGTTGTTGTTGTTGAGTTCTCCATCTGTCATCCACTTTGCCCGCTTTCTCCGCCAATATGGGTTGTCTCCCCTGTCGGTGACGTTCATCTTTTTTTGCTTCGGCTTGTTTTTTTTTTGATTTCGTGGGTTTTTCTTATTACAAGCCTGATAGATTTAGTATGTTTAGTTTCGCTCTATGGCATTTTTCCCTCTCTTTCGATGAAGACGTGGCGGCTGATCATTTTTTATTCCTATTGGTTTCGTCCCGGACTGGACGATCTTCCGTTTTAAGGCAACCCCCCTTCGTCATGGTTTGGTGCTCCTGTGATAAGCCTGTGAGTAAGAGCCGCCGTTTCGTTGGAGCGGATGTTGAGCCTTTAAATGACTCCTATTCCGGAGTTTTCCCCACCGTCCTCGCTTGTTGTCGGACTAGCCCCCTATCGGATGCCAAGTTAGAAATACTGATCCCCGATTTTTCAATGGTGTATAGACGAGCCCGAAGGCCGGAGTTTTTCAGTTTGTTCCATTCGACTGTCTGAACCCTTGGTATCGCTCCCTTTCTCTACTATCTTCGTGCGGAATCGTTGGTTATTGCTCACCGACAATTAAGAGAGTTGTTCGTGTTTTTTTTTTTTTTTTTTTTGGGTTTTTTTGTTTTTGGTTTGTGGAGAGGCCGCGTATTTCCCCCTAGTCCCTTCTGAAGCGCGTCCTTCCCTTTCGACCACCCCTGTTCCAATCTTGTTACCCCCCTTTTTTTTTCGTCAAGCTCCGGTTAGTTGTAAAGTGAGCCGGCCCTCCCCTTGGTAGCTCGTGCTTTTCTCCTCTGGGCTTTCACCCCCTCTTATCTCGTACTCATTGTTTGTCCAATTTTTAAGGAGGGTTTTCTCCCCTACCATTAAAACGAAGTTTTTTTTCTCAGCAGGAGGAGAAGTTCCCTGCAGAACATCTCTCGCGTAGTTTTCCTCTCTGCGACCTTCTTAACGCCCCCCTCTCCCCCCTCTTGTCCCGGAAAATAACCCAGGGTTTTGTTCCCCTTGAGTTCCCTTTATTGGAGGTGGCCTTTTCTTTTCCGCTTCTCATGGAAACCCCCTCCAGATGACACGTTGGTTTGCCTCTAGCATCGTCTTCTTCTTGTCCTTCTTTTTTGTCACCTTGTATCCCCTCTTCATTTGGTCTGGCCTTTTTTCCTCTTTGTGTCCCGATGGTAGGAATTGCTTCCCCCCGCGATTGAAATGGGAACCTTCATTTTCCTCTTTTTTTTTCACGGTCTGTGTCAATGTGCGTCTATACGTTTCCGTCGGGTATTTTTCGTCATCACGAATGTCCCATGTTTAGAGTACCGCTACGCCCCCTCCGCCCTTCATCTGGTTTTTTCCTTCGAATCGAGGAGAAGGTGGAACCCTCTCTAGTCCTCCCTTCAAAAACATGCCTCCCTTTCCGGGCCTGTCCGCTGTCTTTGACCCCATAAGGGGGTATTTCTTGACCCAGTTTCGATTTGTTAGCCGCTGGTAATGCCAATCCGTTGGCTGTTTTTTTTCACTTTCTTTGAATAATAACAGTGGACGCCGTCTCTCCGGTTTCTTCGCCCCGCTGAGAATTGATGCAACGGCTCGGTGCTGCTCTTTCTTTCAACCTTGTCTTGGCAACTGTCACTTTAATCGATGCCTCCCACCTTCTCCATCTCTATCAGATAGATGGGCTTGGGTCCCCCACACCTCTTGCAAGAAAAATTGCCGGGGTTGCCGTGGAGTTCGCCACTTCCTCCTATCGCGGGCGCGGTTCCTTATTACTTTCCCGTTTCCCCTCAACAAAATATTTAGATCTCATCCCCCTCTACAGAATTTCCCCCCCCTCCCTAACAGACCCCAAGTCTCCCTCCCTGATTTTCCCCTCAACGAATCCTTGTTATGAACAGTTCAGTGCTGTAGCATATTCTGCACCGCCCTGTCCTTTCTTGACCCGGTGAGGTCTTTTCCTGGATTTCCCTCTTCCCAGTTTTGTAGAGAGATAAATCCGTGTCCTCACCGGGTCGCCATGGAGAACCTTGCCGGAACCCGCATCTTGAGTGATTAACCCAACGGATTACTTTCGCCTGAAGTCTCCTGCGGAGCCAGGTCTGAAGTTCTTCCCGCTGGAGGGGGTGCTTCGCCCTTCTCCTAGTGTGGGGCAGAATTAGTTACGACGAGCGGCCCTTCCCGGTTTTATCAGGTGTGCTGATAAAAAGGTTTTGGACCGGCCATTGTTTCTTGCTTCGTTTATTTTCAGTTTCCCCCCCTCTCCCCCCTCGATTCTGCGTTACGAGTGTCCCTTCTTCTTCATCGAGTAGGTGAAATTTTGAACCGCCCTTTTTACTAATAAACTTCCAAAGATAGGTGCACCCTTTTGTTCTGGCCGTTCCTTGCGATTTCAACTACGGTCCCTTTTCTATCACCCCCCAATGGCCGGGTGGTCCCCCCCCTCATCATGCGGGGTGAGTTGCCGGGACCCAGACCGTTGGCTGCAGAGCTAAGAACTTCGTCTCTCCCCCCTGGGGGAGCTTGCTGAAGGGCCTGCCCTGGCACAGAGAGCCCCGCTGGGGTTTCTAAGTGATCGCTCGCTTCCTGTTCCATCAGCTAGCCGCGAATATTTTTTTTATTCTTCTTTTCACATAGGTTGGAGTGTTGAGTGCCTGACAGGCTTCGACCTTCCCTTCCCCCGAAACCTAGATTAGTTTCGTCTCTCCCTTTCGCCTCCCCTCTTTTAATGCAAAGAGTGACCCTTTTTCCTTCCCCCATTTCCCATAGTCTTTCTCACGGGACCTTCCCCCTACCTCGGAACTTTTCTACACTCCTTTCAACCCAATGGAAGGGGTTCACGAATTTCACCACTAATGAAAAGTAAAGATCTTTTTAGGACACCCACCACTGCTTTTATCCTGCTGTTTTTCCCCTGATAAGACCTCATATTCCTCCCCTTTGTCATCAACTTGTTTGTTTTCT